>Ga0136640_10000148_pt1 | contig 25045 bp, 25 predicted proteins | sample AntDrymUQ8642106_2_FD_105498 | JGI IMG/M metagenome (GOLD analysis project Ga0136640, IMG submission 105498) | Polar desert sand microbial communities from Dry Valleys, Antarctica - metaG UQ864 (21.06) | ecosystem: Environmental > Terrestrial > Soil > Desert | place: Antarctica: Dry Valley...
AGCCGAGCCGAGCCGAGCCGAGCCGGAGGGCGTAGCCGGTCGGCGGCGTGTTCGGCGGACCGCCTCAACGCTGCGTCGGCCACCGGATGGACGAACACGGCCAGCGCCACCACGACAAGGATCACCAGTACCGAGCAACAGGACCCAGCCGGCCGCCGCCCAACCTGCCACAGCCGGCACCGTCCAGGCAGCGAGCCCGCGCAACAGAATCGTCATCAACAGCGCACTGGGTAGAACCGCCGGCGCCGAGCACAGCAGCCGCCACGTCCCGTACCGCCGTTGAGGACCCACAGGATCACCACCCGATTCATGACGGACAGAGACAGGCGCCGACGATGTCACCTGGCAACGACAGAACCGGCCGCAATCGGCGTCCAACCCTGGACAACGGGGGTCGCCGAGGGCCTGCGCGACGTTCTCCCGTTCCGCGCCGATCACGCCGCATCACCATGCGCGGCCCATACGCAGGTCACGGCCAGACCTGTGGCTCGGGGTCGGTCGATACCAAATCGTTACGTAGCTCTGATGGCAAATGGATGGCAAACAGCTAAGGGCTCCGGCGCCTTGGCGCCGAAGCCCTTGCCTGACCTGCGGTTTCTCGTAGCGGGGGCAGGATTTGAACCTGCGACCTCTGGGTTATGAGCCCAGCGAGCTACCGAGCTGCTCCACCCCGCGTCGGTACCCCGAGTCTAGGCGCCGTCCCGGCTCAGGACAAATCGTCCCGGGACGGCCCTGATCAACCGGTAGGTGTAGGAGCGCTCGCGCCATTGGCAGCAAGGAATGCCTCGACAGCATCATTGAGCGCTTGCTGCGCCGCACCGATCCGGGCGAAGTCCCCGCTGCTGAGAGCAGCATCGGACTCCGCCAATGCGGCTTCGAGATCGGCGACCAACTGCTCCAGATCGGGCTCCCCGCCCGGGTCGCCGACCGGCGGTGTCGGGGTGGGCGTGGTTGTCGGCGTACCGGTGGGAGGCGGATCGGTCCCGTCGGGCGGCGTGGGCTCCGGCTCCTCGATGCCCTCACCGGCTCCCGGCCCGAACAACGAATCCAATGCCTCGGCCAGGGTGTCCTCGTAGGCCACCTGCCCGTTGTAGTTGACCAGTACCTTGCGCAGCAGCGGGTAGCTGTTCTCTCCCGAGCCCTCGACGTACAACGGGGAGATGTAGAGCAGGCCGCCGGCGACCGGCAACGTCAGCAGGTTCCCGAACACCGCCGAGGAGTCCTCGGAGTTGAACAGGTTGAGGTCACGAGCGACAAGTTCGTTGCTGTTGAACGAGTTCTGCACCTGGGACGGCCCCTGGACCGCCGTCGTCCCCGGTAGCCGGAGGACCTGGAACTCGCCGTAGGACTCCGGATCGCTCGAGACGGACACGAACGCCGACAGGTTCTCCCGGTTCAACGCGTTCAGCGCGCTGGTGAGCTGGAACGTCGCCTCATCCTCTCCCGGCCGCGCCGCCAGGATGTAGAACGGAGGCTGCTCCTCGACCGGCCCGGCGGCGTCGTCTGCCTGCGGATCGTCGGGCACCTCCCAGAAGTCGGTGTTGTTGTAGAAGTCGATCGGGTCGTTGACGTGGTACTTCGTGATCAGCTCGCGCTGGATCTTGAAGAGATCCTCGGGGTACCGGAAGTGCGCCCGCAGCTCGTCGCTGATCTCGCTCTCCGGCGACACGATCCCTGGGAACGTCTTCATCCAGGTCTGCAGTACCGGGTCCTCGGAGTCGAACTCATACAGCGTGACGGTCCCGTCGTAGGCGTCCACAGTCGCCTTGACCGAGTTACGGATGTAGTTGACCGTCTGGTCCGGCAGTGCCGAGGTCCCCTGCCCGGTCAATGAGTCCCGGGCCACCTCGCCGAGCACCTCCTGCTGGGAGTACGGGTAACCGTCCAAGGTGGTGTACCCATCGACGATCCACACGACCCGGCCGTCCACGACCGCGGGGTAGGGGTCACCGTCGACCTGGAGGAAGGGTGCTGCCTTCTCCACCCGGTCCCGCGGGTCGCGGACGTAGAGCACCTTGGAATCGTCGTTGAGAGCGGTGGACAGCAGGAAGTTCCGCTCGCGGTAGAACACGGCGAAGGCCAGCTGCTTGAAGAAGCTGCCGATCTCTACGCCGCCCTCACCGTCGTAGGTGTTGCGGAGGTCCTCGTCGCTGCCGCCGCCGGCCGGCCGGTCGAACTCGCGCGGTTCGGCGTTCGCGGGGGCACCGACGACTGAGTACTCGGTCAACAACTCGCCGTAGTAGATGCGGGACTGCTCGACGTCGATGTCACCTGTGGTCGGCAGGTCGCGGGTGGTGAAATTCGGCTGCCCGCCGCCAGCCTCGCTGACCACCGTGTTGGCTGGCGCGGCGACGAAGCCGTGTCCATGGGTGAAGACGAGGTGCTGGTTGATCCAGGTCGTCTGATTGCCGGTCAGCGCCGAGGAGTCCAGCTCCCGGACACCGACCACGTAGTCCCGGACCTCGCCGTCGACGGTGTACCGGTCGATGTCCAGCCGCTCCGGGAAGCCGTAGACGTTGCGGATCTGCTGCAGCTGCGTGAACGTGTCCGACAAGACGTTGGGGTCCAGCAGCCGGGCGTTCGGGAGGGTGGACTCATCGTTGCGTAGTTCCGAGACCGCCAGCTCCGTCTCACCCTCGTACGGCTGGTACGTCACCTCGTCGATGCCGTACGCCGCCCGCGTCGCCAGGATGTTCCGCTCGATGTACGGCGCCTCCTTGACGTCGGCGTTGGGCTTCACGATGAACTGCTGCACGATCGCGGGGTACGCCCCACCGATCGCCAGGCTCGACACGATCAGCAGCACCAACGCCAACGCCGGCAGCGCGAAGTTGCGGAAGAAGATGTTGACGAAGAACGCGATCGCGCAGATCGCCGCGACGAACATGAGGATCGTCTTGGCCGGCAGCAGGGCCGTCACGTCGGTGTACGACGCGCCGGTGGTGATGCCGTTGCGGTCGGAGAACACCAGACCGAAGCGGTCCAGGTAGTAGGCGAACGCCTTGAGCAGGACGAACACGCCGAGCAGCACCGACAGGTGCATGCGGGCGCCGGAGCTGAACCGGTCTCCCTTGCTCTGCAACCGGATGCCGCCGAACACGTAGTGGACGGCGGCCGCACCGGCCAGCGAGAACAGCACGATGGCGAACAGGAATCCGAGCACGAGCCGGTAGAACGGGTAGTCGAAGGCGAAGAACGAGACGTCCATGCCGAACTGCGGGTCGGTGATGCCGAATTCCGTGCCGTTGCGCCACAGCAGCCAGGTCTGCCAGCTGCCCTGCGCTGTGAACCCGGCGAACACCGCCATCACGATCCCGATGGCGATGAGCAGCAGCTTGCGCCGCGGCTCGATCGCCACGCGGTACCGCTCGAGGTTCTGCTGCTCCAGGGACATCGGCCGAAACGCCGGCCGCAGACGGTAGGCCAGGATCAGATTCCCGACCACAGCCAGCCCAGTGGCGACGCCCACCACCAGGAAAAGCACGACGCGGGTGCTGAGCTCAGTCCAGAAGACGCTGGTGTAGCCGGTCTCGGCGAACCACAGGTAATCGACGTACTCGGTGGTCAGCGTCCCCAGGATGCTCAGGACAACGACGAGTACGGCGACGACGCCGAGGATGATTCGCGCACGGCGTGACAGCGCCGGCATGGGCATAGGGGGCCGCATGGCCACGGGCAGACTCCGAAAATCGAGGTAACACGAACGACTGTGTCAACTTACCCGCGTGCCGTTGGGTTCCCTCCGCTTGGAAGGATGTTGCGATGAGCTCACCGCAGCAGCCGCCGACACCGTTGTCGATGGCGCTGGTCGAGATCGAGCGGCATGTCGATGCGGCCGGCTGGGACCGGCCGCCACAGCTGTTCGCGCTGGTGGAGACCGTGGAGCTGCTCAACCGCGAACCGGTGCTGGCCGAGCGGGTCGGCCTCGCAGCCGAGGAGGTCCCGCCGGGGCTTTACACACCGGTGGAGCAGGAAGCGTTGCCCGAGGGTCCGTTGGACGAGGCCCTGGGCCACATCATGTGGCCCGACGGCGTGGTCGGCTGCGCACTCGTGCATGAGGTTCTGGTGCTGCCGCCGCAGGCCGAGGCCGACCGACCGGAACTGGCCGACCCCGAGGAGTACGCCCACAAGCATCCGGACCGCCGTGAGGTCCGGCTCGCGGTGGCAGTCCTCGCCGACGGCGAGTCGGCCAGCGCCGTACGCCTGCGGTCAGACTCCGATACAGCCGACGAGTTGCTACTCGGATCCGATCTTGCGCCCAACCTCACCGAGGCGCTGCGGGCGACGCTGCGGTAGATCCTCAGCACAGGGCCGGCGTACTGCCCTCGCGCAGGTCCTCGAGGGCGTCCAGGGCATCGTCCAGCGTGGACACCGCAACCAGCGGCAGACCCTCGGGCGCGTTCTCCAGCGCCTCCGCGCAGTTCTGCTCCGGGACCAGAAATGCATCTGCGCCCAAGTCGCTCGCGGCGATCGTCTTCAGCCGTACGCCGCCGATCGGGCCGACGTCACCGTCGGCGGTGATGGTCCCCGTCCCGGCGACGAACAATCCCTCGACCAGGTCCGTGTCGCCGACCAGATCGAGGATCCCCAGCGTGAGCATGAGCCCGGCAGACGGGCCTCCGACGTTGGCGACGCTGATCTCGACGTCGAACGGCGCCTTGCGCTCGTGGCTGATCGCCACACCGAGAGCCGCTCCGTCCCGGTCCTCCGCCTGCGTCGTCGTCACCGTGCCCGTACGGCTGTCCTCACCGCGGCTGTACTCGACTGTCACGTCCGCACCTGGGTCGAGACCTTCCAGGATGGCGAGCAGCGCGTCGGGATCGTCGATAACTGTGCCGTTCACAGCCTCGATCGCATCCAGCGGCCGAAGAACGTCTTGCGACGGCGATCCGTCAGGCACCTCGACGACGACGACTTTCAGCGGATAGCCGAGTTCGCCCAATGCCGCCGCCTCGGCTGAATTCTGCGAGACGAGGAAGTCCTCCCGGTTGGCCTCGTCGATCTCCTCGTCGGTCTGGTCCGGCGGGTAGACCTCTTCCCGCGGGACCACCGACTCCTCGCTGTCCACCCACCCCTCGAGCGCGCGCAGCAACTCGAGGCGGTCGCTGACGGCGACTGTCGTCAGGCTGAGATTCCCGGTGCTGGGATTGGGTGCCCGGCCGGTCACCGTGATGATCTGCCGGCCGTCGATGCTGCCCAGGGTGTTGTACGTCGGACCCGGGCCGAGAGCCACGTACGGCACTGGCAGCATCGATCCGCCGGCCGCCAACGCGATCAACAGGATCGCTCCGACCGCAAGAGTGCCCAGTCGTCGACTCACGCGGTGTGCGCAGTCGATGTCACGACAGTGTGCGCAGTCGATGTCACGACAGTGTGCGCAGTCGATGTCACGACAGTGTGCGCAGTCGATGTCACGACAGTGTGCGCAGTCGATGTCACGTGAACGAGGGTAACCGCGGCTTCGGGTTACCGTGATCGGCATGGAGTATGAGGGCAGCCCCCGATGACGGATCACCCCTTCGGTTTCGGGCCGGGAGCCGACGGCTCAGGCTCCGGCGACGACCCGGACCGCAGCGGCAGCGGTAGGGAACCCGCCCGGGGCAGCGGGGGCTTCGGGATTCCCGAGGACATCGCGAGCAAGGTGCCGCTGTTCGCCGAGCTGCAGAAGCTGCTGTCCTGGCAGGGCGGGCCTGTCAACTGGGATCTCGCTCGGCAGACCGCGATCAGCCAGGTCGCCGGTGGGCACGTTCCGGTGTCTGCGGCCGAGCGCCGTGCGGTGGAGGAGGCGGTGCGGTTGGCCGACCTCTGGTTGGACCCGGTCACGACGCTGCCCTCCGGCGTGACCCAGGTCGAGGCCTGGTCTCGCGTCGAGTGGATCGAGAAGACCTTGCCGGTCTGGTCGCAGCTGTGCGATCCGATCGCATCCCGGGTGGTCACCGCGATGGGCCAGGCGCTGCCCGAACAGGCTCAGCAGATGGCCGGTCCAATGATGGGTCTGCTCGGCCAGTTCGGCGGCATGATGTTCGGCGCCCAGGTCGGCCAGGGCATGTCCAGCCTATCCGGGGAGGTCCTGTCCTCCACCGACGTGGGTCTGCCGCTGGCGCCGCCGGGGACCGCCGTACTGCTGCCGCAGAACGTGGCGGCGTTCGGCAGCGGACTGGACCGCCCCGACGACGAGGTGCGGCTGTTCCTCGCACTGCGCGAGGCCGCCGCCCAGCGGTTGTTCAGGCATGTGCCGTGGCTTCGCCAGCGGCTTCTCGACACTGTTGACGCCTACGCACGCGGCATCAACGTCGACAGCGACGCGATCAACGAGGCGATGATGCAGATCGATCCCGGCAATCCCGAGAGCATCCAGCAGGTGCTCGGCGGCGGGATGTTCCAGCCCCAGGACACCCCGGAGCAGAAGCTGGCCCTTGCGCGGCTGGAAACGCTGCTCGCCCTCGTCGAGGGGTGGGTGGACCACGTGGTCGCGGTGGCCACCGAAGGTCGGTTACCGGGCGCGGTCGCCCTGCGGGAGACCATCTGTCGCCGCCGCGCATCGGGCGGACCGGCCGAGCAGACGTTCGCGACGCTGGTCGGCCTGGAGCTGCGGCCGCGACGGTTGCGGGAAGCCTCGACACTGTGGAGGCTGCTCGCCGAGCAGCGCGACAGCGCCGGACGTGATGCCCTGTGGGCGCAGGTCGACCTGCTGCCGACCTCGGAGGATCTGGACGACCCGCAGGCCTTCGTCGACCGAGACGACTCCACCGGACCGTCCATGGCTGACTTGTCCTGATCGGGCGATCTCTGAGCGCGGAGCGTGACCAATAGGGTCGAATGGCGAAATTCTCGCAACAGAGCACGCAAAGACGTTTACGGAGTGTTATGGTTCGTGCTGCCGGTAGTCGGCCGGTTACACAAGGGATTGTGTGATCTCTACTCAGGGGTCACCGCACCCCAACCATCGGGAAGGCTCCTATGTCAGGTGTACTCACGCGCTACCGGCGGCAGGTACTGCTCGTCGCAGCGGCGGCCACCACAGTCGCTCTCGCCCCCGTCACCAGCGCCACCGCCGCCGAACCGGTTTTCGGCTACCAGGGAAATGCGTTCGGTTCCAGCGTCGTCGTCGCCGGCGTCGTCACCTCGGCACCCACGGCGGTCGTCACCTACGGCTGCGGCACCCCGGCCGGATTCAGTAGGACGCAGACCACCGCCGGCGTCAACGTTCCGCCGTCGGTGCTGAGGACCAACACGATCACGGTCACCGGCAACACCAGCGCCTCACCCACAGAGTCCAAGACCACCGCGACAGCGCAGAACGTCAACGTGCTCGGCGGACTCGTCACTGCCAACGCGGTGACCGCCGCCAGCACCGCCCGCAACGGCGCCGGCGGCTACAGCACCAGTGCGGCGGGCACCTCCCTGGTCGGTCTGAAAGTTTCCGGGCTGCCCATCCTGGTGAGTCCTGCTCCCAACACCCGGATCAACCTTCCGGGCATCGGTTACGTAGTTCTGAACGAGCAGACGACCAGAATCACACCCAACTCGGCAGGCCTTCGGGTCAGCGCGATCCGGGCAGTCGTCACCCAGGCCAACCTGTTCGGCTACGACGTCGGCACGACGGTCATCGTGGCCCAGGCCGCCGCGGCCGTCAACGCCCCCACCGCGGGCTTCCTGGGCGGCTTCGCCTATGGCACCGCCGCACAGCTGGGCAACGTTCTCAGCTCCTCGCCCAGCTTCCGGATCGACATGCCCTGCGCGGGCACGAACGGCGTCGTCCGCGAGCGCAATGGTGCCGGAGTCGACGTTCCCAACCTGCTCGACAGCGGCACGATCAGGAACACTGTCCAGGGTGTCGCCAACTCGACGAGCGCCCGCGGCCAGGCCACGTCCACGGTCGAGACGGTGAGCCTCCTGAACGGAGTGGTCGAAGCGACCGGCGTACGGTCGGTCGCCAATGCCAGCCGTTCCGGCGGCTCGACGAGTCTCGGTAGCGAGGGGACGACCTTCGCCTCGATCACCGTCAACGGCCAGCCCCTGGTCGTGGCCGACATCGAGCCGAACACCCAGATCAACCTCGCGGGTATCGGCACCCTGCACCTGCGCCGCACGTTCACCACGGCAACCTCGATCGAGGTCCGTGCGATCGAGATCGTCGTCCTGCAGGCAGGCAACCCGCTGGGGCTGCCGGTCGGCACGACAGTCCAGGTGGCGGTCGCCAAGGCGATCGCGCGCTAATCCGCACGGCCGGCTCTCCACCCAAGGGGTCGCTCATCCGATGAGGTTGAGCGACCCCTTGGGTTGTCGTGCAGGTCGGTGCCCCGACAGCGTCATGGTCGGCGCCCCGACAGTGTCATGGTCGGTGCCCCGACAGCAGGCCGCGCGTCGCCTCCCAGCCCTCCAGCCCGGGATCGAGCAGGGCGAGGTCCGCGGGCCGGCGCAACCGGTGCCAGGGCAGCGTCTGACGCACCCCGGCGGGCAGCGAGCGGTCCGGGGCCGCCGCACCGCTGCGCTGGAAGCCGTCCAGATCGAAGACGTCCAGATCGAAGTCGTCCAGATCAGCAGATGCGGGCAACCGGCTGGCCACGATGACGACGCCGCCGTTGACAGCGAGAGCCACTGCCGCCGCGGCGGAGCCGAGCGCGCTGAAGGCCTTCGCCAGGTGCAGCGCCGGCAGGTCCGGCGCGTCGGGCGCCACGATCGCGGCCTGCCGGTAGCCCCTTTCGGCGACTGCGCACAACAGGTCCGCGGGGGACGCGGCGGCCGCTAGTTCGATGAGCGCGGTTCCCGGCCAGGCGATGGACCGGGCGAGCTCGGCACCGGCCGGGTCGCGGAAGGCGATCGCCTCGTCGATGCCGTCCAGCTCGGAGAAGACCGCGAGCACGTCCTCGGCCATGGCCGCGGCCAGCGCCACGCCATCGCAGCCCGGCGGAGCGGCCTGCGCCACGGATGCCCCGAGCAGGAGCACCACCAGCCGATCCGTCATCGGGCCGTCCCCGCTGGCCGAACCGGAGGGTCCTCACAGTCATCGTCGAGGCGGAGTCCGGCCGCCGCCTCGACGCCCTCCAGATAACCCCGGGCTCGCTCGGTCTGCGGAAAACGCAGTACCCACCCCCAGAACCGCTCACTGTGTCCGGCCACGATCAGGTGCGCGAGTTCGTGCACCAGGACGTAATCGACGACGTACGCCGGCATGTCCCGCAGTCGAGTCGACAATCGGATCGAGGAGTCGCGGGGTGTGCACGAACCCCACCGACGTCGCTGGTTGGTGACCCACCGGACGCTGGCCGGCTCCGCGCGGCCCCCGAGGTACAGCCTCGACAACTCACCGGCCCGCAGCATGAGGTCGGCGTCGTTGCCGGCCAGCCCGCGCCGGCGCCGGCTGTCCTGCGCGTCGAGTCGTCTCAGCATGTCGACGACCCAGCGCTGCTCTTCGGTAGCGTTGAACCGGGCCGGGATGAGCACGACCACCCGGTCGCCGTCGCGGTAGGCGCTGACCGTCTGCCGGCGGCGCGCGCTGCGGCGTACGACGACCTTCGGCTCCTCGGTGGGCACGCAGCCGACGGTATCCCGCGGCGGGCTACCGCCCGGTGAACCGGGGCGGACGGCGTTCACGGGCAGCTTGCACACCTTCGCGGAGATCGGCAGTGACCATCGTCAGCGGCTGTGCCACCGACTCCCACGCCAGCGCCGCCTCGAAGCTCGCATGGCCGCCCGAGGCGAGGGCCACCTTCGTGAGCCGGGTCGCGATCGGCGCCCGGGTCGCGACCGTCGCCGCGATCGCGAGCGCCTGCTCGCGCAGGGAGTCCGCCGGGAACACCCGGTTCACCAGCCCCAACCCGACCGCATCAGCCCCGCTGATCACCCGGCCGGTCAGCAGCATCTCCCGCGCCACCGCCAGGCCGGCGACCTCCGGCAGCAGCCAGGTCGAGGCCATGCCCGCGTGGATACCCAGTGAGGTGAAGGGCATCGACAGCTGCGCCTGCGGGGTGGCGTAGCGCAGATCGCAGGCCAAGGCGAGCGCGAGGCCGGCACCGACGGCTGCGCCGTTGAGAACGGCGACAGTGGGCACCTCGACATCTCGGATCCGAAGCCAGATCCGGTAGAACGGCAGCATCCGCGAGCGCAACCGGTCGGTGCTCAGTGAGCCCGAGTCCTCCAACCAGGACAGATCGCCGCCCGCGCAGAACACCGGCCCCTCGCCGGTCACGACCAGGCAGCGCACGGAGTCGTCGACGGCGAGTGCGCCGAGTACCGCGCTCCAGGCTGCGGTGAGCTCCTCCGTCATCGCGTTGCGTCGATCCGGTACGTCGAGGCGGAGGAGCACGACCCCGTCCTCGAGCCTGTCGACGTGCAGCGGCTGTGCCATCGGTGTCCTCCCGACCTGACCGGACGATCCGATCGGACAGTAGCCCGACACGCGTCGTATTCGTCCGGACGCACGCGTGACGGGTAGCCTGAGCGCCGACCTTGCCGCGACTGGCGGTGGAGGACGATCTATGTCAGGGAGGCAGGGTGGCCGACACCTACAACGGCTACTGCGTCAAGTGCAAGGAGAAGCGCGACTTCGAAGGTGAAGTTTCTACCAGCGACTCCGGGCGGCGTATGGCCAAGGGAATCTGCCCAGTCTGCGGCACGAAGATGAACCGGATCCTCGGCAAGGCCTGATTCCAGAGCGGGCGGTTCAGCAGCAGACTCGACCGGTGGGGGCGGCATCCGTTACGGATGCCGCCCCCACCGGCCTGTGGATGAACTCTGCACGTCGGTACCGATCCTGACACGCTGATCGGTGCCGTTGTGATGCTTCTGTGCGATGAGGTGCCGTGTGCCGGACTTACCTGATGCCGCAGCTGTGCCGACCGCGCCGCTGCTGAACCCGGCGCTACAGCGGTTGTGGCGCAACGACACCACAGTCCAGCTCGGCCTCGACGTCCATCCTGCGCTGGTCATCCACGCGGTCGGGCCGGCCATCCGCGGACTGCTGGGCCGCCTCGACGGGCGGCACGCCGAAGCCGACATCCTCGCCGCAGCCGTGGCAGACGGCCAGAACGTCAGCGACGTCATGCGGCTGCTCGGCGAACTGCGCGCAGCCGGTGCCCTGATCGCCGGTGACCCCGCCGGCCTTGCGGGACTCGGCGGGCCCACCGAGATGGACCGGCTCGGACCGGACCTCACCTCGCTGTCACTGCTCGCCCGCACCGGCGGCCCTTCCGCGACGGCGCGGCTTCGCCGGCGACGGGCGGCTCAGGTTGTGGTGCGTGGCGCGACTCGGGTCGGCGTTCCGCTCGCCGCCGCGATCGGCGCGGCGGGCGTCGGGCGGGTGGTCGTCGTGGACACCGGCAACGTGCTGCTGGCCGACGCGAACCCCGGTGGCCTGCTTCCCGCGGACGAGAACCGACCTCGGCAGGCTGCCGCGCACGACGCCGTACGCCGGGCCGCGCCCACGGTGGACACGACGATCGGTCCTGACCAGCAGCCGGATCTCGTCGTTCTGTGCGACCCCTGGCCGGCCGAGCAGGTGTGTGCGCCGCTGCACAGCGACGAGACCCCGCACCTGACGGCCACCGTGCGGGAAACCACCGGCATCGTCGGTCCGCTGGTGCTGCCGGGCCGCACGGGCTGCCTGCGCTGCATCGACCTGCATCGCTGTGACCGGGACAGTGCTTGGCCGGCACTGCTGGCTCAGCTCACCGCACGTTCCCGCCGGGCCGCCGACCCGCTCGACGGCCCCCTCGCCATGCTTGTCGCCGCTGCCGCGGCACTGCAGGCGCTGGCGTTCCTGGATGCGGCCGGCCAGGTGGTCCCGGTCGGCGTCCGCGAGGCCAGCATCGAGCTGCGGTTGCCGGACTGGAAACTACGACGGCGGAGCTGGCCGCCGCACCCGCGCTGTCGCTGCGGCGCGGTCGCGACGGCCAACACAGGGTGACGCCGAGGGGCCGGTCTCGTCCGGGCCACCCCGGAACAGGGATGATGGGCCGGTGAGTGACATCCCCCGGTGGGCTGTGGCCCGGACGGCGAGACTGGCCTCCCTGCCACTCGGGGCCGCCGGTCGGGCCACGGTCGGTCTGGGCAAACGCCTGGGTGGACGACCCGCCGAGGAGATCAGTCTCGAGTTGCAGCAGCGCACCGCCGAGCAGCTGTTCCTCGTCCTCGGGCAGCTCAAGGGCGGGGCGATGAAATTCGGCCAGGCGCTGAGCGTGTTCGAAGCCGCGTTTCCCGAGGATGTGGCCGCGCCCTACCGCGCCGCGCTGACCAAACTGCAGGAGGCCGCCCCGCCGATGGCCACGCCGACCGTCCACGCAGTGCTGCGTGAGCAGCTCGGCGGTGGCTGGCGGCGACGCTTCCAGGACTTCGACGACGTCCCCGCAGCCGCAGCGAGCATCGGGCAGGTGCACCGCGCCACCTGGTCCGACGGGCGGGCCGTTGCCGTCAAGGTGCAGTACCCCGGCGCCGGGCCCGCCCTGATGGCGGACCTGAACCAGATGGCTCGCTTCGCCCGGATGTTCGCCATCCTTGTCCCCGGCCTCGACATCAAACCACTGCTGGCCGAGCTCAAGGCGCGCGTCGTCGAGGAGCTCGACTACGCGTTGGAGGCACAGGCACAGCGCGGGTTCGCCGCGGCGTACGCCGACGACCCCGACATCCTGGTCCCGCGGGTCGTCGCCAGCGCACCCAAGGTCATGATCTCGGAGTGGATTGGCGGTACGCCGCTGTCGCAGATCATCGCCACCGGTACCCGAGCGCAACGCGACCGGGCCGGCATGATGATGTCCACACTGCACTTCTCCGCGCCGAGCCGAGCCGGACTGATGCACGCCGACCCGCATCCGGGCAACTTCCGGTTGCTCGACGACGGCCGGCTTGGGGTGATCGACTTCGGGGCGGTGGCCCGGCTTCCCGGAGGACTGCCGCAGCTGATCGGGCCGCTGTGCCGACAGTCCCTCTCCGGGGACGCCATGGGCGTCCTGGCCGGCCTGCGCCGTGAGGGGTTCGTCAAGTCGTCGGTTGTCGTCGACGCGCCCGCCGTGCTGTCCTACCTACGGCCCATGCTCGAACCGATTGCCGCACTCCGCTTCCATTTCACCCGGGCATGGATGCGCACCGAGGCGGCCCGGCTCGCCGACCCCCGCACCGAGGCCAGCAAGCTCGGCCGTCAGCTCAATCTGCCACCGGCGTACCTGCTGATCCATCGGGTCACGATCGGTTCCATCGGGGTGTTGTGCCAGCTCGACGCGGAAGGGCCCTATCGCAGCGTGGTCGAACGCTGGCTGCCCGGCTTCACCGACTGAGCCGGCCCTTACCACCAGGCCTCGTCCAGCCGGCCCTCGATGGAGCGCAGGTTCTCCCGGGTGCAGGACTCGCACAGCCATTGCTGACCGCGCTCACTGGCTTGGCTGGTCCAGGTCACCGGCGGCTCCTCCTCGGTGTTGCCGCAGACCGAGCAGGTCACCATCCAGAGATTCTGGCACCAGACACGACTCGAGGCGGCCCACAGCGTGGTAGGCCGCCTCGAGCGGATCAGCGGATGGCGTTCTGGGCCAATCGGGCGCGCAGCGCCGCCCGGTCGGCGCGGCGTTGCCAGCGCCGCGCGGCCAGCACCCGGCGGGCCAGTGCGGCCGCAACGGCGTCCTGGTGGATCTCGCGCATTCGAGCACGCGCGAGATCTTCGTGCATGAGCAACATGGTGGAACTCCTTACGAGTGGATCGGTCGGTGTGGTCGACTGGGTCACGCGGCGACCTCCTTCCGGGGGCGCCCGCGGGGACGCTTGCGCGCGATGACGACGCCGTGGTCGAAGATCTCGCCACCCCAGACTCCCCAGGGTTCGCGCCGCTGCTGCGCGCCGGACAGGCAGGCCAGGCGGACGGGGCAGTCGGCGCAGAGAGTCTTGGCGGTCTCCAGGTCGGCTGGGTTCTCGGCGAACCACAGCTCGGGGTCTTGGACCCGGCAGGGCAGCTCCGCGCAGACTGGGCTGTCGGTCAGCGCCAGCACGGACGCGGTAGCGGATCGAGCGGCTAGCACCGGGGTCACCTCCTTGTGAGTGGTGCTGCTTGGGTGGTGCTGCTTGGGGTGGTGCAGCGGGGTGGTGCCACAGGTCGGGGAAATGACAGAGGCCGCGGATCCCGGGTTAGGGGGTCCGCGGCCTCGAGGTGAGCCGGTGCAGATCTGGTCAGACCGGTACACCTCGAGGTAGGACACCCGGGACGTCCCGAGCGATCCGGACATCCGCACCGAAGCCGGTGGCGACGTGGGTGCGCACAGCCGTGCCGAGCGCGGACTTCGCCCCGGACAGCTGGCTGTATCCCGCCCGCAGCCGCGAGGGGGCACCCATGGCGATGTCCAGCTGGGTGAACGTCATGTTCGTGGTCATCACAGGAGCCTCCTCTCGCTTACTCGGCCGCACCGAACCTGGACGGCTCGACGCGCAACTCCTGGGAGGTTAGAACCCGGACGCCGGACTCCGCAATCTATTTTCCGGTGACGTTTCGGTGTCAATCCGGTGGCCGGTCTCCGCGGACGAGAGCCAGCAGGGCGGCGCCGTACAGGTCCAGCTTCGCCGGCCCGATGCCGGGGACCGCGAGCAGCTGGGGAACCGAGGCGGGCCGGCTCTGCGCGATCGCGGTCAGGGTGGCATCGGTGCACACAACGTACGCCGGGAGCTTGCGCTCCCCCGCCTGCTCGGATCGCCAGGCCCGCAGCCGGGTGAAGAGCTCCTCGTCGTAGTCGCTGGGGCACTGCGAGCAGCGGCGTACCGCCCGCTCGGAGGCGAGCCGCAGCTGTCCACCACAGATCCGGCACACCGCGGCGGTGCGGCCGGAGCGCCCACGGCTCTCGGTCCCGCGGGTTGTCACCGCATCCGGCAGGAACCGGCTGGGTCGCCGGCTGCGCCGCCCGCCCGGCGTGCGGGAGACGGCCCAGGACAGCTGGAGGTGCTCTCGCGCGCGGGTGATCCCGACGTACAGCAGCCGGCGTTCCTCCTCGACCTGCTCGTCGGTGACCGCGTGCTGGATCGGCACCGTCCCGTCGGTGAGTCCGACCAGGAACACCGCGTCCCACTCCAGGCCCTTGGCCGCATGCAGGCTGGCCAGCGTCACTCCCTGAACGGTCGGCGCATGTTGGGCCGTGGCGCGCTCGTCCAACTCGGCGACGAACTCGGCGAGGCCGACCGCCGGCGACGTGCTTGCCAGCTCCGCTGCGACCGCTGCCAGCGCGGCAAGGGACTCCCACCGCTCCCGCGCCGCGCCGCCGGGCGGCGGCTGGTCGGCTGACCATCCGGTTGTCGCCAGCACCCGCTCGACCGCAGCCTGCAGCGGCTGGCCGGTGTCGGTGTCCGCGGCACGGGCTGCACCGCGCAGCAACAGGGCGGCCTCGCGGATCTCCGGCCGTTCGAAGAAGCGCGCACCACCGCGGAGGACGTAGGGAATGCCCGCCTCGGCGAGCGCCGTCTCGTAGCTCTCCGACTGTGCATTGACCCGGAACAGGACAGCGATCTCGGCCGCGGTGGTCCCCGCGGCGATCAATCGCCGGCAGGCCGCCGCAACAGCAGCGGCTTCGGCCGGCTCGTCGGGGTAGTCGCGGATGGCCGGTGCCGGGCCCGGCGGGCGCTGGCCGACCAGGCGCAGCCGGGATCCGGCGATGCGACCGCTGGCCCCGGCCAGCACCGTGTTGGCCAGCTCTACCACCTGAGGAGTGGAGCGGTAGTCCCGTTCCAGCTTGACCACCGTGGCTCCGGGGAAGCGCCGGGTGAAGTCGAGCAGGTAGCCGGGGTCGGCGCCGGTGAAGGAGTAGATCGTCTGGTTCACGTCGCCCACGACGCACAGCTCGTCACGGTCGCCGAGCCAGGCCGCGAGCAGGCGCTGCTGCAGGGGGTTCACATCCTGGTACTCGTCGACCAGGAAATGCCGGTACTGCGCTCTGACCTGCTCGGCGACGTCGCGGTGCTGCTCGATGGCGTAGGCGGTGATCAGCAGCAGGTCCTCGAAGTCCAGGACGCCCGCCCGCTTCTTGATGTCCTCGTACGCCGCGTAGACGGTGGCCACCGTCGCCGGATCGGCCGGCGGTTCCCGGCCCGCGGCCCGGGACGGATAGTCGTCGGGGGCCACGACGCACGCCTTGGCCCACTCGATCTCCGCGGCGAGGTCGCGCAGCATGGCCCGATCCGGCTGCAGCCGGCAGCGGAGGGCGGCCTGCCCGACGAGCCTGATCTTGTTGTCGGTCAGCCCGGGCATCGCGCCGCCGAGCACCCGCGGGGCGAAGTACCGCAACTGGCGCAGCGCCGCGGCATGGAACGTGCGGGCCTGCACCCCGAGTACGCCGAGCTGGCGCAGCCGGGACCGCATCTCACCGGCCGCCCGCCCGGTGAACGTCACGGCGAGAATTTGCTGCGGGGGCACCTGTCCGCTCCCCACCGCGTAGGCGATCCGGTGCGTGATGGTCCGGGTCTTGCCTGTCCCGGCGCCGGCCAGGATGCACACCGGGCCCCTGACCGCGCGAACCGCCTCCTGCTGCTCCGGATCCAGTCCGGTCAGCAGGTCCTCGGCACTCGGCACGTCTCGATCCTGTCAGGCCGGTCCGACGGGAAGCTTCGGCTCCCGGAGATGGTTGACCAGAGCAGCGACCTCTGACCCGAGATGAAGGAGCCTGATGTCCTCGCCCCAGCCACAACCTCAGCTCACGATGTACACCACGAGCTGGTGCGGCTACTGCGTACGCCTCAAGCGGATGATGCAGCGCGAGGACATCGACTTCGCCGAGGTGAACATCGAGACCGACGAGTCCGCCGTCGAGCTGGTCATGAACGTCAACGGCGGCAACCAGACCGTCCCCACCCTCGTCTTCGCCGACGGCAGTGCCTTGACGAACCCGAGCATCGACCAGGTCAAGGCGAAGCTCGCCGCCTGATAGAACCCGGTCCAGGGGTGTATCACCCCGGCCGGCTGACGCTCCTGCTGTTGATGACGTCTGCAGAGGAGACCCGCGATGAGCTCGGGGTCGAGCCTGGCCCGCCGGCAGGATCCGGAATCCATCCGCAACTTCCGGATCCCCGCCCTCGACCTCGACAGCGTGTACGGCGGCGGCCCTGGCGTCTCACCGCACCTGTACGACCGGGGTGTCGACGGCGGCCGCACCACGATGCTGACCGAGGAGATCGCCGGATCGGCGGCGGTGTCGGTCGACGGCTCGCTCCGACACGACCTGCCGCGAAACTCACAGCAGGTCGCCCTGATCGGCGACCCACGTAACGACGAGAACCTGATCCTCTCCCAGCTGCACCTCGCGATGCTGCGTTTCCACAACGTCGTGGTGGCCGACGTCAAGGCCGAACTCGGCGCCGGGTTCACCGCGGAGGAGATCTTCGCCGAGGCGCAGCGGATCGTGCGATGGCACTACTTCGGGACGAGTCCCACCGACCCCGCCCAGCAGTTCTTCACGGTGATCTTCGATCCCGCTGCCGCCGACCCGGCGGACCCCGCCGACCTGCACGGGGGGTGCGCGCCGCGCGGCGGTTCATCGACTGGCAGACGTTCTTCGACTTCGGCGACTCGCGGGTCCGGCCGAACAAGAAGATCGACACCACGCTGTCCAGCGTGCTGTTCAACCTGATGGGCCTGCCACCTGGGACGGCGTCGTCGCTGGCCAGCCGGAACCTGCTCCGCGCCCTGACGATGGGCGTCCCGTCCGGCCAGCGGGTGGCCAAGGCGATGAAGCTGCCTGAACTCGCCCCTGGCGAGCTGGCCGATCTCAAAGACCTCTCGCTGCATCTGCGGACGCCGCTGTGGTTCTAGGTGCTGCGCGAAGCGGACGTCATGGCAGGTGGCGAGCACCTCGGACCGGTGGGTGGCCGCATCGTCACCGAGGTGTTCGCCGGGCTGATCGAGAGCGACAGCCAGTCGTATCCACGGCAGGACCCGGACTGGACCCCGACGTACGGGAGCAACGACGAGTTCACCTTCGTCGACCTGTTCAACGCCGCGGGCGTGGTGGCGGCTATCCCCTGATCGCTGTCACCGCACTGTCCACATCGGACTGATCGGTGTAGAGGTGGAAGCTGAATCGGGTCCGGCCGGCCCGGCCGGCTGTCCGCACTCCCGCGGCCGCGAGCCGGCCGGTGGCGGCGTCGTCCAGCTGCAGCGACACGATCGCCGAGTCAGCGGCAGGCAGGCCCAGCCCCGCCCGGAAGCTGTTCGCCAGCGCGACATCATGCTGGTGAATCGCCTCCACACCCAGCTCGGCTAGTAGCTCCAGCGCGGGGGCGGCACCGACGTAGGACAACCAGGCCGGCGGGGAATCCAGCCGGCGGGCGTCCTCGGCGAGCCGCAGCGGACCGCCGTACACCGATGACCAGATGTCCGATCCGGCGTACCACGACGCACCATGCGGCACGATGTCCGCCATCGCCTGCGGCTGGACGGCCATGAACGCCGCACCGCGCAGACAGCAGAGCCACTTGAACGCCGCCGCGACGACGTACTCCCAATCCGGTGCCCGCAGCGGCAGCCAACCGGCGGCCTGGGTCGCGTCCAGCAGCACGCGCGCACCGAACATGTCGGCCGCCGCGCGCACCGCAGCGAAGTCGACGACTGCCCCGTTCGACGACTGCACGGCGCTGACCGCGATCAGGCTCGTCGTCGGCCCGACCTCCCCGGCCAGCTGCGCCAACGGGACCGCGCGCACGGTCACGCCACGGGCCTCCTGGGCGAGGAACGGGAACAGCAGCGAGGTGAAATCCCCCGCTGCGGTCAGCACTTCGGCGTCGGAGGGAAGCGAGGCAGCGATTAGGCCGATCAGCCCCGAGGCGGTGGCACCGATGGCAACGGTTTCCGGCGGCGCCCCGACCAGCTGGGCGAAGGCGACGCGAGAGCGGGTGACCAACGGGTCGTACGCCTCAGGTTCGGCGCAGCCCTGCCGCCAGTCCGCCAGCGCCTCGGTCATGGCATCGACGGCTGGGCGAGGTGGGACCCCGATGCTCGCGGTGTTCAGATGGCCGGGCGCCGGGTCGAAGAGGCTACGGGCCGCGGCGAGTGCGGTCATCGTCGAGTCAGCGAATTCGGCAGCAGGTCGCCGTCGGCGATGGTGCGCGCTAGCGGCCGGGTGAGCTCCAGCAGGCGAGCGGCCCGGTCGACGCCGAATCGCCGCCACGCAGGCTCAGTGGCGTGCGCGGTTCGCTGCTCGATGTGCTCGCGCCGACGCTGGCCGACGTCGGTCACGGTGCCGTCGGCCGCGAGGACGCCGCGCTCACGCAGCCGCTGCTCCCCGGCGGCCCACTCCTCCTCCGACCACCCGCGGGTCTGCCGGAAGAACGCGGTCCGACCGGAGGCGATGCCATCGGTGATGAGGGACTCGACGGGGTCGAGCCCGGACAGCAGCAGGGCGGCCATGTGCGCGTCCCCGCGGTGCTCGCGGACCAGGGTCGCCGCGTGCCACAGCGCCAACAGTGGCTCGTCGGGCCAGGGCAGCGCGGCATGCGCGGCGTACAGCGCGCGGCCGTGCGGTTCGAACCCCTCGCACAGCTCCCGGGCCAGCTCGACCGCCTCGGTGACGTCCGGGTCGCCGAGCGCGCGGTGCAGCGCCTGGCCGACGCCGTGGCGTCGCGCCTGCTGCACCTGCTCCGGACTGGCCAGCTCCCAGCAGCCGCGCATGACATGGCGCACCAGGTCGGGGGAGAACACGTAGAACGTCGCGATGGTGACCTCGGGTGACACCGCACCCATCGCCGCCGAGCGGGACACGAAGTAGCCCACCCGCGGCCGGATGCCGAGTTCGGCATACGCCGCTGTGGTCTCCGGCACGAAGTAGACCGGAACGTGGATGGTGTCCAGCGTCCGCCAGCAACGATGAGCCAGTGTCGACAGAGCCTCGCTCGACGTCTCGACCATGACCAGACTCTAAACGCCTGCCCGTTCGGCACTGGGCGGGCACCGGGCACCGGGCGGCACGGGGGCGGCACCGGCCGGGCACGGGCCGGGCACCGGGTGTCAGGATGGGCAGATGTCGGCTGTGCCCATCTGGCGACCGCTGCCGCCCGAGGCTGTGCCTGAGGTCGTCGCTGAGCTGATCGAGCGACGCCGGCCCGACCATCCGCTGCGGGTGGCCATGGACGGTGCCGAGCCGTGGGAGATCGAGCTGCTGACCAGGCTCACCGGACGGTGGATCGCCGCTGCCGGGCGGCACGCGATCCGGGTCCAGAGCCGCTTCTTCCTCCGCCCCCGCTCGCTGCGGTACGAGCACGGACGGACCGACCCGGACTCCTACTACGACTGGCTCGACGCCGACGGCCTGCGCCGGGAGGTGCTCGACCCACTCGGGCCGGGTGGCACCAGCCGTTTCCTGCCCAGCCTCTGGGATCCCGCCGCCGACCGCGCCACCCGGGCCGAGTACGCGGTGGCGCCGCCCGACGCGGTGGTGCTGGTCGACGGGCCGCTGCTGCTCGGCCGGGATCTGCCCTTCGACCTGACCGTGCACGTCAGCGTCGGAGCCGCCGCGCTGGCCCGGCGAACGCCGCAGGACGAGCACTGGACCCTGCCGGCCTTCGGCCGCTACGTCGACGAAGTCGATCCGGTCGGCATCGCCGACGTCGTGATCCGCACCGACGACCAGCAGCATCCCGCTCTGCTCAGCCGTCTCTGATCAGGGGAGTACGCCGTCGAGCCAGTCGGTGATGATGCGGTGGGCGATGGACAGCGGCGGGGGCAGCCTGCGGAACTCCGGCTGCTCGGCCACCTCGCTCTTGGTGAGCCAGTACGCCTCGGCGATCTCGTCGTTGTCGATGTGCAGTGTCTGGTCCCCGCTGACCCGGGCGGTGAAACCGAGCATCAGCGAGCCCGGGAACGGCCACGGCTGGCTGCCCGTGTAACGCACGTCGGTCACCGCGATCCCCACCTCCTCCATCACCTCCCGGACGACAGCTGCCTCGGCGGACTCACCCGGCTCCACGAAGCCGGCCAGGATGGAGAACCGGCCGGGCGGCCACACCGACTGGCGGCCGAGAACGCAGCGATCGTCGCCGTCGTGGACGAGCATGATGACCGCCGGATCGGTGCGCGGGAACTGCTCGTGCCCGTCCGGGCAGCGCCGGACCCAGCCGGCCTGCTCGATGGCCGTCTCCCCGCCGCACCGACCGCAGAAGATGTGCCGGTCGTGCCAATGCGCCAGCGCGATCGCCTCGACCAGGAGGCCGGCCTCCATCTCGGGCAGGTCCGCCCCGACCTCCCGCAACCCGAGCCACTGATCGGCGTGCAGATCGCTCGGACCGCGAACCACGGCGTACGCCGTCGCGTCTTGCGCCCCCAGGAAGACATGTCCGTTGGCACTGTCCACAGTGGACGTGGGGCGCCACTGGAGCCGGGGCCCGTCGGCGGTCTCCACGATCGGCACCGTGTACTCCGGGTCCACGACAAGGACCTGCGCCGATTCCCACACCGAGGCAAGCCAGTCGGTGTCCCGTCGCCGGATGCCGGCACGGTCGTGGGCCGCTCGGGACAGCAGCGGCCGCCGGTCGCTCGGGGGGATGCTCACCCCACCTCGACCTCGCCCAGTGCTGCCAGATTCGGGTGCACCGCAGTGGCGTCTCCGACGACGACGGTGATCAGCTTGGCCGGCGCCAGGTAGGTGCGCGACTGCTCGAACACGTCGTCAACCGTCACGCCCAGCAGCCGACGCCGGTAGGCCGCCAGCCAGTCCAGGCCCAGGCCGTGACCGGCCAGACCGCTGAGCATGCCGGCGAGACCGGCCTGGGTGGCGGTGGACAGCGCGAGGTTGCCGAGCGCGTACTGCCGCGCGTTGTCGAGTTCGTCCTGGCCGACCGGGAGGGTCGCCATCCGGCCCAGCTCGTAGCGGGTCTCCAGCAGCGCCGGTGCGGTCACGTTCGTGGACACGTCGGCGTCGACGTAGAACGACGAGCCGACCTGACGGTGATCGATGCTGCTGCGGGGCGTGTACGTGTAGCCCTTGTCCTCGCGAATGTTCTCCACGTAGCGGGAGGAGAAATAGCCACCGAAGATCAGGTTGGCCAGTTGCATCGCCGGATAGCCCGGGTCGGTCCGCACGCAGGATGCGCCGGCCAGCCGCAGGCTGGACTGCACTGAGCCCGGCCGGTCGACGAGCAGGGCAGGTCCGACTGCCGGTTTCGGCACGGCCGCTGTCGTAACCGGAGCGGCGCCGGGCGACCAGACCGACAGCACCCGCTCGACAGCGTCGACAGTCCGGGCCGGTGACAGGTCCCCGACGAGGACGAGCGTGCTGCCGTCGGGTTGCACCCGGTCGCGGTGCAGCCGTCGTACGGTGGTCGCGGTCTGCGCAGCCACGTCGTCGAGTCCGGGTAGGACCCGGCCGTAGGCATGTTCGCCGAAGAGCCGCTTGGCCCGGGCGACGCGCGCGATGACGTCGGGTTGCGTCCTGGCCATCTGCAGATGCTCGATCAGTTGCTGCCGTTCACCGTCCACGAGGGACGACGGGTAGGAGGCGGCGGTGAGCAGTTCGGCGAGCAGGTCGAGCAGCGAAGCAAGGCCGGCGCGCAGCACGACGCCACCGATCAGCAGCCGGTCCGAGTCGGTGCTCACGCTCAGCTCAGTACCGACTTCCTGCAGCGCGTGCGCCAGGTCCAGCTCGCTGCGATCGGCCGTCCCCATCAGCATGCTGCTCGACAGCAGCGACGCCCGCGCCCGGTGTGACACGGCCCGCCCGGCGAAGGGGATTCGCAGCCGCAGCTCGATGAGCGGGACGCCGGCCCGGCGTACGGCGAGCACCCGGAGCCCGGACTCGAGCACCCGCTCGGCGGTGGCCGGTCGCCTGGCCGACCGGCTCGGGCCGAGCGCCGGCAGCACGCTCATCCCGTACCTCCGGCGAGCAGTTCCAGCACGGCGCGACGTTCGGGCCGCAGTGTCGCCGCGGCCGCCGCGACGTCGTCCGCGGTGACGGCGGCGAGCCGGCCCGGTAACTCCCCGAGCAGTTCGGCCCGCCGGTGCACCAGCTCGTACGCCGCGAACCGCAGCGTCCGGCCGTGCACCGAGTCCGCCTCGCGGAGCAGCTGCGTGGCGATCCGGGCGTTCACCCGGCGCAGCTCGCCGTCGTCGAGACCGTCGGTGGCGAGCCGGTCGATCTCCTCGTCCACCGCCGCGAGGACCGTGTCGACGCCGACCTGCCGCGGATGGATGACCTGCACCGTCATGGACACCGGGTCGCGGCTGTCGAACGGGTCCCCGAACAGGCCGAGGTACGCCGCCTGCTGCAGTGCCGCCTGGTCCCGCCGTACGAGTCGCTGTTCGAGTCGCGAGGCATCTCCTTCGGAGAGCACCTCGGCCAGTACGACGTACGGCAGGTAACTGTCGAGATCGACGACGGGGTCCGGGACCCGCCAACCCAGCGCCACTGCCGGCGCCGTGGCCAACGAGTCCACAGTGGACTGTCGGCGCTCGCTGGTGAGGTCCGGTTCTCCTGCGTCCGGGATAGGCGGGGTCGGCCGGGCCGGGATCGAGGAGAAGTAACGCTCGACGAGCTCGGCGGTCGGCTCGACCTCGAGGTCCCCGCACAGGCACAGCACCGCGTTGCCCGGTGCGTAGTACCGGTCGAAGAACGCGGCGGCGTCGGCGACCGTGGCGCTGTCGAGGTCTGCGAAGTCGCCGTATCCGTTGTGCGCGTTGGGAAAGGTGTCGAAGAGCACCGGTGGAAGGGACAGCCATGGGAAGCCGCCGTACGGCTGGTTCAGGACGTTGACCCGGATCTCCTCCTTGACGACGGAGATCTGGTTAGCGAGGTTCTCCGTAGTGATCCGCGGGCTGCGCATCCGGTCGGCCTCGAGGAACAGCGCCCGCTCGAGCGCGTTGCTGGGCAGGATCTCGTAGTAGTTCGTGTAGTCGCGTCGGGTACTGCCGTTGACGACCCCGCCCGCGGACTGCACGTGCCGCATGTGGGCCATTTTCTCCACGTTCGTCGAACCCTGGAACATCAGGTGCTCGAACAGGTGGGCGAACCCGGTACGGCCCTCGGGCTCCGAGCGCATCCCCACGTCGTAGTAGACGGCAACGCCCACCACCGCGGCGCTGCGGTCCGGAGCCAGCACGACGCGCAACCCGTTCTCGAGGGTCAGGCGTTCGATCGGGTACGACGGGGCGGCAGGCACGATCGCGACCCTAACCTGACGGGTCAGAGCAACTCGATGGAGGCGATGAGCTGGTCGATGATGCCGTACAGCTCCGCATGCGTGTTCGGGACGGAGATGTAGACCACCGCGGGTCGTTCCTTACCGGTGTCCAGGAGCAGTAGCGCCACCCGCTCACCGGTCGAGTCGTAGCCGGCCACGTCCCAGGTGAGGTCGAACTTCAGCAGGTGGCCCGGCCGACCGGCGACGGTGACGGCCTCGGAGGACAGGACGTCCTTGTCATTGGGGCCGGGGTAGTAGTTCGCGCGGAACGACTCCGACACCGGGTCGATGGTGGACGCGAAATCCTCGGGGCCGGACAACTCGAACTGCCGCGCCAGCAGGCCGGAGCTGCACTCGGCGATGAACTGCCCGCCGTCGGGGACCGTGGGCTGGGTGATGATGTACTGCCCGTGCGCGGTGAGCATCTCCGGGCGGGAGGAAAAGGCCAGCTCCCGCCAGCCCTCCCCGAGGTAAATGTAGGAGATGCCGGCGTCGGGGTCGAGGATGCGCGTCGTGCCCGGCGGGAAGGTGGTGCCGGGGTCCGTCGTACCGGGTCCTGGCGTACCGGGGCCGGCAGTCGGGTCGGCGATCACCGGGCCGCCGCGGGTACCGCCGACGAGCGTGACGGCCAACACGACGATGAGCAGCACCGCGCCGCCGAGGATCGCCCACGGCAGCCAGGGCCGGCGTTGACCGGCTCGCTCCGGGTGGCCGCCCTCGATCACGTCGTATCCAGGGCGCTGCGCCTCGGCGGTCGCGAGAGACCCGGAGACACCGCCTCGGGTGACGTCGCTCCAGCTCACGCCGTTCCACCAGCGCTGGCGGCCGAGGACGCCGTCCGGGTCCTCGTACCAGCCTGGCGTGGCGCTCATGCAGGCCAGCGTAAACGCTTGCCGGCCGGCCCCTATGTCAGTGACTCGACCTC
>Ga0136640_10000149_pt1 | contig 24994 bp, 23 predicted proteins | sample AntDrymUQ8642106_2_FD_105498 | JGI IMG/M metagenome (GOLD analysis project Ga0136640, IMG submission 105498) | Polar desert sand microbial communities from Dry Valleys, Antarctica - metaG UQ864 (21.06) | ecosystem: Environmental > Terrestrial > Soil > Desert | place: Antarctica: Dry Valley...
CCGACGAGGCGCGTCCCCAAGTCTGTGAGCTGGACCAGGCGGCGCAGCTCGGCGGCGGAACTCTCGAACGCGTGCATCAAGAGAGCGACATCCGGCCGTTCGGACACGAGGCTGCGAAACACCTCCAGCGGCCTGTTCACCAGCCAGTCCGCCTTCGATCCGTGACTCTCGTTCGCCGGCTCCACGACGTCCACGCCGATGCCCTCCAGCGCACGGCGGACCGCCCGAGCGCTGGTCTGGCCGTAGCCGACGGCGTCGCTCGACGCAGAGCCGTCGTCAGCACCGGTGATGAACTGTCGGAGCAGCAGTACCTTCATCGGAGGGCATCTTCATGTACCGCTGCTGCTCTTAGGAATTGCACCCGACGCTCGGGGTGGCGGAGCTGCGGCTCGTCATGCGGTGGCGAGGTAGGAATCGGCGACCCGGTGGAGCCAGGTGCCGTGGTAGCCGAGGAGCAGGTCGTTCTGCTTGGCCCGGCGGTAGTGGAGGTGGGCGTCGCACTCCCATGTGAAGCCCACCCCGCCGTGGATCTGGATGCTCTCGCCGCAGACCTCGTTGGCGGCCCGGCCGACGTAGGCCTTGGCCATGGCCGTGGCCTCGGCCCGCACCGGGTCATCGACATCGGAGGCCCACGCCGCGTAGTGGACCCCGACGCGGGCGAGCTCGATGCGCTCGAGCATCTCCGCGGCCTTGTGCTTGGTGGCCTGGAACGTGGCGATGGGTCGGTCGAACTGGACTCGCACCTTGGCGTAGTCGACCGCCAGGTCGAAGGCCTGCTGCATCGACCCCAGCGACTCGGCGCACAGGGCGACCGCGCCGTCGTCGACGACGCGGCGCCAGGCCGTGGTGTGGTCGCCGGGCGGGCCGACCGGTTCGGCCGGAGTGTCATCGAGGCTCAGTCGACCCATGCGACGAGTCACGTCGAGGCCGCGCACGGCCTCCACCGCCGCACTCGGAGCCTGGAGCAGGAACGTCCCCAGCCCCTCCTGGGTGCGGGCCGGGACGAGGACCCAGTCGGCTTCGACGCCGTCGAGCACGACGCTCTTGGTGCCGGTCAGCTTCCATGCCCCGGACTTGCGGCTGGCTCGGGTGCGGATGCGATCGACGGCGTCGCCGTGTCCGTCCTCGTCGATGGCGACGGTCCCTCGCACCCCGCCGCTGGCGAGCGCCCCCAGCATGTCGTCGAGCCCCAGTCGGCGAGCCGCGGAGGTGGCCAGCACCGCCGAGGAAAGGAACGGGCCGGGCAGGGGTAGGCGCCCCATCTCCTCGAGCACGACCATTACCTCGAGCAGCCCGGCGCCCGCTCCACCCTGGGCCTCGGGCACCAGCAAGCCCGTCCAACCCAGGGCGGCCAGGCCGGCCCAGACCTCGTCGGTGATGCCGTGGGAGTCGTCGACCATTCGGCGCACGTAGGCCGACGGTGCCTGCTCGGCGAGGAACCGCTTGGCTGCGGTCTGCAGGGCGAGCTGATCGTCGTCGAGGGTGAACTCCACGGCCGCCGACGCTACCTGACACGGGCGTCAACTTCGCCGGCCGGGCGTGGCAGGCTGGAGGCCATGGACTTCGCCTACAGCGACGAGGACGAGACCTTCCGAGACGAGCTCACCGAGTGGCTCGACGAGCACTTGCCCAAGTTCCTCGCCGAGTGGTCCGAGGACGACAGCGCCGATGCCGAGGCCGACGGCACAGGAGTGGCCGGCGGCGGTGGGGTCATGGCCCAGATGGAGCGGCGCCGGGCCTGGCAGCGGCTCCTCAACACCGGGCGCTGGGCCGCGATCGGCTGGCCCGAGGAGTGGGGCGGCCGCGACGCCACCGTCGCCCAGAACGTCGTCTACTCCGAGGTCATGGCCCGTTACCGCACGCCGGGCATCTACAACGCCAACGGTCTGTGGCAGATCGGTCCCATGATCATCCGCTGGGGCACCGACGAGCAGAAGCAGCGGTGGATCAACAACATCCTCGACGCCGACGACCACTGGTGCCAGGGCTTCAGCGAGCCCGAGGCCGGCAGCGACCTGGCCAACCTGCGCACCCTGGCCGTGGCCGACGGCGACGAGTACGTCGTGAACGGCCAGAAGATCTGGATCTCCAGCGCTCACATCGCCAGGTGGGGCCTGTTCCTCGTTCGCACCGATCCGACTGCCATCGAGGAGAGGCGCAAGCACGACGGCATCACCGCGCTCATCGTCGACCTTGAAGCGCCCGGCATCGAGATCCGTCCCATCGCCGACATCACCGGCGAGGAGATGTTCTGCGAGGTCTTCTTCACCGACGCCCGGGTGCCGGTGGCCAATCGCCTCGGCGGGGAGGGCGAGGGGTGGCTCGTGGCCATGGGCACCCTCGGATCCGAGCGGGTGGGCACTGCTGGGCTGGCCATCGGGATGCGGTCAGACCTCGATGCCATGGTCAACCTGGCCCGGTCGGTCAACCCGGCCGCCCTCGACGACCCATCTCTGCGGGCCCGCATCGCCGATGCCCACATCCGCATCACCTACACCCGACTGCTCAACTACCGGGCCCTGTCGAAGATCCTCCGCAATGAGAAGAACTGGCCCGAGGTGCCGTTGGCCAAGCTCCAGTGGTCGTACCTGGCCCAGACCCTGGCCGAGCTGGCCGTCGACCTCCTGGGTCCGGCTGCTCTGCCGTCCAAGGGTGAGCCGGGGGCCGTCGACGGCGGGGCGTGGAACCGCCTGTACGTGTTCCAGCGCTACACGTCGATCGGCGCCGGCACCACCGAGGTGCAGAAGAACATCATCGCCGACAAGGCGATCAAGATGCCCCGGGCCTGAGCGTCGTCGTCGGCGCCCGTGGCTGGGCTCATGCCGAGTCGGGGACGACCTCGATGGCACACCTTGGTCCTGGGGCCGCCGCCAGCCGCCGATCGGCGGTGATCAGAACGGCGTCTAACGCCTCGGCGAGCGCGACGTACATCGCGTCCCAGCCGCGCACGTTGTCCCGGAGCTCCCAGGCCCGAGCCAGCAGTAGGCGATGCCCGATCCGTTGACCGGGCCATGCCGCCAGATCCTCGATGGCCTGACCCGCGGCGGTCCTGTCCAGGCGGCCTCGACGGAAGTCTCGGCGGATGACGCTGAAGACCTCGACGTCGACGACATGCGGCGCGATCTGGTCTTCGGTGGCAATCCTCGTCCTGATGGCCTCGGACGCTCCCGTCCCGGTGACGAGGTCGAACAGGCAGGAGGCATCAACCACCATCATCGGGCCAGGGCCCTCGGATCTCGTCGAGGGCCTCGAGCACCTCGGCCCGGGTCACATCAGAGGAGCGGCGCCGGGTGCGCTCGAGCCACTCGGTCATCGTCGGTCGAGCGGCCCATCGGGCCGCCTCTCGTCGCAGCAGCTCGGGCACCGTGAGGTCCGCCTCGGCCGCCCGTCTGGCCAGAGCGCGGTACACCTCGTCGTCGACATCCCGGATCTGGATGGTCTTGGGCACCGCGAGACTCTAACTCGCAGTTGTGCACCAGAATATGCGTGAACGCATGTCGTCATGCTCGGTCGCGGAACGCCTCCGTGACCCGCGGGCACCGCTATCGGGCGATCTGTTCGCTGTGTTGAGGGGCGGGCTCGTGCTCTTCGACTTCGGTGGGATCGTCCTGTGTTCTGTCGGTTGGTCGAGCGATGATCAGGCCGAGGGCGGCAATGACACAGCTGGTGGTTGCCCGAGATCCGAGACCGAGCGCGAGACCTGTGGAGCGATAGGTGACGAGCAGGATCACGGCGGCGCCCACCAGGCCGTATCCGATGCACTGCTGGGCTCGCAGGCTGATCGGCCTGGTCGCGACACGCTGGGTCATGGCAGCCGAGATCGCCCCCAACCCGATGAAGAGCAGGCCGAGCGCGATCGAGCCGGGGAAGACGTTCTTGCCGAAGTCACCGGGGAAGTCGTTCTGCGCCCCGAACAGTGTCCAGTCGCGATTGTTGTCGCCGGTCAGGCCGGCGCTGATGTGGGCGACCGCGACGATGAGGCCGTATCCGATGATGACCCACGAGGCAGAGCGCTGCGTTGGCCGTCGCGCGTCATGTGCCGTGACCAGGATCGCGAGGTGCAGCGCGATCATGAGGAAGTAGGACCAGTACCACTCCTCCGGTGCGTTGGCCACTGCGGCGAAGATGGCGAAGCTTTGGACGATCCCCACGACCGCGGCGACGCGCAGGAAGCGTCCCGACAGCAGCAGCGCGGCGAGGGATGCCTCGACGATCAGGATGACCCATCCGAAGGCACCGAGTCTCGGGCCGATGATCTGTTCGAGCATCCAGGCGGAGCCCGGGAGGACGGGGTTCTCGGCGCCGTCACCGATGAAGTTGCAGAGACCGCCGCACCCACCGCCGGCCTCTCCGAATTGAGGCGGGATCTTCCAGCTCACGTTGGACAGCCACAGGAGTCCTGCCGCCCAGCGAAGGATCGTCGGACCCCATCGGGCGGCCGTCCGGTCGACGGTTTCTGTCACGGCAGGTTGACTCACGTCGATTGCTTTCTGTTCGGGTTCACGCGCACGGGAACGTGCTCGCGGTGATTTCTCCTCTGATCCGATACATCCGGTACTCGTCGCGGATCGACTCGATGACGGGTTGGAGAGGGGCCCACCGGTCGGCGACCTTCATCGCAGGGTCAGTAGCGGCAACGGGATGCCAGTACACGCCGGAGGCGGTGATGCACACCTCCGGGATCAGCGATTCACGCGAGACTGCGAGGCCTTGGTTGGCGGCACCCTGTTGCGCGACTCGGCGGATCACCTGCTGGTCCGGGGCCAGTCCGAGCTTGTCGAAGAGCTCGATGAGCTCGTCCTCGGCGCGCCCGGCATCGGCGCCCAGCGTCGCGGCGACTCGGACTCGGAAACCCAGCTCGATCGCGGTCTCGATCCCGGCCCGAGCCCGCGCGAAGCTGCCTGGGCCCCGGTGACGGTCGTGGAGCTCGGGGGTGGCCGAGTCGAGGCTGATCTGCAGCGTCAGTCCGTGGCGGGGCAGAGCCTCGAGGCGGGCCCGTCTGGCGCCGTTCCAGGTCATGGCGTTGGTGAGGACCGTTGTCGGAAGGGCGCGAGCGGCGATCGACAGCCGTTCGTCGAGGTCGAGCAGCATGAACGGTTCGCCCCCTGTCACGTATAGCTCGCGGACGCCGGCGGTGACCGCTTCGGTGACGAGGTAGGCGAACTCGGGCACCCCGATGATGCGCGGCGCAGCCGTTGGGGACGACCCCACGCAGCAGTAGTCGCAGGCGAGGTTGCAGTGAAAGTTCGTGTAGATCCACAGTCTGTGGCCCGGCCTACGGTCAGCCGGTAGCGCTTGGATCGGATCGGCGAGCCGGCCACGCAGGATCTCGACTGCGTCGGGGTGGACGCTCAGCAAGTGGTTGCCCGTCGCGTCGCACCATCGCTGGGCGACGGCGACGTCGTCGGGTCCGCCCACCGCGACCAGGGTCGTGGTGCCGACCGGTGCAGGAGTGACCGCTTCGACGAGCTGAAGGGCGAGGCTCAGCGACACGGCCCGTTGCTCACCATCGGTCAGCGACGCCTTGGGCTTCCATGGCCTCGATCAGCGATCGGTATCCCTCGAGCTGGGCCGGTTTCCATGATCGGAGGCCTTCGAGCTCGAGGATTCGTCGATGGTCCGGGTTGTCCCAGTCCATGGCCAACAGGTGCGCGACCCAAGGCCCGCTCCGGTCGGGATCGAGCGAAGGGAGGGCGGTGAAGTTGCAGTGGTTGTAGCGCTCGGATTCCCACACCACCTCGAGATCAGCGACGGTGGCATCGCCGGCGGCGGTGAGGGCCTGCCACGTGTTGACTCCGAGAGCGGCGGCGTCGACGCGGTCGTCGATGACCGCCCGCAGAGCCTCGAGTTCGGACTGTCCGGTGTCACCGTGCTTGCCGACGTCGGAGTCGAACAGGACGAGCGAGATGTCGTCGGTACCGATTCCCGCCCGCTCCAGGAAGTAGAGGGGCAGGATGCGGGCCTGGCCCGAGTCGCGCGAGCCCAGCGCCACCCGGCGGCCCCGGAGCGATTCCAGGCCGTCGAGTCCCGATCCGCGTCGCCCCACGATCATCGTGGTGAACGTGAGGTCGGTGTCACGCATCGCCAGGGCCACCGCGTCGCCGCCGGTTGCCCTCTGGCTGCGAACCCATGCGACGTTGGTGTTCCAGGCGATGTCGATCTGCCCGGCGAGGAGAGCATCGACCTGCCGTTCGTAGTTGGAGAACAAGACGAAGTCGATCGGAGCAGCTGAGTCCTCGAAGTAGTCCTTGATCCCTTCCCAGATCGGGACGACGTTGGGGGAGTAGGCCACCGCGCCGATCATCAGTGCTGAGCCGTCCGTGGTCATGTTGTTGTTGGTGCTCCTTCGATCAGAACAGTTCCATGCCGCAGAGCCCTCGTCCGACGAAGTCGAACAGCGCGTCGGCGGTCGGCGCCATCACGAAACCGGCCCGCGCATCGCGGGCGTAGCGGTCGATGTCGAGTTGCTTGGAGTAAGCAGCACCGCCCGCGACCCGCAGCGCGTTGTCGGTGATGCGCAGCGCCGCTTCGTTGCACGCCGCCTTGGTGACCAGGACCGCGAGCGCGGTGGTGTCGTCGGGCGACTCGAGCTTGGCGGCGGTCTCGCGGAGCAACGCCTCGTGGGCGACGAGATCGGCCCACGCCTTCGCGATGTAGGCGCGGATGGTCGGAAGCTCGGAGAGCGTGGAATCGAGGTGTTCCAACCTCGTTCCCGAGACGTGCTCGATCGCGTCTTCGAGCGCAGCCCTCGACAACCCGAGAGATACCGCCGAGTTGCCGAGGCTGAACCATGGCAGCACGACCTGCATCATGAGGCCGAACCCGGCCTTCTCGTCACCGAGGCGCGACCTCTCGGACACCTCGACGTCGAGTCGTACCGGCGCTGAGTCGTTTCCCCGGAGACCGACCCCGTCGAAGCGGCCGGCAACGACGACGCCGTCGCAGTCTCGATCCACGACGTACAGGTTGGTGTCGGTCGGACCCTCGGCCTCGGGTGCCAATGCGCTGGTCACGTAGACGTCGGCTTCAGAAGCAGAGGTCACCCAGCTCTTGTCTGCCCCGATGCGTACCCGACCTCCTTCGCTGCGCTGGGCCCGCGACACCGGCGCCCAGAAGTGACTTCGAGATCCTCTCTCGCTGAAGGCGAGCGTTCCGAGGCGCGCGCCGCTTGCGAACCCGGCGAGCAGGTCCTGCCCGCCGTCGTTCGGTGGCGCCGCAGCCGTAACCACCGCGGCGGACAGGTGCATCAGGTACACCATCGCCGTCGATCCGCATGCGACTGCGACCCCGGACACGGCATCGACGAACTCACGAGGCGACGAGCCCAGACCGCCGACGTCGGAGGGAAGGGTGACCCCCATGAGGCCCGCTGATCCGAGAGCCGCTATCGACGCCGAGGGAAAGGAGGCGGAATCGTCGGCCGCGCTGGCACCAGCCCGGATCACCGGGAGGGCGTCATCGAGTCGCTCCAGAACGTCGGGCATCGGTACTCCTTGAGAAGAGGCCGCCGGGAGTATGAGACGAGGCCTGCGGCGCATTGTTCCACCCGGTATCCACCAACGAACCGCGCCCGCTGCTAACGATTCGAGAAACTCCAGCGCTGGCTGCGTACCGAGGCCATCAGGCCCCGGCCGAGCGGTTCGGCGCTCGATCCAGGTGCCGTCTGACCGGGCCGGTCAGAGGCGCTCGATGACGGTGGCGTTGGCTTGGCCGCCGCCCTCGCACATGGTCTGGAAGCCGTAGCGGCCGCCGGTGGCCTCGAGGTCGCCCAGCAGCGTGGTCATCAGCCGCACGCCTGAGGCCCCGAGGGGGTGGCCCAGGGCGATGGCCCCGCCTCGCCGGTTGACGCGGTCGGTGTCTCCGTCGGGGAGGAACTCCCTCGCCCAGCGCAGGGCGATCGCAGCGAAGGCCTCGTTGCACTCGATCGAGTCGAGCTGGTCGACGGTGAGACCGGCGCGGTCGAGCAGCTTGCGTGTGACGGGATTGGGCGCCGAGAGCACGAGCACGGCGTCGTCGCCACCCACTGCGAAGTGGACGAACCGGGCCCGGGCCCGCAGGCCGAGCCGCTCGGCGACCTCGGCCGAGGCGACGACCATGGCGGCTGCGCCATCGGACATCTGCGACGCGTTCCCGGCGGTGATGTCCGGGGCGATAGACGGGTCCCACTTCGCGGCGGAGCCCAGGGCGGCCAGGCCCTCGATCGTCGAGTCGGGCCGGATCCCCTCGTCGCGGGTGAGCACCTCTCCCGTCTCGCGGCCCTCGCCGTCCTTGATCGGCACGGGCACGACCTCGCCGTCGAAGTGGCCCTCGTCCCATGCGGCCTGGGCCCGCCGGTGAGACTCGACCGAGAAGGCATCCATCTCCTCGCGGCTGATGCCCTCCTTGGTGGCGAGGACCTGGGCCACCTCGAACTGGGTCATGAGCTGGCCGTCGCACGCCGCCATGAAGTCAGAGGAGAACGGACCGAGACCGCCGGCTGCGTTGGAGGCCATTGGGGCCCGGGTCATCGACTCGACCCCGCAGGCGATGGCGATGTCGTAGGCCCCGCTCATCACGCCCTGAGCCGCGAAGTGGACGGCTTGCTGGGAGCTGCCGCACTGCCGGTCGACGCTGGTCGCCGGCACCGAGTGCGGCAACCCGGCCGCGACCCAGGCGTTGCGGGTCACGTTGCAACCCTGCTCGCCGACCTGGGTGACGTTGCCGCCGATGACGTCGTCGACCCGCTCGGGGTCGAGGCCGGTGCGGTCGAGGAGGGCCTTCAGGGTGTGGGCCAGCAGGTCGGTGGGATGCCACCCGGCCAGGGCCCCCTTCCGCTTGCCGATCGGGGTGCGCACCGTGTCGACGATGACCGCTTCATGCATCTCCATGGCGCTCCTAGGCGGCAGCCCGCTCGAACTTTGTGCGAGTTTCCACCGATGTGGCCACAACTCGCACAAAGTTGACGGTCATGTCGGGGTGAACTCGAGGGGGAGGTGCTCGATCTCGCGGATGCCGGGGGAGTAGGCCAGCTCGGCATCGTCGGGCACCGTGTAGTCGGGTACGCGGCGGTGCAGCTCCTCGAGGGCGATGCGCAGCTCGAGGCGGGCCAGGTTCGACCCGAGGCAGCGGTGTGGCCCGCCTCCGAAGGCGAGGTGGCGGTTCTGCTCACGGTCGAGGTCGGCGGCGTCGGCGTCGACCCCGAACTCCGAGGGATCGGTGTCGGCCGCCCCCAGCATGAGCATCACGTGGTCGCCGGGCTCCATGGCGACGCCGTGCATCTCGTGGGGCTCCTTGATGACCCGTAGCACCTGCATCACCGGGGTGTGCAGCCGGAGCAACTCCTCGACCGCCTTCGGCACCAGGGCCGGGTCGGCGACCAGCTCGTCGCGCAGGGCCGGGGTGCGGCCCAGGTGGGCCAGGCCGCAGTCGAGGGTCGAGGTCACGGTGTCGAGCCCGCCCAGGATGAACAGGAAGCCGATGTCGAGGAGCTGGTCGCGGGTCATCCGCTGGCCGTCGACCTCACCCGCGGCGAAGCGGGAGAACAGGTCGTCGCCCGGGTCAGCCTGGCGCTCGGCCACCAGGGCCCCGAAGTAGTCGTAGATGGCCTGGCCCGTCGCCCGTCGGACTGCGGCCAGCGCCGGCAGGTCGAAGGCCATCTCCGGATGGCGGACCTGGGGCCGGATGATGTCGTCCTTCCAGCCCAGGAACATGTCCAGCTCCTCCATGGGCAGTCCGCACATCTCGGCGAACACCGTGCATGGGAACGGAACCGTGAACGCAGCGTGGATGTCGCAGGCCCCGGCTCCGGCGAAGCCGTCGATCAGCTCGTTGGCCAGGGCCCGGATCCGCTCCGCGTGGGAGGCCATCTGCTTGGGCCCGAGCTGCGGGTCCATCACCCTGCGGTACTTCTTCTGGTCGGGCGGATCTATCTGCAGGGGGATGAGAGGCCGCTGCTGGCCGATGTCGACGGCGGAGATCTCCGAGCTGAAGATCTCCGGGTGCGTCAGGGCGAAGCGCACGTCGTCGTAGCGGCTGAGGATGTGGGTGCCCGGCAGCGCCATCATCCGGGCCACTGGCACCCGGTCGCGCAGCTCGCTGTAGAACGGTGTCGGGTCGGCCGCCACCACCGGGTCGAACGGGTTGGCCGAGCGCTCGGCCACATCGACGAACGAGCCCGGGTCTGTCCCCGTCGCGGTCACCGGAGGCACCGTAGTTGACACGCGTGTCAGGTACAGTCCCGGTCCGATGTCGACCGGACCTGCGAGCGAGGCGGGGATTGATGTCACCGGTCGCCCGACGCGCCCCCGCCCTGTCGACCTCGACACCTTCTTCCGACCCCGGTCGGTGGCGGTCATCGGCGCCTCGGCCACGCCGAAGAAGCCGGCCACCGCGATGTGGACCAAGATCCGCCTCTGGGCCGAGCGCTTCGGGGCCACTGTCACCCCGGTCAATCCCCGCTACGACGAGCTGGACGGAATCACCTGCGCCGACTCCATCGCCGAGGTGCCGGGGCCCGTCGACCTGGCCGTGATCCTCGTCGGCGATGCCGTGGCCATGTTCGAGGAGGTGGCTGGGGCCGGCGCCCGGTTCGCGGTCATGTTCGCAGCCGGGTTCGCCGAGGTGGGCGACGAGGGCATCGAGCTGCAGGAGCGATTGACCAAGCTGGTGGCCGAGTCGGGCACGCACCTACTCGGGCCCAACACCAACCTCAACGCCTTCGAGACGTTCCGCGACGACCTGCCCGGCCAGCGTCTCGCCCTCATCACCCAATCCGGCCACCAGGGGCGGCCGCTGTTCCAGGCCCAGGACATCGGCTTCGCCATGTCGCACTGGGCGCCGGCCGGCAACGAGGTCGACCTCGAGTTCGCCGACTTCGCCCGCTGGTTCGCGGACCAGCCCACCACCGGGGCCATCGCCGCCTACGTGGAGGGGTTCAAGGACGGCCGCACCCTGCAGCTCGCAGCCGACGCCGCCCTCCAGCGCGGGGTGCCGATCGTTTGCGTCAAGGTCGGTCGCACCGACGAGGGAGCGTCGATGGCGGCTAGCCACACCGGTCACCTCACCGGACGCGACCGGGTCGTCGACGGCGTGTTCCGCCAGTACGGCGTCACCCGCGTCGACGGCCTCGACGAGCTGAGCGAGGTGGCCACTGCGTTCTGCCGCACCGTCTCCCCGCCCTCCGGTCGGGCCTCTGAGCGGCGGGTGTGCGTCTACGCCATCTCCGGCGGCACGGGTGCCCACATGGCCGACCTCTGTGCCGATGCCGGTCTCGCCCTCCCGCTGCTGACGCCCGCGACCCAGGCGGAGCTGCGCGAACACATCCCGGGTTACCTGCGGGTCTCGAACCCGGTCGACAACGGTGGTCCGCCGTCGGGTGACGAGCGGGGGCGGAAGATCCTCGACGCTCTGATCGCGGATGTGAACATCGACGCCATCGTCGTGCCCATCACCGGTGCGCTGGCGTCGATGTCGGACCGCTTCACCCAGGACCTGGTCGACGTGCAGGCCACGACGACCAAGCCCCTGTTCGTGGTGTGGGGCTCGCCGCTGTTCGAGGACTTCTACGCCGAGCGCCTGGCTCCGTCAGGGGTCCCGGTGTTCCGGACGTTTCGCAACTGCGTCACCGCGTTGCGGGCCTGGTTCGAATACTGGGAGGTGCAGGAGCGCTGGCAGTCGCCGTTCGCCGAACCGGTGCGGCGGCGCTCGCCCAAGGCGGCGTGGGTGCGGCGCCTGCTGGAGGGCGCGGATGGCGACGGAGCACTGTCGGAGGCCGACTCCAAGGCCGTGCTGGCCGCGTACGGGATCCCGGTCACCCGCGACGTGCTGTGCTCCTCGGCCTCGGCCGCAGTCGCAGCGCTGAAGGAGCTCGACGGTCCGGCGGTGGTCAAGGTCGCCTCGGCCGACATCGGTCACAAGTCCGACCTCGGGCTGGTGCGCCTGGGAGTGTCCACCGCGGCCGGGATGCGCCGGTGCTGGTCGGACTTCGAGCGGATCGTGGCCGCCGAGGCGCCTGCGGCCCGCACCGACGGGGTGCTGGTGTGCGAGACGGCACCGGCCGGCGTCGAGGTCATGGTCGGCGCCAGCCGCGACGAGGTCTTCGGCCCCACCGTCGCCGTCGGGATGGGCGGGACGCTCGTCGAGGTGATCGACGACATCGCCCTTCGGGTGGCACCGTTCGACCGGGACGAGGCTCGGCGGATGCTGGCCGAGACCAAGGTCGCGCAGCTGCTCGCCGGGGTGCGCGGGGCGCCGGCGGCCAAGTCCTCGGCGGTGGTCGACGTGCTCATGCGGCTGCAGCGCCTCGCCGTCGACTTCGCGGACGACATCGTCGAGATCGATGTCAACCCTCTGGTGGTCACGCCGCAGGGTGCCGTCGCCCTCGACGCCCTCGTCGTCCGCCGCTGAGGATCGTGACGGCGATCATGGGCGACGACGCCGAGCCCGATCGTCTCGTTCTTGCGCCCATATGCGCCGTTGGGCGTCCGGACCGGGCGCAAGAACCCCCTGTCGAGTCACGGCCGCAGGCACCGTCACCGTTCTTGCGCCCAGATGCGCCGACGGGGGCTGGATCGGGCGCAAGAACGCCGAGACGGTGACGGCCGCGGTGCGCGCTGTCCCGGAGCCGGGTCTGTGAAGGACCGGGCTGCGATCGTGGGGATCGGCGACACAGAGTTCGCCAAGCACCTCGACCAGCCCGAGAAGGTGTTGGCCCTGCGGGCGATCGCCGCTGCGCTCGACGATGCCGGCATCGAGCCGTCGGAGGTCGACGGTCTGGCCAGCTACACCATGGAGGCCACCGAGGAGATCGAGATCGCCCGCAACCTCGGGCTGGGTCACATCGGTTGGTTCGCCCAGGTCGGCTACGGCGGCGGGGCTGGATGCGGGGTGGTCGGCCAGGCAGCCATGGCCGTGGCCAGCGGACAGTGCCGAGTGGCGGTGGCTTGGCGCAGCCGCAAGCGCGGCTCGGCGACGAGCCGGCCCTGGGCCGGGGTGTCCAACCGCGTCGGCGGCAACCAGCAGTGGAGCCGGCCGTGGGGACTGCTCCGCCCCGTCGACGAGATCGCCATGCTGACCCGCCGCTACATGCACGAGTTCGGCGCGACCCGTGACCACCTGGCCAACGTCGCTCTCGCCGCCCGGCGCCACGCCAACGCCAACCCGGCGGCGATGATGCACGCCAAGGCGATGACGCGCGCGGACTACATGGCAGCGCGGTGGATCTCCGAGCCGCTGTGCCTGTTCGACAACTGCCTGGAATCCGACGGCGCCGCTGCGGTCGTGGTCACGTCGGTCGAGCGGGCGGCCGACCTCGACATCGAGCCCGCCTTCGTCCACTCGTGGGCGCAGTCGATCCCCGAGCAGCACCAGACGATGACCAACTTCTTCGGCGACGACCCGCTGGACGGCCCGGCCTGGGCCTGCGCTCGGGCGTTGTGGGGCCGAGCCGATGTCGGGCCGGGCGACGTCGACGTGGCCCAGCTCTACGACGCCTTCAGCCCGCTCATCCTCCTGTCGCTGGAGGGATACGGGTTCTGCGACCGGGGCGAGGCCGGGCCGTTCAGCGACGACGGCGGGTTGGAGGTCGGCGGCCGGCTGCCCACCAACACGTCGGGGGGCGGGATGAGCGAGGCCTACCTGCACGGCTTCAACCTCGTCACCGAGGCCGTCCGTCAGGTGCGAGGCACGTCCACCAACCAGGTCGACGGTGCCCGCTGGTCGCTGGTCACCAGCGGCGAGGGCGTCCCCACCAGCGCCCTGCTCCTGCGAGGAGCGACGGCATGACCGAGCCCGCCTTCCTGTTGCCCCAGCCCGACGAGGATTCGGCACCGTTCTGGGACGGGTGCGCCCGGGGCGAGCTGGTCGTGCAGTCCTGCGCGTCATGCGGCCGGCGCCGGATGCCGCCCCGCCCGATGTGTCCCCGATGCCAGAGCCTCGACGCCACCTGGGCCCCGACCTCGGGGCGGGGCCGGATCTGGTCGTTCGTCGTTGCCCACCCGCCGCTGCTGCCGGCCTACGCAGCCGTTGCCCCCTACAACGTGGTCGTCGTCGAGCTCGAAGACGACCTGTCGATCCGCTTCGTCGGCAACCTCCTCACCGCCCCCGACGCCCCGCTCGGCGGGCTCGACCCCTCCACCATCGAGATCGGCCAGCCCGTCGAGGTCTGCTTCAGGCCTCAGGTCGACGGCCTCGCCCTGCCCGGGTGGCGCCGACGCCCTGAGGACGGTGCTTCGGCCGGTAGGTAACGTCCGCGTCGATGTCCCGGCCGGCCCCGCACGCCCAACCCGCCCTCTACGACACCATCGGCGTCGGCTACGGAATCGTCCGCCGTCCGGATCCACGGATCGCGGCACAGCTCCACGCCGGACTGGGTGACGCCTCGCCGGTCCTCAACGTCGGCGCCGGGACGGGCTCCTACGAGCCGACCGACCGGCGCGTGGTCGCGGTCGAGCCGTCGCGGGAGATGATCGACCAGCGCCCGGCGGGCGCGGCGCCGGTCGCCCGGGCCGTGGCCGGGGCGCTTCCGTTCCCTGACCGGACCTTCGCCGGGGCCCTCGCGCTCCTGACCCTCCACCACTGGCCGGACCCGTGGGCGGGGCTGGCCGAGGTGCGGCGCGTCACCGCCGGACCGGTCGTCGCCTTCACCTTCGACCTCGCCGTGCACCACGAGCAATGGCTCGTCCGCGACTACGCCCCCGAGCCTGTTGAGCCGCTGCCACCGTTGCCCACCCCGGCCGAGGTGGCCGACGCCCTCGGGGGCGGGACGATCGAGGTCGTGCCTGTGCCGGCCGACTGCACCGACGGGTTCTGCCACGGCTGGTGGCGCCGCCCGGAGGCCTACCTGGACCCGGCGGTCCGCGCCGGCATCTCCGGCCTCGCCCGCCTCCCCGACGAGGTGATCGACCCGGCCATGGCGCGCCTCGCCTCCGACCTGGCCGACGGCACCTGGCGGCGCCGCAACGCCGAGCTCCTCGACCTCGACGAGATCGATGCCGGTTACCGGATGGTGGTCGCCCCGGGGACCTGAGTCGGCGGCGTTGTCACCGAGAGGCGACGACGATGACGCTGCCGTCCCGCTCCTCGTAGCTGTGCTGTGGGCGCGACGAGGATGGTCAGGGTCTCCTCCACGGTGGATGTGACCGTCTTGTCCGGTTCTCGCTCCATGGCGTCCCGGCACCCCTTCCGCTCAGGCTGACGCCTTGGCTGGGGGCTTGGCCGCGCCGGCGGTCTTGGCGGCCAGGTCGACGATGCGGATGGGGCTGTCGGGGCGGACGACGGGCTTGCCGCTGGCGTGGGGGCTGGTGTCGACGCCGGCTCCCGACGCCCGGGCCCGCAGGGCGCGGACGGTTGCGTGCTCCTTCGGGATCACCGAGAACGGGTCGTACTGGAACAGGCGCATGGCGTTGGCGTGGGTGATGGCGTCGATCTCGGCGTCGGGCACGCCGTCGAGCTGGGAGTGGAGACGTTCGGGTGAGTAGGGCCAGGTCGAGTCCGAGTGGGGGTAGTCGCACTCCCAGGTCATCTGCTCGACGCCGACCTTGTGGCGCACCTCGAGGCCGACGGCGTCGTCGATGAAACAGGTGATGAACCGCTCCCGGAACAGCTCGCTCGGCAGCATCGGCAGGTCCTGGCCGGTCCACTGCTGGTGGTGCTCGTAGACGTAGTCGGCCCGCTCGAGGAAGTACGGGACCCAACCGATGCCGCCCTCGGACAGGGCGAAGCGCACGTCGGGGAACTCCGTCATCACCCGCGACCACAAGACGTCGGCTGCGGCCTGCACGATGTTCATCGGCTGCAGGGTGATCATCACGTTGATCGGCGCCTCGATCGACGTGATCGTGAGCTGCGACGACGACCCGATGTGCAGGCACACGACGGTGCCCTCGTCGCTGACCGCCCGCCAGAAGGGGTCCCACGCATCGGAGTGGTAGCTGGGCCAGCCCAGCTTCTCGGGATTCTCCGAGAACGTCACCGCATGGCAGCCCTTGGCCGACACCCGCCGCACCTCATCGGCCATCAGCTGCGGGTCCCAGATCGGTGGGATGGCCAACGGGATGAACCGTCCGGGATGGGTGCCGCACCACTCGTCGATGTGCCAGTCGTTGTAGGCCCGGACCATGGCCAGGGCCACGTCCTTGTCGTCGGTGCGGGAGAACAGCTGGCCGCAGAACTGCGGGAAGCTGGGGAAGCACATCGACCCCAGCACGCCGTTGGCGTCCATGTCCGCGACCCGCTGGTCGATGTCCCAGCAGCCCCGTCGCATCTCGGCGAACGAGGTCGGTTCGATGCCGTACTCCTCGGGAGGCTTGCCGGCCACGGCGTTGAGCCCGATGTTGGGGAGCTCCTGGCCCTCGTAGAGCCACACGTCGTCACCGGCCGGCGTCTGCACGACGCTGGGGGCGAGGGCGCGGTAGCGCTCGGGCAGGTGCCCGTCGAACATGTCGGGCGGCTCGACCACGTGGTCGTCCACCGACACCAGGACCATCTCGTCGACGTTCATGGGTCAAGCCTCCGTGAGAGAGCGGTCGTCGAGGCCGAAGACCCGCACTGCGTTGCCGGCCACGATCTGGTGGCGCTCGGCGGCGGGGAACGAGGCCATCGTCTCGGCGATCACCTTGCGAGAGTACGGCCAGTCGTTGCCGTGGTGGGGGTAGTCGGTCGACCACATCATGTTGGCCACGCCGACCTCGTGACGGTTGCGGAGACCGTTGTCGTCGCGCACGAACGTGGCCGACATGTTCGACGCCCAGTAGGTCGAGGGCGCCCGGTCGATCGGCAGGTCGGTCCACGAGCGGTTGCGCCAGAAGCGGTCGTCCATCTGCTCGAGGAAGTGGGGGAGCCAGCCCACGCCGGTCTCGATCATGGCCACGTGCAGCCCGGGGTGGCGCTCGAAGACGCCGGTGAAGATGAGCTGGCCGATGACCGAGGGCACCATCGAGAACACGCCCGACAGCCCGACCGCAGCGCGGGCACCAGCCTTGCCCTTGCCGCCGTACAGCGGACGGCCTCCGGCACCGGAGGTCGCCTGGCTGGCTCGCTGGCGGGCGCTACGGGCGATGAGGTTGATGTGGATGCAGACCGGCACACCGGCCTCGGAGGCGGCGGACCAGAAGCGGTCGTCGTCGTCGCTGACCTGCTCGGCGCCCGACGGCCAGTTGGAGATCACGACGGTCTTGAAGCCTCGGTCGACCGCCTTCTGCAGCACCGCCACCATGTCGTCGATGCCGGTGGAGGGAAGTTGGGCCGCGCCGACGAGCCGGCTGCGATCAGGAGCGGTGAACTCCTCCCAGAGGAACTCGTTGTAAGCGTCGACGCCTACCCGCACCAGCTCGTCGTCGGGGTCGCCGAGGAAGTGGCCGATCGTGCGCTGCGGCGGGAACAGCACCTCGGCGTCGATTCCGTCGGTGTCCATGTCGGCGAGGCGGGCGACGCCGTCGTAGCAGCCGGGACGGGCCTCGTCGTAGCTGACGCCCTTCCACCGGAACTGGTCCCACGGCATCCCCGGCGTCGCCGTCAGCCCGATGGGGTCCGGCTCCGAAGCCCCGGCGAACAGCCAGCCGTCGCCGCCCTCGGAGTCCCGCACCAGCTGTGGCGCCCGATCGGAGTAGGTCGACGGCAGCCACCGCTCCCAGATGTGCGGTGGCTCCAGCACATGAGCATCGGCCGACACCACTGAGTGACCCGACCCGCCAGCGCCGCCTGGCCCGCCCCCGCTCTTGCCATCGCTGATCACCACGGCTCCTCCTGGTGGCGGCCGCCACCCGCGAAGCCTACGAGACGAACCTGACGTGCGCGTCAGGTTGGGCCTCCGTCTTCTCAGCCCGAGAGGGAGCTGCGACCGTCGGTGTGCCACCAGGAGGCGGTGAGCCGGAGGCCCTCGATCGACGCTCGTGGAGCCATCTCCTCCCAGAGGCGTCGGTAACCGGTGGCAGCGATCAGCCAGCGGCCCTCGTGGCGGACGTAGCGGTCCTCGTAGAACCCGGCCCCCCGAACCACCAGGTCGAAGTCCAACATGATCACGGTGTCCTCCATCGACCAGCGACCGAGAGCATCGTCGGGGCCGACGAGATCTATCTCGGGGTGGTGCACGTGGTGGGCCGAGTGGAACGTGTCGGCCCCCATCGTCCGCTCCAGGAACGCCAGCACCTCCTCACTACCCGAGAACGAGTTGGTGCCCCCGGAGTAGGTGGCCTCGACGTCAGGGGTGAGCAGGGTGGCCATCTCCTCCCAGCGCTTCTGGTCGAGGCAGCGCAGGTACGCGTACTTGAGCCGCTCGATGTGGTGGATGGTCACCAGATCGTCAGGGGTGACGGTCATGAACCCTCTTCGGAGAGGAACGCGGTCACCAGCGTGGCGACCTCGGCGGGCCGTTCGACGTGGAGGAAGTGGCCGGCCCGCTCGACGATCTCGACCCGCGATCCCGGCGTCGGGAGATGGGCTGCGGCGTCATCGACGAGGTCGACGGCCAGACATGCGTCGTCGGCGCCGTGGAGGTAGAGCGTCGGGACCGGAGAGGGGGTCATCCAGCCGGCCTGCGCCTCGTTGAGGGCCGGGTCGGTGCGACCGGCGCCGAGCATGGCCCGGTAGTAGCCGAGGGCGGCGGCCAGGTTGTCGGGCTGGCCGAGCGCCGCCTTGACCGCAGGCAGGTCGGCGCGGGCGTCGTAGCCGGGGGACCAGTCCGCCCAGAGGCGATCGATGAAGGCGAGGTCGTCGGCGGCAACGACCCCCTCGGCCAGGGGGCTCTGGAAGAAGAACATGTACCAGCTCCGGCGGAGCTGGTCGTAGGACGTGAAACCGCCGAACATGGCTCCGGCGGGAGGGACGGCCATGCACACCGCTCGTCGCCACCTGTCCGGTTCCCAGCCGACCGCGGCGTAGGTCGTCATGGCGCCCCAGTCGTGGCCCACGATCACGGCCCTCTCATCGCCGCCCAGCGCCTCGTGCAGGCGGCTGGCGTCCCGGGCCAGGGCGCCGACCTGGTAGAGCCCGTCGGCCGGCACCGCCGTCGGGGCGTAGCCACGCAGCCAGGGAGCGACGGGGCGGTACCCGGCATCGGTGAGGGCAGGGACGAGATGGCGCCACGTCGTGGCTGCGTCGGGGAAGCCGTGCAGCAGCACGGCGAGGGGCGCGTCGGGCTCGGCTCGAGGATCGCTGAGCCAGGCCATGTCGAGGCCATCGAGGCCGGTGCGCCCCAGGGTGAGGCCATCGGGCACGGGCCCGGCGGGCAGGTCATCCATCGGGCCCGGACCGTACACACCCCGGTCACAGCAGGGCCGGTGGCGGTCCTCGCTGGCCCAATCGCGCGTTGCGCCGCCCGATCCGGCCCCGTCTGCTCGCGCCAGACCCGGTGCTGCTTGCCGCCGTTGCTGAGATTCCTGTCACACGCCGGTCACGCGCCGTTTGCCTCAACTACCGTGCGCGGCCACCCAGTGGGCGGTGGACAAGGGGACATCAGTTGGTCGACATCACGTTCTGGGGGGTCCGGGGATCGACGCCGTGCCCCTGCGAGTCCAACCGTCGCTACGGCGGCAACACTGCGTGCGTCACCGTCGAGCGGCCGGGACGCACACCCATCATCTTGGATCTCGGCACCGGGCTCCGTTTCTTCGGCCAGACCCAGCCGATCGACGGCACCTTCGCTGGCCATGCCTTCGTCACCCACATCCACTGGGATCACGTCCAGGGCCTGCCGTTCTTCGTTCCCGTCCTGGCTCCAGGCGCCCAAATGGTCGTTCACGCGCCCCGGCCCGAACCGCACCTCAGCCTGGCCGACGCGTTCGGCGAGTTCATGCGACCGCCGTACTTCCCCGTCTCCGCCGAGCAGCTCCACGGCCACATCGACTTCGTGGACTTTGACGACGGTGCCGAGGTCGACGTCGACGGTGCCCGCGTGCTGGCCCGCTCGGTGCCCCACGTGGGGGCGACCAACGGCTACCGCATCGAGGTCGACGACGTCGTCATCGCCTACATCAGCGACCACCAGCAACCGGTCGACGGCACCGATCGGGTGTGCGAGGGGGCCCTCGCCCTCTGCGACGGGGCCGACCTGGTGATCCACGACGCCCAGTTCACGCCGGCCGACTTCGCCCACAAGGCCGATTGGGGCCACTGCACCGTCGACTACGCCGTCCACGTGGCCGCCACCGCCGGAGCCAAGCGCCTCGCCCTGTTCCACCACGACCCGGAGCGCCACGACTCGGCGGTCGACGCCTTGGTCCACCACGCCCGGGCCGAGGGTGCCCGCCGAGGGCTGGGCGAGGTCATCGCCGGCACCGAGGGCACCACCATCGCCCTCAGCCCGTCGAACCGGGCCGTCACCCCCCACGTGGTCTCCTCCACCCGGTCGGCCGCCCCGAGCCTGGGGGCGGTGGCCGCCGCCGCCGGAGGATGCTGACCGGTCCGGTCCGGTCTGCGTTCACCTCCCGACTCCACGCCCCGATCGGTGGACCTCACCGAGGACCCTGACCACGAGGCGCTCGCCGCCGGCGTGCGGGCCGTGGCCGGCGCCTTCGACGACGACTACTGGGCCGCGTGCGACCGCGAGCACCGGTTCCCGTGGGACTTCTACCGGGCGATGGCCGCCGGCGGGTGGGTCGGGCTGACCATCCCCGAACGCTACGGCGGCGGCGGGTGCGGCATCACCGAGGCCGCCCTGTTGATGCGCGAGGTGGCGGCTTCGGGGGCGGCCATGAACGGCGCCAGCGCACTGCACCTAACCGTGTTCGGCCTCGAACCGGTCGTGCGCTTCGGTGACGACCAGCTGAAGGACGCGTTCCTGCCTCGCGCCGCGTCGGGCGACCTGCACGTCGCCTTCGGAGTCACCGAGCCCGACGCCGGCACCGACACTTCTCGCATCGCGACCCGGGCCGTGCCGGACGGTGACGGCTGGCGAATCTCGGGCCAGAAGATCTGGACCTCCAAGGCCGACGAAGCCGAGGTGTGCCTGCTGCTGGCCCGGACCGGCGAGCCCGGAGAGAGCGAGGCTGGCGGCGGACGCCTCGGTGGGCTCAGTCTGTTCCTCGTCGACCTCGACCCCGCCCACGTCACCATCTCCCCGATCGCCAAGACCGCCCGCAACGCGGTCAGCAGCTGCGAGGTGTTCTACGACGAGCTGCCGGTGGAGGGCTGGCGCCTGGTGGGTGAGGAGGGCCGGGGCTTCCAGCACCTGCTGGCCGGGCTCAACCCCGAGCGGGTGCTGATCGCGGCCGAGGCCATCGGCACCGGGCTGGCGGCGCTGCGCCGCGCCGTCGCCTACGCCGCCGAGCGGGAGGTGTTCGGGCGTCCCATCGGCGCCAACCAGGCCCTCGGCCACCCCCTGGCCGACGCCCACGCCCGGCTGCGGGCGGCCTGGCTGATGACCCGGGAGGCGGCCTGGCGCTACGACCGAGGCTTGCCGTGTGGCGAGGAGGCCAACACGGCGAAGTACCTGGCCGCCGACGCCGGCTTCGACGCCTGCGACCGGGCCGTGCAGGTCCACGGCGGGTTGGGCTTCGCCGAGGAGTACCACGTTGGCCGCTACTGGCGTGAGGCCCGCATCATGCGCGTCGCCCCGGTGAGCCAGGAGATGACGCTCAACTACCTGGCCCAGAAGGTCCTCGGCCTGCCCCGCAGCTACTGATCGCCATCCAGTGCCGAACTGGTGTAGATCGAACCGCCTATGACCCGCGAGATCGACACCAGTTCGGATGACGGGCCCGGACCCGCCATCGATCCGGCCCGCTACCGACAGGTGCTGGGCCACTTCCCGACCGGGGTCACCGTCATCACCACCGAGCACGACGGAGCGCGGATCGGCCTGGCCGTGGGATCGTTCTTCTCGGTGTCGCTCGACCCCGCGCTGGTCGGTTTCTGCGCCGGGGCGCAGTCGACGAGCTGGCCCAAGATCCGGGCTGCCGGTCGCTTCTGCGTGAATGTCCTCGGCTCAGGTCAGGAGGACGTATGCCGGGTCTTCGCCGGCAAGTCCGCCGACAAGTTCGCCGGCCTGGGCTACGACGCCGCGCCCTACTCGGGTGCGCCCCGCATCAACGACGCGCTGGCCTGGATCGACTGCGAGCTCGAAGGGGTGCATCCCGGCGGCGACCACGACATCGTCATCGGCCGCGTGCACGACCTCGCCGTCGCCGAGGAGGGCACGCCGCTGGTGTTCTTCCGCGGCGGCTACGCCCAGATCGCCCGCTGAGGGCTTCGTCGTCCCCCAGACCCCCAGCGGCAGAGCCGGACTTCACGCCCCGGAGCGACCGAGTGACGACGAAATCTCGACGTCGAGGGCGGTGAGGAGGAAGGCGATCACCTCGGCCTCCTTGCGCCAGGCGTCGTAGCGGCCCGACGGACCGCCGTGGCCGGCGCCCAGCTCCACCCGAAACACGACGGGGCGATCGGTCGACGGCCCGGTGCGCTCGCGCAGGCGCTGCACCCAGATGGCCGGCTCGTGGACCCCGACCCGGGGGTCGTGCAGCCCGCCTGTCGCGTAGATCGCCGGGTACGGGCCGGTGCCGATGTTCTCGGTGGGGCTGTAGGCCCGCATGGCCCGGAACGCCTCGACGTCCGCGATGGGGTTGCCCCACTCCTCCCACTCCGTGGCCGTGAGCGGGGCGTCAGGGTCGAGGATCGAGTTCAGGGCGTCGACGAAGGGCACCTCGGCCACGACGGCCCGGAACCGTTCTGGAGCGAGGTTTAGCGCTGCGCCCACCAGCAGCCCACCCGCGGACCCGCCGCGCACTGCGATGCGGTCCGCCGCGCACCAGCCCTCGGCGACGAGGTGGTCGGCGGCGGCGGCGGCGTCGGAGAACGAGTTCGGCTTGGCCAGCAGCTTGCCCGCCTCGTACCAGCCTCGGCCCATCTCGCCGCCGCCTCGGACGTGGGCCACCGCGAACACCACGCCCCGGTCGAGCAGCGACAGCCGACCGATCGAGAACCACGGGTCCATGCTGATCTCGTAGGCGCCGTAGCCGTAGAGGACCAGCGGCGCGGTGCCGTCGAGAGCGACGTCGGACCGGTGGGCGATGGAGATGGGCACCTCGGTGCCGTCGGCTGCGCTGGCCCACGTGCGGGCGGTGGCGTAGTCCTCGGGGTCGAAGTCACCCAGCACCGGCATGCGCTTGAGCTCCACCCGGTCGCGGCCTGTGGCCAGATCCTCTTCGAACAGCGTGGCCGGTGTGGTGAAGGACTGGTAGCTGAACCGGTAGCTGCGAGCGTCCCACTCCTCGTTGGCCGCCCCCCCGATCGTGTAGCCGGCGTCGGGGAAGCTCAGGTCTCGGCTGGCGGCGGCCACGGCCTCGGGGCGGGGTGGGGTGTCGCCGCTCGCTTCGAGGGCGGAGGCATCGATGACCCGGAGCGCGGGTTTCCCGCCGGCGCGCAGGTGGACGACCAGGTGGGTGGCGAAGGCCTCGACGCCGAGCAACCGGGTCCCCGGCGAGTGCGCGATCACCGGCTGCCAGTACGCCCGCTCGGGCGAGGCCACCGGCGCCCGCCACAGGGCGAAGTCCAGAGCACCGTCGTTGGACACGAGGTAGAGCCAGCGCCCGTGGTGGGCGGCCTGGACCTCGATGCCCTGACGCCGGGCGACGGCCAAACGGGCGCCGGACTCGGGAACGTGGGCGTCGACCAGGTGCAGCTCGCTGGTCACGGCGCTGCTCACGTCGATGGTGATGAGATCGCCGCTGCGGCTGGCCCCCACTCCGACCCAGAAGCGGTCGTCGGGCTCCTCGAGCACGACGACGTCGTCGCCTCCGCTGGGGTCGGAGCCGAGGCGGTGACGGTGGACCTGCCACGGCCGTCGAGACCGGTCGAGGGTCGTGTACAGGAAGGCGGTGCTGTCGGCAGTCCACCCGAACCCATAGGACACTCCGGGGATGGCCACCGGGAGGTCGTCGCCGCCGCGCAGGTCGCGCACGTGCAGCTCGTGGGCCTCCGATCCGTCGTGGTCGACGGCGTAGGCGAGCAGCCAACCGTCAGGGCTGACGTCGGCGACTCCCAACGACGAGTACGGATGGCCCTCGGCCAGGACGTTCTCGTCCAGGATGACCTCGGTGGGGGCCTGGTCGTCGGGGCCGGTGCCGTCGCCCCTATCGGCCCGGCGCTCGTGGATGGCGTACGACGAGCCCTCGACGCTGCGGGCCTGGTACCACCACCCGCCCTTGCGGTGCGGCACCGACAGGTCATCCTCCTGGGTGCGGGCCTTGATCTCGGCCTCGACGGCGTCGACCAACGGACCGAGCGGAGCCAGCACGGCGTCGGCGTGGACGTCCTCGGCCTCGAGCAGGCCCAGCAGCCCCGGATCGTCGTGGTCGCGGAGCCACCCGAGGTCGTCAGGGTCCTCGACGTCGTGGCGCACCCGCGTCGCCGGGCGCCGCTCGGCCACCGGGGCGACGGCGGGGGCGAATCGGGGCGCAGCGGGTCGAGCTCCCGACGTCGGCTGAGAGCTCACTCGCCTCACCGTACGGTCATGGCCCGCCCGAAACCGGCCACGACGGACGCCGATAGGGTCGACCGGTGCCCATCTACGCTTTGGGAGACCTGAAGCCGACCATCGATCCGGAGGCGTACGTCCACCCCGACGCGGTCATCATCGGCGATGTGACCCTCGGCCCCGAAGCGTCGGTGTGGCCTGGCGCGGTTCTGCGGGGCGACGACGGGTCGATCACCGTCGGGGCTCGCACCTCGGTGCAGGACGGAACCGTGGTCCACACCACGCCGCTCTGGCCCACGACGATCGGTGCCGACTGCGTCATCGGCCACAACGCTCACCTCGAGGGCTGCACCGTCGAGGACGGCGCCCTGGTCGGATCGGGCGCCGTCGTGCTGCATCGGGCCGTCGTGCGATCCGAGGCCCTCGTCGGGGCCAACGCATTGGTGACCAACGACACCGAGGTGCCCAGCCGGGCCATGGCGCTCGGCGTCCCTGCGGTGATCAAGGAGGGTCGGGTCGATCCCGACGTGATGATCCGCATGGGGATGGAGGCCTACCGGGCCCGGATCCCCCGCTACCGCGAAGGGCTCACCCGGCTCGACTGAAGGC
>Ga0136640_10000150_pt1 | contig 24936 bp, 22 predicted proteins | sample AntDrymUQ8642106_2_FD_105498 | JGI IMG/M metagenome (GOLD analysis project Ga0136640, IMG submission 105498) | Polar desert sand microbial communities from Dry Valleys, Antarctica - metaG UQ864 (21.06) | ecosystem: Environmental > Terrestrial > Soil > Desert | place: Antarctica: Dry Valley...
CGCCGACGACGACTGAGCCGCCGACGACTGAGCCGCCGACGACTGAGCCGCCGACGACTGAGCCGCCCACGACTGAGCCGCCCACGACGCCGTCCACCGCCCCAGTCTGAGCGCCGGCGCCCGCCGAGGGCGGGTCTCAGGCGGGAGTGGAGGTGAGCGTGAGGAAGTTGCGGATCAGGTCGTGGCCGGCGGCGGTGAGGATCGACTCGGGGTGGAACTGCACGCCCTCGGTCGGCGCGCCCCGGTGGCGCAGGCCCATGACCAGGCCGTCATCGGTCTCGGCGGTGACCTCCAGGACGTCGGGCACGGTGGACCGGTCGACCACCAACGAGTGGTAGCGGGTGGCCTCCAGGGGCTCCGGCAGTCCTGCGAACACCCCTATCCCGCGATGGCGCACCAACGAGGTCTTTCCGTGCATCACCTGCGGCGCTCGCACCACCGTGGCGCCGTACACCTCGCCCAGGCACTGGTGACCGAGGCAAACGCCGAGCAGTGGCGTGCGCCGCTCGGTGAAGGCCCGGATCACCTCGTTGGAGATGCCGGCGTCGGACGGGGTGCCGGGCCCGGGCGACACGAGCACGGCGGCCGGTTCGCGGTCGAGCGCCTCGGCCACGGTGATCTCGTCGTTGCGGACCACGTCGGGCTCGGCGCCCAGCTCTCCCAGGTACTGCACCAGGTTGTAGACGAACGAGTCGTAGTTGTCGATGACCAGCACGTGGGAGCCCATGGCCCCGAGCACGGTAGTCGTGACCGATGGGGCGCCTGCGGGGCGATCCCCTATCCTCGCCGCCATGGCCGATCGAAAGCCCGACGACGAGGGCGAGGCTCCTGTCGACGAGGTCGCCGCCGACGACTCCGAGGTGACTGGGGCCGCCGAGCCCGACGCTAGTGATGGCGAGGAGTCCAAGGCGGGTACCGGCCGGCGTCGGGCGACGAAGACGCGCACCAAGCCCGTCGACGCCAAGGCCGACGTGGCGGCGCGCCGGGCCGCCACCAAGGCCCGCATGGACGCGGCCGCGTCTGAGACCAAGCGCAGGCCAGCCCCCACCGAGCGCTCGGGGTCGTCGCCGGTCCCGGAGCGTCGGGGCAAGGGACGGACCGGCAAGCTCGGGTCCGACGGGGAGGCCAAGACGGGCGGGGCCACGGCATCGGATCCCACCGGCAGCCGGGCCCGCAAGGCCACCCGGGTGGGCAACGACAAGGTCGAGGTGGGCAAGGCCAGTGCGGCGGATCCCACCGGTGCCAAGGCCCGGCGCCAGGCCGCGGAGTCGGCCAAGGCCATCCCCAAGCCGTCCAAGCGCACCGGCCGCGTCGACCCCAAGGCGGTCCGTACGGCTGCTCGTAGCGGGGACCCCAAGAAGGCCGCCGCCGAGTCGAGCCGCTACACCGCCCCCATCCCTCGGTCGCAGCTGGAGAGCTCGGTCTGGGTGCCCGGGATCATGTTCGTCCTGCTCGGCGCCGGGATGGTCGTCATATTCCTGACCTATGTGCTCTGGGGCGGGCGCCCACTCACCCTCGGCGTGGGCCTTGCCCTCATCCTCGGCGGGATCCTCACCGCGACCCAGTACCGGTAGACGGATGCTGTACGGGGGCTAACCCCAGGTGAACAGGACCACCCCGTCGAGTTACAACCGTGTGACTCTCCCCAGAGTTATCCACACCTGGGGACAAGCTCACCGACGCCATCGGGATCGGACCCGAGCGGATCCGTCGGCCCCGACGGGCGTAGTCTTGCCGTGTTCTCTGGTTGGGACAACGCCGCATGTGGGACGTACTTCGCATCGTCATCGCCCTCGGGGCAGCCGTGCTCTTCGTCCGGGTGGGCATCTCAATGCTGGGCGGCATGGCGCGCCCCCTCCCGGAGCCGCCGCCACCAGGTGAGCTGCGCAAGGTGAAGTTGACCTACCGCTGCAGCGTGTGCGGGACTGAGGTCCGCATGACCGCGGCCGTCGATCAGGATCCGGAGCCTCCCCGCCACTGCATGGACGAGATGGACCTGCTCACCCCAGTCGACGATCTTTGACCCCATGACCCCATGACCCCATGACCCCATGACCCCTGACCGCCGCACCGCAGGCAGCAGGTTTTCGGTGGCCTAGCCCATCCGCTCGATGATGGTGGCGTTGGCGAGACCGCCGCCTTCGCACATCGTCTGGAGGCCGTAGCGGCCGCCGGTGCGCTCGAGCTCGTTGAGCAGGGTGGCCATCAGCTTTGTCCCGGAGGCACCGAGCGGGTGACCGAGGGCGATGGCGCCGCCGTTCACGTTGACCTTCTCGGGGTCGGGGTGCAGCTCGGATTGCCACGCCAACACCACCGAGGCGAAGGCCTCGTTGACCTCGAACAGGTCGATGTCGTCGACCGAGAGCCCGGAGCGCTCCAGCGCCTTGTGGGTCACCGGGATCGGGCCGGTGAGCATCGTCACCGGGTCGACACCGGCCAGGGCGAAGGTGTGGAACCGGGCCCGCGGGGTGAGGCCCAGCTCGGCGGCCTTCTCCTCGCTCATGATGAGCACGGCCGAGGCGCCGTCGGTGATCTGGGAGCTGTTGGCTGCGGTGACCTTGCCGCCGTTCTCCTCGGGCACGAAGGCCGGCTTGAGCTTGCCCAGGCTCTCCATCGAGCTGTCGCGGATGCCCTCATCGCTGCGCACGACCTCGTCGGTCGGAATGAGGTCGCCGCTCTCCTTGTCACGGGGCTTCGCTGACACTGGGATGATCTCGTCGTCGAAGCGGCCCTCGTCACGAGCCCGGGCTGCGTTCTGCTGGCTGCGCAGGCCGAACGCGTCGAGGTCGTTGCGGGTGAGGCCCCACTTGTCGGCGATCACCTCGGCCGACACGCCCTGCGGGATGAGGCCCTTGTAGCCGTAGTACTCGCTGTCCGCGTAGCGGGCGAAGGCCTGCGGTCCGAACGGGAAGCTGTGCGGGATGACCGAGGCGCCCATCGGCGTGGTGGACATGACCTCGACGCCGGCGGCCACGGCCACGTCGTAGGCGCCGGCGATGACGCCCTGGGCGGCGAAGTGCATCGATTGCTGCGACGAACCGCACTGGCGGTCGACGGTGGTGGCGGGGACGCTTTCGGGCCAGCCGGCGGCGAGCACCGCGTTGCGCCCGATGTTGAGGCTCTGGTGGCCGACCTGCATCACACAACCGGTGATGACATCGTCGACCACGGCAGGGTCGAGCTGGTTGCGGTCGGCCACCGCGGTGAGCGCCTCGGCCAGCAGGTCGGCTGGGTGCCAGCCCGAAAGCTTGCCGTTGCGCTTGCCACCCGGGGTTCGGACGGCGTCGATGATCACGGCTGTGGGCATGGCAGACCTCGCTGGGGGTAGGGCCGATCCGTTCGGAACGGGGCCGACATCGACCGTCGGACCTGGTCGAGCAGCCGACTAGACCGCTCGGTCAAGAGTCTGCTCCCGGGTCGGCGCAGACCGCAACCCGATGGGCGCGGCGCGACGCGGGCCACCGTCGAGGGCGCAGACGATCCCGGGGTCTGCTATGTCATGGGTCACCACCGGACCGTCGAGGAGCAACCCAATGACGACCAGCGCCGACATCGACACCACCGTCGCCGGTCAGACCGTTCCCTCCCTGTTCCGAGACACCGTGGCCCGCATCGGCGACCGGGTGGCGCTGCGCTGGAAGGACGGCGAGGAGTGGAAGGAGTGGACGTTCTCCGACCTGGCCGACAAGGCGTGTCGGGCCGCCGCCGGCCTAACCGCAGCAGGGATCGGACCGGGCGACCGCATCGTGCTCATGTTGCGCAACGTCCCCGAGTTCCACGCCCTCGATCTGGCCGCCCTGCTCGTCGGGGCCACCCCCATCTCGATCTACAACTCGTCCTCGTCCGAACAGATCGAGTACCTCGTCGGCCACAGCGGGGCGACCCTGGCCCTCGTCGAGGACAAGTCGTTCTACGACCGCTTCACCCCGGTCATGGACCGCCTGGGTGACCTGAGCGCCATGGGCGTCGTCCGGCCGGAGGGCACTGAAGCCGACCTCACCTGGGACAGCCTGCTGGCCCACGACCCGGTTGATCTCGACGATGCGGCGAGCATCGCCAAGCCCGACGACCTCATCACCATCATCTACACATCGGGCACGACCGGGCCGCCCAAGGGCGTGATGCTGAGCCACTACAACGTGGCCTGGACCGCCGAGGCCCTCCGGCTGGCCTTCGCCAAGGACGACCTCACCGGCATGCGCCTCGTGTCGTACCTGCCGATGGCTCACATCGCGGAGCGGGCAACCAGCCACTACTCCATGTTGGCCATGGGCTACGAGGTCTCGTGCTGTCCCGACGCCGGGCTCATCGGCGACTACGCCCGCGACGTCAGGCCGCAGATCATGTTCGGCGTGCCGAGGGTGTGGGAGAAGATCCACGCCCGGCTCATGGCCGGGCTCGGTGCCGACGCGGACAAGGCCAGCCAGTTCGACCAGGCCGTGGCCGCAGCCTCGCCCATCGCCCAGAAGCTGGCCTGGGGCGAGGCCTCCGAGGAGGAGGAGGCCACCTACGCCGCGCTCGACGCCGCCGCCTTCGCCAACGTCCGCCATCTCCTCGGCTTCGACCACCTCGAGGTGGCCATCACCGGCGCCGCCCCCATCCCAGCCGAGCTGCTGAGCTGGTATCGGGCCATCGGCATACCGCTGTCGGAGATCTACGGCATGTCGGAGAACACCGGCCCGATGTGCTGGGAGCCCTACAAGATCAAGCCGGGCACGGTCGGGCCCGCCGTCCCCGGGCTCGAGGTGACCTTGGCCGACGACGGCGAGATCATCTGCCGGGGCGGGCTGGTCTTCCAGGGCTACCTCGACCAGCCCGACAAGACCGCCGAGGCGCTCGACGCCGACGGGTGGCTGCACTCCGGTGACATCGGCGAGCAGGACGACGACGGCTACTTCCGCATCGTCGACCGCAAGAAGGAGCTCATCATCACCGCCGGGGGCAAGAACATCAGCCCGGCCAACCTTGAGGCGGCCCTGAAGTCGATCCCCCTCGTGGGTCAGGCCTGCGCCATCGGCGACAGGCGACCGTTCGTCTCGGCTCTGGTCGTGCTCGACCCCGACGAGGCGCCAGTGTGGGCCAAGGCCCACGGCCTCGAGGGCCTGAGCATGTCCGAGCTGGCCGAGCACCCCGAGGTGACCACCGCCATCGACGAGGGCCTCAAGGAGGCCATGGCCGCGTTCAACAACGCCGAGCGGGTGAAGAAGGTGAAGGTGCTGGGCGACGAGTGGTTGCCCGACTCCGAGCTGCTGACCCCCACCTCCAAGCTGAAGCGCCGAGGCGTCCACTCCCACTTCGCCGAGGAGATCGAGGCCCTCTACACCTGAGCGGGTCCGCCAAGGTGCCGGACGAGGACTGGGCGGTGGCGTCGCTGGCCCGAGCCCGACGCGACCGTCGCCGGGAGTCGCCCACCAGGTCGGCTACGGCAGCGGCGGATCCCGGCGGCCAGCCCGCGACGCGATGTCCGAGCGCAACGGCGGTCGTCCGGCAGACTCCGCCCCGTGATCCTCAATGACATCCAACGGGGCCTGAACGAGGCCAACACCACCGACTTCAGCGACCTGTCGGCGCTGTTCCTCAGCTGCACGCTCAAGCGGTCGCCGGAGCGGTCCCACACCGAGGGACTGGCGGCGATGGCCATCGAGATGATGGAGGCCAACGGGGTCAGCACCGAGCTCATCCGCGTCGTCGACCGCGACGTTCCCCCCGGTGTGTGGCCGGACATGACCGAGCACGGCTACGCGTCCGACGAGTGGCCGACCATCCAGGACAAGGTGCTGGCCGCCGACATCCTCGTGCTGTGCGCGCCGATCTGGCTGGGCGACAAGTCGTCGATCTGCACGAAGGTGATCGAGCGGCTGTACGGCTGCTCGAGCCAGACCAACGACGCCGGTCAGTGGCTCTACTACGGGCGGGTCGGCGGCTGTCTCATCACCGGCAACGAGGACGGCGTCAAGCACTGCGCCATGAACGTCCTCTACTCCCTGCAGCACATCGGCTACACGATCCCGCCCCAGGCCGACGCCGGCTGGATCGGTGAGATCGGCCCCGGCCCGTCTTATCTCGACGAGAGCTCGGGCGGGGTCGACAGCACCTTCACCAACAAGAACACGACCTTCATGTGCTGGAACCTGATGCACACCGCGCGGCGACTCAAGGACGCCGGCGGGATCCCGGCCCATGGCAACCGCCCCGCCGAATGGTCCTGAGCGAACTGGGCGCAGTTCCGCATGCTGTGGTGTGCGTTCCTGCACCCAGTTCGAAGGGGGTGTCAGGTGCCGGTCAGGTCGGCGACGAGGGGGGCGAAGTCCTGGGCCTTGTCGCCGGGGATGACGTGATAGGAGTAGCCCCAGCGATCACGCCGCTCGTGCAGCATCTCGGCGACGTCGCCCGGACTGCCCACCAGGGCGAGGGGTGACTGGCGCAGCGACGAGGCATCGGTGCCGAACAGGGCGGCGATGCCCTCGACCGTGGCTCGATCGTCGGTGAGCTCAGCGGCAGCAAGCCAGGCGTTGAGCTCGACGTCGCCGAAGCGGTCGCCGGCGCCCTCACGCACCCATGCGACCTTCTCGTCTATGCGGTCGGCCTGGGCGTCTTGGGCTGCAGCCTCGTCGATCTCCCCGGAGTGGATCGACGCGTTGACCCCGACGATGTCCGCGGTCGCCCCGGCCCAGCGCAACAGCCGCGGCGCCCCTCCGCCGACGAGGATCGGGGGACCGCCCGGGCGGTACGGCGCTGGTGTGCCATCGAGCTCGGCGATGGCGTAGTGCTCACCGGCGAAGGAGAACGGTCCGTCGGCCCACAGCCCCTTCAGCACCGCGGTGTGCTCGATGAGCCGACTGACCCGCACCCCGGGACGGTCCATGGCGATGCCCGAGCGGTCGTAGTCGACCCGCTTCCACCCGGCACCCAGCCCGACCTCCAAGCGGCCCTCGGAGATCACGTCGATGGTCGCCAGCTCGCGGGCCAGCGCCGCCGGGTGTCGGAAGTCGCAGTCGAGCACCAGGGCCCCGACCTTGAGCTGGCGGGTCACGGCGGCGAAGGCGGCCATGGCTGCGATCGGGCCCGGACCCTCGTCGAAGTGGTCGGGGACGAACACCGTCGAGTACCCGAGCTGCTCCGCCTCCCGGGCCGAGTCGAGCCACGTGCGACCGAACAGCGGAGCGTGCAGGTCGGTGGCGAACCGGAACGGACGAGCGTGGGCCACGGGCGGCAGTATGGCGCCGACCTCACGACGCTGCCCAGGCTCGGAGTAGTCGACCGCCCTCGCGCCGGGTCTGGCCCAGCAACTAGAACCTGTTCTCGCCAGCGATGGAACACGCTCGGGCCCGAGATGAGGAGACGCCACCGTGACGATCAAGGTGATCCAGTGGGCTACGGGCACCGTCGGTGTCCATGCTGTGCCCGCCATCGCAGCGCACCCCGAGCTCGAGCTGGCGGGGCTGTGGGTCCACTCCGACTACAAGGCGGGCCAGGACGCCGGCGAGCTGTGCGGCGGCCCCGCCCTCGGCGTCACTGCGACGCAGGACACGGAGGCTCTACTCGCCCTCGATGCTCAGTGCGTTTGCTGCACGGCCAGCTCCGACATCCGGCCCGACGACGTGGTCGATGATCTGTGTCGCATCCTGGCCGGGGGCAAGAACGTGGTGAACACCTCGTTCGTCCCGCTCCTGTTCCCGTCCGCAGCGGGCGACGGCGTGCTCGATCGGCTGGAAGCCGCGTGCCATGAGGGCGGTACAAGCATCTACACCTCAGGCATCGACCCGGGCTTCGGCAACGCCGGGGTCACCATCCACGCGCTGGCCCTGTGCCGTGAGGTCCGCACCGTTCGGATGATGGAGATCGTCAACTACGCGACCTGGGACAACCCGTTCACCATGTTCGAGATCATGGGCTTCGGAAAGCCCGACGCCAGCCACTCACTGCTCCTGGCTCCGGGCTCGACCACCCTGGCGTGGGGGCCGGTTCTGCACCTGGTGGCGACGGCCATTGGCCTCCAGCTCGACGAGGTGGTCGAGCGCCACGAGGTCATCACCGCGGATGTCGACATCGACATCGCTTCGGGCCCGGTGCCGGCTGGTGGCATCTCCGGCATGCGCTTCGAGATCGTCGGGCTGGTCGACGGCACCGAGCGGATCATCGTCGAGCACGTGACCCGCCTGCGCGACTCCGACGCTCCGGACTGGCCGGCGGGCAACGGCTACCGGATCGTGGTCGAGGGTGAGCCTCACATCGCCCTCGACCTGGCCCTGTCGTCGGACCTCGGCGATCACAACCACGCCGGCTGCCTGGCCACCGCCCAGCACGTGGTCAACGCCATCCCCCACGTCGTGGCGGCCACCCCCGGCGTGAAGACCGTGCTCGACCTCCCCGTCTACTCCGCCGCCGTTAGATCCTAAGCCAACCGGGGCATCCGCCCGGCCCGCTACTCGCGGCGTTCCTCTCGGAGGGGCTTGACGTCGAGGGGGATCTCGGAGTCGGTACACGTTCGCTCGACGACGGTGAAGCTGCCCCGGTACCCGAACAGCGGGCCGAACGCTCGGTTCTCGACCCGGACATCGATGCCGAATCGCTCAGAGGCGTCGTCCCACCACTCCCGCACCGTCGCCACGCCGGTGAACAGCGCCGGGAACCGGAAGGCGAGCGGCCCTTCGTAGCAGCGCTGCTCGCCGCTGCGGATGCACATGGAGCCGTCGTCGTCGACCGAGCAGTGGATGTCGACGGCTAGGTGCTGGTGGGTGCCGAGGTAGTCGATGATCGCGTCGCGCTCTTCGCTGCGGACCATGGTGGCGTCGAAGGCCCGGAAGCGGCGCCGCATCTTGAACCGACGCGACCAGGTGACCGTCTCACGGCCCAGGCCGTCGACGTAGGCGTAGTTCGCGATGGTGAACGGCACGTCCTTCCCCCGGCTCGGGAAGAGCACCCGCCGGGTCGAGCCCAGCAACAGGAACGGAAGCGTCCACCACGGCCCCCGCCACACCTCCTCCATCACGCCGGTACCGACGTGACACACCTCGTCGGCCGACGAGATCCCGAAGCGCCACTGCATCTGAGGGTCGAGGCGCTCGAAGTCGTGGCCGAGGGCCTGCTGGTAGATGGACGTCACGGCAGTGCTCCCACATCGGGCTGGTGATCGGGCGCGGAGCGAAGGGGGGTGCGGCCCGAGGCCAGACCCTCTCTGGTGACCAGGGCGACGAGCGCCAGGGCGGCGGCGGCGAGGTTCAGCGACACCGGGTTGAAGGCCCGCCTGAGCGTCTGCCGGTCCGCGACCGCTGCGCTGGCCAGGAGGGCAGGCATGGCCGCGGCGGTGATGACGAAGGGCCAGCGCTGCCGAGACGCGGCCAGCGTGGCCACGCCCATGGCCACCTCCACCCCGCCTGCGAGGCGCACGGCGCGCCGGGCGCCCCGGTCGCCGAGGCCTAGCGAGGAGCGCCACAGCGCGACCTCCACGGCGTCCGCCTTCCACAGCTTGGGCACCAAGCCCTGGTAGAGCCAGATCACAGCCAAGCCTCCGACGGCGCTGGCGTGGGCGACCGCCTGATCCCGTGACCGCTCCGGGGGCATGCCGTACTCGAGCCAGAGCCGGAGGCGGTCGGAGCTCCACGCTGTGGCCCACCCGAACACCGGACGGAAGAGCCGCCTGTCGAGGACCTCACCGAGCGGTCCCCACCGAGGCCGGTAGTCGTAGCGGGTGAGGAATCGGATGCCGTCCTCGGTGGGCACGTAGCGCCAGTATCCGGCCCCGGCTTCGATGATCGACCGACGATCCGGGGCCCAGAACCGCAGCCCCGACCAGCGGGTGCCGTCGGCCCGGGACCGCTCACCGAGCGACTCGCCGGTGCCGGCCACCGTCACGCCGGGGGCGACGGTGGTGGCGTAGGTGAAGCGCTGGGGCTCGCCCTCGACCAGTGGCTCGTAGGCGATGTGCCCGAAGCGAAGATCCCATCGCTGGTGGCGATCTGGCTCCTGGGTCGCGGCCCACAGCGCCTCCATGGATGCTCGAATGCGCGACTCGACGTAGATCGGGGTCCGCCGCCGCACCCGGCCACGGTACCCACGCCTCCGCCGGCCGGCGCCGGGTTGGCCACCCCGTCGCCGCTCAGCCGATGGCCGGCCCGGGGCCGGCTACCGGCCCACCCGCTCAGGCCGCGGTGCTCGCCGTCGTCGGCGGCGTCCAGGGCTTCAGCCAATCGGTCTCGGGCCACCCCTCGGCCGCAGCCAGCAGCTCATAGGTCGTGGCGCCGTCGATGCTCTCACGCACGATGTCGGCGTGGCCGGCGTGGCGGGCGATCTCCTCGATCAGGTGCAGGAGCACCCAACGCACCGACCATGCCTCGACGTCGCGAGGGAACCAGGGCGCGTCGCGGGGGACCGGCACGGGCTGGCCCAGGTCGGCGAAGCCGGCCAACGCTTCGGTGGTCTCGGCCGCGGCCTGCTCGTTGTCGGCGATCGTGCCGGCCAGGGTTTCGTCGGGCCCGAGCTGAAAGTCGTCGCCGTAGGCCGCGGCGGCCTCCTCGGTCGACCGCTCGCCGCGGCGCTGGAGCATGGTGTCGACCCAGGCCCGCTCCATGGCGCTGATGTGCTTGATGAGGCCGCCGACGCTGAGCTCGCTGGCCGACGGGGTGGCCCGGGCCTGCTCGTCGGTGAGACCGAACGACGCGTTGCGCAACAGCTGTCGCTGCTGGGCGAGGAAGGCCAGCAGGCCCTCTCGCTCGTCGGCCACTGGTCCGGGCATTCCTGGCATGACGTCCTCCTGGGTCCGGGCGGCCAAGAGCCGCCGTTGTGGTTGCGTGCCGCCATCATGCCGATGGAAACCGGACAGCCGATGGCCAGTTCTCCTGAAATGGGTTCGGAGCACCGGTACGGTCGTATCGATGAGCCCAGCCGACGACGAACCGCTGCCGGTCAAGCTGGGGCCGGTATCCAACGGCGAGTTCCTGCCGCTAGCGCCCTCGCCGATGGTGCGCGAGGCCATCCGCCGCACCCACGCATTGGCCGATGCCAACGCCCGTCGCCTGGGCATCTCCCGGCGCCGCTTCCTCACCGGGGCGTCAGGCGCGGCGGCCACCTTCTTCGTCCTCGCCGCCTGCTCGAAGGAGGAGTCGGCTCGACGGGGTGAGTCGCCGGGCGGCTCCTACGACGTGTCGGAGGAGTCGACGGTCGACACCGACGCTGCGGTCGAGGAGCTGGGCGGCGACCAGTTCATCTTCGACGTCCAGACCCACTACGTGAACCAAGATCTCGCCCAGCCGGGCGGGGAGTGGACCTCGGTGTTCCCCAACTCCGCCTGCCCGGCCGGCTCCAGTGACGGCGACCCTCGGGCCTGCTTCACCGTCGACGCCTACTTCCGGGAGGTGTTCGTCCGCTCCGACACCACCATGGCCGTGCTCTCCGCCCTGCCTGCCCCCGGTCTGGGTGGGCTGGCGTCAGAGGACATGGTGCACGCCATCGACGTGGCCACCCGGTTGGGCTGCGACGGGCGAGTGCTGATGCACGGCGGCGCCTACCCCCACCGGGGTCCGCTGGAGCCCGCCCTTCTGGCCATGGACGACGCCCGCGAGCGCTACGACCTGGCCGCCTGGAAGATCTACACGATGACCCCGGTCGCCTCCCACTTCTACTTCGATGACCACGACCCGTCCCGTCCGCAGATCGGGCAGCGCTTCATCGACCACGTCCGCGACGTCGGCCCGCCCATCATCTGCACCCACAAGGGCATCTCGTCCATCGTCGGGTCGTCGCCGGAGCTGGCCGACCCGAGCGACATCGGCCCCGCCGCGGCGCGCAACCCGGACGTCTCGTTCGTCGTGTACCACTCGGGCTTCGAGCCGAACGGCGGCGGCAAAGGGCCCTACGACCCCGACGACCCGGCGCCCGAAGGCGTGGACCGGCTCATCCGCTCTCTCGCCGACGCGGACATCGGCCCCAACGAGAACGTGTACGCCGAGCTGGGTGGCACCTGGTGGTTCCTGATGGGCGACCCCACGGCGGGGGCCCACGTGCTCGGCAAGCTGCTCGCCCACGTCGGCGAGGACCGGGTGGTGTGGGGCACCGACTCGATCTGGTTCGGGACCCCGCAGGATCAGATCCAAGCCCTTCGGACCTTCCGGATCTCGGCGGAGCTGCAGGAACGACACGGTTACCCGGAGCTGACCGACGGCCTCAAGGCCAAGATCTTCGGCCTCACCTCCGCAGAGCTGTACGGCATCGACGTCCCCGATCGCCGCTGCGAGGTCAGCGCGGCCGACATCGAGCAGATCCGAGCCAGCCTGCCCCCGGCGCGCCCCTACGGCCCCACCACGGCGGCTGAAGCCCTGGCCGTCATCCAGGCCCACCAGAGCGGCACAGCCTGGTGAAGGCCCTCATGGCCAGGCTGACCAGCGCAGCTCGTCGATCACGATCGCCGCCCCAGGGGGCCGAGCGTCGCGGTACTGCGAGTACTTGGTGGCCAGCGCGTCGACCGCCGATTCCCGCGACGGTCCGTCTTCGACGACGCGGGCCCGTCCGTCGACCCGGACCCACCACAGGAGCGTCCAGTCGGTGTCGTCGTAGTGGTCGACCAGCAGCGCCGCCCTCGCAGTAGAGCGGATGTTGTCGAGGCGTCGCAGTGCCGTCGTCGACTTGGGCTTGGCATCGACGGCAGTGACGATCGCGGGGCCGACGACCGCGAAGCAGCACGGGACCAGGTGCGGGTCCCCGTCCACGGTGACCGTCGCCAGTCGTCCGACTCGAGCCGCAGCCACACGGGCCCGCTGCTCGTCTTGGTCCACCCGCCCACTCTGCCCCGAGACCTCTGGCGCAACTCGTGGGCTCATGGGAACATCAGTTCGATGCGCACCGAGGCGACGATCCTGCACGCCGACCTCGACGCGTTCTTCGCGTCGGTCGAACAGCGTGACGATCCCCGCCTGCGCGGCCGTCCGGTGATCGTCGGAGGTGGCGTGGTGTTGGCGGCCAGCTATGAGGCCAGGGCCTTCGGCGTGCGCTCGGCGATGAGCGGCCGCCAGGCCCGTCAGCTCTGTCCGGAGGCGATCGTCGTCTCACCCCGGGCGTCGGCCTACTCCGAAGCCAGCGCCTCGGTGTTCGCGGTGTTCGACCAGACCACACCGCTGGTCGAGGGCCTGTCGGTGGACGAGGCCTTCCTCGACGTGGGCGGCCTCCGGCGGGTGTCGGGCACTCCGACGGAGATCGCGGTGCGCCTGCGCCACGAGGTCCGAGAACAGGTCGGCTTGGCCATCACGGTCGGCGTGGCCCGGACCAAGTTCCTGGCCAAGGTGGCCAGCGGCGTGGCCAAGCCCGACGGCTTGTTGGTCGTGGCTCCGGCTCACGAGCTGGAGTTCCTGCACCCCCTGCCGGTGGAGCGGCTGTGGGGCGTGGGCCCGGTGACGGCCAGCAAGCTCCACGACCGGGGCATAGCACTGGTCGGCGAGGTGGCCGGGCTCAGCGAGGTGGTGCTGGTGTCGATGCTGGGCCCGGCCAGCGGTCGTCATCTGCACGCCCTCGCCCAGAACCGCGATCCGCGCCCGGTCGAGGGAGGGCGGCGGCGGCGCTCGATCGGCTCCCAGCATGCGCTGGGTCGCCACCCCCGCTCGGCTGCCGACCTCGATGCGGTCGCCGTCGGGCTCGTCGATCGGGTGACGAGGCGCTTGCGGACCGCTCGCCGGGTCGGCCGCACGGTCACGCTGCGGCTGCGCTTCGACGACTACTCGCGAGCGACCCGCTCCCACACCCTTCCCGAGGCCACCGCCCAGACCTCGACCATCCTGGCCTCGGTACGAGGGCTGTTGGCGGCGGCCACGCCGCTGATCGACGAGCGGGGCCTGACGTTGCTCGGCATCGCCGTCGCCCACCTCACCGACGACCCGCCCGTGCAGCTCGAGCTGCCCTTCGATGGCCACGACCGCCGGTCGCTCGACGGCGCCCTCGACGGGGTGCGCGACCGCTTCGGCTCCCGCGCCGTGACGCGCGCCGTCCTCCTCGGCCGAGACAGCGGCATCACCGTCCCGCTCCTACCCGACCCCGGGCCGTCGCCCTGAACGTGCTCGGCCGGTCCAGCAGAGACCGAGACCGGGCGCGTAGGTTCACGGGTGACCCCGCCAAGGAGATCCGCATGGGCGATGAGGCCACCCTCAGCGACATCAAGGCGTTCGCAGCCGGGCTCGGTCCGTGGGCCCATCTGGCCACGGTCGGCACCGACAGCACTCCCGACGTGGTCCCGGTGCACCCGTGCTGGGGACCGGCCCCCGGCACCGACGACGGGCCGGCCGACACGCTGTGGATCATGTGCGGCAACGGCTCGGTGAAGGCCAAGAACGTCGGCGGCCAACCTCGGGTCGCGCTCCACTGGCAGGTCACCGAGAAGGGCGACGGCGTCGAGATGTGGGGCAGCGGGACGCTCCTCGACGACCTGGAGACCAAGCACCGACTCTGGCAGGGGGTGTTCGATTACGACCTGAACGCGTTCGCCCCCGGCGGGCCCGACGGCTCGCCCGACACCGGTTTCCTCGCCGTCGCGCCCGACCGGGCCGTGATCATCGTGGCCTACGGCGCCGGCGGCATCCGGCGCTGGCGCGCCTGACCGTAGAGCTCAGCGGTCGGCGCACGGCGCCCGCGCCGCACCCGGGTCGTCGGTGGCCCAAGCCACCGCCAGGGTGGACGACGAAGCTGACGTGCTCGCGATCTCGTCCCGTCCGTCGCCGTCGAGGTCGCCCAGCACCGTTGTCCCGGTGCCGGGTAGCTCACAGGGCCGGGCCTGCACTGACGTGTCCCGACCAACGGCCCACAGCGCAGCCGCGGTCTCGCCGGGCGTGGTCCACAGGATCTCGTCACGGCCGTCTCCGTCGAGGTCGCCGACCGCCGGCACCGATGTGGCCGGCAGCCGGGACTCGTCGGACCGGTCAGCGGTGAGGGCCGTGCCCGGGCCAGCCGGGCCGCCGGCGCCCGACCACCACACACGCCTGTCGCCTGCCCCGGGCTCGTGACCCACCAGATCGTCGCGTCCGTCGCCGTCGAGGTCCCCGGCCTGCAACCCAGCCGGACCGGCGACGCTCGCCGCCTCGATGGCGAAGGTCCGACCCGGCCGACCCCGCCAGAGCACGTCGGATCTCGCGCCCGGACCGTGCCAGAGGATGTCGTCGCACCCGTCTCCGTCGAGGTCGCCGGCCACAGGGTGGTAGTTGCCCTCCACCGACAACGGCTGGTGCTCGGGGTTTCCGGTCGACGAACCCCACCACAGCGACGACTCGCCGCCGGGGACGTACCAGACGAAGTCGGCGCGGCCGTTGCCGTCGAAGTCGCCGGTGACGGGTCGGGTCGAGGCCGGTGCGTCCTGGCGGCGGGCCACGCTGCGACGGTGGCCCTCGGGTAGGAACGACACCTGCACGTCCGGCTCGGAACCGGGACCGAACAGTGTCAGGTCGTCGTCGTCGTCACCGTCGAGGTCCGCTGCCATCGGCACCGCACCCTCGGCCACACCGGTCAGCCGCCCGGGCCGGGCGGCGCTCGGGTCGACGGGGCCAGGCGGCCGCCCGGGGTCGACCAGGGCGACGATGTCGGTGTCGAAGCGCAGGGGAGTGCGGTAGGTGCCGCGCATCCAAACCAGCGCATCGTGACCGTCGCGGGGTGTCGGGATGACGGGCCTCAGGTTGTCGGCAGTCGAGTCGCGGGTGACCGCAACCCAGGTCCAGGTGGCGCCGTCGTCGGTCGTCCGTCCCTCGAACAGCTCGTGGTGGACCTTGCCGTCGGCGCTGGAGGTCAGCGGTCGGCCCGACTCGGGGTCGACATCGGTCGACAGGATCACCCGGCTGGTGTCGCCCGGATCGATGGCGGTGAGCCCGGTGTAGTGGAGCTGGTCGCCGACCTCGGTGCCGGCATCGGCCAGGCCGTTCACCCGCCAAGCCCCGCCGTCCCATCGGGCGTAGAGGGCCTCGTGGTCCTTGTAGCGGGACTCCCGCTGTGGGTCACCCGGCACCGTCGTCGAGAACGTCACGACCGGCTGGCCATCGGGATCCAGGGCGATGTCGGCGCCCCACGCATCGATCTGCTCGGCGGCGGTGCCCGGCTGGCCCTCGTAGATCGGGGTCAGCGCCGCCGGGTCGACCGGCCGACCCAGGGGCGCCACGACGGTGCCGTCGGATCGGTGGATGGCACCGTCTTCGATGTAGCCGGCGTACAGCGAGGTGCCGTCGAAGTTGTCGGGGTGGCCGTCGGTGATCGTGAACCAGATGCGGCGCTGGCCGTCGGACACCATGCGGATGTAGGCCCGGAAGCCGTCGAAGATGCGGCCCCGGTCATCCCAGCTCGACCCGCCGTCGTCGCTGGTGATCAAGTGGAGCTTCTCGCCGGCGCTGCGGAACACGTCGTAGGTCCGGCCTCGCCCCCCGTTCTCAGCGGCCAGGTGGGCCAGGTTCGAGTACGTCACGCCCGAGGTGCGCTCGAGAGCGGGATCGAACCGCCGCGCCTCGGGCCGGTCGATGGGTGCGTCCTCGATCCAGCTCACCGCCCCGGGTTCCAGACGTGACCGATAGATGTTCGGGTCCGACGAGTGCCCGGTGGCGAAGGCCAGGATCCGGTCGGGCAGCTCCAGCAGGGCCGCCACGTTGTGGTCGTCGGAGGCCAGCCCCTTGTGGACGATGTCGGTCCACGCTGCGCCGGATCGCAGGTCGACGCTCGTCACCTCGGTGGCGCCGTCGCGGGCCACACCGTCGGAGCCCTCACGGTCGGCGACGCTGGTAACCAGCAGCCGCCCGTCGTCGGTGAAGACGGCCCGCTCGTCCTGGAACCACGACCAGCCCCCGTTGTCGTTGATGATCCGGACGGCCCCCTCCGACAGGGCCCCGACGTCGGCCCACGGCTGGACCGACAGCGACCGAGCCGGCTCGGCCGGGCGGCAACGATCCACCGGGGTCGGGTCGGCCGGCGAAGAGCCACCCCGGACGGCGACCAGGACCGCTGCGCCCACGATGGCCGTCATCCCCAGTCCCAGCCCGCCGAGCAGGCTGGCACCACGCCGCCGCTGGTTGCCGCCGGTCGTCACCGACGCACGACCACTCCGGACGGGTGCCGGGACGTCGATGACGGCCGCGGCGTGGCGATGGGCGGCGGGGCCTGTCGCTCGGGCTGCTGTGCGCTTACCATGTCGAGGAGACAGTGTGGCGGACGCCCCGCCTCATATCCTCAAATGTCGGACAGTCACCGCCGATGAGGAGCCATGTCACCGCGGTGACCGAGCGCATTGGTCGACCGCCCGGAGGCGGCCGTCATCCAAGGGAGAGACTGTGACCGGCAACGACACCCGACTTCGCCCGGACGACCTCGTCGGACGAGAGTTCGCGATCGGCCTGCGCGGCTATGACCGCGATGAGGTCGACTCCTTCCTCTCCCTCGCCGCCGAGGCCTGGCGGGAGACCCTGGCCGTGGCTCCTTCCAAGAACGGTCTCCCGTCGTCGGCCACCGCCTTGGGCCTCGCCGAATCCGACCGCCACGCCCTCGACTCCGAGATGCCGCCGGACCCGTTCGCGGCCCCCGTCATGGACCCCTTCGGCGCGCCCGACTCCTTCGGGACCGACGACCTCGACGGGCCCGCATCTCCTCCGGCCGAGGACGCCGAGGCTCGGTCGGCCGCGCCGGTCAAGGCTCCGGAGGTCGACGACACCAGCCGGGCCGAGACCGAGCGCGACCGAGCGACCGCCTACGCCGAGCGCGTGGCGGCCGAGCTCGATCGGGCCAGTGCCCGCACCGAGCTGGCCCAAGCCCAGGAGGATGCGCTCCGCGTCGTCGACGCCGCCCAGCGCCGGGCCGAGGCCGTCTTGGGCGGGGCCCGGGAGAAGGCGCGAGGCGAAGCCGAGGCCGTGCTGGAGGACGCTCGGAGCCGCCTCTCCCCGTTGCTCGAACAGGAGCGATCGGTGCGGGCCCGCCTGGAGCGGATCCGCAGCGAGATCGAAGCCCTCACCGAGGTCGACGCCGATTCCGGCTCGGCATCAGACTCGGCCGGGGCCGCAGCCGACATGGTGACGGCGGCCGAGGACGACCCCGACACGCCCAAGGCCACCTTCCCCGTCGGTTACGGCTCGGTCTCGGTCACCTGACCCCAGTTCCGACGACGCTCGGTCCTCGAGAGCGTCGACAGACCGCTCGCCGGATCACCTCTTTCGTGGGTGGGCGGGTCGACCCCTAGGCTCGCGACGTCTTTGCAGCCTGACCCGGGAGTCCCTCCAAATATGGCCGGATCCGTCATCCTCGCCGGTGCCCGCACCCCGATCGGCAAGTTGTCAGGCGCCTTCGCCTCCTTCAGTGCCACCGACCTCGGGGCCAAGGCCATCGTCGCCGCCCTCGACCGGGCCGGCGTCGAGCCCGATCAGATCGACTACGTGTTCATGGGCCAGGTGATCCAGGCCGGCGCCGGGCAGATCACCGCTCGCCAGGCGGCCCATGGTGCCGGCATCCCTCTGACCGTGCCGGCCACCACCGTCAACAAGGTGTGCCTCAGCGGACTCAACGCGATCTTCCTGGCCGATCTGCTGATCCAGTCCGGTCAGGCCGAGGTCGTGGTGGCCGGCGGCATGGAGTCGATGACCGCAGCCCCCTACCTGTTGCCTGGCGCTCGGGCCGGATACCGCATCGGGGATCAGAAGGTCGTCGACTCGATGATGTACGACGGGCTGTTCTGCGCCTTCGACCAGGTCGCCATGGGAGCGGGAACCGAGCGCTACGCGGCCTCCGCCGGCCTCGAACGGGGGCCTCAAGACGAGCTGGCGGCCAAGAGCCACCAGCGCGCTGCCGAGGCGGCCAAGAACGGGCTGTTCGACGACGAGATCGTCACCGTCGAGGTGCCCCAGCGCAAGGGTGATGCCCTCGTCGTCGACACCGACGAGGGTGTCCGGGGCGATACCACCTCAGAGAGCCTGGCCAAGCTGCGACCCGCGTTCGACAAGGCCGGCAACCTCACCGCCGGCAACGCCAGCCAGATCAGCGACGGAGCCGCAGCGGTGATCGTGGCCTCGGCTGCGGCGGCCGAGCGCATCGGTGGGACGCCCCTCGGGGAGGTCGTGGGTTACGGCCAGGTCGCCGGCCCCGACCCGTCGCTGCTCACCCAACCGTCCGGTGCCATCCGCGACGCCCTCGACCGCAGCGGCACCGACCTCGGCGATGTCGAGCTCTTCGAGCTCAACGAGGCCTTCGCCGCAGTGGGGTTGGCGTCGATGCAGGATCTCGGCATCACCGACGAGGTCACCAACGTCAACGGCGGGGCCATCGCCCTCGGCCATCCGGTTGGAGCGTCGGGCACCCGACTGGCCCTCACGCTGCTGCTCGAGCTGCGGCGACGGGGCGGTGGTCTCGGTGCCGCTGCCCTCTGCGGGGGCGGCGGCCAGGGCGACGCCCTGCTGGTGCGTGCTCTCGGCTGAGGTGGGCGGCCCCGGGTCTTTCCTCGCCTACCCCGATCGGGTGTGTGTGGCTCACCGGATCCTGGGTAGCGTGGGGGCAGGCCGGAAGCCCCCGCTTCTGACCGCCCCTCGCCCGGGGCATCGCTTCTATCCAACGGCGGGCCGGTTTGACCGCCCGCACCCGGCTCGCCGGGAAGCGGTGTCCCGGGTTCTTCGCGTGCGGACCACACAGGGCCGCCGTCATCCCGAGACCGAGCGACGGCCTTCCAACGCCCGGCCCAGCGTCAGCTCATCGGCGTACTCCAGATCGCCGCCGACGGGCACCCCGCTGGCGATCCGGGTGATGCGAAGGGGCAGGTCTCCGAGCATCTTGGCCAGGTACATGGCGGTGGCCTCGCCTTCCACGTTGGGGTTGGTGCAGAGGATGAGCTCGCTGACGTCCTCGCTGCCGATGCGGGCGAACAGCTCCTTCACCCGCAGCTGCTCGGCGCCGATGCCCTCCAGCGGGTTCATGGCCCCCCCGAGCACGTGGTACCGGCCCTTGAACTCATGGGTCTTCTCGACGGCAACGACGTCGCGAGGCTCCTCGACCACGCAGATCACCGACGTGTCTCGCCGGTCGTCTCGACAGATGTCGCACAGCGGACCCGACGCCACGTTGAAGCACCGCTCACACCAGGTGACCCGCGCCTTGGCCTCGGTGATGACCGATGCCAGCCGCAGGGCGTCGTCGGGCGGCAGCTTCAGCAGGTGGAACGCGATGCGCTGGGCTGACTTGGGGCCTATTCCCGGCAACTTTCCCAGCTCGTCGACGAGATCCTGGACCGGCCCGGTGTAGATGGCCACGCCGGCGGCCCGTCAGGCTCGGGCGGGCGTGAGCTCGGGGCCGGTCACGACGGCCCGCCGAGGAGGCCGCCGATGTCGCCCAGGTCGCCCATGGCCTGGCTGTTCAGCTCCTCGACCTGTGCGGCGGCGTCGTTGAGGGCGACGAGGACGAGATCCTCGACCATGGCCACGTCGGAAGGGTCGACGGCGGCAGGGTCGATGTGCACCGATAGGAACCGCCCGGCGCCGGTGACCCCGATGCGGACCGCACCCCCGCCGGCCGTGCCCTCGAGCAGCGTGGCCGCCGCCTCCTCTTGAGCGGAGGCCATCTGCTGTTGCATCTGGGTCGCCTGCTCCATCAGGTTGCCGAGGTCGAGCCCGCCCCCACCGAGCAGTTCGCCCAGACTGAAGGCGCCGTCGTCCTCGTCGTCGCCGTCAGCTCCGACCGGTCCTGCGCTGGGGTCGACCAGCTCGGCCGGGAGCGACGGTCCCGACGCGGTGGGGCTCTCGGGCTCGGGGTCGGCGTCGGCGTCGCGGGGGGTGTCACTCATCGGGTGCCTCCTTGGGCAGTGGGCGTCTGGTGCCGGGGTCCGGCGGTCCTTGGGCACGGGATCGGGGTGGGCCGTGAACGGACTGCGCGGAAGGCTGCCATCGGCTGGGGGCAGACCGCAGGGGGGAACATCGCCCGGTCACGGCTCGAGGACCTGGGCCCCGGGGAAGGCCTCGGTGACCCGGTCGACGCCGGTGCGCCCGATGTCGGGCGCGTCGACGAGGCTGGTCAGGTCGACGCCCTCGGTGGGGTCATCGGGCCCCTCCCCTGACGTCTGAGCCGGCACGGTCGAGTCCGGGCCCTGATCGGTGTCCTCGCCGTCGTCGCCTCCCACCACCAGGGCCACGGTGACCGGACGGCCCAGCGCCGTGGCCAGGCTCGTCTCGATCTCGGTGACCTTCGGCTCGCACCGCGTCAGATGGGTCCGGTTGGGGACCCCGACCGTCACCGTCGAACCGTCGACTCCCAGCAGCGTGCCCTGCTTGAAGAGGGCCTTGGCCATGCCCCTCAGGTTCGGCACCACCACCTCGTTCCAGGCTCGCTGCACGTCGCCCTCGGCCAAGGCAGTGGGCTGGGCCGGATCCTCGGTGGCCGAGGCCGGCGTCACCGGTGTCGCCGCATGCGTCGTCGCAGGCGAGGGGAGGGACCCGGGGGGAGGCGGAGGCGCCGGGCGTGGGGCGGGCGACGACGATGAGGGTGAGGTGGTCGCCCGTCGGCCGACCGCGGCTCGGGCCGAGTCCGCCGGGCGGACGCGGGGCGAGGGTGCGGACCCGGCGCCAGTGGCGTCGGTGGTGGCCCGTCCGGCGGCCTGTGCCAGCGGGGTGACGTCGTCGTTCGGGTGGGCCTCGCTCGGGCTGGCGCCGGGCGGGGCGGGCGGGGGTCCGGGGGCGCTGGGCAGCGAACCGGACTTTAGTGTCCGCTCCAGTCGCTCCACCCGCGCCACCAGGGCGTCGATGAGGTCGCTGTCGGCGCCGGCCGCGGGTGCGTCGTGGGCCGTCAGGCGGACCAAGGCGACCTCGAGGGGGATCCGGGGATCGGGCGCCTGACGCATGGTGAGCAGCGCCTCGCCCACCTCCTCGAGGGCTCGGGTCACGGCCCGGTCGCCGAGCCGTTCGGCCCAGGCCGACGCCCGCTGGTGGGCGGCCTCCGACAGGTGGTCGAGCGGCCCACCCATGCGGCTGAGGAAGACGTCACGGAGGTGGGCCAGGAGAGCCTCGCCCAGCACGCGCGGGTCGCGTCCAGCCCGGGTGGCGGCAGCGACGGCAGCGAGGGCAGCCCCCGTGTCGTGGTCGATGACGGCACCCACGAGCGCCTCGGCGTGGTCCGATTCGGTGTCGACGCCGCCGGACGCGGCCTGGTCGAGAGCCGAGAGGGTGTCGCGAGCCGAGCCGCCGCCCACCCGCAGGACGTGCTCGATGGCTGCGTCGTCGACGTCGAGGCCGGCGTCGGAGACGACCCAGCGGACGTGGTCGGCCAGCTCGTCGGCCGGCAGCAGGTGGAAGGTGAAGTGCTGGGTCCGGCTGCGGATGGTCGGCAGCACCTTCTGCGGGTCGGTCGTGGCCAGCACGAACACGACGTGATCGGGTGGTTCCTCCAGCGTCTTGAGCAGGGCGTTGGAGGCCCCCGCACTCAGCATGTGGACCTCGTCGAGGATGTACACCTTGTGGCGCCCGGGACTGCCCAGGGCGACCCGCTCGATGAGAGCCCGCACGTCCTCGACCTTGTTGTTGCTGGCTGCGTCGAGCTCCTGCAGGTCATAGGACGTGCCTGCCTGCATGTCCAGGCACGAATCGCAGGAGCCGTCGGGCTCGCCGTCGACGAGGCCCTCGCAGTTGAGGGCCTTGGCCAAGATGCGCGCCGTCGACGTCTTGCCCGTGCCCCGGGGCCCGCTGAACAGATAGGCGTGTCCGACGCGCTCCTCGGCGACCGCCGATCGCAGGGCCTCGATCACCCGGCCCTGGCCCCGCACCTCGGAGAACTGCTGCGGCCGGTAGCGGCGGTACAGGGACTGATGGGCCATCGGCGGCGATGCTACCGAGCCCCGGTCGACCGGCATTCCGGGCCGATGTGTGCTTAGGGCGTCGGCGGCACCGGCCCGGGCGTCAGGGACGCCAGCGTCGTGCAGGCGGTCAGGTCGCGTGCTGGGGAGCGGAGCGACGGCCGCCGCCGGCGCGGGCCACCGTCGTCATCGACCCGACGAGGCGCTTGGAGAGTCGCCGCACCGGCTGCTCGACGAGCACGTAGCTGAGCACGGCCATCACCCCGCTGAAGGCGAGCGTGGCGAGCATCGCCGGGACGTGGACGCTCGTGCGACCGACGAGGTCGAATCGCCGATCGAGCAGGCCCAGCACCGGCATGTGCCACAGGTAGATGCCGTAGGACAGCTCGCCCACCCAGCGCAGGGGCAGGCTCCCCAGCACCCGGTGGTAGGCCGAACCATCACCGGCGCGGAGGACGGCCGGCAAGACCAGCACCGTGCTGAGGACGATCGACAGTCCGGTGTAGGCGACCGCGCCCTCGGCCGGGGCGATGCCGACGAGGCCGAGGGGCAGGCCGAGCGTGGTGATGAGCCCGTAGAGACCGCCGGCGACGGCCACGCACAGCCACGGGTGACGGGCCAGGTCGTCGAGCGTCCGCGGCGGCTCGGGTCCGTTGAACAACCAGGCGAAGGCGCCGCCCACCACCAGCGCCGTGAGCACCAGCGGGGTCGCCGCCGCCACCGCCTCGGTGAGCGATGCGTTCTCCTCGTCGACCACCCGCCCGGCGACCGTCGCGACCACGAGGGCGGCCGGTGCCACGCACAGCACGATCCCCTGGGCCCGACGGCGGACTGCGACCGTGCGGGAGCGGCCGGCGACGAGGTACAGGCCGGCGACCAGCAGCGGGGCGACGACGTAGAAGATCATCTCCACGGCGAGGGTCCAGGCCACGAACAGGCCTCGGGAGAACATCCCGGCGCGCGTGATGTAGGTCAACGTGAGGAACAGGGGCCACTCGTCGGCCCGGATGCGGTCGACCTCGAAGACGACCACGGCGACGATGAGGATGAACCAGTAGGTCGGGTAGACACGCAGAGCGCGCTGGGCTACGAAGCGGAGGATCGGCGGACGGCTACGGCCCTCCTGGTGGGCCCGCAGCAGCGGGCGCAGGATGAGGAAGCCCGACAGCCAGAAGAAGATCACCACCGCGGTGAGGCCGCTCGGTGTCAGCCACTCGGCCAGCCAGCCGGGCTGCTTGGAAAGCGAGGTGAGCGCAGCTACGTGTGATGCCGCAACGGCCACCGCAGCCAGGCCTCGCAGGCCGTGCAGGGCCGGCATCGACTGGCGCGGTGGCTCGGGAATGCCGGATCGCCGCCGTGGGCCGGGGCGCGACGGCGGGCTGCCGGTCCCTCGCTGGGCGTCGGCCAACTCACCCTCCAATGCTGCGCGAGCCCGAACGACGGCGTCTCGACGGTCAGCCGCCCATCATCGCGCCGACGGTCGTTCGGTGCGGGCGAACGCTAGAGGACCCGCCCCCGCAGGTGGCGGCCAGGCGATCTGCGGCACACCCCACAATCCGCTGAGAGCTGCTGCCTTCCGGCCCTGACTCGGTTCACGGCGTGCGGTTGCACAGGACCCGACCGCCCCTGCGGGGACGGGCGAGCCCCGCACGGTAGCCCGGCCCGGCGGGGCCGGGGCCTATCGTGGCGAGCCGCCCCGCTCGCCGGGGTGAGGAGGGTTGCGAGAGCGGCCGAATCGGCACGCTTGGAAAGCGTGTGTGGGGAAACCCACCGTGGGTTCGAATCCCACACCCTCCGCTCGGCTGACGCGAACCCGAGCGGGAGCAGCCCACAGTCCTATCGTTCACGGTGTCAGGAGCGTGGACATGGGCCATCCGCCAGTACTGGAACCGAAGGTGTCCTCCGGCACCGGTGTCGGCGTCCGCTTCGTCACGCCGTCGATCCTGCTGGCGCTGGCCGCGCTGGGGTGGTGGTGGTCGGCTCGCATGGCCGATCAGATGGCGGGCGCCATGCCGTCGATGGGCATGGACGGCATGGCCGACGACGAGGCCCTCACCCTCGGAGCCTTCCTGGTCGCCTGGCTGGCGATGATGACCGCGATGATGTTCCCGGCCATCTCGCCGGTGGTGAAGCTCTACGGTCGAGCCGCGGCGGCCGGACGGGTGGCGCCTCTGCCGTTC
>Ga0136640_10000151_pt1 | contig 24773 bp, 26 predicted proteins | sample AntDrymUQ8642106_2_FD_105498 | JGI IMG/M metagenome (GOLD analysis project Ga0136640, IMG submission 105498) | Polar desert sand microbial communities from Dry Valleys, Antarctica - metaG UQ864 (21.06) | ecosystem: Environmental > Terrestrial > Soil > Desert | place: Antarctica: Dry Valley...
GGCCGCCGCCATCGACGAGATCCTGCACGAGCTCGAAGGGGGCCCCCCGGGCCCGATGGGCGTGCTCCACCGCGACCTGCACGACAAGCAGGTGCTCGTGTCCGACGACGCCCCCCCGGGGCTCATCGACCTCGACACCCTCGCCGTCGGCGAACGGGCCCTCGACCTGGCCAACCTCGTCGCCCACCTCGAGCTGAGGGTCCTCCAGGGCCACCGCAGTCGAGAGGAAGCGAGGGCGGCCGCCGAAGCGATCCTGGCCGGCGCCGATCCTGCACCCGCCACCCTGGCGCGCCTCCCCGTGCACCTTTCCGCCACTCGGCTCCGGCTCGCGGCGGTCTACGCCTTTCGCCCCCGTTGGCAGCACGTGGCTCACCAGCTCCTCCTCGGCCCCTCAACGCCATGACCACCCGCCGAGCATGTACGAGTCCCGTGGCGTGGTGGGGTTTGGGTCCACCGTGAGGTGAGCCACCGGCGTGATGCTCGGTGTGTACCGCCGGCAGTCCCGAATGGGCCATCGCCCGCCGGCTGCCCCAACCGCGTATCCGACCGCATATCACCCTGGTACCGGCCGGCACAGGGCAACATCAAGTGGACCTACGACCGAACAGAACCGCACGTCAACAGATTTGGCGACACAGCCTGGACACGTAGGGGCGGACTCTTAATCCGCAGGTTCTGGGTTCGAATCCCAGGGGGCGCACCACTCTCGATCCCGTCTCACCGCGCCAAACGCTGACACTCGGCCGAAAACCGCCGGAGAGGTAGGATCGGCGCCCCGACGAGGTCATTCATGGACGAGACGAACCGCTCCGAGACGCCCGACGCAGCCGAGCCGGAGAAGCCCGACAAGGCAACGAAGAAGCTGCTGGCCAAGGAGGTGGCCCGCCTCCAGGTCGAGCTGGTCAAGCTCCAGGAGACGGTCAGGACATCGGGCCTCAAGGTCGTGGTCATCTTCGAGGGGCGTGACGCCGCCGGCAAGGGCGGAGTGATCAAGCGCATTACCGAGACACTGAACCCGCGCTTCTGTCGCGTGGTGGCGTTGGGAACGCCGACGGAGCGCGAGCAGTCCCAGTGGTACTTCCAGCGCTACGTCGACCACCTACCCGCAGCCGGCGAGATCGTGCTGTTCGACCGAAGCTGGTACAACCGGGCCGGCGTCGAGCGGGTCATGGGTTTCTGCACCCAGCAAGAGCTGGAGGAGTTCCTACGGTCGTGTCCGGAGTTCGAGCGCATGCTCGTGCGCTCGGGGATCCTGCTCATCAAGTACTGGTTCTCGGTGAGCGACGACGAACAGGAACGTCGTTTCCAGGCCCGCATCGCCAACCCGACGAAGCGCTGGAAGCTCAGCCCGATGGACCTCGAGTCACGGGCCCGGTGGGTCGACTACTCCCGCGCCAAGGACGAGATGTTCCGCTACACCGACATCAAGCAGGCGCCGTGGTGGGTCGTCCACGCCGACGACAAGGCCAGGGCCCGGCTCAACTGCATGGCGCACCTGCTCAGCATGGTGCCTTACGGCGAGCCCGAGGCTCCGGAGATCGAGCTGCCGCCGCGGCAGGACGACACCGGCTACATCCGCCCGCCGGTCGAGGATCAGACGTTCGTGCCCGAGGTTTATTGAACCGACGTCAGCGGGCGAGCTTGTAGCGGGCGAGCCGTTCGACCTGGGCGACGAAGTCACTGCCGCGATGTAATCGGGCGCCGATGTCGGCGTGCCCGGCGCCGCTGTCGCGCCAGCGCAGCACGCACCGTTCGACCGGACGGAGCGGCGAGGTTGGCGCGTCGCGCCCTTCCGGGCGAGGAAGCTCGCTCCACTCAGCCACCCGCCGCACCCACTCGGGGGAGCGCTGGAACCGGAGAGCCACCTCGTCGGGGGACAGCCCGCTCTCGAGTCCTCGACGCACACGACGCTCGACCGGTCGTAGCTGTTCCACCATGGCCTGACCTTCCAGCGAGAGACCTCACGGTACCCCAACCACGTCCCGCTTCACGGTCCTTGCCGAGCCAGCTCGCCACAGCCGCACGATGGCGCCCCAGTCGGTGAAGACGTTCCCGCCCTGCCCGGCCGCCCGCTCCTCCGCGCACGGCCGCGCCGGTCGAAGGCGACGGCCCGCACAAGAAGCTTCCAACCCGGTGGTCTACTTCTCCCGCGGGCGTCAAGGGCAAAGCGGCTCATCCTTCCTCGGTCGAGAGGAGCCCCATGGCCGTCGTGCTCGGTGTCAACGCAGTGTTCCACGATCCGGCTGCGGCCGTCGTCGTCGATGGCGAGACGGTGGCGGCGGCCGAGGAGGAGCGCTTCAGCCGGCGCAAGCACGGCAAGGTTCCGGTGCCGTTCTCGACCTGGGAGGTACCGGAGGCGGCGGCGCGCGCGTGCCTGGCCCAGGCCAGCCTCGACCCGGCCGATGTCGACGCCGTCGGCTACTCCTACGACCCCGGCCTAGCCCTTCCGACCCCGGACGACGACCTGACGGAGCGCGACTGGGAGGGGCTAAGGACCCTGTTCGTCCGCCGGGCGCCCTGGTTCCTGGAGGCGGCTTGCCCGGCCTCGACCCCGAGAGGGTGCGGTTCGTGCCCCACCACGTCGCCCACGCCGCCTCGGCGTCGCCGTCGTACCGCTCCGCGACGCCCAACTCGCTGCCCGGCACGCCGACCCAAGAACCACCACCATCTACGACCGCCGCTACCAACGCTGGACAGAGCTGCCACTGCTCATGAACGTGAGGGCCGTGAAGCGGTAGGCGGCACACTCCGCCGCCGCCCCATGCCACCGGCTCACCACCGCCCGTCCGACCCCGCCGGGCCACGTGTACCGTCCCGGCAACACTCCAGCCGGACGAAGGGGAAGCTGTGCCGGACCACGATCGCCTCTTCATAGACGGAGCCTGGGTTCCGTCCCGGGCGCAGGGGACGATCGACGTCGTCCACGCCACCACCGAAGCGGTGATCGCACGGGTGCCAGACGGGGTGGCGGCCGACGTCGATGCCGCCGTGGCCGCAGCCGCCGGGGCGTTCGAATCGTGGTCGCAGACGTCGGTGGAGGACCGGGCCAAGCTGCTGTCGCGGGTGACCGAGGGCTTGCTGGCTCGCCAGACCGAGATCGCGGCGACCATCAGCGCCGAGATGGGGATGCCGTTCGCCCAGGCCAACGTGATCCAGGTCGGGCTGCCGGCCATGACGTGGGCCTCGATGGCCGACATGGTGGGGAGCTACCGGTTCGAGGAGCGGGTCAACAACTCGCTCGTGGTGCGAGAGCCCATCGGTGTGGTCGGCGCCATCACGCCGTGGAACTACCCGCTGCACCAGGTGAGCGGCAAGGTCGCTCCGGCGCTGGCCGTCGGGTGCACGGTCGTGCTGAAGCCGAGCGAGGTGGCCCCGCTGTCGGCCTATCTGCTGGCCGAGGTGCTCGAGGATGCCGGACTGCCGCCGGGCGTGTTCAACCTCGTGTCGGGCACAGGACCAGTCGTCGGCGAGGCGATCTGCGCGCACCCCGACGTCGACATGGTGTCCTTCACCGGTTCGACCGCCGCTGGACGCCGCGTCGCCCAGGTCGGCGCCGAGACGATCAAACGGGTCACGCTCGAGCTCGGCGGGAAGTCGCCGTTCATCATCCTCGACGACGCCGACCTCGACCAGGCCGTGGCCCGTGGCGCAGCCGGCTGCCTGCTCAACTCGGGCCAGACGTGCTCGGCGCTCACCCGCATGCTCGTGCCCCGGGCCCGCCTCGAGGAGGCGGAGCAACTGGCCAAGGCAGCGTTCGAAGCGAACCGGCTCGGCGACCCACTCGACCCCGAGACGACGCTCGGACCGTTGGTGTCGGCGGTGCAGCGCGACCGGGTGCGCGACCACGTCCGGGCCGGCATCGAGGAGGGGGCCAAGCTGGTCACCGGAGGGGCCGAGCCGCCCGACGGCCTCGACCGGGGCTACTTCGTGCGTCCCACCGTCTTCTCCGAGGTCGAGCCCGGGATGCGCATCGCGAAGGAGGAGGTGTTCGGCCCGGTGCTGGTGATCCAGCCCTACGACGACGAGGACGATGCCGTCCGGATCGCCAACGACACCGTCTACGGACTGGCCGGAGGCGTGTTCTCCAGCGACGCCGACCGCGCCCTGCGGGTGGCCCGCCGGATGCGCACCGGGCAGGTGGAGGTCAACGGCGGCGCATGGAACGCCTACGCGCCATTCGGCGGCTACAAGCAGTCCGGCACGGGTCGCGAGTTCGGCACCTACGGCCTCGAGGACTTCCTCGAGATCAAGTCGATCCAGCTCTGAACGCACCGAGGAGACGACGAGATGACCGCCCCCCTGACCGTCCTGCAGCGCGAGACGCTAAGCCTCCTCGCCGACACGTTCGTCGCCTCGGTGCCACGCGACGACGATCCCGATGGCTTCTTCGCCCGCAAGGCCAGTGACCTCGGCGTTCCCGCCGCGCTGGAGCAGTACCTGCTGGAGAAGCTGCCCGAGGAGCAGCGAGCCGGGCTGCTGTCGCTGATCGAGACCATGGCCGCGGTGGGGCTGAAGAACCAGCCGCTGGCCACCCGCGAGGTGATCGTGAAGGTGGTGGCCGGCATCGCGCCCGAGGCCCGGGCCGGTGTCGACGCCCTGCGGATGTTGGCGATCATGTTGGCCTACGGCACCCCTGACGAGACCGGTCGCAACCCGTTCTGGGCGACCTGGGGGTATCCGGCGCCGGTGTCCGCGCCGCCACCGACGCCGAAGCCGATCACGCCCCTCGTCCCCGACGGCGACACCACCCTTACCGCCGATGTCGTCATCGTCGGCTCCGGCTCCGGGGGAGGCGTCATCGCCGGCGAGCTGGCGGCCGCCGGCCACGACGTGGTGGTGCTGGAGATGGGCGGCTACTTCAACGAGGCCGACTTCAACCAGTACGAGCTCTGGGCCTACGAGAACCTCTACCTCCGCGGCGGCTACTTCCCGAGCGCCGAGGGCAACGTCTCGCTCATCGCCGGCTCGGTGCTGGGCGGTGGCAGCCTGGTCAACTGGTCGAACAGCGTGCGGCCCCGCCCTGACGTCCGAGGATGGTGGGCCCAGGACCACGGGCTGACCGGCGTCGACGGCGACGAGTTCGACCGCCACGTCGACGCCGTGCTTCAGCGGATCTCCGCCAACACCGACTGCAGCGACTTCAACAGCCCGCACCAGCGGCTGGAGGAGGGTGCCGGCAAGCTCGGCTGGCACCTGCGCACCGCTGCTCTCAATGTGGCTCCCGATCGGTACGACCCCGACATCGCCGGCTTCACCGGGTACGGCGACCAGACCGGTGCCAAGCAGGGGACGCTGAAGACGTTCCTGCAGGACGCCGCGAGCGCCGGCACCCGGATCCTCGTGCGCACCCGCGCCGACCGCATCGTCGTCGACGACGGGAGCGCCACCGGCGTCGAGGCCACCTTCAGCGATCCGGCGACGGGAGCGAGCGCCAAGGTCACCGTGCAAGCCCGGCACGTGGTGGTGGCCTGTGGATCGTTGGAAACCCCGGCGCTGCTCCTGCGTTCGGGGATCGGCGGTCCAGCGGTGGGCAAGAACCTGCACCTGCACCCGTCGACGGTGGTGGGCGGGATGTACGCAGAGGACCAGGACAGCTGGTGGGGCCCACCCCAGGCCGCCATCCTCGACGAGTTCGCGGACAAGGACGAGGGCTACGGCTACATCATCGAGGGGATCCAGCACTCGTTCGCGCTGCTGGCGGCGACGGCGCGCTGGAAGGACGCCACGGACCACAAGGAGGTGATGGCCAAGGTGGGCCGGTCGTCATGGTTCGTGGGCATCGTCCAGGACCGGGGTTCCGGGACCGTCAGCGTCGACGAGGCCGGCAACGCGGTGCACACCTATCCGCTCGACGACGAGCTCGATCAGCGTCACTTCCACGAGATGCTCGAATCGATGATCCGCCTGCACGAGGCGGCGGGAGCCGAGGAGATCCTCCTCGGCTCCCCGACGCTCGACCCGTGGCGTCGCGGGGAGGATCTCGATGCGTTCATCGCAACGGTCATGGGCGAGCCGGCCGGCTTCGGTGGGACGGCCATGTTCAGCGCCCACCAGATGAGCTCGGCCCGGATGGGCGCCGACCCGGCGACCAGCGTGGCCAAGCCGAGCGGCGAGCTCCACGACACCGCCGGCGTGTGGATCGGCGACACCAGCGCCTTCCCGACATGCTCGGGCGTCAACCCGATGGTGTCGTGCATGGCCCTCGCTCGGCGCACCGCCGGGTTCCTATCCGACGTGCTGACCGACCCGGAACGGGCCACGGCTGATGCCCATGTCGCACGGGCACCTGCCGCGGTCGAGCCTCATCCCGAGGAACGGGCGGCGGACCGGGTGGCCGAACCGGCGGGACCGGCGACTCTCGGCGGCGCCGTGCAATCGGTCCCTGGAGACGTCGGTGTCGGCGTGCCCATCGGCGGCGACGACCAAGCTCCGCTGCCGGACGCCCGGCCCTAGCCCGGCCCCGGGGTCGAGTGTTCGTTACCTTGGCCGCAAGGCCCGTCCGATCAGGCCGAACCCGCAGGCACGAAAGAGTCGATCAGCTGACGAGGTGGACGAGTGGCCACGTCTGAGGCGGCGGCGATCGCGGCCGACACGTACGTGTGGGGCTATCCGCTGGTCGTCATGCACCGGACCAGGGCCGCCCACGGGACAGATCCGTTGCGGGGCCTCGTTGCCCGGAACCGTCTGTCGACCGCTGCCGACCGCACAGTCGTGGCCCCCAACAACGACACGCTCTACGCGTCTGGTTGGTTCGATCTCCGAACCGGGGACCTCGCCGTCGATGTCGACGCGATGGATCGACCCGAGCGCTACTGGTCAGTGATGCTGCTCGACGCCTTCACCAACGTCTCCTACGTCTGCCGGCGGTTGCATGGCACCGGCGCCACCAACGTCCGCGTCACCTACGACCCGGACACTCGCCCCGAGCCCACCATCGGGTTGTCCGTCGCGCCGATGGCGACACCGATGGTGTGGATCCTCGCTCGGGTCATGGTCGACGGTCCCGACGACTTCGAACCGGCCACGAGGGCCCTGGCTGGTGTACGCGTCCACCAGACCGGCGCCGCCGGCACGGCCCCGGTCCCGCCACGGACGTCTCGGATTCATGCCGGCACAGAGGCCAGCTTCTTCGAAGAGCTGCGCGACGCGCTCGCGATCGACCCGCCCGCGAGCTGGCATCCCCCGATGCCGGCCGCGTCCGAGCTCCTGCTCGATGACCCGTCACCGTCACCGGTGCTCGCCGCCGGAGCCCTTGAGGGCGAGACCCGCATCGGGGCGGCCGGGGCGGGCAGCGATCGGACGGGCAACGGGTGGGGCACTCGATCGCGGGGCGCCGACTTCGGCGACGACGTCCTCTATCGCGCCGCCTTCGCCAAGGTCAGCCTGGCCGGGCACCTGCCCGTGGAGAATCGCTCGTATATCCGGGGCTTCGACGGGTCCCGGCCGGCCGAGCTTCGCTTCCCGCCCGGTGGCGAACCGCCAGTCAACGGGTTCTGGTCGCTCTGCGTCTACGGGCCCGGCTTGTTCTTCGTCGACAACGAGATCGACCGGTACAGCATCGGCGACAGGACGGCGGGGCTCCGGCGCGACCCCGACGGCGCCCTCACCATCACCATCGGCCATGACAGGCCAGCCGACACCCCCAACTGGCTCCCCGCCCCGGCGGGCCGCTGCGTTCTGGTCCTCCGAGCCTACGAAGGCAGCGCGGAGGTCGCCGCGTCCCGGTGGTTCCCACCTGACCTCACCCCGCAGCGGCGCTGAACCCTCGATCAGGTCTCGTGACCAGGTGCCCACCAACCCCCGGTGCGCGGCGGCCGGTGCCCCCTCGGCGGCGGGAGACCTCGTCACCTTTCATCGGTACCCTCGGGCCCATGGAGTACACGAACCTCGGAGCCACCGGCCTGACCGTTTCTCGCATCTGTCTGGGGATGATGAGCTACGGCGACCCGGGCTGGCGTGATTGGGTGCTCGACGAGGACGCAGCCCGTCCCTTCGTCCGACGGGCGGCCGAGGCCGGCATCACCTTCTTCGACACGGCGGATGCGTACTCGATGGGTGTCAGCGAGGAGGTGACCGGACGGCTGCTCAGGGAGGTGTTCGCACGCCGCGAGGACTACGTGCTGGCGACCAAGGTGCGGCTGCCGATGGGAGACGGACCCAACGACGGCGGGTTGTCCCGGGCTCACATCCTCGACGGCATCGACTCCTCGCTGCGCCGGTTGGGCGTCGACCACGTCGACCTCTATCAGATCCACCGGTGGGATCCCGACACTCCGATCGAGGAGACGATGGAGGCGTTGCACGACTGTGTGCGCGCCGGCAAGGTTCGCTATCTCGGCGCCTCGAGCATGGCCGCGTGGCAGTTCGCCAAGGCCCAGCACACCGCCGACCGGCACGGTTGGACCCGCTTCGTGTCGATGCAGAACCACTACAACCTGATCTACCGGGAGGAGGAGCGCGAGATGCTCCCCCAGTGCCTCGACATGGGTGTCGGGGTGATCCCGTGGAGCCCACTCGCCCGTGGAGTGCTGGCCGGCTCGCGCAGCCGGGAGGGCGAGCGACGCACCACCCGCGCCGCGAGCGACAACTTCGCCGACTTCCTCTACGACGAGGGAGACTTCGACGTGGTCGACCGCACGATCGAGGTAGCCGGGGCGCGCAACGTTCCAGCCGCCCAGGTGGCCCTCGCCTGGTTGCTCCACCAGCCGACGGTGACGGCCCCCATCGTGGGCGCGACCAAGCTGGGCCATCTCGACGACGCCGTCGCCGCGGTCGATCTCGACCTCTCAGACGACGAGATCGTCCGACTGACAGAGCGCTACCGACCCAAGACCGTTCGAGGTCACTGAGCCCCACGGTCACGCCCCATGGAACCACGCTCATCGGGGACGCTCGCCGTAGTCGCCGAACGGCCGGTCTCGCTCGCGCACGGCATCGCGCCACCCGATCGTCTGGGCCCGGTCGACGAAGTCGAGGCCCTCCTGCGTGTGGCGGGCCACGCCGTCGAAGATGAACCCGAGGAGGCGGCTGGTGTCCGGCGCGTACTGGTGACGGGCCACGTCGTTGAGCGCCCACTTCATCATCTGCAGCTGATTGAGGGGCAGGAGTGCGATGCGCTGCGCCAAGCCCCGAGCATGGTCCTGAAGCACGTCGTCGGCGACGCACTCGAGGATCATCCCGGACGCCGCCGCCTCGGCTGCCGTGATCTCATCGCCGGTGAAGAGGTAGCGCTTCGCTCGCTCCAGACCCAGACGGGCGACCCACACCCAAGGCGCCTCCGGCACACCCCACACCCGGGCCGGCGGGTAGCCGAAGCGGGCGGAATCGCCAGCGACGATGAGATCGGCGTTGAGGACCATGTCGGTGCCCCCGGCGACGCACCACCCCTGCACGACTGCGACCGTCGGCTTCGAGATGGCGTGAAGCTTGGCGAAGGTCTTCCCGAACTGCTCGATCATCTGGATGTCGGCGACGCTGTCCCAAACGGGACGGTCCTCGCCGTCGGCGCTGGCCGGCATAGGTGTCGTCGACCAGTCGAGGCCGAAGCCGGCACAGAACGCTCTCCCCTCCGCACGCAGCAGCACGACCTTGATGCGCGCGTCGCGCTCGGCGCCGTCGAGGGCGGCGTCCAGCTCGTCGCGAAGTGTGGGCGTGATCGTGTTGAACTCGTCGGGACGACAAAGCACGAGGTGACGCACGGCCTCGTCGTCCTCGATCCGGATCGCTTCACCCATCGATGGGTCCTCTCTTCGGAGCACCAGCCCGCATACTGACCCGAACACCCATGTAGATGTTGGCTCGCGGGCATCTCCGGGTTCGCCCAGCGTTGAGTCGATCACCTCGCCGTTGGTCATCGGGCGAAGGCCGAGACCACCTCGACGTGGGAGGTCTGGGGGAACAGGTCGAGGACCTCGGCGCTGACCAGCCGGTAGCCAGCCGCGGCGAGTAGCCCGGCGTCGCGCCCGAGCGAGCCGACGTCGCAGCTCACCAGGACCAGGGCCGCGGCACCGGTTGCCACCACCCGCTCGACACCCGCCCGGCCGAGCCCGGCTCGCGGCGGATCCGCGATCACCAGGTCGGCCCGTGACGGACGCCACCGGTCGAGCGGCGCTCGCACGACGCGGGCCCCGTCACGACCGAGGTTGTGTCGAACGTCGGCCACCGCGGAGCGCGACGGCTCGACTGCGGTGACCTCGGCCCAGTCCCGACCGATCGACCCGGCGAACAACCCGACACCGGCGCACAGGTCGACGAGGCGACCACCGGGATCGGGGCCGAGGCGATCCACCCCTCGACCCACGGCCGCGACCAGCGCTTCGGCTCCCTCGGGGGAGGCCTGGAAGAACGACCGGGCCGACACCCGCCACCGACGGCCGGCGACCTCCTCATGGATCCACGCCCGAGTCCCGGCGGCGAGCTCATCAGCGCCGACGACGCGCACCCCGTCGGGCGCGGCGACCCCGGCTGCGGTGGGCGAGGCCACGACGAGGCGGTCGCCGGTGCGAGCCCCGACGCGCACCACGACCTCCTCGGCGGGCCCGAAGCCGCTGTCGACGAGCACGGCCTCGGCGGCCGGGTGGGTCACCAGGCACGAGTCCACGGCGACGATCTCGTGGGACCGGCGGCGACGGAACCCGGCCCGACCGTCGATGACGCCGGCTCGCACCGTCGTCCTCCCCGAGCCGGCTGCGCCCGGCGGACCGCAGACGAGGGGCGGATCAGGGATCCGTCCTATCCGGCGGAGGGCGTCGGCCACGATGCGGAGGCGGAGGTCGCGCTGGGTCGGCTCGTCGACGTGCTGCCAGTCGCATCCCCCGCACCCTCGCGCCACGTGGGGACATGGCGGCGGACGTCGGGCGGGGGCGGGTCGCAGGACCTGGCTGACGACACCCCGGTCGTGGCGACGGCGCGACTCGGTGATCTCGACCCGCACCCGCTCGCCGGGCAGGGCTCCGGCGACGAACAGCGTCCGCCCGTCGGCGCGGTGCCCGACCCCCTCTCCCCCGGTCGCGACGGACTCGATGTCGATGTCGGTCACCGACTCCGCCAGATCGATCACCGTCGGCTCGGCGGACGAACCCAGGCCCCCAGCAGCATGACCCGAGGCTACGACCCTGAGATGCTCACGTCGGTCGTCCCCCGTAGGTCACGGCCCGGTGCGCCCCGGAAGGTGAACGGTGAGTTTACGGGCCTTCATCCGTCTGGACGGGATGGAGGAGCCCGATCACGCCGCCCGGGCGGTCACCGTGACCCTGGTCCGGTCCGGCCAGGAGGTGCTGCTGGGCAGCTTCGACGGTGGGACCCGGTGCGATCTCGGATTCGTCGAAGACCTACTGCGCCTGGACATGACCGTGCGCCGGCTGGGCTGGTCGATGAGGCTCGACGACGTCCGGGCCGACGTACGCGAGGTCCTCGAGCTCGTCGGGCTGGCCGACGCCCTATCCCTCGATGCGGGACGGGAGGCCGAACGCCGGGAACAGGTCGGGGTCGATGAAGTTGTGGATGCCGGAGATGCGACCCCCTGAGGTCTCGACCACCACCAGGGCGAACGGCTCGTGGAGCCCGGGTCGGGTGAGCCGGTAGCTGCCGAAGGCGGCCGATCCGTTGGCTTGGGTCGCGACGAGCCGCGACCCCTTGCAGCCGATGCCCTGGCCGAGCAGCCAACCGGCCACCTCGTCGGGTCCCTGCAGCCACATGTTGTACGGCGGCATCGAGAACTCCACGTCGTCACGCAGCAGCGCGACCAGCGATGCGACGTCGTAGCTCTCGAAGGCGGCCACGTACCGCTCGAGCAGGGCCTGCTGCTCGGGGTCGTCGGTGGAGTCGAGGGCCTCGATGTCGCAGGTGGCCAGCGTGGCCCGGGCTCGCTGCAGGGCGCTGTTGACCGATGCGACGGTCGTGTCGAGCAGCTCGGCCACCTCGGTGGCCTGCCAGCGCAGGACCTCACGCAGGATCAGCACCGCGCGCTGGCGCGCCGGGAGGTGCTGGAGGGCAGCCACGAAGGCCAGCCGGACGGACTCGCGGCTCGCAGCCAGATCGGCCGGGTCGCCCTCGACGGGCAGGATCCGGTCGTCGGACATGGGCTGAACCCATGCGCTCTCCGGCAGCGGTGGAGCCAGGCCGTCGCTGGCCGACACCGGGCCACCGAGGTCCATGGCCCGGGCCCGCCGCTGCGGGCCCCGCAGCATGTCGAGGCAGACGTTGGTCGCGATGCGGTACAGCCAAGACCGCACCGACGATCGCCCCTCGAATCGGTCGGCCGCCTTCCAGGCCCGCACAAAGGTCTCCTGCACGGCGTCCTCGGCCTCGAACCCGGAGCCGAGCATCCGGTAGCAGTACCCGGTGAGCTCGCGACGATGGCCTTCGAGGTCGCTCTCGACGTCGATGACGGCGGTGGGGGGCGCGCTGGTCATGGGCCCAGCGTAGGACCGGACCGGCGACCCAGCACGACGAAGATCATGGCGCCGCGGCGGCGGGACATGGAAGTTCCTCCGGGGTGGGTGGTGGGTCGTCCAAGTGCAGACGGCACGGGCCGGGCGAACTCATCGCCACCGACTCACGGGTTGCTCTGCCAGCGGGCGGCGTCTCAGATCACCAGGGGGAGCCGACCCACGGGCAGTGACGACAGCCGGAGCCGCAGCACTCCCCTCGCTGAGCGAGGGTGTCGGCCGTCATGACCTGGTAGCCGGTGGCCGGGTCGAGGTAGACGAGCTCTCCGGCGGAGAGGGCGGCGGCGTGGCGGAGCACGATCTCCGATCGGTTCGGGTCGTCGACGGCGAGGCGCTCGGCCGCCGGCTCCTCTCGCCATCGAGGCCGCAGCCGGCGGGGCTGGTCGATCACCCCGCCATGGTCGGTCGTCGGTGCTCGTCCGGACCAGTCGGAACGCCGCGCGCCGCGCCCTTCGCAGTGGACGCCAGCCGCCTACCATCGACCCGGCATGGCTACGTCGTCGGCCCCTCGCCTCCTCGCGATGGTGCCGTCAGCGCTCCCCGCGGCGTGAGCTTGGTGGCGCCCCGATCTCGATCTCGTCTGCTCCGTCTCGCTGCTCTGGTGGCGGTGGCGACCTCGCCGCTCGTCGCGTGCAGCGACGAGGGAGACAGCACCGCGTTCTGCGAGCGAGTGGCCGACGTGCCTCAGGTGGGCGAGATCCTGGCTGAGATCGATGTGACCGATCCGGGTGCGTCGCGGCGACGCCTGCGCGACGGCGCAGCCGAGTTCCGTGCGCTGGAGGCCGACGCCCCGGGCCAGATCCGATCCGACCTGGCCCGTCTGCGCCAGGGGGTCGAGCTCGTGATCGAGGCCATCGAGGAGAACCCAGACGACCTCTCCGCAGCCCGTCAGGCCATCGCCGCGCGGGAGGACGAGCTGGCCGGCCTGGCCTCCGCCGGTGAGCGAGTCGCCGACTACGCCGATCGGGAGTGCGACATCGACCTGGTACCTCCGTCGACCGTCGGCTCGGGGCCCGACCCCACCGACCCCATCGACCCGCCGGCCACCGAGACGTCGGAGCCCGGCTCCGACGGCGCCGACCCCGACGCCACCACCAGCCCCGACCCCGACCCGACCAGCACCGACCCCGACCCGACCACCAGCCCCGACGCCACCACCAGCCCCAGCCCCGACGCCACCACCAGCCCCGATCCGGCGCAACCAGACGACACGACCGGCACGAGCCTCGACGGCGAGGGCGGTTGAGACGACGGCCTGCCCCATCGGTCAGCGGCGCTCGACCACCTCGCGATCGAGGCCGTCCAGCGCTGGACCAAGGGATCGGCTGAGCCCACGGCGCAGCAGCGGGGCGACCGGGCGCAGCAGCGGCGGGAGGGAGAAGGCCTGCCGATAGGTGACCCGGGTGCTCACCTCGTCGACGCGATCGAGGGTGATCCGTTCGACCAGGGCGGAGAACACCCGGGGCTTCACGTCGGTGGCGGTGAAGGCCCAGACGGCCGGCTCGTCCCATGCGACGAATCGCTCGGTCACGGTCAGGCCACCCCGCACCCGCACCCTGCGGGTGGAGCCGACCCCATGCTCAGGTGTCGACGTGGGCTCGACGGAGAGCAGGCTCGGTCCGAACCAGCGGGGCCAAGACCGGTGATCGACCAGCACGGCCCAGACCTCGGTCGGCCTGGCCGTTATGACCCGACTGGCCTCGGCCTTGACCGGTGCCGAGTCGGCGAAGTCCAGATCCCGGGGCGGCGTGGCGGCCACGGGCCGGTTCGATCGTCGACGAGCCGGGTCGGTGGGCCGCTCAGACCTCGAGCATCTCGGTGCGTCGGCTGACGACCTGGTCGATGATGCCATAGGTCTCGGCTTCGGCGGCGGTGAACCATCGGTCGCGCTCGGAGTCGGCTTCGACCTGCTCGAGAGGTTGCCCGGTGTGCTCGGCGATGCGTTGGGCCATCAGCTTCTTGACGTAGAGGATCTGCTCGGCCTGGATCTGGATGTCGGAGGCCTGGCCCTGGAAGCCACCCGAGGGCTGGTGCATCATCACCCGAGCGTGAGGCAGGGCGTAGCGCTTGCCCTTGGCCCCCGCGCACAGCAGGAACTGGCCCATCGACGCGGCCAGGCCCATGCAGATCGTGCCCACCTCGGGGGTGACGAGCTGCATCGTGTCGTAGATGGCCATTCCCGCCGTGACCGAGCCCCCCGGAGAGTTGATGTAGAGCCAGATGTCCTTCTCGGAATCCTCGCTCTCCAGGTAGAGGAGCTGGGCGGTGATCAGGTTGGAGATCGTGTCGTCAACCTCCGAGCCGAGGAACACGATGCGGTTGCGGAGAAGGCGGTTGAACACCTCGCCCTGGGGGTCGAAGCCGCCCGGTCCTTGGGCGACGATGGGGGCTGACGGGAGGGAGTGAGCCTGAGCATTGTCCATGGCTTCAGAGGCTAGCGGCGCCTCCTCCCGACCCATCGGAGCCCTCGGCGACGCAGCCGGGCCGTATCCTGAGCCCGCTGCGCCGGCGTACTCCAACTGGCAGAGAGACCGCGTTTAGGGCGCGGGCAGTGAGGGTTCGAATCCCTCCGCCGGCACTGTTGCTCAGCCGCCCGCCGCTGCGGCGGCGAGGCGGGGGCCGAGCCAGGTGGTCCACAGCCAGGTAGCACCGGGCACCGACCAGTGCTGGCCGTCGTCGGGCCGCGGGTCGCCGACGCCCTCGATGTCGGTCCGGGGCACCTCGCCGGCGCATGCGACCTCGCTCGGATCGACGACCGTCGCCGTAGCCGAAGCGTCAACCGCAGGTCCGACGACCTCGTCTCGGTACCAGACCTGACGGCGCCGCTTGTCGGGGTCCCCCGCGCAGGGATCGACCCAGACCGCCACGTGGGCGCCGGCGGCGCTGAGCGAGGCGATGCGCTCGATCAGCAGGCCACGGATCTCGCTGGTCCAGGCGGCGTCACCGGGCCCGACGGTTCTCCCGTCGCGCTCGTGGTCGCCTCGCTCCCAGGCACCGGTCACGAGCAGGACGACCTCGGGACCGGTGCTCAGGCCGGCGGCGTCGGCGTCGGCCACGGCGACGGCGCAGTCGTCGTAGGTCTCAGGAACGCCGAGGGCTACCGCAGCCGGCGGCCGGCCGCCGGAGGTCAGCAGGCCGCAACCGGGCAGGGACCGGGACACGACACCCGTGACGCCGGGGATGCCCTCCGGGGCCCCCTCTCCCAACGTGTAACCGACGCTGTCGCCCACGATGAGCACGCTCACCGGCGCGGGCGGGACCGTCGTCGGAGGTGCCGTGGGCGGAGGCGCCGTGGTCGGAGGCGCCGTCGTGGGAGGCGCCGTCGTGGGAGGCGCCGTCGTCGGCGGCGCCGTCGTGGGAGCAGCCGTCGTCGGGGCTGCCGTCGTCGGAGCCGTCGTCGTAGACGGGGCCGTGGTGGTCGGAACTGCCGTCGTCGGAGCCGTCGTCGTAGACGTCGTCGTAGACGGGGCCGTGGTGGTCGTGGTCGAGGAGGCGGCCCGCTCGGGGGGATCGTCGCTCCCGCAGCCGGCCACCAGGGCGACGACGACCGCCAGAGCTCCGATCAGCCTGCGACGGTTGGGGTAGCGGGACGACATCAGCACCGGGTCTCCTGGGGATGTTCAGCTCACCGTACAATGCAAGCACATCAGCCGGCCAGACTCCCGCCGTGCCCGAAGGCCACACCATCCACCGCCACGCCCTCCAGCAGCGCAGGGAGCTGGCCGGGCACCGTCTGGCCACCGACGTGGTGCAAGGCCGCTTCGCCGCGTCGGCGATGACCCTCGACGGGCGCCGGCTGGACGATGTCGAGGCGTGGGGCAAGCACCTGTTCCAGTGGTGGGAGGGCGGTGAGGTCCTCCACGTCCATCTGGGCCTCTACGGGCGCTGGCGCCATCAGCAATCTCCCCCACCACCGATGCGGGGCGAGGTCCGGCTCCGGCTCATCGGGCCTTCCCACACGTGGGACCTCTCCGGGGCCACCGCGTGTGAGGTGCTCAGCCCCGACGACCGCGAGCGGATCATCGCCCGCCTGGGCCCCGACCCCCTACGGTCCGACGCCGACCCCGGTCGCTTCCTGGACCGGGCGGCCCGCAGCCGAGCGCCCATCGGCACACTGCTGCTCGACCAGGCTGCGCTGGCCGGCATCGGCAACGTGTACCGAGCCGAGGTGCTCTTCCTCGGTGGAATCCACCCCCACCGCGTCGCCCGCGACCTCACCGACGCAGAGCGCAGCGGCCTGTGGATCGAGATCGCTCACCAGCTGCGGCTCGGGCTCCGCCAGGGCCGGATCGTGACCCGTCGGCGTCACGAGCTGGACCGGCCGGCGTCACGGGTTCCCCGATCCGAGGCGCTGTACGTGTACCACTGCGACATCTGCCGGGTCTGCGCAACGCCCATCCGGTCGACGACCCTGGCCGCCCGCCGCCTCGACTTCTGCCCCCGTTGTCAGCCCCGGCGCCCCCGCCGCGGTCACACCCCGCCCGTCCCCCCACCCTGACCCGCACCTCTTGCCCCACACCGCCTCACCTCACGAAGGGGGTGCCAAACGGACAACGGGGACCGCGTGAATGCCACCCACTTCGCGACCGGTCAGACTGGGGCGGTGGACGTCGGCGACCTGGCCACACCGTGCCTGTTGGTCGATGGCGACATCTTCGCCCGGAACGTGGCGACCATGTCCGCCCACCGGCCGGGTCGCTCGCTGCGGCCCCACGTGAAGGCGTTCAAGTCGACGGCCCTGGCCCATGAGCTGGCCGCCGCCGGCCACGACGCGTTCTGCTGCGCCACCCCGGCGGAGATGGCCGGCATGGCCTCGGCCGGCCTCGGCTCCGACCTGCTGCTGGCCAACGAGGTCGTCGACCGCCGCCGGCTCACGGCCATGATGGGAGCGACGCTCGGGTCTCGGGTCACCGTGGCCGTCGACTCGGTCGAGACCGTCGAGGCCGCTGTGGCGGCGCGAGTGCGGGAGGTCCTGGTCGACGTCTCGGTCGGCATGCCCCGCTGCGGCTGCAACGTGGGTGACGCGGGATCGGTGGCCGATGCGGCGCGGGCGGCGGGGCTCGGCGTCCGGGGCGTCATGGGCTACGAGGGCCACCTGATGATGGAGCCCGACGACAAGGCGGGCAAGGTCGAGGCAGCCATGGCCCGGCTCCTGGGCGCGCACGACGCCGTCGGGGGCGACATCGTGTCCGGAGGCGGGACCGGCACGTGGGACATCAACACCTGGGTCACCGAGCTCCAGGCCGGCTCCTACACGCTCATGGACCACGACTACGACCGGCTGGCCACGCCCTTCCGGCCCGCCCTGTCGGTGTTGGCCACGGTCGTGTCGATCAACCGGGCCAAGGGCTGGGCGGCCTGCGACGCGGGGCTCAAGGCAGTGGCCATGGACCACGGAGAACCGACGATCGACGGGGCCGAGGTCTGGTTCTGCTCCGACGAGCACACGACGTTCGCCCCTACGGAAGGCCATCGCCTCCCGTCGGTGGGCGATCGGGTCGCGCTCCTGCCCGGTCACGTCGACCCGACCGTGGCCCTCCACCCCCGCCTCCACGTAGTGCGCGACGGGCAGGTCGTCGACACCTGGCCGGTCGACCTGCGGGGCTGGGACCTCTAGTTCTGGCGTACCTGGTGAACCGAGGAGGTGCAGCAGGTACGCCAGAACGGTCAAATCCGCTCGTCCAACATGGCGGTCAGGGCGCGGATGGCTCGGCCGCGGTGGCTGAGGGCGTCCTTCTCGGCCGGTGACAGCTCGGCGAAGGTGCGCCCGGCGCCGCCGGCGGGGCAGAAGATCGGGTCGTAGCCGAACCCGCCGGTGCCGCTGGGAGCGTCGGGGATGGTCCCCTCCGCGGTGCCGACTGCGGAAAGCTCGTGGCCGTCGGGCCAACGCACCAGGGCCACGGTGCGGAACCGGGCCGTGCGGCTCGCCCGTCGAGCCAGGGCCATGGCCTCGAGCACCTTGGCCACGTTGGCCGCCGCGTCACCGTCGGGACCGGCATAGCGGGACGAGCGGACACCGGGGGCGCCACCGAGAGCGTCGATCTCGAGTCCGGTGTCGTCAGCCAGGGCGGGAAGGCCGCTGGCCTCGGTCAGGGCGAGCGCCTTGAGTCGGGCGTTGCCCTCCAGGGTGTCGGCATCCTCGACCACTTCGGGCACCCCGTCGGGTCGAGGCACGAGCTCGACCCGCGATCCGGCGGCGTCCAGGATCGAGCGGATCTCGACGACCTTGTGCCGGTTGGCGGTCGCCACCACCAGCCGGGGCGTCATCGCGTCGCAGGCGGCTCGGCGACCGTCGCCCGCTGGAGGGTGGCCAGATGGGCGATGCCGGCCTGGGCCAGGTCGAGCATGACGGTGAGGTCGTCGCGGCCGAAGGGCAGGCCCTCGGCGGTGCCCTGGACCTCGATGAAGCGCTCACCGGCCATGACCACGTTCATGTCGACCTCGGCCCGCACATCCTCGACGTAGACCAGGTCGCACAGCGCCTCGCCATCGACGATGCCCACCGACACTGCGGCGCAGGTGTCGGTGAGAGGGTGGTCGGTCAGCGAGCCGGCGGCCAGGAGCCGCGAACAGGCGTCGTGGAGCGCCACCCAGGCGCCGGTGATCGACGCGGTTCGGGTGCCTCCATCGGCTTGGAGCACGTCGCAGTCGACGGTCACGGATCGCTCGCCGAGGGTCTTCATGTCACACACTCCCCGCAGCGAACGACCGATCAGTCGCTGGATCTCCTGGGTGCGCCCCGACGGCTTGCCGTCCTTGACCTCCCGGCGGATGCGCTCCGACGATGCGCCGGGCAGCATCGAGTACTCGGCCGTGACCCAGCCCTTGCCCCGGCCTCGCATCCAGCGTGGGACATCGTCGTCGACCGACGCCGTGCACAGCACGACGGTGCGTCCGAACCGCACCAGGGTCGAGCCGGCCGCGGCGTCGGTCCAGTCCCGCTCGAAGGTGACGGGACGGAGATCGGTCGGCTGGCGGCCATCGTGGCGCATTGGGTGGGGCTCCGAGGTCGATGTGACGGACGGCCAGGTTGGGCCACCGTCGGCGATGCAGCAAGCTCGCTCGACGCGGGGCGGGCGGCGTTCAGGCCCAGGGCGTGGGCTCGACGGCGGTCAGCTCGGGTCCCAGTAGCAGGGCGCCCAGGTCGCGGAAGTGCTCGACGTCGCCGGAGGAGAGGAACCGTCGACGAGCGGCGCCACCGTCGGGACCGCGAGGCGGAGGGCCCTGGCCGGAGAACAGCAGGGCCCGCACCTCGAAGGCGGTCTCGTCAGCCGAGGAGACGAGCACCACGTCGCGCCCCATCACGTCGCTGATCGTGCGGGCCAGGTACGGGTAGTGGGTGCAGCCGAGCAGAAGGGTGTCGACGTCGGCGTCGATCACCGGGGCGAGCAGGCGCTCGGCCAGGACATGGACCTGGTCGCTGTGCAGCTCGTTGCGTTCGACGAACTCGACGAACCCGGGACACGCTGCGCACGTCAGGTCGACGTCGGCTCCGGCCTCAGCGACAGCGCGCTGGTAGGCACCGGAGGTGACGGTGCCTACCGTGCCGATGACCCCGACCCGACCCGAGCGAGTCGCCGCCACCAGAGACCGGACGCCGGGCTCGATGACCCCTACCACCGGGACCGCCGTCTCGGCCCGGAGGTCGTCGAGGGCGGCGGCGGCCGCAGTGTTGCAGGCGACGATCACCAGCTTGGCGCCGAGGTCGCGGACCAGGTGCCGGGTGATCTCATGGGCGAAGCCGGCGACCTCGTCGAGGGGTCTAGGGCCGTAGGGGTAGCGACCGGTGTCGCCCACGTAGACGACATGCTCGTGGGGCAGCAGGTCGATGACCGCCCGGGCCACGGTGAGCCCGCCAAAGCCGCTGTCGAACAGGGCGATGGGCCGATCGTCACCGGCCGAGCCGGGATCGATCGAGGCGTCCACCAGCACGGCCGAACCCTATGAGCGGCCGGGGTCAGCGGCAGTTGCGCTCGACCGAGTCGGCCATGATTCGCGCGATGATCCGCCGACCGCCCTCGGTCGGGTGCACACCGTCGGGAGAAACCAGTACCGGGTCGGGCGCCGCCCCCGACGGCTTGTCGGCCAAGTCGCGCCACCCCGTCTCGATATGGACGTCGCTGAGGTCGGCGGTCCGGTCCTCGACCTGCTCGTTGTAGGCCGTCATGGCGGTCGCCTCGTAGTCGCCCTTGGTCGGGAGCAGCAGCCACACCGAGCAGCGAGGCTGATCGGCCTCCTCGGCCATCGCCTCGAGCCCTCGCGCCGAGTCCTTTCCCCGCGTGACGTCGTTGTAGCCCATCATGAACACGCCGATGGCGGGCGGGTCGTCGCCGTCGATGCGCTCCTGGGCCACCGGGACCAGCTCCTCGGTGGTGAAGCCGGGCCGCCCCTGCACGTCGATGTTCTTGGTGAAGTCGAACAGCTCCGTGATGAACGGCGCCGACTGGTAGGTCACCGAGTCGCCGATGACGACGACTCGTGGCCCGCCCGGCGGGTCGCGCGGAACAAGGGCCACGACAAGCACGGTGGCGATGACGATGACGGCGACGATGGCCAACCCGGCCACAACGCCGAAACGGCCCCGTCGAGGCGCTCCGGGGGAGGCCGCAGAAGAAGCGGACCAGCCGCCGGCGTCAGACACGGACCATGGTCTACCTGTCGCGCTTCGTGAGGACACGGCACCTCGGGCCGTGGGTCGGCCGGCCAGCGACAGACGCAGCGACCGAGTCGGCCATGATCCGGGCGATCACCCGCTCGCCACGTCGGTTGGGGTGCACGTGTCCACGCGGAATTCATAGGTGAAGTCAGGCGCACCATCGGCGAGGTCGCGCCAGTCGGGCACGACGGTCACGTCGTCGGCGTCGGCGGCCAGGGCCCTGACCTGGCGGTTCCACTCCTTGGACGGCCACGGCCACCACCAGGCCCAGCGCCACGGCGACGAGAGCGACGCTCGACCGTCCTCGCTCGTCTGCCACCGTCTTTCCGCGGCCAAGCTCAGAAGTAGATGATCGACTCGGCGGTGGCTTCGGCGGCGTCGAGGTCATCGGTATAGGCGCCGGTGGAGAGGTACTTCCAGCCGCCGTCGCAGACGATGAACACGATCGTCCCCTCCTCGATGCGCCCCGCCACCTTGGCCGCCCCGGCCAGCGCCGCCCCCGAGGAGATGCCCGCGAAGACGCCGGTCTCGGCGACGAGGCGGCGCGTCCACTCGAGGGACTCCCGGGGCCGCACGATCCGTTTGCCGTCGAGCAGCTCCAGGCCGCCCCACTTCTCGAACACGGGTGGGATGTAGCCGTCGTCGAGGTTGCGGAGGCCCTCGACCAGCTCACCAGCCGGCGGCTCGACGGCCAGGATCTCCACGTCGGGCTTGCGCTCGCGCAGGTAGGTCCCGACGCCCATCAACGTGCCGCTAGTGCCCAGTCCGGCCACGAAGTGGGTGATGTCGGGAACGTCGCGGAGGATCTCGGGGCCGGTGGTCTCGTAGTGGGCGCGGGGGTTGGCCTCGTTGCCGTACTGGTAGAGGAACACCCACTCCGGGTGCTCCTCGGCCATCGCCTGGGCCCGGCGCACGGCCCCGTTCGACCCCTCGGCCCCGGGCGACAGGATGACCTCGGCCCCGAACACCTCGAGCAGCTGGCGTCGCTCGATGGACACGTTCTCGGGCAGCACGATCTTGATCGAGTACCCGCGCAGCTTGCAGATCATGGCCAGGGCGATGCCCGTGTTGCCCGACGACGGCTCGATCACCGTGCGACCAGGTCCGAGGGTGCCATCGGCCTCGGCCTCGTCGATCATCTGGCGGGCGATGCGGTCCTTGACCGATCCGGCCGGGTTGCCGCCTTCCAGCTTGGCCAACAGCCGGACCCGCGGGTTGGGGCTGAGCTGGCTGACATCGAGGATGGGCGTCTCGCCGATCAGCTCGGTGATGGAGGAGTAGACGGCCACAGCGGGCTCCGGTGCTCGGCGTCGGCTCCGCCCGGAAACCCGAGCGGTCTGGTCAAGAATGCTACCCAGTAGGTCGGCCGATGAGACGACCGGGCCGTCATCGGGGCGGCGAGATGACCTGCTCCTCGCGGATCTGGCGGCCGCCGAGCAGGAACGAGCGCAGCACCGGGCTCGGGTCGCGGAGCGAAACGATGATGAAGTGCCAACCCTCCAGAAGGGGGTTGTCGGCCTTGTCCATGTCGGTCTCCGACGGCCACGCCTCGGAGTGGGTGTGGGAGTGCATGACCCCGACCACCTCGATGCCGGCGGGGTCGAAGGCGCGGTCAGCGGCGAGGAAGGCTTCGGGCCCGACGGTGTAGGTGCGTGACGAGGCGTCGTGGTTACGGGCGGGCATGAAGGCCTCGACGGTCACGACAGGTAGGCCCTCCTCGTCGGGGGCGGGGTCGACTCGACCGCCGAGCAGGCCGCACGCCTCGTCGGGGAACCCGCCGAGGGCATGAGCGACCATGAGCTCGTGGGCGGTGGGGTCGAGGCGCAGCACGGCGGCGAGGGTAGCGACCCCCGGTAGCCCCCCGAGGAGCGTTCTCGCGACGATTGCTACACATTTTTCGTGTAGGGATCGTCGCGAGATGGCCCGAGGTGGCCGGTAACGTCCCTGGTCCCATGGCCAAGGCGACCGATGCGACGTCGGTGGTCGCCACCAACCGCCAGGCTCGGCGCGACTTCGAGATCCTCGACCGGTGGGAGGCAGGGGTGGTGCTGCGGGGGGCGGAGGTGAAGTCGCTGCGCGAGGCCAAGGTCCAGCTGGCCGACAGCTACGCCCGGCTCATCGACGGCGAGGTGTGGGTCTTCGGGGTCGGGATCAACGCCTACTCCCACGCCTCGAGCCAAATCCCGGCCGAGCCCCTGCGAGAGCGCAAGCTGCTCCTGCATCGCCAGCAGCTCGGCTTGATCCGCGACCGCCTGGCGCGCGAGCGCCTATCACTCGTACCTCTCGCCCTCTACTTCAAGGGAGGGCGGGTGAAGCTGGAACTGGGCCTCGGGCGGGGCCGCCGTCAGGTCGACAAGCGCCAGGCGATCGCCAAGCGTGACGCCGACATGGAGGCCCGTCGGGCCATGGCTCGCGGCGCCCGGGTCGAGTGATGACGGCGCGGTCCTCACCGCCCGCTCGAAGGGCCTGGTCGCCGAGCTCACCTCCTACTGCAGCGAGAACGGTCACGCCGCAGCGCTCTACGCCACCCACAAGGAGGCGACCGACGAGCAATGGACCACGTTCCTGGCCCGCGAGCTGAACCTCTACCAGGGGATGCGACCGCCGAGCTCGGCACCGGTGTGCCGCTGACCGCAGGCGACGGCCAACCGTCGTGGGACCCGGCCCAAGGGCCCGTAGGCTCTCGGGGCTCGCTTCGGCGGGCCGCTGGCACCTTGACATCCTCACCCAGCACACGGGGCTGACCGGTTTCGACGTCGAGTCCGTGAGCCCATCGTGCGACCGGAGTTGCTCAGACTCCCTAAACGGGGCACCCACAGAAGCGCCGAAGGCGACTTCGCTCTCGCCGCCTGACCTAGTCAGTAGGTAGAGAGACATCGCGACCAGCAATGGCACGCGGGGCCTGACCACGACAGCCCGGCAACAGAAGTCGTGGTGGACGGCGGGAGAGACCGCTGACCGCAGGCAAAGACCGCTGACCGCTCGGAAAGTCGAGCCGGTGCCCGCGAGGGCAGCCCACCCGGGGGCGCACCAGCCGTAGAGGTGCGAGCACGGGGATGGTCGTAGCGCGATCGGTGATCGTTCGGCGGACGGGGGTTCGATTCCCCCCAGCTCCACCGCGGAGTCCAAGCGGTACCGCGCCTTGGGGTGCGGGGCCCAGCTCCAGTCCCTGGAGGGCCCGGCCTCGAGGCGGTAGAGCGTCCGGGTTTCGACCGCGGGCTCAAGTTGGCCGGGCAGGTGGCGGGGACCGCGAAGGTCGGTGCGTTCAGCGGGGACTGCCGAGGCCGTCGAGCACAACCCACGCCGCGTCCTCGTGATCGCTTCGGCCGAGCGCTTCCGCGAGGGACAGGCCATCGAGCTCGGGACGTGGCATCCGCATCACCCGGTCCGCCGCCACGACGTCGGAGCCGGCGGGCCCTGACCGACGATCTCGGGCGGCGTCACCGCCTCCCGGGTCAGAGGTTGCTGGACGTGTCGTTGTCGCTGATGAGGCTGTTGTCATCGGCGAAGCGGGACGGCTCGATGAAGCTGGTGTCGGTCTGGCTGTAGCCGGCGTCGACCTCGCTCTGGGTGTAGGGGTTCGTGTCGAAGGGGCCGGCGGCGCCGGCACCGCCGCCCCCGCCGGCGGCGTAGCCGGTGTCAGCCAGGCCGTCGCCGTCCACGTCGTA
>Ga0136640_10000152_pt1 | contig 24739 bp, 21 predicted proteins | sample AntDrymUQ8642106_2_FD_105498 | JGI IMG/M metagenome (GOLD analysis project Ga0136640, IMG submission 105498) | Polar desert sand microbial communities from Dry Valleys, Antarctica - metaG UQ864 (21.06) | ecosystem: Environmental > Terrestrial > Soil > Desert | place: Antarctica: Dry Valley...
ACCGGAAGGAGGTAACTCCGGTCGGGGCAACACCTCGAATACCAAACTTCATCGCGTCAATTAGATCAGAAACGCTCGAGGTAATAATACGATGTGACCGCAATTTGAATGGTTGTCAAAAAAGGCAGGGGCCGTAAGCCCTGCCTTTATCGCATTTACGCGTTCTACTATGGTGCGATTACTGGTTTGTCACCGCCCAGCCCGAAGTGAATCACCTGATAGGCTGAATCCAAGCTGCGCATGATGTACCAATTACCGTCCGACGGGCGGAAGACCGCGATGTCAGTCTTGCGATCGCCATCATAATGGCCGGCAACCGGTATGTCGCCATTTAGACCAAATTGCATGATGGTGTAGCCGCCATCCGACGTGCGGTGGATGTACCACACACCAGTCGATGGGCGATAGACAGCGATGTCAGATTTACCGTCTCCGTCGAAATCACCTCTGACCGGAATGTCGTCGCTAAAGCCGAAGTGCATTGCACCCGTCTGCTGATCCGAGCTGCGTATCCAGTACCAGATACCCGTCGACGGACGCCAGACCGCAATGTCATCCTTACCGTCGCCATCCATATCGGCTGGCATCGGCTTGTCCTCAGCTAATCCGAACTTAACGATGATGTAGCCCGTGTTGTCACTCTTCTGGACATACCAGACTGCATTCGAAGGTCGGTAAACCGCAAGGTCGAGTCGGCCGTCACCGTCGAAGTCGCCTCGAACCGGCTTATCGCCTGCCAAGCCGAACTGCGTCGAAGATATGCCTGCATCGCTGCTTCGCTTAACGTTCCAGAAGGTCTGGCCGTTTGCCTCAGCAACCATGGCTACGTCCGTTCGTCCGTCACCGTCGTAATCGCCTGAAACGATTTTGTCGTTCGCCGATCCGAAGCTGTCGTACGAGAAGCCCGCACTGTTCTGCATGTACCACGCGTTGGTGCTAGGACGGAATACCGCGAGGTCGTGATTACCGTCGCCGTCGAAGTCGCTGGCAAGCGTTCGAAGCAGCAGGCGACCGCGAACCTCGCCATTTGGGTTTGCCGCACTAGCGACAACCATTGACCAAGAACCTGCACGGAGCATCTGTGCCTGGATAGGTGTTATCGCAAACGTTAAATTCGCAAAGCTGCCGTTACGGCCACCCACGGTCCCGAGCTGTCTGATGATCGAACCGCCGCCAACTTCTGACTCTACCCATGCAGCTGTCTGATCAGCAGCAAGATTTTGGAAACCGCCGCGGACAGTCGCAACAGTCTGCTCAGCATTAAGCGTCACGGTAAAGGCCGCATTGGCTGCCGTATTAATCGATGCCTGAGCACGCGTAAGGCTTGCGTCGAACGAGCGTCCTGCAGGCGTCGGGCTGACCGACGGCGATGGGCTCGGGCTTACTGATGGTGAGGGCGAAGGCGTCGGGCTTACACCAGAGAAAATACCCGAAAGGATCGCTCCATTGTTCGCCGATGTAACAAAGATCGTGGAACCAGCAGTTATGACTGGCACGTTTTGGCCCTCGTCGCTGTGAAGACGGAGACGAGCCTCACCGCCGCTCTCGACAAACATCGTCCCTGCCGCGGCGTTGTTAACAACTACGCTCAGAGCAGTTCCGATAGCGAGGTTTACCTGGCGAACACGAACTTCGAACTCGATACGGCTACTGTAAATCTCATACTGTCCAAAGCCTGTGGGCACCGCACCGTTCAGCACAGGCCCGGATAAAGCCGCAAATGTGCCTGCACCGCCGGGGCTCGGCGATGGGCTCGGGCTTCCCGTTGGGGTCGGTGAAACGGTCGGTGACGGCGAGCTATTAGGCGTCGGAGAAACCGACGGTGAAGGGCTGCCATTCGGGGTGGGCGAAACTGACGGTGAAGGCGAACCATTAGGCGTCGGCGAAACCGATGGTGACGGGCTGCCATTCGGCGTAGGAGAACCCGATGGCGAAGGCGAACCATTCGGGCTGCCGCTTGGGCTTACCGATGGGCTCGGCGAAGGATTGTTCACGCCAAAAACGCCGTTAACCAGGATGGTCGCACCATTGCGAACCTCGGTAGGTTCGCCGTTGTTTACCGTTGGAACGATCTGTCCGTCCTGCGTGCGGAGACGCAGATTTGCGCCGCCAAATGTATTGACGGTCATCGTGCCAACCAAATTTCCGCTGACTGAAGCGGTCAGGCTCGTCCCCGCCGGGAGGCCCGTGTTAAAAACGTCATACTCCAGCTCTCGTCGACCATCGTCGCTAAGCCGCCAGTGGGCGACTCCATTTGCACTACCGCCGTTCGGGGAGCTGAGGCTCGCATAGCGGTCGATGTTTGACATGTCGAAATTAGCCGAAGCTTTACTGGTGAAATAAGGTACGGACACCCAAGCCGCGAGAACGGCAATGACTGCGATGACCTTTGTGAAAGGCTTTCGCCCCCTTTTGTTCGATGTTGCGTTCATTTGCGATTAATTCCTTTTATTCATAACCCTGTCTACGGGTGTCGTCATGAGAACAGTGCTAGATCTCCGTTGAAAAAGACAGGTTGTCGCAAAGAAAAAGGCCACGCGTTTGGCGTGGCCCGACAGGCTCGAAAGATTCCTCCAGCAATCGACGACTATTGCTCAATGAGAAATTGTTCGAAGCCGGATCTTTCTGTCAGATTCTGAGGAATTGGACATACTTGAGGATCAAAGATCGTCACCGCGCAAAGCGCGTCGACTCTGTGAAGACGGACTTCGCTTTTCCAGTTCGGATGGCTATAGCGGATGTCGACCGACGTCTCCGACACATGATCCATTAATTCGTGTCCATTCGGGAATGTAGTCGGGTATCTCGCCTTAACGAGCGCTCCCAGGCCGGCGGCGATCGGTGCGGCCATCGACGTGCCGGTCCAAACTCCGTAACGACCGCCTGGCAACGCACTCACTATATCTTCACCGGGAGCCGACGCCTCGATCCAAGCGCGATCGTAGGTAGAAAATAATGCCAATCTATCTTGCCTGGTGCTCGCAGCCACGGCCAGAGCGTGTGAATCTTCGGCAGCGGGGAATATCGCCATGCTGTTTCCGCCATTGCCAGATGATACGGTGATTCCCATTCGGCCGGGCGAGTTAAGAGGAAACTGCGTTCCGGTAGGAGTTGTGCCGAATGCGGAGCAATCAATAAGCTGCTTTAATAGCTCGACAGATTGAGGATAACCAAGGCTCAGGTTTGCGATATCCGCACCGTGATTTGCAGCCCAGATGAGAGCGGCGGTGATTCGCCAGAGCTCACCCTCGCCGTTTTCGTCGAGGATTCGGAGCGGCATGATCTTGGCGTCAGGAACCGTCAAGGCAACAATGCCCGCAACATGAGTGCCGTGCCCGAATGAAGGATTAACCCGCAGTTGACCGACTTCGCTCGGGTCGTTATCGCCCGACACGAAATCATACATATCGGCTTGCGGCACGAGCCGTCCGGCGAACGCGGGATGGCTCAGATCGATACCCGTGTCGAGGACAGCAACAATGACGGGCTGATTGTTATCGACTCGGCGGCCCTTAGTTCCTGCTGCAATGTGTGCCTGATCCAGACGAATCCTGTCCGGGAAATACTGTGCCGCATAGCCCTTTGCACTGCCGCCGACGGCCCACGACCGTCCCACTGCCCAAGATCGGCCTTGCGTCCATGGCAGGCCTTCGCGCTCGACTTGCGAGAGTTTTCGGTTAACCTCGCGAAACAAGATGCGCGTGTCACCGGCCATCCCAGCCACGACCTGGGTCGGGGTATTGCCGTTTGTGATTTCAAGAAGATAAACGGGTGGAGACGCAATCTGCGAGATCGGAGTCGGATTCAGCCCGTATTGCTGAGCAACAGCCGGTAAATTGCTCGCATTTGTGAGCTGGACGACAACCTGATTCGCAACGCAGTCGCAGTTCGCCTGCGCCGACGCGAGTTGTGTCCCAAATACCACCGCGACCGACAAGATCGCAATCGCAGTTATTCGCTTTAAGAGAAGATTATTCATCTGTCACGAGAACAGTGTCAGACTATTTGCCAGAAAGACACCCGGGAACCATTTTATCTGCCGATACAAACAAACGGTGACCAATAGAATGGGCTCTCTCCGCGTGCAACGGACAGCTTTTGGGCAATCTTTAGGGATGCTGAAACGGACGAGCCACGTTGTATTCCCTTATATAGATCAGTCATCAGCCGCATCGTAGCTTCGTCGTTTACACGCCATAGCGTAACGATCACCGAGGCAGCCCCGGCTGACAAGAATCCGCGGGCGAGGCCGAGGAGCTCGTCTCCCGCGTGAATTCTATTCACTCCCGTCTCGCATGCGCTAAGCGTGACAACCTCCGCGTCTAGTCGCTGCTCCACGAGATCCCGAACGGTAATCCAGCCGTCAGCAAGGTGCAGGCTCGAGAACATCGGATTATCCGTGCGAAATTGGCCATGACATGCTAGATGGATCAGGTCGCGTCCCGCGGTGCTCTTAGCAAATGAGCTCAGCGTCGCTTTCTCGCCGGTCAGCACCTTCGGAGACGGTACGATTCGTCGAAGTTGTGCGATTTCCGCATCGACCAGAGGGATCTTTTCATCGGCAAAGCCGACCAGCAGCGACTTTGCGACCTTACGACGACGACGGCCGTGCAGCTTGCTCCAGACCGCGGCACTCGGCGCACTGACAATCTCGCACCGCTCGACGAGATATCTTTCGCCGTCGAAAAGTGCGGCAAACGGAACGTAGTGCAGCACTCCGACGGGCACGATTACGAGGCTCCGCGTTACTAGATTGTCCGCGAGTGGCCGGATTAGCTTTTCGTACAGCCTCGTGAGAATCGCGTCGCTCCGCGAACGAGTCTGATCCGCGAACCGCGGCGGCAATGAATTGCCGTAGCGCAAGGTCTCGAACTGAAATCGCAGCTCCTCAAGAAGAACGCCAACTTCATCGCTCGACGCAATGTCTCGAAAAAACTTGATCTTGCCTGCGCTGATATAGAACGCAGACAGCATGCCCTCGATCTCGACAAATTCTATGAGGGTTCTCGATTTTCCGAGCTGGGCATGCAGGGTCGCGAGATCGAATCTTGATCGAGTCGCCGTTGCACTCGTGCGCAGACTGTCGATCTCGCGCATCAGCTTTCCGATTCGATCCTCGCGCTGAGTCGCGGAGCGGCGCAAGGTTTCAGCATCTTCTTCCTCGCCGCGATCGAGGCGTTTGTAAATCGAGTTCAGCTCCTCACGCACTCGCGCCAATTCGATTCGCCTGGGGTCGGTGCTCCCGCCTTCGCCATCGTGAGAGCCTAATGCGTCAGCGAGAGCGCGCGAGCGGGCACTCTCGATCGTCGCAAACGCCCTGGTAAATTTGCCCTCACTCAGATAGAGGCGTGCGAGGTTCTCGTACGGCTCGAGGCGTGCTGCGAGGAATGCCATGCTGAATTCCTCTGACGCGAGCGGTGCACGCAGCTTCTCGACGATACCGATCGACTGCCGAAAAAAGCGCGCTGCCGCGGCCGTGTCTCCGTCGAGCAATGCGGCACGTCCAAGCAGATTTTGGGCGTTGCGTACTGCATCGACCTGTCGAAGGCGCCTAGATTCGGTAAGCAGCGTTGCGAGCACGGCCCGCGCTCTTTTCGTATTCTGTCTCGAGAGATATGTCTCGGCGAGGAGCAGCTCGACAGCGATAGCCAGGCGTTCATCCCGACTTGTGCTAACCAAGGCCTTCGCGTCCGCCAAGATTGCCAGGACCGCCGAAAAATCTTTTTGTTGAAAGGCGACGCGGGCCCTTGCGAGTATCGCCGCGCCGCGTCCAGAGAAATTCTTCTCGCGTGAATACAGCTCGCCGGAACGCGCGAGTTCTGCTTCGGCTTCCGAGTAACGAGCAAGCGACGTAAGTGCCCTGCCGTGATTTAATCTCGAGCGCGCCTCTTCTGCCCGGAGCTTTAATGTTCTGAACGACGCGCAAACGCGTTCATAGATTTCCGCGGCTTCGGCATTTAGATTTAATTCAGCGTAGATGTCTGCGATTTCAAGCTCGGCGATTGCGCTCTGATGCGGCATAGCGAGCGCTTCGAATTTGCGCCGTGAGGTCTCTAGGTGCCGCAGAGCGTCGGCATATCGGCCGCGAAGCAGAGCGAGGTTCCCCATACTCGCAACGATCTCCGCCTCGGTTACATTCATCCCCGCGGTCTCGGCCGTACTTAGCGCGATCTTATAGAACCTCTCAGCTTTCTCGAACTCGTTTCCCTCAGCCGCGGTATTCGCAAGGCCGTTCTCCGCCATCGCCTGCCACGTCGGCTCTTTCGCGCTTTTGAATCGGTCGCGCGCCCGTGCGCAATATGCACCGGCCAATGCATGATCGCCGCGTCGCGAAACGATGTTCGACAGATTCATCTCAACCTTTCCGGCAGCGAGCTCATCACCGCCTTTCTCCAGGATTGGGATAGCGGAAAGCCCTGCCTCGATTGCCTCGTCGTAGCGTCCGAGCATTGCGAGGGCTAACAGAAGAGCGACGCGTGAATTGGCCGCATCGCTCGCGTGATCTGACTCGACGAGTAATTCGCCCGCACGCCGGAGATGGTCGACCGCCCGCTCAAATTTTCCCCGCGTTATAGCGGCGATTCCTCTCACCCATTCGCCGTTCCCTGCGACCAGCGGAGCCGGGGAATGCATCTCAAGCGCGTCAATCGCTTTGGCGCACGCCCGCACGCGCTTTGGATCGCTCGCCCATGCCCGTACGCATTCGAGACGGATCGCGGCTGCTGCCTGCTCGGCATCTGACACGGCGTGCCTGGTGAGAGTTTGGCTCCGTTCCGCAGGCGTGGCGGCGATCAACTTCCTGGCGAGATCTGTTGCATTCATCGTAAACTCGCTCGAATTATAACGAAAAAAACGGCCTCGCCTTGGGTGACGCGGCCGTTACTAGGTTCAAACGGAAGGAATTAAAGGGATATTTTATCGACCGCGATCTCGCTGTCCGAGCCGCGAATAGTGAGACCAAACTCACCGGTGAGAAGAGTTGAGAACTGAAATCCGTTGTTTTCGTCGACCTCGCAGGTCGCAGTAAACCCCGCGCTCTCGATAGTAGCGGTGGCATTTACGAAACCATCGCCAAGTATCTGCCCGCGAATATCGAAGCCATTTTCGACACTCAAGATTCTCAGATCTATCGCATGCTCGCCCGTAGTAAAGAGTATCTGCCGGGCCGCCGCGCCCGAGGCGCTTCGCTCGCCGTAAGCAGCTACATTCGGTGCGAGGTCTGCCGTCAGTGTCGCGATGAAACGCCGAAGGGCGGAGGGCTGAGCCTGGCTCGACATAGTTCGAAACAGATTCTTCGCGTAACGTACCGCGTGATCCGGTGCATCGATAGAATCGTCGGCCTGCATCAGTCGTAACATATCTTCTGAAAATTTGTCTTTCGGGTTATTCATCGTAGGAACTCATCGTCCTCAATTGGTACAGTGAGGCTCACCGCGGCAAAAAGACATTTCTAAGACAGCTTCTTCTCCACCTTCTTTAAGCACCGCGAACGAAGCGGCGAGATACTCGTCTCGCCGACACCGATTGCCTCGGCAACCTCGGCATAGCTCGCACTCGAGTCGCGTAAGTAGATCATCGAGAGGATGGTCCGACACCGCTCATCGAGTTCGCTGATCGCCGCGCGTATCAGATGCTGCTGCTCCATCTCAACTAGCATATCGTCGGCGAGCGGCGCGGCGTCCGGTAGATTCGCCATCTCGGCTTCCATTTCTTCCTCAGTCGCAGGCGAATAAAGTCCTTTCGAATTACGTACCGTTGCCCACGTCTTAAACTTCGCGGTGGTGACGAGCCAGGCGCGGATTCTCTCCGGCTGCTCGATCGAATTGATTTTTTCGAAAAGCGTCAGGAATACTTCCTGAAAAACGTCAGCAGCCTGCTCTTCGCTGAGCCCCGAGCGGCGCGGGATGGCGAAAATCAGCCGTTGAAAGCGATCAACCAGCTCGTCCCATGCCTGCTGATCGCCGCGGCGGCACAGCTTTACGAGTCGGGCGTCTGTGCGTTCTGCTGTCGCAGACACAAGTGTCACTTGATTCTCGGTTTCCGAGGCTGTCGTCACGTCCCTCGATATTGCGTGATTAGGGCAAATTTGGCAATACGCGTCGTTGGTCGGCCAATCGAGCCGTGTGATAACATCTCGTTCTAAAATGCATAACGTTTGCTTACCGATCGCCTCGTCGATCCTTGGATTTTATGGATAAATTTTTAGTACGCGGCGGGCGGCCATTAAACGGCAAGATCGAGATCGGCGGTGCGAAAAACTCTGCCCTGCCATGCCTTGCCGCGACGCTTCTCAGCTCCGAAACGGTCACGCTGCACAACGTGCCGTACGTTAAGGACCTGATCACGCAGCGCCGCCTTCTCGAAGACCTCGGGGCGACAGTCCTCACGCCCGAGCTGAGGACTCACAAGGTCGACGCCGCGAATGTAAACCTTTTCGAGGCTCCTTACGAACTGGTCAAGACGATGCGGGCCAGCGTGCTCGCTCTGGGGCCGCTACTCGCTCGATTTGGGCAGGCAAAGGTCAGCCTGCCGGGCGGCTGCGCGATAGGTTCGCGCCCGATCGATCTTCATCTGAGAGCATTTGAAAAGCTCGGTGCCGATGTCTCGCTCGAATCAGGCGACGTTGTAGCCCGCGCGCCAAAGGGCCGCCTCGTCGGCACGACGCTCGATTTTGACAAGGTGACCGTGACGGGTACCGAGAATGTGATGATGGCCGCGTCGCTCGCGAAGGGAAAAACGACAATTCGAAACGCCGCGTGCGAGCCGGAGATCGTGGACCTGGCCGAGCTGATGAATAAGATGGGCGCACGCATCAAGGGTGCGGGAACTCCGACAATCGAGATCGAGGGCGTCGAGGCATTAGGCAGCGCCGAGCACACCATCATCCCTGATCGTATCGAAGCCGGCACGTTCATCGTCGCCGCGGCGATCACGGGAGGCGAGCTTGAGATCAAGAGCTGTCGTCCCGACCATCTCATCGCCGTTATCGAAAAATTGCGCGAAGTCGGCGTCGAAATCACCGAACTCAATTCCAGTACGCTGCAGGTTAGGTGGTCATCGTCCGGGCTGCGGGCAGCCGACGTGACGACGGATCCGCATCCGCTCTTCCCCACGGATATGCAGGCTCAATATATGGCGCTGATGACACAGGCCGACGGCGAGTGCAGAGTGACGGAGACAATCTTTGAGAATCGTTTTATGCACGCGTCCGAACTCATCAGGATGGGCGCGGATATCTCGATTAGCGGCAACACGGCGACAGTGCGAGGTAAGCGAAACTTGACGGGTGCAAAGATCATCGCATCCGACCTTCGCGCCTCTGCCTCACTTGTCCTCGCGGCCTTGAGCGCAGACGGCGAAACCCTCATCGACCGCGTATATCACATTGATCGCGGCTACGAAGAAATCGTCAAGAAACTCAGTTCGGTCGGCGCGGATATCGAGAGAATAACGTCCGGCGATGCCACCGCTGCCGCCGATGGCTAAAAAGTTGCGGTCGAATATGCTCTCGCACTTCGGCCCGGAGAACACGCTGTGGTCTAATGTGAAATTGAGATGAGCTCCCGGGACTGTATTTTTTGCAAGATTGCGTCGGGCGAGATTCCGACGGCGAAGGTTCACGAAGATGATCTCTGCGTGGCGTTCAACGACCTCGATCCTCAGGCCCCAACGCATATTCTCCTCATCCCGCGACACCATATCGACTCAATTGCTAAGGCCGAAAACGGTGATCGGGAAACGCTCGGGCACCTCCTGCTCACTGCGGGCGAGATCGCGCGAAATAGAGGCTTCGCTGAGGACGGATATCGCATCGTAATAAATACAAACGACGACGGCGGGCAGACGGTTTTTCACCTTCACGTGCATTTGCTTGCCGGACGCAAGATGACATTTCCTCCAGGATGATCGTTTTCGTGAAAATCTTTCTCGCTTTATTGATGTGCTCCTTCCTGATTGGCTGCAGCTCGGCTCCGGCGGAAGACGCACCGACTGAGGCCGTTGTCGAGGCGACGTCCGAGACGCAGGTTTCGGAGATCGCGGACGCTAACACAGCCCTCGCTGAGGGCAATCGCCTCCTCGATGACAATCTGACGGAGCAGGCGATCGACGCATACAAACGGGCAGTCGAGCTCGACCCCACGCTCGGCGAGGCCTATTTCAAGCTTGGGATCGCGTTTGGCTTGCTTGAAAAGGAGCAAATCCGTTCCGGCTCTGGCGATTACGTTCCCGGCGAGGCAAACACGGGCAAAAACTTTAAGCCCCAATCCGTCAAGATGTTTGAGCGCGCAGTCGACGCCTACAAGAAGTACCTTGGTAAGTCCGACGAGGACGCCCTCGCGCATTTTAATCTGGGCCTCACCTATAACAAGCTAAACCTCGACAAGGAAGCCGAAGAGTCTTTCGAGAAGGCCGTGAAGCTCCGGCCCGAGGATGCTGAACTACAAACAGAGCTTGGCGGCATACGCGTAAAGCTCGCAAAGTATCGCGAGGCCATCGCGCCGCTTAAAAAGGCTCTGGAGCTTGACCCCGAGAACTCTCAGGCCGCTAACTTCCTCGACGATGCCGAGGCAGGTGCCCGCCGGGTTGAATTCAATCAGCCCGACAACACCAATTCGACAAAAAAAACCGCCCCTAGCCAGCAAAATGCGGCAAATTCAAATGTTTCGGCGGACGCAAATACCGCAAACCGAAGTTCGAGCAACACCCAGGCGCCCCTGAAACCACCGACTCGCACGACACCGATGCCGAGGATAACACCTCGCGCAAATTAGTGTCGAAACGGCGCGCCGGCGACCAATCTGTATCACCTTGACATTTGTTGCCTAACGACACAGATTATCTGTAGATGGCCGATGCTGCACACACGCTGGCGCTAAGCGCCGAACAACGCGAAAAAATGTACGCGGCCCGCGAGGGCATAATCTATAGGCTCGGGCGCGACCTGCCGACCGAGATCGATCTCGAACGATTCCTAAACGTCGTCGTCTCGGAAATCGGTCGAATGCTCGACGCCGACCGCTGCGACCTACTGCAATTAGGCGACGATGATGAGCTCGTTATACGTCACGAGTGGCGGCGCGACAAATCGGTTCCAAAGAGCGAGGGCACGACAATTCCCTACGATAGCTCGAAGCTCGCCGAGCGATTCGACCTGACAAAGCCCGTCCGCATAAACGACACCGCACAAACCAAAGACGCCACGCTCAAATTTTTTACAAAGGCGCTCGAAACGCGCTCACTCCTGATCGTTCCTATCAAACTTCGGGACGAAGTGCTCGGGCTTTTGGGTTTGCACGATACAAAAACTCCCCGCGTCTGGCTCGATGAGGAGGTCGCTTTTCTCGAGTCGATCGCCCAGCAGCTCGCGATCGGCTATCAGTACACGCGCCTTTATGTGACGCAGGAGAAAGAAAGCCGACGGACCACGGCCCTACTCGAGATCGCGAATAAGTTGAATTCGCACTCGGACTTTAAGGAGGTTTCCGACAGCGTCCTCGAACGCGCGATTGGTCTCGTAGGTGCCGATTATGGTGCACTTGGCGTACTAGACGCGACACAGAAGAAGATCTCGCTCGCGGCCTTCAAATCCGCTGAAGGCATCCGCCTCGGAAAGATTCTGAAGGTGATCGAGCAGCATAATAAATCGCTCGACGTTGATAGCTTTGCCGGTATTAGTGATCTGGTGCGCGACGGGAAGACGTTCAAAGTCGTCGATTCGCAGATGCCGCTCGGGATTCGTCTTTTTTTTAACGCGACGCTCGGTGGCAAGGCCGCTCTTGTCGCGCCCGTGCACGTCGGGGATAAAACTTTCGGCCTCTTAGGATTCGTTTGGAGTAAACAGAGCACATTCGCCGCACACGACGTTGCTCTGGTCGAGGGTATCGCCGATCAGATCGGCACGGCCCTTGAACGCGATCAACTCTCGGCCGAAGTGATGCGCCTCAAGAGCGAACTGCATCAGCGGCAGAGCGAGATAATCGGACAAGCGCCTGCGATTCGCCGCGCGATCGAGCTCGGATTAAACGTCGCAGACACCGCGACGACCGTTTTGATCACGGGCGAATCGGGTACTGGCAAAGAGCTCATCGCAAATCTCATTCATTACAATTCGCCCCGAAAAAACGCGTCTTTCGTAAAAATCAACTGCGGAGCGATTCCCGAGACGCTGCTCGAATCTGAACTTTTCGGTCATGAGAAAGGGGCTTTCACAGACGCGCGAACGCAGCGCATCGGTCGCTTTGAAGAGGCCGATGAGGGCACGCTTTTCTTGGACGAGATTGGCGAGATGTCGCCCAGCGCGCAGGTTAAGCTGCTGCGGGTCCTGCAGGATGGCGAATTCACGCGCGTCGGCGGAAAAAAGGTTATCAAGGCTGACGTTCGCGTGATCGCCGCTACGAACACCGACCTCGAGTCGGCGATCGAAGACGGCAGTTTTCGCCGCGATCTTTTTTATCGGCTCTCCGTCTTCCCGATCTCGCTGCCGTCACTTCGCGAGCGAACGGAGGATGTGTCCTTGCTGGTTCTGCATTTCCTCGAAAGCTATAAGCAGAAATCGGGCCGCTTCGTCTCCGGCATCTCCGCCGAGGCGATGCGCGCGCTCGTTAATTACGACTGGCCGGGCAACGTCCGTGAACTCGAGAACGCCGTTGAGCGTGCGATCATCGTCGCATCAGGACGGCAGATCGAGCTCGCCGATCTGCCCGACGCGATCAGCAAGGTAGCGGCCAACTCGATCAATCGCCACCGAGTCTTCCAGCGTGAGGGCGGCGTAAGCATCGAGGTCGAAATCCCCTCAACCATCGACGAGATTGAGCGGCACGTTATAGAAGCAACACTCGACTACGCCGAGGGCGATAAATCGAAAACCGCGCGGCTGCTCAACATCGGACGCAAGACGCTCTATCGACGCCTCGACGAGATGCGTCACGAGGCCGCGAAATGATCGTTGGTATCGTCGCAATCGCAAAGAATTTCGCCATCGGCAAGGACGGAAAACTGCCGTGGCATCACAGCGCCGATCTGAAATTTTTTAAGCAAACGACACTTGGAAATACAGTCGTGATGGGTAGTAATACCTGGCGATCCATCGGCAAGCCGCTTCCCGGAAGGCTCAATGTCGTGATTACGCGAGGCAGCGATATCGCGGAGGGAGAAAACGTTAAGGTTCTCTCTAGCGTCGATCAGGTCGCAGAACTCGCGACGAATATGCCGGGCGACATTTTCATTATCGGCGGTGCGCAAATTTTCGCGAGCTTTGCGTCCGTCATAGATAAATGGATCGTTACCGACGTGCCCGACGACGTACCGGATGCCGACACATTTATGCCAAAAGATTTTCTCGACGATTTTGAAGAACGCGACAGTCTCGAGCTCGCCGATAATCTTCGGGTCCGCATTCTGCACCGCGTGAAAAAGTGATGTAGAATTCACCAAAACTCTACATCGGGGAGGCGGAAGTTATGATGGGCGGACGGAGGTGGGATGAGTGGATCGCAGAGTACGCAGAGAGCCATCAGCATCCGGTAAATCGCGTCACGCACACTTTCGGCATACCGATGATCGTGCTCTCGATCATCCTCGTGCCGATCTCTTTTTTCATCTCCTATGTTTGGATCGCCGCACTGTCACTTTTCGTTATCGGATGGCTTCTCCAGTTCATCGGCCACTATTTCGAAGGCAAACCTCCCGAGTTTTTAAAAGACTACCGCTTTCTATTCGTCGGGACGCGTTGGTGGCTGAGGAAAATGCGAGGGTAGAGCGAGCGTGTGGGGCCATTTTTGCGTAGGCGTTCGATCACTGGCAAAATAGGTGTCATCAACTGACGAAATATCCATTTTCGTGATGCTCTCGTCGGACCGATCTTCCAAATGATGACAAAACAAAACCTCGACGAGCTCTGCATCAACACCATTCGCACGCTCTCGCTTGATGCTATTCAGAAGGCAAATAGCGGGCATCCGGGCCTGCCGCTTGGAATGGCACCGACGGCGTACGTGCTGTGGACTAAATTCCTGCGTCACAACCCGAGGAACCCAAAGTGGTTCGGCCGTGATCGCTTTCTGCTGTCCGCCGGGCACGGCTCGATGCTGCTCTATTCGCTGCTGCATCTAACCGGCTACGCCTTGCCGATGTCCGAGCTGCAAAACTTTCGTCAACTCCATTCGAAGACCCCGGGACATCCCGAAAACTTTCTCACGCCCGGCGTTGAGATCACAACGGGACCTCTCGGGCAGGGTTTTGCCAACGGCGTCGGGATGGGCGTTGCTGAGGCGCATCTAGCGAGCAAGTTTAACCGCCGCGGCTTCAGCGTTGTCGACAACTTTATTTACTGTATTTGTTCGGACGGCGATCTGATGGAGGGCGTGAGCTATGAGAGCGCCTCGCTCGCCGGGCATCTCAAATTGGGCAACCTGATCTACCTATACGACGACAATGAAATCACGATCGACGGCCCGACGAACCTTGCCTTTTCCGAGGACGTAACAAAACGATTTGAGGCGTGCGGCTGGGATGTGACCGAGGTAGCCGATGGCAACGACCTCACCGAGATCGAGAAGGCGATAAAGGCGGCACAGAAGGTTAAAGACAAGCCTTCGCTGATTCGAATTCACACGATCATTGGCTTTGGAATGCCGAAGCAGGGCACAAATAAAGCCCACTCGGATGCGCCCGGCGTGGATGGCGTACGAGAGACAAAACGAAACCTCGGCTGGCCCGAAAATAAACAATTCTTCGTGCCGAAAGAGGTCGCAACGCACTTCAGAAAAGCCGTGAAAACTGGTGCAAAGCTCGAGAAAGACTGGCTCGCCATGGTGAAGCGCTTTGAGAAAACGCATGGCGATCTCGGCAAGGATTTTCACGAGATACGATCGGGACAACTACCGCCGGGCTGGGAAGATTCGCTGCCCAAATTTTCGGACGCCGAGGCGAAAGCGACGCGAGTATTCAGCGGCGAGGTGATCAATGCGCTCGCGGAATCAATTCCGGGTCTCATCGGCGGTTCAGGAGACCTTACGCCCTCAAATAATACGGCGATTAAGAATTCTACGGACATCCAGTCCGGCGAATACGCGCAGCGGAACATCCATTTCGGCATTCGCGAGCACGCGATGGGCTCGATGATGAACGGAATGGCCCTGTACGGCAGCGTCATTCCGTTTGGCGGTACGTTTCAGACGTTTTCAGATTATATGCGTCCGGCGATTCGTCTCGCGGCGCTCTCGAATGTGCAGACGATATTTGTATTCACGCACGATTCGATCGGCCTCGGCGAAGACGGTCCGACGCATCAGTCGGTCGAGCACCTCGCCGCCCTGCGTGCGATCCCGAATCTCGCTCTTATCCGTCCATGCGATGCCCACGAGGTCCGCGAAGCATGGCGCTCTGCGATATTGCGTCAGAATGCCCCGACCGCTTTTGCGCTGTCCCGACAGAAAGTCGCCGTGATTGATCGTAAGAAATTTGCGGACGCGCGCGGCCTGCACAAGGGAGCGTACATCCTCGCCGAGGCAGAAACAAAAAGCGGAAAGTCGGCAACGCCGAAATTGATCTTGATCGCGACCGGTTCCGAAGTCGGCCTCGCTATGGAGGCACGCGAAATGTTAAACGCCGACGGCACGCCGACCCGCGTCGTCTCGATGCCCTGCTGGGAATTCTTTGACGCGCAATCTCCGAAATATAAAGAATCTGTACTGCCAGCAAAGGTAACCGCGCGTCTCGCGATCGAGGCTGGCGTCTCGCAGGGCTGGCACCGATACGTCGGCGACAGAGGCGATACTTTGACGGTCGACCGCTTCGGTGCATCCGCTCCTGCAGAAGACGTGTTTCGCGATTACGGATTTACGGTTGAGAACGTGATTAAGAAAGCTAAAAAGCTTGTTTAGAGAAATGAAGTATTTGTATTTGTTTTTACTCGCTGCAACATTGAATCTGCCCGCGCTCGCTCAGAGTCCGCCGCCGCCGGCTGTAACAGTAACTCGTTTAGGGGCTACCGGCAAAACTAATGGCTGGCCATCCATCAGGTCGCTGACTTCTTCAGAAGAGTTTGTGTCACTCGACGGCAGGTTCCGCATCGGTCTACCCAATGATATTCAGGGCTTCGGCGCACTGTCGCCAAAGCAGACCGGAACGACAGCATCGGGGCAGCAATTTACGTGGAAGTTTGCTGAGGGCGAAGTGGTGCTTACTTACCTGGACTTTCCCGCATCGCAGTTAACTGGTTCGTCTGCCGAGCTCGACCATATAACTTCCAACACGAAAAAGAGCCTCTTTAATCGGTTCCCGAAGGCGACGCTTGTGTCGGAAAATCAGACCCTATTGAATGGCGTTCCGTCTTCAAACTTGGTTTACGGTCTTGGCGGTAATGAAGGCTTCGTCACCACACAGCTTTACCTCGGTAAGAAACGACTTTATCGCATAATTGCGGCGTTTAGTGACCCTGCAGCCGTAGCGATTCTCAATCCGAAATTTAAGACCTTCAAACTGATCGGCCAAGCGGAAGTAGCGGCGGAGCTTAAGAAAAAATACGATGCAATGAAGCCGACGCCTTTACCGCAATCGCCCGTGGTCCCAAGATTGACGTCTGACGCCCAGGAAGAAGGCTTAAAGGGAAAGGTCAAAAAAGTTGTAGAGGAAAGCGAAGATCGATCTGGCACCTGGGGTGTTCAAGGCAGGAAGATTTCATCAATAGGATACTACGACCAGAACGGATCCCTGATGCAGCGAGACGCGTATGATTCGCAAGGCAATCCTTTTCAGATCACCGTGTACGGCTACATAGACGGCAAGCGTGTTGCAAACAGCAAAATGACCATATATGAATATGATCCTCCGCCAATCGCAGGGCCCCAACGATCGGCAAGACGTGACGCCAAGCCTAAGGGTGATCCGAGGTACGAATACAGTTTTGAGTACAAGTACGAGGATGGGAAGCTCGTCGAGCGTCAAATGGTAGATAACGACGGCAAGAAGGGCATGCGTTACGTGTACAAGCACTCAGCGAATCAAGTCGAGGAGTTGGTGTACACGGAAGAAGGGAAGTTGAATCAGCGGTATCTTTCAAAACTTGACGCAAACGGGAATGAGATCGAAAGGACCAACTTCGGGCTAGCTAATTTCGATATATACGGAGATCGCAGGTACAAGAACACGTACGAACTCGATTCGGCCGGCAACTGGGTCAGGAAGATAACCGAAAAAGAGGTCAAGGAAAACGGCGTCACGCGCTGGCAGCCGGCGTACATCAGCTATAGAACGATAACGTATTACTAACGGCGAGGACTATAGATTCTGACGATTCCTGACCGTAAACTCGTCTCGATGCCCTGCTGGGAATTCTTTGACGCGCAATAATCAAGTATATAAATCCCTTTGTTATACTTCTCGTTTGTTTATGAGTTCTTACGACGAGTTAACTGATACGCAGCAGTTCGCATGTCGTGTGATAGCCGATCATGCGCGCACCACGGCGTTTGCGATCGCCGATGGCATCCTGCCGGGTAACGAGGGACGCAATTATGTCCTGCGCAAGATTATGCGCCGCGCGATCTATCACGGACGCGAGCATCTCGGCCTCAACGACCTTTTCTTTTACAAAGTCTGTGATGAGACCGTCGAGCGAATGCACGAAGCATTCCCCGAGCTCGCCATTCAACGCAACTTTATAGCAAAGATGGTGCGGCTCGAGGAAGAGCGGTTTGCGAGCACGGTAACGGCCGGCCTCGACCGCCTGAATCAGCTCGGAATCGACGCCGACACCCCAAGAGACGAACCGCTTTTTCTCTCGATTGGCAAGCTCTACGACACATACGGCACGCCGCGCGACCTAATCCGCGTTTATCTCGAGGAGAAAGGCATTGAATTTGAAGAGGAAGATTTCAACGATCGATTTGACGCTGCACTCGTAGCCCTTCAAAAGCAGTCAGGCATCGGCCAGACGCACAGGCTTTCAGAGATCAGTCCTGTTTACGCAAAGCTCTCGGAAAAGATCGGAACGAATGAATTCCACGGCTACGACGTGACGGAAATCGACGGCGCGAAGGTCGTGGCAATGCTCGACGGCGAGACAGAGATCGATGCGATCGCGGAAGGAAAGCAAGGCAGCGTCGTGCTGGATCGCACGCCCTTTTACGCAGAGTCGGGCGGACAGGTCGGTGACACGGGCAAATTGATTGGTGCGTCTGCGAGTATTGCTGTGTCGGACACTTATTCGCCCGTTCCCGGGCTGATCATTCACAAAGTTACGGTCGAGAGCGGTGAACTCAAGATCGGCGACGTCGTCAGTGCCCTGGTCGATTCCGAACGGCGTGATGCAACGCGTCGAAATCACACCGCGACGCATCTCGTTCACGCGGCGCTGAAAGAAGTCCTCGGCACACACGTAAAACAAGCAGGCTCGGTAGTCGCGCCAAATTATTTGCGATTCGACTTCGCACATTATCAGCCGATCAGCGCGAGCGAGATTGCCGAAGTCGAAGATTTGGTAAACCGATATATCCTTCAAAACGAACCGGTTACGACCAGTTCGATGGCGCTCGAGGATGCGATGCGTTCCGGTGCCGTTGCAATGTTTGGCGAAAAGTACGGCGGCGAGGTCCGCGTTCTCAGCGTCGGAGAAGGCGTGTTTTCCAAGGAGCTGTGCGGCGGAACTCACGTCCGAGCGACCGGCGAGATTGGTTCATTTAAGATCACGTCCGACGAAGCGATCGCTTCCGGCGTTAGACGCATCCGCGCGATTACGGGTTACGATTCGTTCCGGCGTTTTCGCGAAGACGAAAAGCTGATCGATGAGTCGCTGGCGGTGCTGAAAGCTCAACGCGACAACCTGCCCGGAGCGATCGGGAAATTACAGGACGAACTAAAACGGACTCGTCGCGAGATGGACGAGCTGAAGCTCAAGATCGCGACCGGCTCGTTCGACGCCGCTTCGGCAAGCGGCGATGAGGCTCGAGATGTGAATGGTATCAAGGTTCTCGCAAAAACGGTGGACGGCCTCGACGGCAATGGTGCACGCCAGTTGTCAGATACGCTTCTGGCACGTCTCAAATCCGGCGTGGTCGTTCTCGGCCGCCGCGATGAGGGAAAGGTGAGCATTATTGTCCGCGTCTCAGACGATCTCACCGGACGAGTGAAAGCAGGAAATATCGTGAAGGAAATTGTGCCCATCGTCGGCGGAAAAGGCGGCGGTCGCCCTGACATGGCCGAAGGCGGCGGCACCGATGCAGACAAACTCGCCGACGCGATCGACGCGAGCTACGGCGTGATCGAGAAAATGCTGTCAGAACCGCCTGCGTAAGCGGGCGGCCAGAATGACGCGATGAGCCCAGCTGTACAAGGACAAGCCGACGAGATCGTTTCTCACAACCCCGCGACGGGCGAAGAGGTCGGCCGTGCGCCCATCCGCACGGCCGACGAAGTCACCGCCGCGGTCGAACGTGCGCGCGTCGCATTTCAGGGCTGGAGGTCAACTTCATTCAGCGAACGCCGTCGTCTAGTAAAGGTTGCGCGAGAGGTAATTCTCTCTGACATCGACGGAATCGCGCATCTTATTTCGCGCGAATCGGGAAAGCCTTTCGGCGAGGCGATCTCGATGGAGATCGCGCCCGTACTCGACCTAATGCAGCATTTTGCAAAGCGGGCGGAAAGCCTGCTCGCGCCCGCTAAGGTCAACATCGGCCTGTACGCGCTGATGGGCCGCTCGTCAAAGATCGTCTATCATCCGCTTGGCGTCGTGGCGATCATCCCTGCGTGGAACTATCCGTTTTCGATACCGCTCGGCGAGGCGGTGATGGCCCTGATTGCCGGCAATTCCGTTGTTATCAAACCGTCAGAGCTTACCCCGCTGACGGGCATGAAGATCGGTGAGATATTTGAAAAGGCTGGCGCGACTCCGCATCTTGTACAGATCGTCACGGGCGACGGCTCGACGGGCGACGCCCTCGTCAAGGCAAAACCCGACAAGATAATGTTCACAGGCTCAGTTGCGACCGGCAAAACGATCGCCGCGGAAGCTGCGAAGAACCTGACGAGCGTCGTGCTCGAACTGGGCGGTAAAGACGCAATGATCGTCCTCGAGGATGCGAATCTGGACATGGCCGCGGCTGGCGCTGTGTGGGGAGCGTTCTGCAACGCGGGCCAATCGTGTTCGTCGGTCGAGAGGCTCTACGTGCATGAAAAAGTCGCGAAGGAACTCACGGCGAAAATCGTCGAGAGAACGAAACAACTTAAGCAGGGCGATGGCCGCCGCGAAGACGTTTCCATCGGCGCTATGTCATCCGAGCGGCAGGTCAAAATCGTCGAGGATCACGTACAGAATTTTCGCGAGTCGGGGGCAAAGATCGAGATCGGCGGCAAGCGCTGCACAAGCCCGCACGTTGATAAGGGCGATACGCGCGGCGTTGATAGCGATACGCTTTTCTTTTCGCCGACGGTGATCTCTGGCGCGACCAACGACATGCGTGCGATGCGCGATGAGACATTCGGGCCGACCTTGCCGATCGCAACGTTTTCGACTGACGAAGAAGCGATTCGTCTCGCAAACGACAGCGAATTTGGCCTCACGGCGAGTGTATGGACCCGCAATAAATCCCGCGGCGAGCGCATAGCTCGACAGATCGAGGCGGGCTCCGTTTGCGTCAACGAAGTCCTCTACACGTACGGCATCGGCCAGACGCCTTGGGGCGGCTTCAAGAACTCCGGTCGCGGCCGTACCCACGGAGCGCTCGGCCTGATGGAGCTCGTCCAGCCGCAGCATATCCACGTGAATCGCATCTCGCTCTTTCCAAACGCCTGGTGGTTTCCGTATTCACCAACCGCCGTCGAAACGTTTCGAAAGCTCGCCCGCACGTTTGCATCGGGCTCCCTTTTGAAAACAATGACACTTTTGCCGCAGCTCTGGAACCGAATTAGGGAATTGAGAAATGAGGTAACGCCAAAATGAAAATTAGAATGTCGCTTATAACCTATCTGGTTATTCTGCTCGGATGGACTTGCGTACAAAAGGCTATTGCCCAGGACGTAGTGTCTTACACAAGGGTTGGAGAAAAGATGCCTGCTTTCTCTATTACCGATACCGGCGGAATAAACGTAAGTATCAGTGATCTAAAAGGTAAGATAGTTCTCGTCAATTTTTGGGCGACATGGTGCGCGCCTTGTTACGCGGAGTTGCCGCGTCTTGAAAAGGAGGTGTGGCTGAAATATAAATCCGATGAATTCGTGATGATCGCAATCGCACGTGAACAGTCCGACCGTGAGATCACCGCGTTTAGGGAAAAAGTGGGTTTCACATTTCCGATCGCCGCTGATCCGAAGCGCGAAGTCTACAAACTTTTTGGAAATGGCGGCATCCCTCGCAGCTATGTTGTCGCAACCGATGGAAATATACTTTTCCAGTCGGTTGGTTACGACGATAGTGAGATCGATAGAATGAAAAAGATAATTGAAGCAGAACTTAAAAAACTTCGAAAGTTGAAAAAGTGAAACAGGCGGCGTCCAAATCACTTTTTACTCGGTCACTTTGAGACTTCGACTTCTCTTTTCGGCGTAATTTCTTCTTTGAATTAGATTGCAAACTCCACCACGACCGGCGCGTGATCCGATGGACGCTCCCAACCGCGCGGCTCGCGATCGACCCAGCAGTCCGTACACAGTTCCGCAAGCGTGGGAGTCGCCCAGATGTGATCGAGCCGAAGGCCGCGATTTTTTGGGAAAGAAGACTCGCGAAACGTGTCCCACCAGGTATATTCACCAGGCTCTTCATTCATCTGGCGGAACACATCGACAAAGCCCCATTTCTTTAACTTTTGGAAAACCTCGCGTTCAGGTTTCGTAAAATGCATCCGCGTAACCCAATAACGCACGTCCCACAAATCCATTTCGTGCGGGCAGATATTCGTGTCGCCGCACAGCAGCACTTCGTCATCGGGGCGGTAATACTTGTCAAAATATTTTCTCAGCCGCTCTACCCAGTCGATCTTGAAGTGGAATTTGTCGCTGCCGATCGCGGTTCCGTGCGGGAAATATGCGTTTACGATCCGAATATCCTTTATCGTCGCCGCGATGACGCGCCGCGGCGCGTCCGCTTTATCACCCGGGAAACCCTTCAGAATGTCATCCATCGGCAGGCGTGAAAGTATGGCTATGCCGTTGTACGATTTCTCCCCGAACATCTGAATGTGCTCGTAACCTGCGGCTTTTAGTTTCGCGGTCGGAAACTTGGCGTCGGGCGTCTTTGTCTCCTGCAGACAGAGCACATCGACCTCGGCTGTCTTGCTCCACTTTATGACGTGGTCAAGCCGCGAGTTGATACCGTTGATGTTCCAGGTTGCGAGTCGCACGGACCTTAGACGGCGTCGGCCCGGATAGGTTCGACTTCGGCCTCGGCGCGGTAGGTCTTAATCAATACGACGTGAGCGGTGATGGCGGCGGCGGTCGCAAGTAGCAGAAGTGTGATCCAAAATCTCGCGTTGACCGTCCAGATGCTGAAACCGATCGAAAGCCAAAGCGACGTGAGGGTAAAGGCCTTTTGCCGCAGGCTGATGCCGCGGCCTGCCTTGTAATTGCTGATATATGAGCCGAACAGTCGGTTGCTGAGCAGCCAGGTGTGGAATCGTTCGGAACTGCGGGCGTAACAATATGCTGCAGCGAGCAGAAATACGGTCGTCGGCATTAGCGGCAGCAGCATTCCGAGCACGCCGAGTCCTACACACACCGTGCCCGCAAATATTAAAAATGCCTTACGTACGCCCATCGCCAAAGTTGCTATTATAGCACCACTCTTGTACTCAGAGCGCAACGCGCCGGGGTACCGTGAGGTCGGGCGTCAGCTCGTCGGGAATCGAACGCCTAAATCGAAAACGTCGCGATAACCGGCGCGTGATCCGACGGCTTTTCGAGCGCACGCGTAGCTTTGTCGATGTGACACGATGTGCATCGGTCGGCGAGCGAGCGGGACGTCCATATGTGGTCGATTCGTAGTCCCAGATTCTTTTGCCATGAGCCGGCGCGATAGTCCCACCACGAAAACTCCTTCACGTCACCGTTCTTTTCGCGAAAAACATCGACAAATCCCCATTGCTTAACATTGTGTAGGGCCGCACGTTCGGGCTTTGAGAAATGAATCTTCCCGCGATACGCTCCCGCGTTCCAAACGTCGGCGTCCTCTATCGCGACATTAAAATCACCACATAGCAATACATCGCTCGACGCATCACAGTTCTCGTCAAAGAATCGTCTCAGCCGTTGCAGCCAGTCTAATTTGAAGGTGAATTTATCCGACCACAGCTCAGAGCCGTTGGGAATATACGTATTAACGATGCGTATACCGCCGATGGTCGCCGCGATCATTCGCTTTTGCGAATCCTCCGTGTCATCCAGATAATTTCTCTGCACGTCCTCGATCGGCAGCCGCGATATGATCGCAACTCCGTTGTAAGATTTTTGCCCATCAAAAACCGCCTCATATCCTGCATCGCGCAATGCCTCTACGGGAAAGCCCTCATCGACAGTTTTCGTCTCCTGAAAGCACGCGACATCTAAGTCAGCCGTCTCGAGCCAGCCCAGCAGCTGCGGGAGTCGGACATTGATCGAATTGACGTTCCAGGTCGCGATGCGCATTCAGTCAATATTAGCGACTTTTGCGACTTTGCGGGAAATCTTCCGAAAATCCTCACGCACAGACGCGATCCATGAGAAACGGGCTAAGTTGGCGCTGGGCCCGCAGGCACTAACGCGGCGAGAGCGCCTTGGTGTTTCGCCCTTACTCCGTGCGGGCTTGCGCCTCTCGGCTGTTTCGTTCCCAGAAAATGCCGTCGCCGACGCCCTGGATTGATCTATCGGTTTCTGCACATTGCAGCCGCTTTACGGCAAGCAGGCAATAGGCCTCATCCGATTCTATAGCGACGAAATCGCGGCCGAGTTTTTTTGCAGCGACCGCGGTCGTACCGCTTCCGGCGAAAGGATCGAGTATGGCGTCGCCTTCGTTCGTGCTTGCGAGGATTATCTTTGCGAGTAGCTTCTCCGGCTTCTGCGTAGGATGATCGGTGTTCTCGGCCATCGACCAAAACGGCACCGTGATGTCCGTCCAGATATTTGACGGATGCGTGTCCCGATAACCGCCGCCTTCATTCCAGTCCTTTGGCTCGCCGTCTTTGCGATAAGGAGCAACAACGCGTCGCCGCTCCTTCACCGCATCGAGATTGAAAGTGAACTCGTCCGACACCGTTAAGAACCAGATGTCCTCAGCCGCGTTCTTCCAGTTCGCCTTTGCGCCGCGACCCTTTTCGCGTTCCCACGTGATTCGATTGCGAAGCTTGAAATGGCGCGAACCTGCCCGTTCGATCGCGGCGCCGCTTCGCCAATCACCGCAGATATAAATGCTGCCAGTGTTCTTGAGCAGCGGAGCGCACAACCGCAGCCACGAGTCGAGCCACGCCTCATACTCGTCCGACGCCGTGCGCGAAAAACTTTCCTTTCCAAATTTTTTTGAAAGATTGTACGGCGGATCGGCGAATAGAAGATCGAACGACGCTGATGAAAGCTGCGGCAGCACCTCGAAGGCGTTGCCGCAGATAATCCGATCCTTCAAGTGCGCAAGCCCGCCGTCCTCGCCAAACACTATCGAGTCGCGCAAAGAGGCCGCCTCGCTGGGAGCGACCTCGAGAGTACGATTTCTCGGAGCACGGCTCTTTTGCAAAGGCGGCTTACTGCGCATCACGCGATCAAACTACTTTTTGCGCACTGC
>Ga0136640_10000153_pt1 | contig 24638 bp, 24 predicted proteins | sample AntDrymUQ8642106_2_FD_105498 | JGI IMG/M metagenome (GOLD analysis project Ga0136640, IMG submission 105498) | Polar desert sand microbial communities from Dry Valleys, Antarctica - metaG UQ864 (21.06) | ecosystem: Environmental > Terrestrial > Soil > Desert | place: Antarctica: Dry Valley...
GCAGGATCGAGTCGTGGCCAGCTACTCGATCAACGAGCCGGGCGTGGAGCGGGCGAAGCAGCTCATCGACGCCCGGCAGTACGTCCTCGACAGCGCTTGGGGCGACGTCCAGCCCAGTCCCGACGACGAGAACGCCTACCTCGATGGCTACTCCTGGGAGGACTACGCGGCGTGGCACCTGGCTCTCACCGACGGGGCCGCCGACGAGACCAAGGGGCGCTACGCGTTCGTCTACGGGGACTTCCGTCGCTTGCACCGGATGGGCCTGATCGCGTGCCAGTACCGGGCTGCGGAATGGCGGCACAAGGAGATCGAGCTGGCCGCTCATGATCTGCTGCAGCACCTCGACCAGACCTGCACCCGCTGACGGGCTGGGCCGCCGCCCTCGGGTTCAGCCGGCGTCGAACTCGCTCTCCGATGCCGGGTCGCGCCAGCGGGCGAAACGGTCGACGAAGCGGTCGAGGCCGTCGCGCTCGCAGGCGACGACGTCCATCCACACATCGAGCTGCTCGCGCCCGGGGGCGGTGAGGCCGTACACGTGACGGGTCGACCCGGCCTTCGGCTCGGCTGGCCATGACTCGACCAGCCCGTCGTGTTCGAGGTCGGCGAGGGCGCGGTAGACGTTGGGACGGCTGACCGGGCCGAGCCCCAAGCCTCGTAGGACCTCGACCAGGCGGTAGCCGTGGCGGGGCTCCTCGGCCACGAGCAGGAGGAGGGCCGGATAGGTGAAGTGCCGCGGTGGCGCCAGTCGGAAGTGACAGATCAGATCGCCCTCGTCGTCGACGGGAGCCAGCCTCTCGCCTCCATCGTCCCTCTCCTCCGGCGGGGCGGCTCTGTCGGTCGACCGGTGTCCCTTGGCGATGTCGGTCATCTGGACTCCTCGCACGGGACAAGGCGCGTGAGATCGAGCATCGGTGCTCGGCGGGCCCAAGTGTCTATCGCTCCCACCGCGTCGATGCTGGGCGGGCCCTGACGATCGGCCAGACGGCCGCGTTGGTGGGTCGCATCCGCCCCGGATCGCGGCGGTTTTCGGGGGTGGGGCCGACGATGGGCGAGTCGGGTCGATCGGGCGTACCCTGGCCTGCTCATGGCCGGGACCGGAACAGAGGTCGATGTGGAGCCAGCGTCGGGCTTTGCGGCCACCTCCAGGGTCGCGGGCGACGCCCTGAGCGACGCGTCGGCCGCTGATCCGCTCCCCGGGGCGGCTTACGCCCTGGCCCGCCGCTTCGCCGCCGGCGCCACCATGTGGTGCCTGGCCCCGACCTGGCCCGAGCACGGCCGCCACGTGGCCGTCGAATTCGTCCACCCCGTGATCATGGGCACACGGGCCCTGCCGGCGGTGTCGATCACCGGCCCCGACCCCGTTGCCGCGGTGCGCGCCGTGGCCCGCCCCGGCGACGTCGTCCTCGCCGTCAGCACCACCGACGACCCCGTGGTGGCCGAGGTCTTGCGCCGGGCACCGGCCTGGGGCGTGACCACCGCCTGGGTGGCTTCGGGGGCGGCGCCGACCGACGTGAGAGCTGACCTCCTGGTCCACGTCGATGACCCCGACGGCTCGGCTCCCTACGACGGCCGACTGGTGCTGCGCTACCACCTGCTGTGGGAGCTGACCCACGTGTGCTTCGAGCACCCGGGCCTGCTCCGAGACGACCCTGCAGGTGCTGGTGAGGTGTGCATCACCTGCGGCGACGAGGGTCGCCTGGCCGAGGTGCTCGGCGCGACGGCCGACGGGCTCGACGTCGAGGTCCGCACCGCCGACGGCGTGGAGATCGTCGACACCTCCCTTGTCGGACCGGTGGCGCGCAACGACCTCCTCCTCGTCCACGCCGGCATCGCCATCGCTGCGGTCGCCGTCGCCGGGCTCGGCGCCGGGCGAGAACGGTGACCGACTTCCTCTATCCGTTCATCGACGGTGACGAGGACGACCTCGGCGCTCTCATGGCCGACCTGGCGGCCTCGGTGCGCGACAAGGCGGCTACCAGCACAGCGCTGCGCATCGCCACCCTCGACCGGGCCCGGTCGCAGATCGAGGCGGCCGGCGAGGCGATGGCCGAGCGCTTCGCAGCCGGAGGGCGAATGTTCACCTTTGGCAACGGCGGCAGCTCCACCGACGCCACCACCCTGGCGTCTTTGTTCGCCTGCCCACCCCAGGGACGGCCACTGCCTGCCCGCGCCCTCGTCGAGGACAGCGCCGTGCTCACCGCCCTGGGCAACGACGTCGGGTTCCGTTTGATCTTCTCGCGCCAGCTCATCGCCCACGCCCGTCCCGGCGACATCGCCGTCGGCTTCTCGACCAGCGGCAGCTCCGACGATCTGCTCGTCGCCTTCGCCGAGGCCGCCTCGCGCCAGGTGCTCACCGTCGGCTTCGCCGGCTACGACGGTGGCGACATGGGTCGGGCCGGCCTCGACCACTGCCTGGTCGTCGACTCCGACAGCGTCCACCGCATCCAGGAGACGCAGGCCGCCGTCGCCTACGCCGTCTGGCGGGCCGTGCAGACCTCGTTCGAACCGGTGCTCGCCGGTGCCTGACCGAACCGACGAGGCGGCGCCGGGGGAGCGCGAGATCCGGATCTTCGAGCGCATCGAGGCCTTCCGGCGTCGCAAGCCCCGGCTCACCGACGAGGTCATCACCCTGGCCCACGGGGCAGGGGGCAAGGCGTCGGCCGCCCTCATCGACGCCGTGTTCCTCGAGGCCTTCGCCGCCGAGGGCAAGGGTCCGCTGGCCGACGCCGCCACCTTGACCCTCGACTCCGGCGAGCGGCTCGCCTTCACCACCGACTCCTTCGTGGTCAAGCCCCACCGCTTCCCCGGCGGATCGATCGGCGATCTGGCCGTGAACGGCACGGTGAACGACCTGGCCGTCGCCGGGGCCCGCCCCCTGTGGCTGGCCGCCGCCTTCGTGCTCGAGGAGGGCTTCGGGGTCGACGAGGTGCGGGCCATCGCCGCCGACATGGCCGTCGCTGCCGCCGAGGCCGGCGTCACGATCGTCACCGGCGACACCAAGGTCGTCGAGAAGGGTGCGGCCGACGGTGCCTACGTCACCACGACGGGGGTCGGCGTCATCCCGCCCGGACGACAGCTCGGCCCCGAGAGGGTCGCGGCCGGCGACGTGGTCCTGGTGTCGGGCACGATCGGCGACCACGGCATGGCGGTGATGCTGGCCCGCGGCAACCTGGCCCTGGAGGCCGACATCCGCTCCGACTCGGCTGCTCTCGGCGGCCTCGTCGACGTGCTGCTCAACGCCGCCCCGTCGACCCGTTGGCTGCGCGACCCGACCCGCGGCGGCGTGGGCACCGTCGCCAACGAGCTGGCCCACGACACCGACCTCGCCATCGTGCTCGACGAGGCCCTGCTGCCGATCGACCCGGCGGTCGCCGGCGCGTGCGATCTGCTCGGCATCGACCCGCTGTACGTCGCCAACGAGGGAAAGCTGCTCGCCATCGTGGCGCCCGACGAGGTCGACGGCGCCCTGGACGCCATGCGGGCCCACCCGCACGGGGCGGCCGCAGCGCGCATCGGCGAGGTGTTGGCCGATCCCGCCGGCATCGTCGTGCTGCGCACCGGGTTCGGCGGCACCCGCATCGTCGACATGCTCGTCGGCGATCCCCTGCCTCGCATCTGCTGAGGCCCGGGCCACAGGTGAGCGGGACGGCCCGGGAGCGGCGGAGGATCCGGGTGACGGGGACGGTGCAGGGGGTCGGCTTTCGGCCATTCGTGTACCGACTGGCGACCGAGCTGGACATCGACGGCTGGGTGCGAAACGACAGCGTCGGTGTGCTGATCGAGGCCGAGGGTGACCCGGCGCGCCTCGACGTCTTGACCCGGGCCCTGTGCGACGACCCGCCGAGGCTGGCTCGCGTCGAGGGCGTCGAGGTCGAGGCCGTCCTCCCGCCGGGGGGCGTAGCGGGGTTTCGCATCGCCGCCACCGATGCCGCCGGCCCGCCGAGCGCGCCAGTGGGCATCGACACCGCCACCTGCGAAGCGTGCCTGGCCGAGGTGGCCGACCCGGCCGACCGCCGATACCGCTACCCGTTCACCAACTGCACCGACTGCGGTCCCCGGTACACGATCGTGCGGCGGGTCCCCTACGACCGGCCCTCCACCACCATGGCCGGCTTCACGATGTGCCGCCTTTGCCAGGCCGAGTACGACGACCCGGCCGACCGCCGGTTCCACGCCCAGCCCAACGCCTGTCCCACCTGCGGACCCCACTTGAGCTGGCGGGCGCCGCATGGTCAGGTCCTGGCGGCCGGAGATGACGCGCTGAGAGCTGTGGCCCGGGCGCTGTGGGAAGGTCAGATCGTGGCGATCAAGGGGATCGGCGGCTACCACCTCGCCGCCGATGCCACCTCCGGCGTGGCGGTGGACGAGATGCGCCGGCGCAAGCACCGCGACGACAAGCCGTTCGCGGTGATGGTCGCCGACGAAGCCGTCGCCCGAGACCTGGCCGACCTCGACCCCGCTGCCTTAGCCGCCCTCAGCGACCCTGGCCGTCCGGTCGTGCTGGCCCCCGTCCGCCCCGGCGGGCCGTTGGCTGAGAGGGTGGCGCCGGGTCTGGTCGAGGTCGGGCTCCTCCTGCCCTACAGCCCGCTGCACCACCTGTTGCTCGACGCTGTGGGCCGGCCGCTGGTGATGACGAGCGGCAACGTCAGCGACGAGCCCATCGCCCACGACGACGATGATGCCGTGGCCCGGCTCGGACCGATGGTCGACGGCCTGCTCACCCACGACCGGCCCATCCACGTCCGATGTGACGACTCCGTGGTCCGGGCCACGGAGCGCGGGGCGCAGGTGCTGCGCCGATCCCGAGGTTACGCACCCGAGCCGGTGCCACTGCCTGTCCCCACCGGTCGACCGATCCTGGCTGTGGGAGCCGAGCTCAAGAGCACGGTGGCCGTCGCCCGGGGCGGGTGGGTCGTGGCCAGCCACCACATCGGCGACCTGGAGCACCTGGCCACCTACCAGTCGTTCCTGCAGGCCATCGACCACCTGTGCCACCTCTACGACGTCGCGCCCGAGGTCGTCGCCCACGACCTCCACCCCGAGTACCTCTCGACCAAGCTGGCCCTCGACCTCGACCTGCCCCTGATCGGGGTGCAGCACCACCACGCCCACGTCGGTTCGTGCCTCGTGGAACACGGCCGCACCGACCCCGTCCTCGGCCTCGCCTTCGACGGCGTGGGCTACGGCACCGACGGTGCCCTGTGGGGCGGTGAGCTGCTCGTCGCCGACCTGCGGGACTCCGAGCGCGTCGGTCACCTGCGTCCCATCGCCATGCCCGGTGGCGTGGCAGCGATCCGCGAGCCCTGGCGCATGGCGATGGCCTGGACCGCCGCAGCTGGTTGCGCCGACCGGGCCCCATCGCCGGCGGTGGACGAGGTCCAGCGTCGGGGCGTGGAGGCGGTGGTTGCCGCCGGCCAGGGCCCGGTCACCACGAGCGTGGGTCGTCTGTTCGACGCCCTCGGCTCGCTCGTCGCGGGTCGGACCGTCGCCACCTACGAGGCCCAGGCCGCGATCGAGCTCGAGGCCCTGGCCCGGCGCGTCGACCGGGCCGACGCGCCGCGTTGGAACGCAGGCGTGGCCATCGACCGCTCTGGGCCGATGCCCCAGCTCGACCCGCGTGGCCTGGTCAACGTGGTCGTGGACGCCCTCGACCGGGGCGTGGCAGCCGAGCTGATCGCGGCCGGAGTCCACCAGGCGCTGGGTTCTGCTGCGGCCGCCCTCGCCGCCGAAGCGGCGACAGCGCGGGCCCTCGACGCCGTGGCCCTCACCGGCGGCGTTTTCCAGAACGCCCGCCTCACCGACATCGTCGATGACGCCCTCGTCGCCGAGGGCTTCACCGTGCTGGTGCATCACCGCATCCCCGCCAACGACGGTGGCATCAGCATCGGACAAGCCGCCATCGCCTCCGCTCGCGGAGGATGAGACCAACCTGACACCGATGTGCGTGCCGTGCATGCGCACTCGTGCCAGGTATCGGGATGAGGCGGGCTGCTCGTGACGGGGTGGGCGCCCCCGGTGCCACACCCGGAGGCCGGGGTATCGATGTCTACGTCGCGTCGACCCGATCGCATCTCTGGTGCCGTGAGCGGCCCGCCAGCCGAGGAGCCACCCCATGAGCACCCCCCATCCCGGAAGCCCGCCGCCGGGTTGGAACCCCGCAGGCTCGCCGTCAGGCCCGCAGCCGTCGTGGGGGCCTGCCCCGGCCGGCCCGGGAGCGCCAACTGGCCCGCCGTGGCCACCGGGGGGCGCTCCGCCTCAGGGTGGGCCCTACGGCGGGCCCGGACCTCCCTACGGCGGGCCTCCCGGCGCTGGCCCTACGCCGCCGAGGGGACGGTCGCGTCGGGGCCTGATGATCGGTGGCGTCGTGGCCGTCGCCCTGCTGCTGGTGGTCGTGGCCGCCGTCGTCGTCATACCGCGCCTCACCGGCGGTGAGGATGAGCGTCGCGGCTTCGGCCCCGGCCCGACGCAGGAACCAGAGGAGCAGTGGGCGACAGACATCGACAAGGAGGCCGAGATCTTCCTGGTCGCCGACGACCAGCGCGTGTACGTCCTCGAGGGGGGCGAGGTCGACGTCGACTCCGGCGAGGAGGCCCCCATCGCGGTTCGGGCCTTCGCCGCGTCCGACGGCGAGGAGCTGTGGGACACCGAGGTCGAAGGGCTTCTCTCCCAGGGGACCCCGATCCTCTCGCCGGTCGGGGACGGCCAGGTGTTGCTGGTCGACAACGGGGGCGGCGAGCCGACCACCCGGCTGCTCGATGCCGACACCGGCGAAGAGGTCTGGGAGGTCGATGGCGAGCCGTCCGACGGCTATCAGCTCTTTGGCCTGTTCGGGGCGCCGTCGGTCCAGGGCGCAGAGGTGATCGTGTTCGACGTTGGCGGCAGCGATGGTGCCGATCCGTCGATGGCTGGGGTGGAGCGCCACAGCGGTGAGGAGCTGTGGTCAGAGAAGGCTGACAGCGCTCTCCCGTGCGGTGACGTGGTGCTGGCCGTCGATGACGGTGGCGACGACGACGATGACGGTGGCGACGACTTCAACGCGACGCCCCTCACCGCGTACGACAGCGGCGATGGGGAGGAGCTGTGGACGGCCGAGGGCCAGCCGGGCCTCTGTGATGGCACCAACGTCGCCCTGTCCACCGCCAACGACGAAGTCCAGGTCCGTCGCCTGTCCGACGGCGAGGAGGGCGCCGTGATCGATGTGCCCGACGGCGAGGAGACCTGGTCGGGCATCCCATTCGGAGACCGCGTGCTGGTGCAGCGCAGCACCCTCACCGAGGACGAGGTCGAGTTGGAGGTGGCGGTGTATCAGGGGGCGGGGGACGAACCCACCTGGGAGGACTCCGACGTGTTCGCCCTCCCTGTCGACGACGACCGCGTCCTCACGGTGACCTTCCGCGACCGGGCCGACCAGGAGATCGCCCTCATCCGGCCCTCCGACGGCGAGGAGCTGGGGCAGGCGCCGTTCCCAGCCCAGGACAACGCCTGCGAGGGAGCGTTCGGGGCCCAGACGGTCATCTCCTGCGAGACGGGTTCCGCGGACGTCAGGTCCTTCACCCTCGACTCCCTCGAGGAGCAGTGGGCCATCGACGCCGGCGCCGACGTGCTGCGCGTGGCCGTCGGCGGCGACCGTCTGTTCGTGGCCACCGACGACGGCGAGTTGCTCGGCTTCCGATGACGTATCAGGTCCGATGTGCCGGCGCCGGTGGCGGGAGGCTCGGGGACAGGCGCCTACCGTTGGGCCGACCGATCATGGCCAAGAGACCGCACATCCGTCCCGGCGCCGGCGGTCCGCCGGTAGAGGAGCGACCATGAGCACCCCCCATCCCGGAAGCCCGCCGCCGGGTTGGAACCCCGGAGGCCCGCCGTCTAGCCCGCAGCCGTCGTGGGCGCCGGCACCGCCGGGCCCGGGCTCGCCGGGTGGCCCCCCGTGGCCACCGGCTGGACCTGAGCTGGGCTTCCCGCCGGCTCAGCCGGGCGGGCCGCCGCCTTGGGGTGGGCCCCACGGCGGGCCTCCCGGTCCCTACGGCGGCGGGCCCGGACCTCCCTACGGCGGGCCTCCCGGCCCTGGTCCTACGCCGCCGCCTCGACGGTCGCGTCGAGGTCTGGTGATCGGCGGCGTCGTGGCCGTTGCCCTGCTGCTGGTCGTCGTGGCCGCTGTCGTCGCCATCCCTCGCCTCACCGGCGACGAGGAGACGCGTCGCGGCTTCGGACCGGGCCCGACCCAGGAACCTGAGGAGCAGTGGGCGACTGACATCGACGAGGACTCCGAAATCGCGCTGGTGGCCGATGACGAGCGCGTGTACGCCCTCGAGCAGGTATCGACCGAGGACGGGACCCCGCCCGGCGAGGACCCTCCGACCAACGTCCGAGCCTTCGCCGCATCCGACGGCGAGGAGCTGTGGGAGGCCGAGGTCCAGGGGTTCGTCTTCCAGGGCACCGACACCCTGGTGCCGCTCGGCGACGATCAGGTCCTGCTGGTCGACAGCGGAGGCGACGAGACGACGACCAAGCTTCTCGACGCCGAGACCGGCGAGGAGATGTGGGAGGTCGACGGTCAGCCGTCGAGCGGTTACAGCCTGCTTGGCTTCTTCGGGGGCCCGTCGATCCAGGGCGCCAGCGTCATCGTGTTCGAAGCCTCAGGCGACGATGCCGGGGACTCTTCGGTGGCCGCGGTCGACCGGGACAGCGGCGAGGAGCTGTGGTCGGAGACGGCTAGCGGGGCCTACCCCTGCGGCGACGTCGTGATCGCCTACGAGGAGGACCCCGACGACGACGGAGGCTTCTCGGCCTCGCCGATCACCGCCTACGACGCAGACGATGGGGAGGAGCTGTGGGACGCGGACGGCGAGCCCGGGCTCTGTGACGACGCCGCCATCGCCATCGCCACCGACACCGACGAGGTCCAGGTGCGCCGGCTCTCAGATGGCGACGAGGTGACGACCCTCGGGCTGCCTGACGGCGACGAGGCTTGGTTCGGAATCCCGTTCGGTGACTTCGTGGTCGTCCAGCGCAGCACATCCGACGACGAAACCGTCGATGCGGACGCCGAGGTCCATCGGCTGTCGGGGGGTGAACCGACGTGGGAGGAGACAGGCGTGTCCGCCTTCCCGGTCGGCGGCGAGCGCCTTCTCGTGGGGCCGGCCAGCGACGAAGGCGATCAGGACGTGTTCCTCGTCCGGGCCTCTGACGGTGAGCGGATCGGTGATAGGACCTTCCCGGCTGACATGGGCGACAACAGCTGCGATGGGGCCTTCAGCGATCGCACCGCCATCGCCTGCACCACGGGCTCCAGCGACGTCTCGTCCTATGAGCTCGATGGCCTCGAGGAGCTGTGGAGCGTCGACGCCGGGGCCGACGTGCTACAGGTCGCCCTCGGCGGCAACCGGCTGTTCGTGGCCACCGACGGCGGCGAGCTGCTCGGCTTCGGGTGACGGGTCGGCTCGGGCCGGGTCGTCACCCCGGCCGGGCCGGAACCCGTTCGAGCCAGGCGTACCAATCGTCGAGACCGTCACCCTTGGTGGCCGACACCTGGACGACCTCGAGGTCTGGCTTGAGCCGGCGGGCATCGGAGATGCAACGCTCGACTTCGAAGTCGACGTGAGGGAGCAGGTCGACCTTGTTGAGGATGAGCAGGTCGGCCGAGCGGAACATGTGCGGGTACTTGAGCGGCTTGTCGTCGCCTTCGGTCACCGACATGATCACGACGCGCGCTGACTCGCCGAGGTCGAACAGCGCCGGGCAGACCAGGTTGCCGACGTTCTCGATGAGCACGACCGAGCCCGGGGTGGGGTCGAGCACGCGCAAGCCCCGGGCGAGCATGTCGGCGTCGAGGTGGCACCCGCTCCCTGTGTTGATCTGCACGACCTTCGCGCCGGCGGCCCGGATGCGCTCCGCGTCGAGCAGCGTCTCCTGGTCGCCCTCGATGACCGACAGCTCCCGCTGCGTCGCGAGGTCAGCGATGGTTCGCACCAGCAGGGTCGTCTTGCCTGCACCCGGTGAGCTCATCAGGTTGAGGGCCAGGATGTCGCGGCCCTCGAACCAGCCTCGGTTGCGCGCCGCCCCGAGGTCGTTTTGGGCGAGCACCCGCTCCTCGAGCGTGACGGTCTCGGTGGTCATCGTGGCGTGGACGTGCGGCGCTGTCCCGTGCTCGTGTTCGTGATCGTGACTGCGGTCGTGCTCGTGTTCGTGATCGTGACTGCGGTCGTGCTCGTGGTCGTGGTCGTGGGTGTGGGCGGGGTCGGTGATGACCGCCTCGCCGTCGCCGGAACATCCGCAGGTGCTGCACATCAGACCTTGACCTCAACGCTCTGGATGGAAAGCTCCTGCCCGGCGACGATCTCCAGATCAGCGCTGCCGCAAGGGCAAAGGGCGATGAAGTCGGGCAGCTCGACGAGCTCGTCGCACTCGCGACAGTGGGCTCGCCCGGGGACATCGACGATGTCGAGGCTGGCGCCCTCCAGGTCGGTGCCCATCGTGCACATGTCGAAGCAGAACCTCACCGAGTCCGCGACCACGCCCGACAAGGCCCCGACCAGCAGGGTCACCTGGTCGACCTGGCGCCCCTTGCACCGTTCGGCCACGGTCTGCACCACGCTCTGGGTGATGGCCATCTCGTGCATGGCTTCCCCTTGTGCTGCGAAGGCCGGAGCGAGGACCGTACCGCGGGAGGCATCGACCCGCTCGGCGGTCGATGGCGGTAACTTCGGCCTCGCGGGTCACCAGCCGCCGAATATCGGGGGCCGGGATCCGCCGGGAGCCCACGACGTGCTGCCGTAGCGGACCTCGTCGACGCTGGTGAATGCCCGCGGTCGGTAGTCGACGGTGAGGAGGGCGTCGACCTCCGGGCCTCGTCCCACTCGTTCCATGGCCTGGCACGGCGCCCGAAACGGGCACAGACGGCAGTGGATCCAGTCGAAGGTGGGGTCGGGTCGCACGGCGGCGTCGAGCATCGTCAGGGCGGCTCGGCCCAGGCGCGCCCCGGCCGCCTCGACCTGGCCCCGAGCCAGCGGAAGGCGGGTGCGGCGGTAGTTCGGCGGGTCGAGGCGCAGCTCGTCGTGCACTACGCCGACGACCGGCGCCGCCAGCTCCATCGTCTGCCAGGCCCAAGCTGCGGTCAGCGTTCGCTCGTCGACGACGAAGGACTCCACCTCGGTCCACTCGTCGACGAGGTGGTGGACGACCAGCCAACAGCTCTCGTCGGCCTCGTCGAGCACGAGCAACGGGATCCGCTCGTGGTAGCGGACGCTCCAGCCGTCCTCGGTCGACAGGGCTCGGTCGTCGATCACCGGATCGACGACGGCCACGTCGACGTCGAGCTCGACGCGCACCGGCGTGAAGTCGTCGACCGTCGGGGCCCAGGCCACGAAGCCCTCGATGGCGGCCCGCTCGGCGGCGGTCGCCCCCTCTCGGTCCGCGGCGGCCAGCACGAGGGGATCGACCACGGCTCGAGGCCACGACCACATGCCCGGGAAGTAGTGCACGGCCAGCGCGGCGCGCACCGCCGGCGGCGCCGCCCAGCGGTCCCAGGTCCCCCCGGTCACAGGCTCGAGGCCCCGGCGCGGTAGGGCCCCGAGGTCCCAGGCTCGACGGCAGCGGCCGAACCAGTCTCGGTCGGCTGGGAGAACGACGAACGACACCACCGCTCCCCATTGGACGGTCTGGCGGGGCCGCGGTCAACAGGCTCTTGGGCGGGACCCGCCGCGCCATGGGTGCAAAAAGCACTCATTGCGGTGACGGACGGCACGCACTAACCCTTGGTCGGCGTAGACGCTTCGATGCTGCGCACGGCGATTGAGGAGGACTCATGTCCACCACCGAAGCCCCTGCTCCGGCCGACGCATCGGCCGCGCCGGTCGATGAGGAACCGGTCGTCCACATCTTGTGGATCAACGCCGGACTGAGCTGCGACGGAGACTCCGTCGCACTCACCGCGGCGACCCAGCCCAGCATCGAGGAGATCGCTCTCGGTGCCCTGCCGGGTCTGCCCAAGGTCGCGGTGCACTGGCCGCTCATCGACTTCGAGTGCGGTCCGACCGGCGGCGCGGATGACTTCCTCGAGTGGTTCTTCAAGGCCGACCGAGGCGAGCTCGAGCCCTTCGTGCTGGTGGTCGAGGGTTCGATCCCCAACGAGGAGCTCAGCGGCGAGGGCTACTGGTGTGGGTTCGGCAACAACCCCGCGACCGACCAGCCCATGACCACCAACGAGTGGATCGACCGGCTCGCGCCCAAGGCCCTCGCCATCCTCGCCGTCGGCACCTGCGCCACCTACGGCGGCATACACGCCATGGCCGGCAACCCCACCGGCGCCATGGGCGTGCCCGACTACCTCGGCTGGGACTGGAAGTCGAAGGCCGGCCTGCCCATCGTCTGCGTGCCGGGCTGCCCGATCCACCCCGACAACCTGTCCGAGACGATCCTCTACCTGCTCTACCAGGCCACCGGCCAGGCCCCGATGATCCCCCTCGACGACCAGCTGCGTCCCCGTTGGCTGTTCGATAGGACCGTCCACGAGGGCTGCGACCGGGCCGGCTACTACGAGCAGGGTGACTTCGCCACCGAGTACGGCTCACCCAAGTGCATCGTCAAGCTCGGCTGTTGGGGGCCGGTGGTCAACTGCAACGTCCCCAAGCGGGGGTGGATCAACGGCGTGGGTGGCTGTCCCAACGTGGGCGGCATCTGCATCGGCTGCACCATGCCCGGCTTCCCGGACAAGTTCATGCCCTTCATGGACGAACCGCCCGGCGGCAAGGTCTCGACCACCGCTAGCGGGGCCTACGGGTCGGTCGTGCGCCGGCTGCGGGGCATCACCCAGAAGACATTGAACGACGAGCCCAAGTGGCGCGTCCCAGGCAAGAAGCTCTTGACCGGCTACACGGGTTCGCGGAGGTAACGCGCCATGGCAACCAAGACCCCCAACAAGGGAGCAACCGAGAACGGCCTCGTCGAGATGGCGTGGGACCCGATCACCCGCATCGTCGGGAGCCTCGGGATCTACACCAAGATCGACTTCGGCACGGGCCGGGTCGCCGAGTGCCACAGCACCTCGTCGATCTTCCGCGGCTACAGCGTCTTCATGAAGGGCAAGGACCCGCGCGACGCCCACTTCATCACCAGCCGCATCTGCGGCATCTGCGGCGACAACCACGCGACCTGTTCCTGCTACGCCCAGAACATGGCCTACGGCGTCACGCCTCCGGCCCTCGGTGAGCAGATCGTGAACCTGGGCGAGGCCGCCGAGTTCATGTTCGACCACAACATCTTCCAGGAGAACCTGGTCGGAGTGGACTTCTGCGAGAAGATGGTCGGCGAGACCAACCCCGGCGTTCTCGAGCAGGCCAACCGCACCGAGTCGCCGCACACGGCCGAGCACGGCTACCGCACCATCGGCGACATCATGCGGTCGCTCAACCCCTTCAGCGGCGAGTTCTACCGTGAGGCGCTGCAGGTCAGCCGCTACACGCGGGAGATGTTCTGCCTGATGGAGGGTCGTCACGTGCACCCCTCCACGCTCTACCCGGGCGGCGTCGGGACCACGGCCACGATCCAGCTCTTCACCGACTACTACACGCGCCTCATGCGCTACGTGGAGTTCATGAAGAAGGTCGTGCCCATGCACGACGACCTCTTCGACTTCATCTACGAGGCCATGCCCGGCTACGAGGAGGTCGGCCGCCGCCGCATCCTGCTCGGTTGCTGGGGTGCGTTCCAGGATCCGGAGGTCTGCAACTTCGACTACAAGGACATGACCAAATGGGGCCGGGCCATGGGCGTCACCCCCGGCGTCATCGTCGACGGGAAGCTCGTCACCAACGACCTGGTCGACATCAACCTCGGCATCCGCATCCTGCTCGGCTCGTCGTTCTACGACGACTGGACCGACCAGGAGATGTTCGTCGCCAAGGACCCGCTCGGCAACCCCGTCGACCGGCGCCACCCCTGGAACCAGCACACCAATCCCAAGCCCCAGAAGCGGGACTTCGACGCCAACTACAGCTGGGTCATGTCGCCCCGCTGGTTCGACGGCACTGACCACCTTGCCCTCGACACCGGAGGCGGGCCCCTCGCCCGCATGTGGTCCACCGCCCTGTCGGGCCTGGTCAACACCGACTTCATCAAGGCCACGGGCCAGAGCGTGCAGATCCACCTGCCCCGCACCGCCCTCAAGCCCGAGGTCACATTTGAGTGGAAGATCCCGCAGTGGTCCAACACCATCGAGCGCAACCGGGCCCGCACCTACTTCCAGGCCTACGCCGCGGCGTCCGCTCTCCACTTCATCGAGAAGGCCCTCGACGACGTGAAGGCCGGCAAGACCAAGACGTGGGAGCCCTTTGAGGTGCCCGACGAGGGCATCGGCGTCGGGTTCACGGAGGCTGTCCGCGGAGTGCTCTCGCACCACATGGTGATCAAGGGCGGCAAGATCGCCAACTACCACCCGTACCCGCCCACGCCTTGGAACGCGAACCCGCGTGACTCCTTCGGCACCCCCGGACCGTACGAGGACGCGGTCATGAACACGCAGATCTTCGAGGAGAACGGGCCCGACAAGTTCAAGGGCATCGACATCATGCGGACCGTCCGCAGCTTCGACCCCTGCCTGCCCTGTGGTGTCCACATGTACCTGGGCAAGGGCAACGTGCTCAAGAAGATGCACTCCCCGGCCCAGTCCGCACACTCGGAGCTGGCGTCATAAGCGCCGTCGGCTCGGCCGAGGCGGCCCCACCAGCAACGGATCTCGTCGCCGCGGGCGAGCGCATCGAGGCGCTGCTCGACGTCACCCGGGCCTCCCCGGACGCGCGTGCCTACGAGCGGGCCGAGGAGCTCGTCCAACTGCTCAGCGAGCTCTACGGCTCGGGCCTGACCCGGATCGTCGAGTTGATCGACGAGCATGCACCCGGTGCGGTCGAGCACTTGGTGGCCGACGAGCTGGTCGCCAGCCTGCTCATGGTCCACGGTCTGCACCCCGACGATCTCATCGCTCGCATCGAGGGGGCGCTCGAATCGGTGCGCCCGATGCTCGCCGGTCACGGTGGCGACGTCGAGCTGCTCGACGTCGACCCCGACGTCGCTGCGGTGCACCTGCGCCTCCTCGGCAGCTGCGACGGGTGCCCGTCTTCGGCCTCGACGCTGCAGTACGCGGTCGAGGAAGCGATCCTCGCGGCGGCCCCTGAGATCACCATCATCGACGTCGAGGAGCCGACCGAGAGCGAGCCGGCCGGCCCTGGGCCCGTCCCCATCGCCCTCGGCACCAAGCCCCAGTACGAGAGCTGCCCGGCCGAGCCAGCCACGGCGACCTGACATGAGCGAGTCCGAAGGACGAGCGACCAATGAGGACGGCGCCCTTCTCGCTGCGGAGCAGCGAGCGCTCATCGGTGCCCGATGCTGCGGTCGCCCTCGGAGCGGATCGATGACGTGGTCGTCACACCGATGAGTGCGCAGGAGGCGGAGGCGTCTGGGACCCCCAGCGCCGGGCCGACGGCGCCGGCCGATCCCCTGGCTGTGCTGTCGCGGATCCGCCGCGACGTCGCGAACCGCCCACCGCGGCCCGTCCCCGGGGAGCGCTGCGAGCTGTGCGGCGAGCCCGTCGCGGATGAGCACGGCCACATCGTCGACATCGAGGCCCGTAGCCTCATGTGCGCCTGCCGGGGCTGCTATCTGCTGTTCACGTCGCAAGGGTCCGGCGGCCGACACTTCAAGGCCGTGCCCGAGCGGTGCCTGGCCTTTCCCGACATGGTGTTCACCCCGGCCCAATGGGACTCGCTGCAGATCCCGGTGACAGTGGCCTTCTTCTTCGTCAACTCCAGCCTCGAGCGGGTGTGCGGCTTCTACCCGGGCCCGGCCGGAGCCACAGAGTCGCTGCTCTCGCTCGACTCCTGGGCCGAGATCGTCGACGCCAACCCGGTCCTGGGCGACATCGAGCCCGACGTCGAGGCCTTCCTCGTCCGGGCCCACCCTCGCGAGTCCACCCCGCCCGAGTGCTACCTGGTGCCCATCGACTGGTGCTACGAGCTGGTGGGCGAGCTGCGCCAGGGCTGGCGGGGCTTCGACGGCGGCAAGGAGGCCCGCGACGCCCTCGACGCCTTCTTCGACCGCGTGCGAGAGGCGGCCCGGTGAGCTCGGACTTGGGCTTCGAGGTGGTCGGTGGCCGAGCCGAGCCCTACGCCGCAGAGCCGACCATCATGTTGCGTCTGCGGATCACCGCACCCGACGACGCTCCGGTCCATGCCCTGGCCCTCAAGTGCCAGATCCGCATCGAGCCCCAGCTCCGTACGTACAGCGCCGAGGAGGAGGAGCGCCTCTACGACTTGTTCGGCGCCACCCCTCAGTGGGGCGACTCGTTGCGCCCGTTCCTCTGGACCCACGTCTCGTCGATGATCACCAAGTTCACCGGCGAGACCGAGGTCGACCTGCCCATCATCTGCAGCTACGACATGGAGGTCGCCGGCGCTCGCTACCTCCACGGTCTCGTCGGCGGCGACATCCCGCTGATCCTGCTCTTCTCGGGCACCGCCTTCGGCCCTGGTGCGCTAGCCGGCGGGGGTGGGTTCTCGGCCCGCCCGGTGGCCTGGAGCGACGAGGCCGCCTACCGCCTGCCCGTCCAGGTGTGGCGCGACATGATGGACCTGTACTTCCCCAACAGCGGGTGGCTGCGCCTGAGCCGCGAGACCCTCGACGACCTGGCCCGCTTCAAGGGCGTGCGGGGCCTGGCCACATGGGACCAGGCCGTCGAACGACTGTTGAAGGAGGCGGGGGAGTCGTGACCGACACCGCCGACACCAGCCTCGCCCCGCCGCTCGAGGCCGCCGCTGACCGCTTCGCCGCCGCCAAGGCGGTGGCCGACGCCACCCTCTACGAGGGATACGTGCTGTACCCCTACCGGGCGTCGTCGGCCAAGAACCAGGTGCGCTGGCAGTTTGGCGTGCTCGCCCCTCGCTCCTGGGCCGAGGCCGACGGATCCGAGCGCTGGCGACTGCGCACCGAGTGCATCGTCGACCCCGGGCCCGCTCCGTCGGTCGCCATCCGGGTCCGCTTCCTGCAGCTCCTGCAGCGCACGGTGGAGGCCAGCGGGCCCGAGGGTTTCGTTCCGACTGACTCCATCGTGGTCGGCGACACGCGCTGGGTGCCGTGGGACGAGGCCGTGGAGCGCACCGTCGACATCGAATCGACGCCGCTCCTGCCCATCGACCGCAGCGAGGCGGAGGTGCCGTTCTCCTTCCCCGCTGGCACCGAGAACCAGGAGTTGCTCGACGGCGATGGTGTGGTGGTCGGGCGCGTCGTCCGTCGATGGGGCGACTTGTCAGGCACGGTGACCGTCGTGGGCAAGTGGGCCGCCGGGTTCAGCCCCCTGGCCAAGCTCACCGTCGAGGTGGCCAACAGCTCGTCGTGGGAGGGCGAAGGCTCCTCCCGTGACGACGCCCTGGCCCGGTCGCTGATCGGCGTCCACACCTTGTTGGCGGCCAACGACGGCGAGTTCGTGTCGCTGCTCGACCCGCCGGAAGACGCCGTCGACGCCGCCGCGGACTGCGACAACGAGGGCACCTACCCGGTGCTGGTCGCCGATCCGTCAGGCGGCGCGGACGTGATCCTGTCGTCGCCCATCACGCTCTACGACCACCCCATCGTCGCCCCCGAGAGCCAGGGCGACCTCTACGACTCCACCGAGATCGACGAGATCCTGGCCCTTCGGGTCCTAACCCTCACCGAGGAGGAGAAGGCCGAGGCCCGGGGCACCGATGCCCGCGCCGCGGCCATCGTCGACCGCTGCGACAACATGCCGCCCGAGCTGTGGGAGCGGCTGCACGGCGCAGTGCGGGCGATCGGCCCCGCCGCGCCGTCCGAGGACAAGAAGCCGTGGTGGGACCCGGCGACCGATGCCGAGGTCGATCCGTGGACCGACACGCTTCGCATCGGCGACGTCGACGTCGGCAAGGGCACCCAGGTCATCCTGCGCCCCAACCGTCGAGCCGACGCCCACGACCTGTTCCTGGCCGGCATGGCCGCCACAGTGGCCGGGGTGTTCCACGACGTCGACGGCACCCAGCAGGTCGCGGTCAGCGTCGACGACGACCCGGCCACCGAGGAGCTGGCCTGGCAGGGTCGCTACCTGTTCTTCTTCCCCGACGAGATCGAGGTGGTGGCGTGACCACACCCCTCGTCGACACTATGACCGATCCCGAAACCGGTGCTCGGCCGACCCGCGCCCGTGTCCTGGTCGCCGGCATCGGCAACATCTTCCTCGGTGACGACGGCTTCGGGGTCGAGGTGGTCCAGCGCGTTGCGGCGCGGCCGGTGCCCGAGGGCGTCGAGGTCGTCGACTTCGGCATCCGTGGCCTGCACCTCGCGTACCAGCTCCTCGATGGCTACGACGTCCTGGTCCTCGTCGATGCCCTGCCGGTCGGCGAGGCCCCCGGCACCGTGGTCCTGGTCGAGGCCGAGGTGCCCGACACCCCCTCCGACCCCGAGATCACCGGGCCGGCGCTCGACGCTCACACCATGAGCCCCGCAGTCGTGCTCGGCACCCTTGCCTACCTCGGCGGCTCCATCGACCGGGTGCTCGTCGTCGGCTGTCAGCCGGCCACCGTCGAGGAGGGCATCGGTCTGTCCGAACCCGTGGCCGCCGCGGTCGACAATGCCTTGACCATGCTCGACGAGGTCCTCTCCGACCTTCTGACCGAGTCCGATCCGCCCCCCCGACCCCACCAACCCCCAACGAACGGAGCCCTGAAATGATTCGCCGACTACTCATGCTGGGAAGCCTCGCCGGCATCGCCGCCGTTGCCGTCAAGAGCTGGCCCGACCTCCAGCGCTACCTCAAGATCAAGCAGATGTGAGATGGAGATCGTCGGGCTCGTGGCCCTCATCGTGATCGCCCTGATGGTGCTGTTCGTCCTGTTCTGGGCGGTGCGTTCCATCTCTGACATCAACCGCTACCGCCGCCTTCGGAGGATGTGACCGCCCATGTGCCTCGGGATCCCAGGACAGGTCGTCGAGATGCTCGACAGCCACGAGCACCTCGCTCGCATCGACGTGAGCGGCGTGGGTCGGGTGATCAACATCGGGCTGCTCGAGGACGAGGACCTGGGCTGCGGTGACTGGGTGCTCATCCACGTCGGCTTCGCCATGTCGAAGATCGACGAGGAGGAGGCGGCGCTGGCCCTGGCCTCGCTCAAGATGATGGGTGGGATCTTCGACGAGGAGGTCGAGGCCCTGATGACGTCGCAGTCCGCAGCGGAGGAGATGCCCGACGCGGTGAAGGCTTGGGAGGACTGATGCGCTTCGTTGACGAGTACCGAGACCCTGTGGCGGCTCGCGCCCTGGTCCGGCGCATAACCGACCTGGCTGGCGACGACCACCTCAAGTTCATGGAGGTGTGCGGCGGGCACACCCACACGATCTACCGCCACGGCATCGAGCACATCTTGCCGTCGAACGTCGAGCTGGTGCACGGGCCGGGCTGTCCGGTGTGCGTGATCCCCATGGGCCGCGTCGACGACGCCATCTCGGTGGCCGAGTCGCCGGGCGTGATCTTCTGCTCCTTCGGAGACATGATGCGCGTGCCCGGGAGCAACGGGAACCTGCTCGAGGCCAAGGCCCGCGGCGCCGATGTCCGCTTCGTCTACTCGCCGCTCGACGCCCTCCGCATCGCCGAGGAGAACCCCGACCGAGAGGTCGTGTTCTTCGCCATCGGCTTCGAGACCACCGCGCCATCCACCGCGGTCACCCTGCTGCGGGCGAAGGCCAAGCAGGTCATGAACTTCCGGGTCTTCTGCAACCACGTCACCATCGTCCCGCCCATCAAGGCGATCCTCGATTCTCCCGATCTCCGCCTCGACGGCTTCCTCGGACCGGGGCACGTGTCGACAGTCGTCGGCAACCGGCCCTACCGGTTCGTGCCCGCCGAGTACGGCAAGCCGCTCGTCACTACCGGCTTCGAGCCCCTCGACATCCTGCACGGCATCGCCATGCTGCTCGAGCAGATTCGTCAGGGTCGCTGCGAGGTCGAGAACCAGTACACCCGCATCGTGCGCGACGAGGGCAACCCGGCCGCCTTGCGGGCCATGGCCGAGGTGTTCGAGCTGCGGCCTCACTTCGAGTGGCGAGGCCTGGGCTTCATCGCCCAGAGCGCGCTGCGCCTGCGCGACGAGTTCGCCGCCTTCGATGTCGAGAAGCACCACCGCCTGCCCAACATCCGTGTCGCGGATCCCAAGGCCTGCCAGTGCGGCGAGGTCCTGAAGGGCGTCATCAAGCCGTGGGAGTGCAAGGTCTTCGGCACGGCCTGCACGCCCGAGACGCCGATCGGCACCTGCATGGTGTCGTCGGAGGGCGCCTGCGCCGCCTACTACAACTTCGGCCGTCTTCACCGTGAGGCCGCCGTCGCCCTGGGCACCGCGGCCGGATAGGGCGAGCTCGGGCTCGTCACTCAGGCGAGGCCTCCGTACCGTTCGTGGTGCATCTCACGTCAGCTGGGTGCCGTCGGGGCGGGTGACGACGATGGTGAGATCGGGGCGTCGGGTCATGGTCCAGCCGGGTTGGTGGAGCAGCCGATGGTGACCGTGGCAGCCGAGGGCCAGGCCGTCGAGGGCAGTGCGGTGCTCGGCGGACCAGTGGGTGAGGTGATGCGCCTGACACCACTCCCAGGGGGCCGAGCATCCGGGGAACTCGCACCCGCCGGCGTGGGCGATGAGGGCACGCCATTGGGCGGGTGTGGCGGTGCGGGACACGGCTCCGACGTCGAGGGCGAGGGAGCGGCCGCGGGTGACGATGCGCGACACGCCGGCGTCGCAGAGGAGCCGTTGGACGGTGGTGGTGGGGATCGGTCCGGTGCCGACGATCTCAGCGGTGCGGCTCAGCAGGTCGGGTGGGGCGCGACCTTCGAGGGTGTTCAGGTCGACGAGGACGTTGAACAGCGGCCGACCCAGGCCTCCGGCGATCTTGTCTGACTTTCCCGCTCGACCGGGTGGGCCGGTGCCGGGTGGGAGAAACAGCCCTTGGGCGGCGCCGATCGCCGAGCACCCGCATTCGGGGGGTTCTTCGTCGACGGGTTCGAGGGGTTCGTCGTCGTCGAGGTCGTCGGGACCGAACAGTTCCGGTCCCCGATGGTTCGCGGGTGGGGCGACTTCGGCCTCAGCGTCGCGATCGTGGTCGCCGAAGGGCACCGGTCGATGCGGGGGGCCGTTGGCCTCGGACTCGTCAGGCGACGGGGCCTCCGACGAGCCCTCGGGCGGCAGGTCGGAGGCGCTCAGGTCGTCGGCACCCGTGGCGTCGCTGGGGTTCGATGTGGCGCCGCTGCCGTCGTCGACCTCGTCGGTCGCTGAACCCTCACCGGCCTCCGTTGCCGGGACGTTGATCGCGGCCCCGGATCGGCCGGTCGATGTTCCGGCTTCTGTGCCGTCCTCGGAACCGCTCTGGTCGTCCTGGCGAGCGACCGTCTCCTCGGCGGCGCGGGTTCGGGCGTCGCGGCGGACGTCGACGACGGTGGCCGATGCTGCGGCGCGGCGGGCCATCTCGACGAGGGCGTCGTGGCGCAGCTGGGCGGCGGAGGGCCGGTGGCCGTCGGCGTTGGTCGACAGGCCCCAGCGGTGCAGGTCGTTGATGATGGCTTCGAGCTCGGAGCCGACCACGGCGTTGGCTTCGGTGGTGAGCAGTCCGTCGAGGAACCCCATCCCGTCCATTGACGTGGACAGGTTGACCTTGCGCTTGGTCTGGCGATCCTCGTGTGATGCCTCGTCGGCGTCGGGATCAGCGGCTGCGGCCCAGTTGCGCATGACGCGAGCGCCGCGCTCGACGTGATGGTCGCTCACCTTGTCGAGGAGCCGTTGCTCATCCGCGTCGAACGCCCGGGCCGTGGTCTCTGACACGCCTCGGGCGGCGGCGAGGGTCCGCAGCTTGTCGAAGCCGAGCTGTCCGTCGCGAGCCGCGTCCATGCACCGGTCCATGTGTCGGGCTTGGCGGGCGACCTTGACCGTCACCGACGCTGCGGTGCGCGACACGCCGGCACGGGCCGCGATCCAGCCCGACGCGGTGAACGCCCCGTCGTGCATGTGTTGCTTGCGGCCGTCGAACACACCGACGGCATCCACGATGGTCGCGTCGAGGGTGGCCTTCAGCCGGTACAGCGCGGGCAGGTGCTCGGCCAGGGCGGCCTCGGACAATGACCCGATGTCGGATTCGGCCAGGGCCTGCAAGGCGGCCGCGGCAGCCCCTCGCCGTTCCACCGGCCGGGGCTCGATAGCGGTAGCGAACATCAGTTCGTATAGTACCCCATCGACCGGCCATACACACCCCGCAAACCCATATCCGGCAAGGAAATGTCGCGATTCTCACCTGCCTGCCGGAGCGCCCCGCTCCACCTCAGGCTGCGGTGCGTCGGCCAGCGGGAGGTGTTGCAGTCACGGGCAAGCGCAGGGCGAGCCCCCGCACGCCGGGCAGCCGTCGGCGTAACGGGCGGCGGCCTCGTCGAGAGAAAGCCCGAGCTGCTCCGCGAGCGACGCCAGCCACGCCAGCACATCGCCCAGCTCGTGGAGCTGGCTAGCGGGAGTGCCCTTGCGCACGGCCTGAGCCAGCTCGCCCATCTCCTCGGCCAGCCAGGCCACCGTGGCGGGTCGGCCCCGCGCCGTGTCGCGCTCGCCGTAGGTCGCCGCGATCCTCCGCTGCAGCTCGGTTATGTCCATGGGCAGAACCTATGGCCGGGACGGACGCAGCAGCGGGGCCAGGGTCAGCGAACCGCGGCCCGAACCGTGTGACGGACGGTCGGAGCCCTCAACCCTTCTTGTGAGGCCGGAGGTGCTCGCGCAGGTTGCCGATCTGGTCGACGAGCCAGGGAATGAGCTGGGAGGTGTCGACCATGGTGCCCTGGACGTAGTGGTCTAGGTCGAGCAGGTGGTGGGTGCGGGCGATGACCTTGTTGAGCTGGTGGTTGACCCGCACCTCGCCGTGCACGGGGATCTTGAACAGGTTGGCCAGGTCGGCGCGCCACATGGCAGCCAGGTCGTCGGGGTCGGTCACCTTGTTGCGCATCTCCGCGGCGATGGCGACGGTCGTCTTCGACCCCAGGGCCTGTGAGACCAGTCCTGATCCGGTGCGGCGGTCGACCACCAGGAACACCGACGACAGGATGGGGTCTCCGGGCGTCTTGAAGCCCATCTGCTGGCGGTCGGAGTGGGCGACGACCTGGAAGCAGGGCCATCCCTGGTGCGACAGGCCCTGGACGATCTGGCCGACGACGATCTCGTCCTTGGACTCGCGCAGCTCGGACTTGTGGGCGTAGGTGTTCAGCGCGTCGAGCAGTCCCATGGACGGTGGCTCCTCAGCTCCCGAAGCGGGTGTGGACGAAGGTACGCATGGTGTGGACCAGGGCCGCGATGTGACGTCGCAATAAGTCGTGGTCGACGGCGAGCTTGTCATCGACGTAGAGGTCGGGCTCGAGGAAGAGCTCGATGCGGGCGTAGACGTAGCCTGACGAGATGTCGGCGTCGAAGCTGACCGTTCCCGGCTCGGGGGTGGCTACGAACGCGCTGGCCACCTCGGAGCGGAGGGCCTGGCCGATCTGTCCGGCGTTGCCGAGACGCTCGCCGTAGCCGACCACGAGGTTGGCCCTGTGGTTGAGCACCTTGGACGCAGCCAGACCGGGCGTCAGGTGCTGGAGCTCGACCGTGACCCGGGCGCCGGTGGTGGGGACCTCGAAGCGGAGGCTGTGCTGGGGGCCGGCCTCGGCTCCTGACGGCGCAGCCCCGACCGGAGAGCCCGCGGCTGGAGCAGCCGGCGCTCCGGCCGGTGGCGCGGTGGCCAGGCCGGGCGGCAACCCGGTGCCGATGTCGATGAGCACGAACCCGCTGTCGACGAGGGCGGTGATGATGCCGCCGACGATCGTCTCGTCGATGGTCGCAGCCTTCTCGGTCTCCTTGTACATGTCCCAGCTGCGGTCGATGAGGGCCAGGAACTCGTCGTCGAGCTCCTGGTCGGAGAGGCCGGCCATGAGGGCGTCGATGGCGTGACCGCCGCCGGGGGCCGCCTGTGTCGGCGGGGCCACGCTCTGCAGGTGCTCGGCCAGTCCCGGCGCCTGGTTGGCCGGTGTCCAGCCCGGAGCCTCGGGCCACCACAGGGGCGTCTCGGGCGACAGCTCGCCGCGCTCGATGCGACCGACGATCTCGTTGGCCGGCGTCGGCCCCTGCTGGGCGCCCGACGGGTCGGTCCAGTGGACCGCGGTGCCCGGGGTGAGCGTGCTCATGGCCGGCAGTCTGTCAGCCCGCAGGGTCGGGCAGGGAGGGCGGTTTGCGTGGGCTGGTCGCCTACGCGACCGCCTCGCTGTCGGCGTCGTCGGCCAGCTCCTCGGGAGTTAGGGCCCGCAGGATGCAGAACTCGTTGCCCTCGGGGTCGGCGAGCACCACCCAGGTCTGATCGTCGCCCTGGCCGATGTCGACCCGGGTCGCTCCCATGGTCTCGGCCCTGGCCAGCTCGCGATCGTGGTCGTCGGGGCGCAGGTCGATGTGGAGGCGGTTCTTGACCGTACGGGCATCCGGCACCTTGCCGAACAGGATGTCAGGGGAGACGCCGTCCTCCGGGCTCCCGGCCGATGGCTCGAGCACGACCTCCTCGTCATCTTCGAAGGTGATGCGCCACCCGTGCTGCTCAGCCCACCA
>Ga0136640_10000154_pt1 | contig 24408 bp, 22 predicted proteins | sample AntDrymUQ8642106_2_FD_105498 | JGI IMG/M metagenome (GOLD analysis project Ga0136640, IMG submission 105498) | Polar desert sand microbial communities from Dry Valleys, Antarctica - metaG UQ864 (21.06) | ecosystem: Environmental > Terrestrial > Soil > Desert | place: Antarctica: Dry Valley...
GCGCGGCTTGCGCCACCTGCGCTTCGGCATTGCTGATGCAGTTCATGCACATGAGCCCAGAGTAGAGCCCGCCGTGGCTCCGCAGCGACGGCCAGCCGTCGCGCGACACCGAGCGTGCGCATCGATTCGACATCCTCGTCCGTGCCGACCTCGCCCTGGTCGGCCAACCCCGATGCCTCCCAGATCCGACGCACGAACTCGAGGTCGAGCCCGTGGACGGTCGCCGCCTCCTTCACGGTGCGTATCCCGGGCGTCGTTGGCTTCAGCGAGTGAGACGTACTGGTCGAACAGACCGGGCTGTGACCTGAGCGCGGCGGGGCGCTTGACCTTCGACCCAGGTCGAAGGCATACGTTGCCACCCATGAGCACGAGCACGAGCACCTACACCATCGGCGAGGTCTCTGACCGGACCGGGTTCACGCCCTCCGCGCTGCGCTACTACGAGGGCATCGGCCTCGTCTCGCCGGTCGAGCGCACCGAGGCCGGGTACCGGATGTACGACGACGACACCTTGTCGCGCCTGGCCTTCGTTGCCCGGGCCAAGCAGCTGGGGTGCTCGCTCGACGAGATCGCCGAGCTGGCCGGGCTCTGGGACGGCGAGCGCTGTGGCCCGGTGCAGCGTCGGCTCCACGAGCTGGTGACCGAGAAGATCGCACTCGCTCGCCTTCAGACCGCCGATCTCAGCGCCTTCTCCATCCAGCTCCGAGCGGCGGCAACACGACTGGGGAGCGATCCCATCGACGGTCCGTGCGCGGAGAGCTGCGCCTGCCTGACCGATGCCGAGACGCCGCCTGAGCCCCCGATCGCATGCACCCTCTCGCCCGAGGAGGTGCCGACGCGAGTAGACGACTGGCAGACGGTCCTGGCTCACGTCCGGGATCGGGTCACGACCGGCGACGGCGCCCTTCGACTCGAGCTCGACGCCGCGGTGCCGATCGACGAGCTGACCCGACTCGTCGCCGCTGAGCAGCGGTGCTGCGCCTTCTTCGCCTTCGCCATCACCGTGGACGATCGGGGCATCGGCCTGGAGGTGCACGCTCCCGAGGCCGCCGGAGACGTCGTCGCCTCCCTGTTCGGCCGGACGGACGAGGGGTAGCCTCGGCCCGGTGAAGCGCCTCGTCGCCTGCGCGGTCGGCTCGTACCTGCTCGTCGCCCTCTTCGGCAGGGTCATGGAGGGGTTGGGCGCCAGGCAGTGCGGCTGCTCTCAGGAGTGCTGGTGCCACAAGCCCGGCCTGAGCCTGTTCCGGTGGGTGTTCCCCGTCGGGCACCTCGGGAGCGAACAGGACAAGCGGACAGCGGACACTGCGTCGTGAACATCGAGATCCTCCACACCGCTGACTGTCCCAACAGCGGTCCCGTGGTGGAACGCGTCGAGCAGGTTGCGGCCGACCGGCCCGAGATGACCGTGATCGTCACGCTGATCGAGCAGGGTCGGCCGAGTCCGGACGGCTTCACCGGATCGCCCTCGGTGCTGATCGACGGCACCAACCCGTTCGGGAAGCAGCAGGTCGACACCGCAGCGTGTGCGTTGTTCCCGCCCACGCCCGATCAGGTCGAGGCGGCCATCAGGCAACGGCCGGTCACCCTGCGGACCTGACCCCGGGCCCGATACCCCGGAGCTTGGTCAAGGGTCGAGGGCGGAGCGGAGGACGGCCAGGCGCTCGGGCACGACGCGCCAGTACACCCATCGGCCGCGCTTCTCTCCGGCGATGAGACCGGCGTCGCTCAGGACCTTGGTGTGGTGGCTGACGGTGGGCTGGGATCGTCCGAGCGGCTCGGTCAGCTCGCAGGAGCAGACCTCGTCGGACGCGGTGGCCACCAGGTTGAACAGACGCAGCCGCACAGGGTCGGCGAGAGCAGCGAAGACGGCGGACAGCTCGATCGCGTCGGCTTGATCGAGGGAATCGGCGACCACCGAAGCGCAGCACGCGCCGGCCACCGCGATCGTGGAGCTCGTCGCCTTGGCCATACCTTCTACCTCCTACGCATTGACATGTATCGATACATCGGGCATCATCAATGGATCGACAACAGCCAAGGTACCGGAGGACCCCTGATGTCTCGTGTGCAGCTCGCCCTCAACGTCGCAGACCTCGACGCCGCAGTGGACTTCTACTCGAAGCTGTTCTCCACCGAACCGGCCAAGGTCCGTCCCGGCTACGCCAACTTCGCCATCGCTGAGCCGCCGCTCAAGCTCGTGCTCGTAGAGGCGCACGGGGCTGCGGGCACCCTCAACCACCTGGGCGTCGAGGTCGACGACACCGCGGCGGTCACCGCCGCCACCCGGCGCCTCAAGGACGAGGGCCTAGCCACGGCGACCGAGGACGAGGTGTCGTGCTGCTTCGCGGTGCAGGACAAGGTGTGGGTCGACGGGCCAGACGGAGAGCCGTGGGAGATCTACACGGTCCTCGCCGACGTCGAGCATCCGCACGGCGAGCTCCGCAGCACCGAGCCCGAGGCCGACGCTCCGTGCTGCTCCACGGCGCCCGAGTCCGCCGCCCGCTGCTGCTGACGGCCGATCCGGCAGCACAGAAGTCGACCGAGTAACCCACCCATGACCGACCTCGGGCGTCGGGCCACCGCCGAGGCGGTCGGCACCGCCCTGCTCGTCGCCATCGTGATCGGGTCCGGCATCTTCGCGGTGCGATTGTCGCCTGACGACATGGGCCTCCAGCTGCTCGCGAACAGCATCGCGACCGGCGCCGGGTTGGTGGCGCTGATCCTCGCCTTCGGGCCGGTGTCGGGCGCCCACTTCAACCCGGCGGTGACCCTCGCCGACCGGCTGCTGGGCGGCATCTCGACCCGCGACGCCGGGGCGTACGTCGCCGCCCAGATCGCGGGTGCCTGTCTCGGAGCGGTGGTCGCCAACCTGATGTTCGAGCTGCCCGCCGTCGATCTCTCGACCCGCGACCGATCATCAGCGGGGCTGTGGCTCGGGGAGTTGGTCGCCACCTTCGGGCTGCTCACCGTGATCCTCGGCGTCGTCCGATCAGGGCGGGCCTCCGCAGCGCCTTTCGCCGTCGGTGGCTACATCGCCGCGGCCTACTGGTTCACCTCCTCGACGAGCTTCGCCAACCCGGCGGTCACCGTCGGACGCACGCTCTCGGACACCTTCGCCGGCATCAGTCCCGGATCGGCCCCTGCGTTCGTCGTCGTGCAGCTCGCCGGCGCCCTCCTGGCCGTCGCGCTGGCCCGCTACCTACACCCCACCCTCGTACCCGAGCGCGTCGTCGTCCCCCACGACGGCGCCGACCTGAAGGAGCCCTGACATGACCGACCCCCAACCTCTCACCCTGTCCGAGACCCAGGCGCTGCGGTCCGCGGCCGCCAACCTGCACCGCGAGTTCGACGGTGTCTTCGGCACCGAGACGATCGAGCAGTTCCTCGTCACCAGCTACGACCAGTTCGCCTCCACCGCCCGCATCGCCACGTTCCTGCCCCTCTTCGCCGAACGCTTCGCCCGACAGCGGCTCAAGGCCCTGGCCAAGGTCGAGGGCAAGGCGACCGACGGTCTGCCCATCGCCCTGTTCCTCTGCGTCCACAACGCCGGGCGCTCGCAGATGGCGCTGGGCTGGTTCAACCACCTCGCCGGCGACCGGGCCATCGCCTGGTCCGGAGGGTCCGAACCCGGGAGCGAGGTCAACCCATCCGCGATCGAGGCCATGGCCGAAGTCGGCGTCGACATCGGCCGCGAGTTCCCGAAGCCGTGGACCGACGAGATCATCCGGGCCGCCGACGTCGTCATCACCATGGGCTGCGGCGACGCCTGCCCGCTGATTCCCGGCAAGCGCTACGAGGACTGGGAGCTCGACGATCCCGAGGGCCTGGACCTCGACGCAGTCCGACCCATCCGCGACGAGATCGGCCGCCGGGTCCAGACCCTCCTGTCCAGTCTGGATGTCACTGTGTCCTGAGCGCCTCGCTCAGAGCTCGGGCGGTGTCATTGGCCGTCGAGGATGCACCGGGCCGACCGGCGGACCTGATGCTCGAAGAACTCGTCCGCGTCGGTGATGACGCCGTGGAAGTGGCCGAAGAGCTCGAAGCTGATGGCGCCGAAGAGCTGGGTCCAGGCGACGAGAGCACGGGCCAGCACCTCGTCGGGCACGCCCGGTGCCACCTGATCGCGGAGCCGGACGAGGTCGGCGACCGTCGCTACCTCGTCGCCCCGCGAGGGACCACCCAGTGGGTCCGCAACCTCCGCGTCGCGGGCACCGGCCAGCTCCGGGTCGGCCGGCGGGTCGAGCAGTTCCGGGCCGCCGAGCTCCCCGAGGGCGACCCCAAGGTGACCGTCCTCCAGGCCTACCTCCGGCGGTGGAGCTGGGAGGTGGGTCAGTTCTTCGACGGCGTCGACGTCGATGACCCCGCCGCGCTGGCCCGGGTGGCGTCGGGGTACCCCGTGTTCGCCATCGAGCGCGAGGCCTGACCGGCCGCAGCCGTGAGCGCGAGTCCGGCTGGCCCCGGGCCGCCTCGATGACCCAGGGCCCCACGGCTGCCATGATCGAACTGCCGATGCCCAGCGACACCACCCCCGCCCCGAACCACCCTGACGCGCTGCGCCGCCCGGGGCGGGCCATCACCGGGATGTCGGCCATCCTGTTGCCGTTCACCACCGATGGCGACATCGACTGGGACGGGCTGGCCGCTCACATAGCCCGCACCGCCGAGGCCGGGTTGTGGCCAGCTGTGAACATGGACACCGGGTACGTGCAGCTCCTCGACGAGGCGACCCAGGATCGGGTGCTCGACGTGGCCGCCGAGCACGGGGGCGGGCGGTTCGTGGCCGGGGCGTTCGTTGCTGACGAGCCCGGCGACCCCCTCGACCTAGCCGCCTACCGTCGCCGGGCCGAGGCCATCGCCGGGCGCGGCGGGACGCCGGTGATCTTCCCGTCCTACGGCCTGAGCGCGCTCGACGGCACCGGGTGGGTCGGCGCCCATGCCGCGCTGGCCGAGTCGTGTGAGCAGCTCATCGCCTTCGAGCTGGGCGAGATGTTCGTGCCCTACGGCCGCATCTACGACCTCGACACCTACGCCGGGCTGATGGAGGTGCCGGCGTGCATCGGGGCCAAGCACTCGTCGCTCGAGCGCCAGCCGGAGTGGGACCGCCTGGCCCGGCGCGACCAGGTGCGCCCCGACTTCCTGGTGCTCACCGGCAACGACCTGGCCATCGACATGGTGATGTACGGCAGCGACTACCTGCTCGGCCTGTCGACCTTCGCTCCGGACCTGTTCGCCCGGCGCGACGAGGCCTGGCGCGCCGGCGACGCCGCCTTCCACGAGATGAACGACGTCCTTCAACACCTGGGCCAGCTCACGTTCCGTCCGCCGGTACCCGGCTACCGCCACGACGCGGCGATGTTCCTCCAGCTTCGAGGGTGGATCGCCAGCGACACCATCCCGGGCGGCGCCGTCGCCCGACCCGAGAGCGACCGCGAGATCCTCCGTGACATCGTGGCGCGGGTGGAGTCCCTCCTCCCATGACCGGCACCCCGAGGCGGCGGCACGTGCAGGTGAAGTCGCTAGCCAGCGTCGACGCGTTCCGCAGCCACTGCGAGGACGTGGGCGCCGAGATCCCGGTCGACGACGTCATCGCCACCGGCGACGGCGCTCCCCTCGCCCAGCCGCTCGACACCGAGGCCGGCCGGCTCGGCAACCGCCTGGCCATCCTTCCCATGGAGGGCTGGGACGGCACCAACGACGGGCGGCCCACCGACCTGGTGCGGCGGCGGTGGAGCCGCTTCGGGTCCAGCGGGGCCGACCTGATCTGGGGCGGCGAGGCCTTCGCAGTGCAACACGCCGGCCGGGCCAATCCCCACCAGCTCGTGATCGAGGAGCGCACGGCCGACGACATCGCCGGGCTGCGCCGGACCTTGCGGGACGGACGGGCCGAGGCCGGCCTCGACGGCGAGCCGGTCATCGGGCTCCAGCTCACCCACTCGGGACGCTTCTCCCGGCCCGACGACGAGCCCCGCCCCCGGATCGCCTACCGCCACCCGGTGCTCGACGCCCGGGTCGGCGCAGGGGGCGACGACGTGTTGAGCGACGACGACCTCGACGCCCTCGTGGGCCGGTTCGTGGCCGCTGCGGTCATCGCCGAGCAGGCCGGCTTCGACTTCGTGGACGTGAAGCACTGCCACGGCTACCTGGGCCACGAGCTGCTGTCGGGCGTCGACCGACCCGGCCCCTACGGCGGGACCTTCGAGGGCCGCACCCGCTTCCTCCGCTCGGTGGTCGAGGGCATCGGCTCCGCTGCCCCGAGGCTGGTGATCGGTGTGCGGCTTAGCGTCTTCGACCTCGTCGCGTTCCGTCCCGGTCCCGACGGCGTGGGCGAGCCCGACATCGCCGGCGACGGCGCCGACGCTCCGTTCGCCTTTGGCGGATCGGCCGACGGGCTGCGGCCCGACCTGCGCGAGACCCACCGGTTCTGCGACCTGCTGGGCGACCTCGGCGTCGGCCTGCTGTGCGTCACCGCCGGCAGCCCCTACTACAACCCCCACATCCAGCGGCCGGCGTACTTCCCACCGTCGGACGGCTACCGCCCTCCCGAGGATCCTCTTGTCGGCGTGGCACGCATCCTCACGGCCACGGCCGAGATCAAGGCTCGCCACCCCGGCCTCGTCGTGGTCGCGTCGGGCCTCAGCTACGTGCAGGACTGGTTCGGTCACGTCGCCCAGGCCGTCGTCGGGCAGGGCGTGGCTGACGTGGTCGGGTTGGGCCGCATGGTCCTCAGCTACCCGACGCTGCCGGCCGATCTCCTGGCCGGTCGGCCGTTCGAGCGCCGACTCGTCTGTCGAACCTTCAGCGACTGCACCACCGCTCCTCGCAACGGCCTGGTGTCGGGCTGCTACCCCCTCGACCCCCTCTACAAGGACTCCGACGCCCGAGTGCAACTCGCTGCGGCCAAGCGCCGAACCCGGGACTAGGGCAGATGCCTCGTGAGGGGTCGCCTCAACCGACGGTGAAGCCCTTGTAGCCCTCGGCTGCGACGGCGTCAGCGGTCTCACGGTAGGTCGGAAAGCCGGGCAGGGGCATGAAGACCCGGGTCTTGCCGGGCACGTTCGCCCCCAGGTACCACGAGCCGCACGTTGGGAACAGGGTCAGCCCAGCCACCGCGTTGACGAAGTCGACCCAACCGTCCTGCGCCTCGACGTCGGCCTCGATGCGGCGGTGGCCCTGGCTGCGCATGTGAGCAAGGCAGTCGGAGATCCAGTCCACGTGGTGCTCGATCGACACGAGCATGTTGGTGAGCACCGACGGGCTGCCCGGGCCGGTGATGATGAACAGGTTGGGGAAGCCGGCCACGCCCAGGCCCAGATAGGTACGGGGTCCCTCCGTCCAGACCTCCGCGAGGGTTCGGTCGCCTCGGCCCCGGATGTCGATGCGGGTCAGGGCCCCGGTCATGGCGTCGAAGCCGGTGGCCAGCACGAGGACGTCGAGGTCATGGTGGCCCGCAGTGGTGCGCACGCCGGCAGGCGCCACCGTCTCGATCGGTGTGGCGGCCAGGTCGACCAGCTCGACGTTGGGCTTGTTGAACGTCTCGTAGTAGCCCGTGTCGACGCACAGGCGCTTGCACCCGATGACCTGCGACGGCATCAGCCGCTCGGCCACGTCGGGGTCGGCGACGATCGATCGGATCTTGTCCCGCACGAAGTCGGCTGCGGTCTCGTTGGCGGTCTCGTCTATCAGGAGGTCGGTGAAGGACCCGATGAACGGGAGCCCTCCGCGCTCCCAGCGGGCCTCGTACTCGGCCAGGCGCTCAGCGGGTTCGACGTCGAGGGCACCCTCGTCGCGCCGTGGTAGGCGCGAGCCGAAGGCGCTCGGCATCTCGCGGTTGTCCGCCCTGAACCGGCCGTAATCATCCTTGATCGCCGCCACCTCGGCCGGGTCGAGGGCGCGGTTGTGGGCCGGGACGGTGAAGGCCGGGGTGCGCTGGAACACGATCAGAGCGTCGGCCAGCTCGGCCAGGATCGGGACGGCCTGGATGGCCGAGGAGCCGGTGCCGATGACCCCAACCCGCTTGCCGCTGACGTCGACGCCCTCCTGGGGCCAACTGGCAGTGCGGACCGTCTCGCCCGCGAAGTCCTGCAGCCCGGGGATGGCCGGGTCGATGGGCACCGACAGGCAGCCGGTGGCCATCACCAGGAACTGGGCGTCGAGGTCTTCGCCGGAATCGGTCTCGACCAACCACCGGCCGCGCTCGTCGTCGAAGGTGGCCGCCTTGACCCGGGTGTCGAACCGGATGTGACGACGCAGGTCGTAGCGGTCGGCGACGTGCTCGGCGTAGCGGAGGATCTCGGGCTGGGTGGCGTAGCGCTCGGACCACTCCCACTCCTGCTGGAGCTGCTCGTCGAAGCCATAGGAGTACTCCATGCTCTCGATGTCGCAGCGGGCGCCTGGGTAGCGATTCCAGTACCACGTGCCGCCGACGCCGCTGGCCGCCTCCACGCACTGCACGTCGAGGTTCAGCTCCCGCGCCTGCAGGACCATGTACATCCCGGCGAAGCCGGCGCCCACCACGGCCACGTCGACGTGCTGCGGTCCGCTCATGGCCGGGCCGCCGCCGTTGCGAGGGGTGGACGGCGGTCGTGACAGCAGCGCATGGCGCCATCGACCGTAGAGGCTGACGCCTTGCCGGGCGGAGCCACCATGGCGGGTGAGGTCTCAGGTGCCTTCGGCTGAGGCTCTACGGATCGGTTCCAACGCCTCGATGTAGTCGGTGAGCCTGGCGGCGAGCGCAGGGCCGAGCTCCTCGTCGTCGAGGTCCGGATCGGGCCACGTCTCCGACAGCCGGCACCAGTCGTCGCGCGCGCCGAGGAACGCACCGGCGACCGGCTCGTCACCCAGCACCGACCGCCACCGCTGCCCCGCAGCGGTGAGCACAGCCAGGACGGCGTCGTTGTCGGCCGGCTTGGGGTTCTCGGCGTGGAACCCGACCTCGACGGCGAGCACCGCCGCCTCGGGCACGTCGTGCGGGCCGATCACCTGGGCCTCGTAGTGCTCCCGCGTCGGCTTATCGGGACCGAACCAGACCTTGAGGCCGTAGCGGTGCCAGCGGGTGCGGACCGGCCCGAGCTCAGGCGGCACCATCCCCCGCAGGGCGTCGGCCACCACCTCGAACAGCTCCACCCCCCAAGCATGGGGCCGCTCACGCCGGTGCGCCAGCACCCGGCGCCTCACAAGGTCCGTCCGAACTGGTGTAGATCTGACCGGTCATGGGGCGCGCGATCGACACCAGTTCGGGAGGTCTGGCTACAGGTCGGGGAGGTCCTGCTGCAGGCCGATGAGGTCGCGAAGGGGGTCACCGACCTCGGCCAGGCGGTCCAAGACGGTGCGGATCGTCCAGCGGTCAGGGGCCAGGTCGGGGCCGTCGAGCTCGTCCCACTCGATAGGGACCGACACCGGGGCGCCGGGGGCGGGGCGGACGCTGAACGGACCGACGAGGGTCTTGTTGATGGCGTTCTGGGTGAAGTCGAGGCGGGCCTTGCCGCCTCGCTCCTTCTTGGCCCAGGCCCAGCTCACCATGTCAGGCACGGCCTTGCCCACCACCCGGGAGATGGCCTCGACCCACGCTCGGGTGTCCTCGAAGGAGTGGCCGTCGGCCACCGGCACCCAGATCTGAATGCCCCGCTTGCCGGTGACCTTGGCCCCGGCCCGCACCTCCATGCGGTCGAGAACGACCTTGTGCAGCCGGGCCAGGGTGACGATGTCGGCGAACGGGGTCTTGGGGCCGGGGTCGAGGTCGATGTAGGCCCAGGCCGGTTCTCGCCAGCGCTCGGTCGTGGAGTTCCACGGATTGAGCTCGACGGCGCCGTAGTTGGCCAGCCACGCCAGCGTGGCCGGGCTGTCGACGACGATGTAGGTGACGGTGTCATCGGGCTTGGCGTCGGGGTACTCCCACCGGGCCATCCAGTCCGGGGCGTGGCTCGGAACGGCCTTGTGCCAGAAGCCGGGCTTGTCGACACCCTGCGGGAAGCGGTTGGAGTTGACCGCCCGGCCGACCAGGTACGGCAGCATGGCCGGGGCGACGCAGGCGTGGTAGCGGATGAGGTCCCGCTTGGTCACCGGTTCGGCGTCGTCGTCGGTCGGCGGGAACAGCACCTTGTCGAGGTTGGTCAGCTTGAGTGTCCGGCCCTGCAGCTCCCACTCGCCCTTGGCCCCGAGGGCGTCGAGGGCGTCGAGCTCATCCACGGTCGGCGTCGGCCACGATGGGGTCTGGCTCTCGTCGCCATCTGACTCCGGAGCGGCCGATCGAGCCGGCCGGGCGCGTCCCTTCGGCGGAGCGGCCAAGTCGCCGTTCGCCTCGTCCTCCAGGACCTCGTCGTTGGTGCGCCCCGTCTTGACCGACGTCAGGTGATCCTCGGGATCCCAGCCGGCGACGGCGTGATCGTCCTTCTTGTGGACTAGCAGCCACTGGTCGCCGTCGCCTCGGCGCACCATGGCGAACCGTCCGGCCAGCCGCTCACCGTGGAGGTCGAAGTGCAGCTCGCCGGCGTGGACCGCGGCGACCGGATCGTCGCCCACCGATGACCAGGTGCCCCAGTCCCACACGATGACGTCGCCCCCGCCGTACTCCCCCTTCGGGATCGTGCCCTCGAAGTCGAAGTAGTCGAGCGGGTGGTCCTCGACGTGGACGGCGAGGCGTCGCTGAGCGGGATCGAGGGTTGGGCCCTTGGGCACCGCCCAGCTGGCCAGCGCACCGTCCATCTCCAGGCGCAGGTCGTAGTGCCGGCGGGTGGCCCGGTGTCTTTGGACCACGAACCGATCGCCAGCGTCAGGCGGTGGGGCAGAGGTCGCCCCTGACGGCTCGTCGGTGACCGAGAAGTCGCGCTTGGATCGATATCGGTCCAGCCGATCTCTCTCCCCCGATCGCTTCTTGCGTGGGCTCATGTCCCTCCCGGCCGGTCAACGACGGCCGACGGGCGAGCGAACCACGCCCGCGACCGGGTCACGCCGGTGGCCCCGCCGACGCCGAGCCGCCGAGCGTGTCTTCTCTCCGCCGGGCCCGAGGGATGGGCAGGGGGGCCACGCCATCGGTGATCGACAGGGTCATCGAGCCCAGCTCCTGCACGGTCACCGTCACCGTGTCGCCGGGCTGGAGCGGGGGGTGGCCATCGGGTCCGTGGCGACCCCACATCTCGGCCAGGCAGCCCCCGCCGCACGTGCCCGAGCCGAGCACGTCGCCCGGCCGGACCTCGGTGCCGCGGGAGGCGTAGGCGACCATGGCCCCGAACGACCAGGCCATGTTGTCGAGGCGGTCCGATCCGAGTCGGCGACCGTTGATCTGTGCCGTCATGTCGAGGGCGTAGCTCGGACCGGATCTGTGTGACTGGAGCTCGTCGGGTGTGACGAGGACAGGCCCCATCGTGGTGGCGGTGTCCTTGCCCTTGGCCGGGCCCAGGTTCACCTGCATCTCGGCGAACTGGACGTCGCGGGCCGACCAGTCCACGAGGATCGTGAACCCGGCGATGTGGTCCTCGGCCTCGTCGGGGTGGAGGTCCCGTCCGGCCCGCCCGACCACGGCGGCCACCTCCAGCTCGAGGTCGAACATCTGGCTGCCCGGGGCGACCGGGACCGGGTCGCGAGGACCGATCACGGCATAAGGGTTGGTGAAGTAGAACGCCGGCGCCTCGTACCACTGGGGGGCGACCACCGCGTCGGGACCACGGTTGAGGACCGTGCCGGCGATGTGGCTCTCGAAGGTCATGAAGTCCCGCACCGTCGGCGGGCGCGGGATCGGGGCGAGTAGGTGGACCTCGTCGAGCGATCCCAGGTCGGGCCCGTCCTCGGCCGCCCGCTCCCCGGCCTCGCGCCGGGCCGTCCCGTCGTCGCCGGCGATGTCGAGGAGGTCGAGCAGCTGCGTGCCGGATGGCAGCGCTCGCACCCGGCCCTCGACCGCCACACCGGCCCGCTCCTCGCCCGAATGGAGGACGGTGACGAACCTCATCGGGTTCGTGGCTCCCGGATCACGGGGCCATCATGCATCCCGCTCGCAGTCGGCGTCAGCCCTCTCCGGAGGGTCTCGTCTCGTCGTCACGTGTCCGTCGATGGCAGGCCTCCTGGCGTTCACACGGGCTCCCTATCGTCAGGCACCGCCGAACTCGAGGCTCGAGACTGAGGGGAGAGCGCCGCCGATGGACCGCCGCCAGTTCCTGCAGGTGATGGCCGTCGGTGGGGTCGCCCTCGCCGGACCGACCGTGCTCGCCGCCTGCCAGCCCGCCATCCCCGAGGACTACGGACTGGCCTCGGACCCGTCCTACGGGCCGCTCGGCAACCCCGACGCCAACGGCCTGCGCCTCCCGGCCGGCTTCAGTTCCCGGGTCATCGCCACGTCGGGCCAGGTCGTGGCCGGCACCGCCTACCCGTGGCACTCGGACCCCGATGGCGGTGCCTGCTTCCACTCCGTGACCGGCCAGGGATGGATCTACGTCTCGAACTCCGAGACCGTCGTGGGCGGCGCCTCGATGGTGCGGTTCTCGGCGACCGGAGCGATCGTCGAAGCTCACCGCATCCTCTCCGGGACCGCCGCCAACTGCGCCGGCGGACCCACGCCGTGGGGGAGGTGGCTGTCGTGCGAGGAGCACCCCCTGGGACAGGTGTGGGAGTGCGACCCCAACGGCCTACGCGCCGCTGTGGTCCGCCGCGGCATGGGCACCTTCCAGCACGAAGCGGCGGCGGTGGACTCGTACCAGCGAGTCGTGTACCTGACCGAAGACAACCCCGAGGGCGCCCTTTACCGCTTCCGCCCGACGACCTGGCAGGACCTGTCCAGCGGGACGCTCGAGGTGCTGACCGAGCGGTCGGGGACCCTGTCGTGGGTGGCGGTCCCCAACCCGACGCCGTCGCTGCTGGAGACCCCGACACGCGACCAGGTTGCGGGGACCAAACGCTTCGACGGGGGTGAAGGCGCTTGCGTCGACCACCGGGGAGCGCTGTTCTTCACCACCAAGGGCGACGGCCGGGTCTGGGCCTACGACCCCACCCGCAACCGGCTCACCGTCATCTACGACGACTCGACGGCACCCGTCGCCGAGCTGACGGGTGTCGACAACATCGTGTTCAACCGCCGGGGCGTGCTCTTCGTGGCCGAGGACGGCGGCAACATGCAGATCGTGGCCGTCGGTGCTGGCCAGCGAGCGGTCCCGGTGGTCGAGATCACCGGCGTCACTGGCAGCGAGGTCACCGGACCGGCGTTCAGCCCCAACGGCCAGCGCCTCTACTTCTCCTCCCAGCGCAACCCGGGACGCACCTACGAGGTCGCCGGCCCCTGGTCCTGATCTCGGGCACTACTGGGGCGACCCGGCCGCCGGATCGCCCCAGATGAGCAAGGTCGGGGTCAGGCGGTCTCGGCCGGGATGTCGATGGCGACCCCCAGGCCCGCATCGGCGGCGTGGCGGGCGACGCGGAGGTCCCACCGACCGGGGCACACGACCATCCGGTGGGCCTCGACGTCGCGTTCGGCGAAGGCCCCCGCCGCCGCCCGCATCACGAGGAGCTCCGACTCTCCGGCGGCCACCTCCACCCGGCCGAACGCCACCAGCCGGCTCGGCCGGTCCGAGCCGGCTCGCCGGGCGTAGACCTGCACCACGTCGATGCCGTGGCGGTCGCCGGTGTTGCGCACGGTGACCTCGACGCGAGCCGCACCATCCTCTGCCCAGGTCGACTCGGCGCGCTCGAGCTCGAAGGTCGTGTAGGCGAGGCCGAACCCGAAGGAGTAAGCCGGCGCTCGGTCCGTGCGCTCCAGGTGCCACCAGCCGTGCCACCGGTCGTAGACGGTTGCCTCGGCCTCAGCATCGAACGGCGGCAGGTCGGCCTCGGCGGCGGGCACCGAGAACGGCAGGCGACCCGACGGATCGGCTCGGCCGAGGAGCACGTCGGCCACGGCGTGGCCGCCTTCCATGCCCGAGTACCAGGACTGCACGACAGCGGGAACCGAGTCCTCCCACTCGTCGATCAGCACCGCGCTGCCGGACACGAGGACGACCACGGTCCGCGGGTTGACCGCGGCCACGCGCCGGATGAGGGCCACATCGGCGTCGGCCAGCCGCAGTGACCGGCGGTCACCGCCGTCCGAGAAGCCACGCCCTCGGGTGGCGATGTGGGCGGGCATCTCGACGGGATGCCGACGAGCCACCGCCGCCTCGAGGCCGGCCGCATCGGCGGGGCGGTCCGGCCCGGGGAAGAGGTGGCTCAGGTGCGCGCTGCCCTCGGCCCCGATGTACTCACCCTCCTCCAGGTGGGTGTAACCGACCACGACGACCACGGCGTCGGCGGTCGCCGCGCAGTCCGCTGCGGCCGTCGCATCGAAGCCGTCGTCGACGACGAGGTCGACGCTCGGCATCGCCGCCCGGAGGCCGTCGGCCACGGTGACGACCTCGGGCGGCCAAACGTCACTCGATCCCCCGTCACCCAGGTTGACCACGTCGGCGAGGTGGCCGATGACGGCGAGTCGACGAAGGCTGCACGGATCGAGGGGCAGCACGGGCCGGCCGTCGACCGGCTCGTTGCGGAGCAGGACGATCGCCTTCGTCGCCGCCTCCCGGGCCAGGGCCCGGTGCTCGGCACAGGCCAGGACGTCCCGATCGCCTGGTGGCGACGCAGCGAGCACGGGTGCGAACCGCAGCAACGTGGCGACGACGCGCTTGACGGCAGCATCGACGTCGGTCCACCCCACCTCGCCTGCGTCGAGGGTTGCTTCCAACCGCTCGGCCCGGATCATGCGGAACGGCATCTCCACGTCGAGTCCGGCCCGCAGCGACCGGCCCGCGTCGCGCAGGCCGAGGATGAAGTCGCTGATCGTGTACCCGTCGAAGCCCCATTCCTCTCGGAGCACCGCGGTCAGCAGCCGGTCGCTCTCGCCGCACCACTGTCCGTTGACGCTGTTGTAGGCGCTCATCACGACAGCCACACCCTCCTCGACGATGCGCTCGAAGTGGGGCAGGTACACCTCGTGGAGGGCCACCTCGTCGACGGTGACGTCGACTCGGAACCGGGCCTCCTCCATCGAGTTGGCGGCGAAGTGCTTGACGCATGCCATGGCGTGGCGCTGCACGCCACGGGTGAGGGCGGCGCCCATCTCACCCACGTGGTGAGGGTCCTCGCCGTAGGTCTCCTGGGCCCGACCCCACGCGGGGTGGCGCAGCAGGTTGACGCACACGCCGCCGAACAGGTCGCCACCGACGGCGCGCACCTCCCGACCGATGGCCTCGCCGATGCGCTCCTCGAGCTCGACGTCCCAGGTGGCTCCTCGGGCCATCGACACCGGGAAGCACGTGGCTCGGTCGACCACCACGCCCCGCGGACCGTCGACGAAGGCGAAGCCCGGCACACCGAGGCGCTCGACCCGCGCCGCGGGGAACGGAGCCTGGTGGTAACCGCCGCCGGCCAGGTCTTCGAGCCCGGCCCAGAACGGGAGGTCGCCGTCGAGGCACCACAGCCTCTCGTCGGTGGTCATGGCGGCCACGACTTGTCCCGCGGCCTCGGCGACATCCGACCCACCGGCCACCGCGGCCACCGCCTCGTCGAACCTCACGGCATCGGAGATCGGCCTCGGCTGGCCCGCTCGGCCGCCTCTCGCAGCTCGGCTCGAAAAGCCGGGTGGGCGATGGCGGCGAGGGCCTCACCCCGCTGGTGCACCGTCAGGCCTTGCAGCTCAGCCGCGCCGTTTTCGGTGACGACCACGTCGACCTGATGGCGGGGGGTCGTGATGACCGTCCCGGCCTCGAACCACGGCACCACCCTCGATCGCAGCTCGTCGCCAGCCATGTAGGTGGCGGGCAGGCACAGCAGCGATCGAGCCTCCAGCGACAGCGCCGGACCGGACACGAAGTCTTCGTGGCCACCGATGCCGGAGTACTGGTTGGCCGAGATGGTGTCGGCGACCACCTGGCCCTGGATGTCGAGGGCCAGGGCCGCGTTGATCGTGACCGCCACGCGGTTGCGGCCGATGACGTCGGGTGAGTTGACCAGATCGACGGGCAGGAAGGCCACGTCGTCGTTGCCGTCGAGCCAGGCGTAGAGACCCTTGGTGCCGGCCGCGAAGGTGGCCACCGAGCGACCGTCGAACTGGCCCTTGGCGTTGGCCACCTTGCCCGACTGGTGCAGCTTCATCAGGCCGGTGGTGAACATCTCGGAGTGGATCCCGTAGTCACCGCCCGGTCCGTCGGCGAGGAGCGCGGCCACCACCGAAGGCACGGCACCGATGCCTGTCTGCAGGGTGGCCCCGTCGGGCACGAACGCCCGGACGTGCTCGGCGATGGCGCGGTCGACCTCGCTCGGCTCCGGGTCCTCGAGCACGATCGGCTCCCGGTCGCTCTCGACCAGCACGTCGATCTCGTCGAGGTGCAGGGCGTGTCGGTGTTCGGGCGGAAGGCCCACGGTGCGCGGATAGGCCTCGCTGACCTCGACCACGAGGAGCCGGTCGTCGGTGGCGCCCGCCCGCTGCAGCTCACCCACGGTGGCGCCGGCGTGGAGAGAGAGGCTGCACCATCCGTCGGCATCGGGCGGGGAGGCGGCCGTGCACATCACCCGCGGAGCCTGGGCCGCCAGGATCGGGATGAACCGGCGGAAGTCCGCCGGCGAGAACCCGAGGTTGGCTCCGCTGTCGCGCAGCAGCCGCTCGATCGGCCCGAAGAACCCGCTCAGGTAGTGGACGTTGGGGTGCGAGAAGAGCTCGCTGAGCACGGTGAGCAGCGCGCCGTAGAGACGCAGGTCCTCCCAGTCGGTGCGCCGCCCGAGGGCCTCGATGAACGACGGTGGTTGCCCGGGCCCGAGTGGCATCCCGAGCGTGTCGGTGGCTTGGACCCGGCCCGCAGCCTCATCCGCGGTGAGGGTCTCGACCACCACCTCATCCTCCCACGGTGCTGCGCCGTCAGGTGACGCCGCTCGCCGGCCTGTTCTCAACCGTGATCGCGGATTGGGTCAACGGCGACACCGGCTCCCAGCCCGTCACCCATGAGATTGCGCAACCGAGGCACCCGGGTGCACCTCACCTTCGACGATCTCGTCGAAGATCAGTGGCGGTGGCTCACGCCCAGGGGGAAGCGGACGGTGTGGGTGCGGGTGCGGCCGTCGACACGGCCGAGGATCCGGTGCTCGACCGAGTCGGCGGTGATGGTGACGACCCCGACGTTGTTCTCCCCGACGAGCACGCTCTTGCGGCGATCGATGGGACGCAGGTACCGGCGGCTCTCGCTGTAGCGGGGCTCCTCTTCGGACAGGCGCGCCCCCAACCGGGGCGAGAGGAAGACCGGCGCGTCCTCGGACCACGAGTCGGTGTTGACCGCCCGGGACACCAGGCGGTCGAGCAGCCCCTTGGCCGCGAGTCGGTCGACGGGGGGAGCGCCGTCCCATCCGATCCGGGCGTGGTCGGCCCGCACCACGGCGCCGAGGGTGTGCAGACCGAGACGGGCGAACCCACCGGCGTGCTTGAACGAGCTGGAGACGAGCTGGGCCACCCGCAGCCGCTTGTCGTCGATGCGGAAGTTGGCCTCCACGTTGATCCCGTAGTGAACATCGCCGGACAAGACGACGCACTCGGCCAGGTCGAGGTCGTCGACGATCACGTGCATCAGATCGACGAGACCGTGGAGGTTGGCATGCCAGGCCTCGAAGTCGATCTCGTACGGTCCGGTCTTGCCCACCAGGTACCGCTGGCGGCGCTCCTGGATCTCCAGCCCGAACACAGGCACGGCCGAGACGAGCACGGCAGGGCCGCCCCAGCCGACGCCCACCTCGCGGGCCAGGTCGCGCACCCGGCCCAACTCGGCCTCGGACATGAGGCGCGGGCCACCCTGGGGGCTGTCGAAGGCGCGCTGGGTGCGGGTGTCGAGCATGAGGACGGGCGGGCGCGTCGGGGTCGCGTAGAGCCAACGGTCGAAGTTCCACAGGAGATCGTCGGCTGCGTCGCGGTCCTCGCCGCCGACGGTGGCGACGAAGGAGTCGTCGAAGGACTCCGGCGCGTTGGCCCAACCCTGGAACGACCAGTACGCATCGAGGGCGTTGGCAACCGCCCGGCGGCCTGCCGGGTTGGCCCGCACCGTGTCGGTCCACTCCTGAGAGAGGTTCCAGTCGTCGGTGACGTCGTGGTCGTCGAAGATCGTGTAGGTCGCCACGTTGGCCATGACCCGTCGGGCGGCGGGGACACCGGCGCGGGCCCGCTCGAGGTTCGCCGCCTCCGTGTCCCACTGGCGACGGAGCTTGCGCAGCTCTCGGGGCGGGTGGCTGCCGGCCGGCAGCGCCTCGACCGCCGACGGGAATCGGGCCGGCCAGTTGGCCTCGTCCCAGGCCACCAGGTAAGAGGCGGCGAACTCGCCCCTGGTGAGTATGTGGTTGCCCGCCTTGCCCGAGGTGTAGCCGATGCTCTCACACAGATCCTGGCGGCCGTAGAGGCCGTGGTCGGCGAGGTCGCTCACGCCGGGGAGCGAGTGGGCGTCGTCGGGATCGACCAGGTCCCGGCCGAGCTCGGAGAGGTGGCGCGCCAGCGGTCCGCCCACCTCGTCGCCGTAGATCTGGTCACCGGTGAGGAGCAGCGCAGCCGGACGGCGGGCCGGGTCCCATGCTCGGGAGGCGAGCTCGCCGTCGGCTGCGTCGTACGCGTCGTCGCCGGCCCCGTGCAGCAGCCGGCAGGAGCCGTGGAACAACCGGAGCGGCGCCGCCTCCGGCTGGAGCACGAAAGTCGGTAGCGGCAGTCCGACGTAGGTGATGGCCCGGGGACCGGCGAGGAGGCCGAGCTCGGCGAGGCCCTGCGGTGCCCGGGCCGGCTCGATGACCTCGATGTCGTAGCCGAGCAGCTCGCCTCGAGGTAGCGGGTCATCGACGGGGCGGCACTCCACCAGGTGGATGCGAAGGTGCTGGCCAACACGGATGGAACGGGCCGGGCCCCGGGCGAGCACCTCGCCCCGGTCGTGCCCGTCGATGGCCACGACCTCGCCCGACACCTCCGCGTCGCCCGCGGTGGCCAGCCAGATGAGCACCCGGTCCGGCTCGCAACGGCGCAGGATCGGACCGGCCACCACGAGCCGGTCGGGTCCGCCGGCGCTGGCCGCCAACCCGCCGGCGCTCACGGGGCCAGGAGGCGCCACGCGCCGGGCTCGATGCGATAGGTGCGGTCGGCGACGGGATCGGAGACCTCGCCGTCGACGTTGTGGCGAACGGGCTCGCCGGCGATGCGCACCTCTCTGCCGCGGGCGCGGCGCACGTGGTCGCGCTCGAGATGGCGACCCTTCCGGAGCGCGAGCCCGAAACGCAGGCGATCGACCGGTCCGGGCGCCGCGGCCACCAGCACGTCGAGCACGCCGTCGGCTGGATCCGCGTCGGGGCACAGCGCCGTCCCACCCCCAATGGTGGCTCCGTTGCCGATGCCGACCATCAGAGTGCGGTCCGCGCCCACCTCGACGAGCGCGCCGTCGAGCGTGACCTCGATCTCCCAGCCCTTCGCCCTGAGTCCGGCGGCGAGGGCGCCCAGCGGGTAAGCGACGACACCCATGGCCGACTTCGCCCGGCCGGCCGCCAGGGCGGCCTCGGCGCCGACCCCGACGTGCACCGCGTTCACCGCGATGCCGCCGTCATCGCCGGCGATCAGGTCGATCGTCCGGACCCGCCCCCGCAGGATCGCCTCCGCCGCCGGGGCCGGCTCGAGAGGCAGGTCGAACGTGCGGGCCAGATCGTTGCCGGTGCCGAGGGGGATGATCGCCAACGTCGTCGCGGCCAGCAGGCCCAGCTCCCGCAGGGCACTGACCGCCGCATGCACGCTGCCGTCCCCGCCCGCCACCACCACGATCCGCCCCTCGGCCTCGGCGAGGACGTCGCAGAGCTCGTCGCGATCGGCGGTCCGGCGGACCTCGGTTGGCAGGGCGGTGCGAAGCACCTCGACCGCGGCGCCGACGGCATTCTGCTCGCCGCTCCCCGCCTTCCGGTTCGCCACGACGAGAAGTCCGGATGCACCGCTCGAGCCGCTTGGCGTCACCGATGGCCTCCCTGATCGTCGTGTCCACCCGGGCGTGGACTGTCCGCCCGGCCGGTCCAGGGGGTTGGCACACTATCCACGCCTGGCCGCCGAGACCCCGGAGGCCCCATGTCCGTGCTGCTCGATCCCACCGGTGAGCGCCGGCCGGCGACGGTCCCCTCGCCGACCGCCCCGAGGCACTTTGGGGGCTCACCGTCGGCCTGCTCGACAGGCCCCTCCTCTCAGGCCGCGCTGGCGGCCTTGCGGAGCGCGTCGTTGGCGTCGTCGGGCAGGTCGCCGAGAGGCGTGGCGATGTCGGCCACGGTCGGGCCGAACCGGGCCGCCACCGGGGCGAGGGCATCGAGATCGAACCCGTAGAGCTGAGCGGCGTTGCCGGCAACGAGGCGATGGACCTCGGCCGGATCCATATCGTGCATGAGCGCCTGCAGACCTTGGCGGGTGAAGGGAGCGGTGCCTTCGTCGTGGGGGTAGTCGCTGCCCCACATGAAGCGGTCGTGGCCCATCACGGCGCGGGCCGCCAGGTCGCCGGGTCCGGGCTGGCTGACGCCCATCCACACGTTCTGCTGCACGTACTCCGTGGCCGACCTGGGCAGCACGCTGTCGGAGCCGTAACGGATCTCGCCGGTGGCCCCGGTGGTGCGGATCTGATCGAGGACTGCGTCGAGGCGTGCGAGCAGCGGCGGCAGCCAATCGGCCCCGGACTCGGTGACGACCAGCTTCAGGCCGGGGTGACGCTCGAACACGCCGGCCAGGAGCAACTGCACCAGCGGCCGCTGGGCGTAGAACGGGACCTCAACGATGTAGAGCAGCATCGACGCCGGGGTTGCGCCGTAGTCCGGCACACCGGTGCCGCCGTGGACGTTCACGGGCAGGCCCAGCTGCTCGAGCTCGGCCCACAGTGGCTCGTGGTCAGGGTGGTGGAGCGGCTTCACCCACGTGCAGTCCGGGGCGACGTTGGGCAGCAGCACCCCGCCCCGCAAGCCCTGATCGGCGATCCACCGAGCGTCGGCGATGGCGTCGTCTACGTCGTTGAGGAAGATCTGGCCGATGCCGGCCCGGCGGTCGGGAAACCGTCCGCACCACTCGACCAGCCAGCGGTTGTGAGCCTGGACCCCGGCCCGCCGGTGCTCGTACTCCTCGGGCCGCGGAGGCGGGGCGAACAGCACGAAGCTGGGGAAGAAGGGCGGCACCGTGTTGGGGAACACGACCTCGCCCACCACGCCGTCGGCCTCCTGCTGGCCCATTCGGAGCTCATCGTCCCAGTTGCGGAGCTTGCGCTGGTCACCGAGGTCGCGGAACGGGTTGCGGTACTCGCCTCTCCAGGCGTCGAAGTCGTCGCGGAACGCAGGGTCGAGGTGCTCGCGGTACTGATCGTGGCTGCCGCCGGCATGGCAGTCGGCGGAGATCAGGGTGTAGTGGTCCTCGGGTGCGGTGGGAACGAAGGCCATTTGGCCCTCCTCTGGTCCGCCGGGCATCGGCTCAGGGCGAGATGTGCGTAGGACGAGACTAGAACGTGTTCCCACGCCACTGGAGCGTGTCCGCCCGACCTCGCACGCCAACCGGTGGCGGGAGAGGTCGTGATGATGGAGAATCGGCAGACCCCCGCCGGTCGGCACCGTCGTCGAGGGGTGGGGGCATGACCCCTGAGGATCTAGGAGCGCGCTGTGGGCCACGCGACGTTCGTTCATCACCGCCACGCGCCGCCACGAGGCGCCGACACCGACGATCCGCCTCGCAAGGGCGCCGCTGACCGTCGGCGCCGCGCCGCTCGACGCGAGGCCGCAGCCCATCCCGGCGGCGTGGCGGCCGCCGTTGGACCGTGGGCCGATCTGCTGCTCGGTGCGTCGCCGGTCCGGGTGGAGTTCTGGGACGGCAGCTCGCTCGGCCCGCAGGCGGGTCCCGGCGCCGTGTTGGTCCGGTCACCCGACGCGCTCGCCCACATCCTCTGGGCCCCGGGCGAGCTCGGCGTGGCCCGGGCCTTCGTGACCGGCGAGCTGGATTTCGACGGCGATCCACTCGAGCTCATCGCCGCCCTGCGCCCAGCTGGGGTCGGCCTGCGCCGTGGCCTGGCAACGGTTCCGGCCGCCGCGAGGGCGGTCCAGCAGCTCGGCCTGGTGCGACGTCCACCACCGCCCCCGCCGGAGGAGGCGCGCCAGCGTGGCCGGGTGCACTCCAAGGCACGCGACGCGGAGGCGATCGGCCACCACTACGACGTCGGCAACGACTTCTACGAGCTGGTGCTGGGCCCGTCCATGACCTACTCATGCGCTCGCTTCGCCGACCCCGACGACACCCTGGCCGATGCCCAAAGCGCCAAGCACGAGCTGGTATGTCGCAAGCTTGGCCTCGACCAGCGGCGCGGGATGCGGTTGCTCGACGTCGGTTGCGGCTGGGGCGAGATGGCGATGCACGCCGCTCGCCACCACGGCGCCGAGGTCGTCGGCATCACGATCAGCCGGGAACAGTCCGACCTCGCCCGGGCCCGGGTGCGCCAGGCTGAGCTGGGCGATCGGGTCGAGATCCGCCTGCAGGACTACCGCGACCTGAAGGGCGAGTCCTTCGACGCCATCTCGTCGATCGGCATGTTCGAGCACGTCGGCCATCGTCGGATGGCGGAGTACTTCGCAACGCTGCGCGGTCTCCTCGGGCCGCAGGGCCGGCTGCTCAACCACGCCATCTCTTCGGTCGGGGGATCCTCGTTCGGCCCCCGCACCTTCACCTACCGCTACGTCTTCCCCGACGGCGAGCTGATCGACGTGGGTGAGGTGGCCCTGGCCATGGAGGCAGCCGGGTTCGAGGTGCGCGACGTCGAAGCCCTGCGAGAGCACTACAGCCGCACCCTTCGCCACTGGGTGGCCAACCTCCGCCGGCACTGGGACGACGCCGTCGTGCTCGTCGGTGAACGCCGAGCACGTGTGTGGCTGCTCTACATGGCCGCATCCGTCGTCGGCTTCGATGACGGCGGCCTCGGTCTGCACCAGGTTCTCGCCGTCGCCGCGGACGTCGACGGCAGCAGCGGCATGCCCCCCACCCGACGAAGCTGGAGCTGACCGCCGGCGCGCCCGCCCCTTGGAGGGTTAAGACGAGCTGGACCGGGTAGCGGCCTCGTCCACCGAGACTCGGCGAAGGGAGCGACCAGTGGCCGTCGTGCGGCGCACCATCCACCGACCGGCGAGCGAGGTGTTCGGCGCCCTCGTCGACCCCTACACCTATCCTCATTGGCTCATCGGGTGCCGGGAGATCCGCTCGGTCGACGACGGATGGCCGGCCGTCGGCCGAGCGTTCCACCACCGGGTCGGCCTCATCGGACCTCTGGCGGTGGCCGACTCCGCCGAGAGCCTCGCAGTGGAACCGGGTCGACGGCTCAGCATGGAGGTGCGCTTCCGGCCCGCAGGTCGGGGCCGGGTGACCTTCACGGTGTCGACCGAGACCGCATCGGACCACCCGACCGCCTTGATCGAGGTCGACGAGGTGCCGATCGGCCTCCTGGCCCACCTCAGGCCTCTACTCGATCTCCTCATCGCCCACCGGAACCGAGGCTCGATGACCAACCTGGCCGAGTACCTCGAGCACGGCGAGTCTCGCGACGCCGCCGTCGGCTGAGAGGGAAGGTCAGTCGGCGGCCAGGTCGGTGACGGCGACGGTGCGGCGAGCCCGTTGGGCCGGGATCAAGGCAACGGCCTGCACCAACACAACGGCGCCGACGGCCGCTGCGGTCAGGGCCAGAAGGGGCACCACTGGCTCGACGATCACACCGATGCCAGCGGCGAAGCTCTGGTAGAGCCACCGCCCGAGCGTTTATCCCGAGCGGCACCGCCACCACCACCGCCGCCACCACGATCAGCCCCCGACGAGCGGCTACGCAAATGGCCATGGTAGAAACCCTGGTATGAGAACCACCATTGATCGAGCTGGCCGAGTCGTCGTGCCGAAGCGCATGCGAGAACGGCTCCGGTTGTTGGACGGCGGCCCGGTTGAGATCATCGAACGAGGCGGAGTCATCGAGCTGACACCGGTTGCGGCGGAGGTCGAGGTCCGTAACACCCCCGAGGGGACCGTTGTGGTGGCCGTCCAGCCCCTCCCTGCGTTGACCGATGCGGAGGTCCGAGCGACGATCGACGATGTCCGCCGGTGACCGCCGTCGACACCAGCGTCTGCGTCCCAGCTCTCGTCGAATGGCATGAGCACCACGACACCTGTCGGCGAGCGGCCCGCGAGGCCCACGTCCCGGCGCACGTCCTCCTCGAGACCTACTCGGTCCTCACCCGACTCCCCTCGCCCCACCGGCTCGACGGTGACGTCGCCCGGGCGCTCCTGCTCGGTCGATTCGCATCCGACGAGATCCTCGCCGCACCTGTCGGCCTGCAGAGAGCAGTCGTCGCGACCCTGTCCGACGTCGGCATCGAGGGCGGGGCCACCTACGACGGGCTCATCGCGTTGACCGCCAA
>Ga0136640_10000155_pt1 | contig 24348 bp, 20 predicted proteins | sample AntDrymUQ8642106_2_FD_105498 | JGI IMG/M metagenome (GOLD analysis project Ga0136640, IMG submission 105498) | Polar desert sand microbial communities from Dry Valleys, Antarctica - metaG UQ864 (21.06) | ecosystem: Environmental > Terrestrial > Soil > Desert | place: Antarctica: Dry Valley...
TGGATCGGGCCGCCGCCCACACGGGCCGGCCCCGCTGCCGGGGCCCGGTCGTAGGCCGAGTCGGCGACGGCCCGGTAGATCTTGGCCCCGCTACCGGCCGGGCAGATCGACGTCCGCCAGGACCCCGACCTGCTCCGGCGGGCCGGTCTCGCCCACCCAGGTGACCCTTCCGGGCCAGTAAGGGTTATCCGGACCGCTGCCGGCGACGAACACGGCCTCGTACAGCCAGCTGCCCGTGTTGGTCAGCCGGTTGCCGCCGGGCAGCCACCAGTCCTCCACGTCCACGTCGCCGTCCAGCGGGCCGGCGCGGTGGGTGTGGCCGAAGATCACATGGTCGGCTTCGAGGCCCGTGGTGGACACCACCGCCGCCATCGCGCGCAGCCCGGCTCGGCGCAACTCGACCCTCGAGAGGTCGGCGCGGAAAGGGCCCAGGCCTGCCATGTTGAGCGCCGCTACGGCGGCGGGAATCGCGATCCTTCCCGCAGCGAGCCCGGCGACGCTCCTTCCGCCGTCGGGATTCGAGAGCTTCCAAACGCTGCGCGAGAGGTTGCCGCTCTTCGTTACCGCGCCGGCGGGTGAGCCCTGCACGACGCTGTGGGCGAAGGCGTAGATCGGCGACAGCGTCGCCTCGTAGGCGTCGACTGCGGTGGCGTCGGCGGTGTGCATGCCGGTGAAGCGCGCGATCGCCGAGGCCAGGACGCATTCCATCCGCGGCACGGTCAGGTGCAGGTCGAGGTAGTGCCCGTGGGTTGCGTACACGTCCTCTCGAAGACGTATACCGGGATAGGCCAGCACGACCTCCGTATGGGGCATGAGTGCCGCCACCCGGGCAGCGAGCGGGCTGTGGGCGAGATCGAAGCTGCCCTGGAGCGGAAGCGACTTGGCTCCGTCCAGCCGGGCCGCCTCGAGCGCGGGTGCCACGAGCTCGTAGTCGTGGTTGCCGGGCACGACCACCAGCTGCTTACCCTCGGTCACCTCTCCGAGCCCCTCGAGCAACGGGCGCGCCAGCTTCAGCACCTCCGTCGTGGGACGCTCGCGCAGCTCGAGTGCGTCCCCGAGCAGCACGACCCGATCCGCGGGAGCGAGCGCCTCGAGAAGCCGCTCCCGCACCTCGGGGCGGCGCGTGATGTCGCCGCCGGAGACGGTGCCCAGATGCAGGTCGGAGATGATGGCGGTGGCCACGGCCGTCGCATCCTGACACGGGGGCCGCAGGGCCTATGCTGATTGGCAGGTGTCGCTCTTCTGCCGCCACAGCCGCTTCCTGGCCGACTGCCCGATCTGCTCGAAGGGCACGGTGCTCGACCAGAGCAGGCGCCTCGCCCGGCGCGCATCCTCTGGCGGAGGCTCCTCGCGCCGCTCCGCTGCCGAGAAGAAGGCGGCCGGCGCCTTCAGCGGACCCCACGTGAGCACCGGCCCTCTCGAGGATCCCGACGGGGTCCGGTACACGGTGCGCCTGGAGCGCGTGCCGGGCGGGGTCCGCCTGGCCGAGTGGTCGGGCTCGCGGCTGCGCGCTCGGGCGCCGGTGCTCCGCCTCGACGATCTCACCACGCTGGTGGCCGAGGCTCATGGTGTGCTGGCGGCGCGCGACGCGCAAGCGCTGGCAGGTGCGCTGCGGACCGGCCCCGGGGAGGAGCGCAGCCGACCCGTTGGTCCTGCCCCGGCAGGGAACGCGGGGGTGAGCCGGGGTCGCGCGGGGGATTTCCGCGAGGAGCTGAGGGTGGAGCCTCTGGATGGGCGCCGCGTGCGCGTCGCCCGCTGGGTCCTGCGCCCGGGCGCAGGGTGGGAGCTCCAGGACGCCCCGCCGATGCTGCCGGCCAAGCGCTACGCCGAGGCGCTGGCCGACGCCGTCGGCAAGGGCCTGCTGCCCGCGGCGTCAGATGGCGCCGCAGCGCCGCGACTCTGAGGGTCGTGTCACTGCGCACCGTCCTCGACAGCCCCTACAACTAGCGGGTGGCTCTAAGGCTCGTAACCGGGCCGGCGAACGCCGCCAAGGCGGGCGCGGTCCTCGGATCCCTGCGCGACCGGCTCGAGGACCGCACTCGGGACTCTCCGGTCCTCGTGGTGCCCTCTTTCGAGGACGTCGAGCACAGCCGCCGCGAGCTGGCTGAGCGAGGGGCGGTGTTCGGTGCCGCCGTCCTGCGCTTCGGCGCTCTGTTCGAGCTGATCGCGGCACGTACCGGCCACCGCGCCAGGCGGGCTTCGCAGCTGCAACGGATGTTGATCACCGAAGAGGCGGTTCGGACTGCCCGACTCGACGTGCTGGCCGCCTCGGCACAGCGTCCCGGCTTCGCTCGTGCGGCCGCGCGGTTCACCGCCGAGCTGGAGCGCTCGATGGTCGAGCCGGCTCGCCTGACACGGGCGTTGCGCGACTGGGCCGGTAACGGACCCCGCCGGGCCTACGCGGAGGAGGTGGCCGAGGTCTATCGCCGCTACCGCGACGGGCTCGACGCCGCGGGCCTGGAGGACGAGGAGCTCTACGCCTGGCGGGCCCTCGAGGCGCTGCGGGCCGAGCCGGGGAGCTGGCGCGCCACACCGGTGTTCGTCTACGGATTTGACGACTTCACCCGCCTGGAGCTGGCAACCCTGGAGGAGCTGTCGGCGCACGCTGGCGCCGACGTGACCGTCTCCCTTCCCTGGGAGCGAGGGCGGGAGGCGTTCAAGGCCACCTCCACGATCCGCCAGGAGCTGGAGGAGCGCGGCGCTGTGGTGGAATCACTCGAAGCGCTGTCAGAGCACTACGCGCCCGGCTCGCGTCGGGCGCTGCACGCGCTCGAGCGCAGCCTCTTCGAGACTCCCCGGCCGCCGGAGGTTCGCGCACGCAGCGGCGGGGTGGTCCGCCTGCACCGCGCCGGTGGCGAGCGCGCGGAGGTCGAGCTGTGCGGGGCGGAGGTCCTGCGCATGTTGCGGGAGGGAACGCCGCCCGGCGAGATCGCCATGGTGCTCCGTGAGCCCGAGGGTTACGCGTCGATGGTCGAGCAGGTGTTCGGTTCCTACGGGATCCCCTACTCGATCGACCGCTCGGTGCCGCTGGCGCACACGGCGCTCGGCCACGGGCTGCTGGCCATGCTGCGGTGCGCTGCGCTCGACGGCACCGCCGAGGACCTGCTGGCCTACTTGAGAACGCCCGGGCTGCTGCGTGAGCCCAGCCTGGCCGACCGTCTGGAGGGCGAGGTGCGCCGGGCCGGTGCCGCCACAGCCGCGGCCGCGCGCGTAATTTGGGAGCGCACGGACAATCGCTGGCCGCTCGAGGAGCTGGACCGCCTGGCCGGCGCGAAAGACATGCCCGGCTGCCTGACCGAGCTCGATTCTCGCCTCAGCAGGCTCTTCAGCGCCCCGTACCGGCGCAGGGCACCGGTGCTGCGCGGCTCCGAGGCAGACGACGCCCGTGCGTTCACGGCGGCCCACGATGCCCTGACCGAGCTGCGCGCGGTGATCACAGCGGACCCGCGGGTGCGCCTGGACCACCAGCGGGTGCACGACACGCTGGCCGAGCTGCCGGTAAGGGTGGGCGAGGAGCCCCAGCCCGACCGGGTGCAGGTGGCATCGCCCCTGTCGATCCGGGCACGGCGCTTCCATGCGGTGATCGTCTGCGGTCTCCAGGAGGACGAGTTCCCCCGCCGCGCCGCTCCCGAGGCGTTCCTGCCCGATGCCGACCGGCGCGACATCGCCCGCGCCAGCGGATTGCGCCTGCCGTTGCGCGAGGACCAGCTCGAGCGCGAGCGCTACCTGTTCTACGTCTGCGCGTCCCGAGCCGAGCGCGAGCTGGTGCTGAGCACCCGCTACTGCGACGAGGAGGGCAACCCGCAGGCGTCCTCCTTCTTCGTGGACGACGTTCGGGAGGCACTGCTCGACCTCGACGAGCACGTGCGCGTGCGCTCCCTGGCCGACGTGACCTGGCCGCTGGACGAGGCGCCTACCCCGGCCGAATGGGAACGCGCGGTGGCGCGGTCGGGGCCGCGCCGGATCCCGGCCGGCGCGGGTGCCCTCAGCGCCGAGGCGGCCCTGCGCGAGGTGGCGCGCCGCGAGGTCGTCTCGGCCGGGGCGATCGAGCGCTTCGCCGGCTGCCCGGTCAAGTGGCTGGTGGAGGACGTGCTCGACCCGGAGAAGCTCGAGCCCGACCCCGAGCAGATGGTCAGGGGCTCCTACGCCCACCGGGTCCTCGAGCTGACCTACCGGCGCCTGCGCCACCGCACTCACTCGCGGCGCGTGACGCCCGCCAACCTCGCCGAGGCCGAGCGGATCCTGGTCGAGGCGCTGAAGGAGTGCCAGGGCGAGTTTCGCCTGTCGCCCAACCAGGTGCGCGTCCGGGCCGCCGTGCGACGGCTGGAGTTCGATCTGCTGCGCTACCTGCGCCACGAATCGGGCCGCGACGGCCTGCTGGAGCCCGAGCACCTCGAGCTGCGCTTCGGCTTCGACGAGGGCGAGCATCCGGCGGTGGAGATCGAGGGTGGCCTGCGGGTGCGAGGGGTGATCGACCGCGTGGACGTGCACGGCGGCTGGGCCCTCGTGCGCGACTACAAGAGCGGCAAGGTCGAGTCCTACAAGGCGGCGGACTGGGAACCCAAGAACCGCTTCCAGGCAGCGCTCTACATGATGGTGATCGAGCGGCTGCTGGGACTGCGGGCCGCCGGCGGCGTGTACGTGCCGCTGTCGGGCACCGAGCGCCGGCCGCGCGGAATGGTGGCCGAGGAGGCGCTCGACGAGCTGGGCAGCGACTTCTACAAGAACGACGTCAAGCCCGAGCACGAGTTCGCGCAGAGCACGGCCTGGGCACAGGGAGCGATCGTCGACGCGGCGGAGCGCATGCGCACAGGTCGGATCGGGCCCTGCCCCGACAGCTGCGCCTACCGCGGCGGCTGCTCGCACCCATCCATCTGCCGGGTGGAGGCATGAAGTTCACCCCCGAGCAGCAGCGCGCGATCGACCTGCGGCATGGCTCGCTGCTGGTCAGCGCCGGCGCGGGCACCGGCAAGACGTCGGTGCTGGTGGAGCGCTTCGTGCGGGCGGTGCTCGACGACGGCGTTCCCGTCGACGCCATCCTCGCCATCACCTTCACCGAGAAGGCCGCGGCGCAGCTCACCTCCCGCGTGCGTGCGCGCTTGATGGCGCTCGGCGCGCGTGCCGAGGCCCGGCGCGCGGAGGCGGCCTGGATCTCCACCATCCACGGCTTCTGCTCACGCGTGCTGCGCACCCACGCGCTCGCGGCGGGCATCGACCCCGAGTTCCACGTGCTCGACGCCCTCGAGTCCGAGCGGCTGGGCATCGACGCCTTCGACCGCGCGCTCGCCGAGTTCGTGGGCTCGGGCGAGGACCCGGAGCGCCTGCGCCTGCTCGGCTCCTACACGCCGGACCGCCTCGCCGACATGGTGCGCACCGCGTACGCGCACGGGCGCAGCAGGGGAGAGGCCAGGCCCGAGTTACCCGAGGCGGTGCCGCCGCGGCCGGCCGGGGAGCGCGAGGCCCTGGGAGCCGCCGTGCAAGCGGCTCTGGCCGAGATCGGACCCGCCGAGGGGGTCGCGGTGGCGGGCGCGCGGTCCAAGCTGGAGAGGTGCGCTGCGCTGGTCGGGAGGCTCAGCGGCAGGACGGTCGCAGATGGGCCCGAGCTGAACGAGCTTCACTTCAAGGGCAGCGCCAAAGCCCTCAAGGGAGCCGCCTGCGAGGAGTTCCGGACCGCCCACGAGGCCTATCTCGCCTACGCCGTGCGCCACCGCGAGTACTCCGACCACGTACTGCTGCGCGACCTGATCCAGCGTCACGGGCACTTCTACGACGCGCTGAAGCGCGACCGCTCGGGCTTGGACTTCGACGATCTAGAGCTGCTCGCCAGAGATCTGCTCAAGCGCGACGAGGGGCTGCGCTCGGCCTACTCCGAGCGCTTCGTCCACGTGATGGTGGACGAGTTCCAGGACACCAACCCGCTCCAGAACGAGATCCTGGACTCACTTGACCGCGACAACCTCTTTCGCGTGGGCGATGAGCGCCAGTCGATCTACCGCTTTCGCCACGCCGACGTGAAGGTCTTCCGCCGCCACCGCGATCAGGCCGCGCAGCATGATCGCGTGCAGTCGATAACCGTCAACTTCCGCAGCCGGGGGGAGATCCTGGACGCCGTCGACCTCACCTTCGGCGGCGTGTGGGGAGACGGCTTCGAGCCCCTGCGCGAGGCGCCTGACGCCCGCTTGGCCGGGCCGCGGATCTCGCCGTGCGTGGAGCTGCTGGTCACCGACCGCGAGAAGAAGCGCTGGGATGCCCGCTTCGAGGCCGAGCTCGAGGCCGGTGAGGCCCCATTCGGCACCTCGATGCGGGCGATCACGCCGTGGCGCGCGGCCGAGGCGCGCCTGCTGGCTCGCCGCATCGACGAGCTGACCACGGATGGGCCCTACCGGCCCGGCGACGTGGTGGTGCTGCTGCGCGCCACCACGCACATCGGCGTCTACGAGCGCGCGCTCGAGGAGCGCGGCATCCCCACCTACGTGCTCGGCGGGCGGGGCTACTGGAGCCAGCAGCAGGTGGCCGATCTGCGTGCCTACCTGGCCGCGCTGGCCAACCCCCTAGACGAGCTGGCGCTGCACTCGGTGCTCGCGTCGCCGCTCGGCGGCGTGTCCCTCGACGCCCTGGTGATGGTGGCCGCCGCCGCCCGCGAGGCGGGCTGGGACGTCTGGCGCGTGGTGGACGCCGTGGGCGCCGCCGCCGATGGCGCCGGCCCCGCCGCCGCCGAGGGCGCCGGCTGCCCGGAGGCCGTCCTCGCCCTGGTACGCGAGCTGCCACTCGCCGACGCGCGCGCGCTGCGGGAGTTCGCACGGCGCTTCTCGGCCGAGCGGGCGGCGGCTCCGCGCGTGTCGCTGGAGACGCTGATCGACCGGGCCGTCGCAGGGTCGGGCTATGACCGGGCGATCCTGGCCATGCCCGCCGGCGAGCGCCGCATGGCCAACGTGCGCAAGCTGATGCGGATGGCGCGGGAGTTCGAGGCCGAGGAGGGCCGCGACCTGCGCGGCTTCATCGACTTCGTGGCCGAGCGCGACCTGATCGCCGAGCGTGAAGGCCAGGCGCCACTGGAGGCCGAGGCGCTCGACGCCGTCCGGCTGATGACGGTGCACCGCGCCAAGGGGCTCGAGTTCCCCGTGGTCTGCGTCGCCGACCTGGGCAAGGCCGGGAGGGAGGACGACTCGGCTCTGCGGATCAGCGACGACGGCCGGGTGGGCATCCGCCTGGCCTCCATAGGAGGGGGCGCCATCGACAGCTCTCAGCTGGCCGAGATCCGCGAGCAGGAGAAGCTCGAGGACGAGGAGGAGGAGAAGCGGATCTTCTACGTCGCGGCTACGCGCGCGCAGGAGCACCTCGTACTCAGCGGGGCCACCGACCTCGCAAAGCTCTCGCCCGAGGGGGCCCTGGAAGAGCCGATGCGGTGGATCTGGCGCGGCCTGGCCCCCGGCCTGGCCGGTTTCGGGTCGCGAGAGGAGGCATGCGGTCTCTACGACGGCCGCGACGTGCGCGTGCGCTGCGAGATCCTGCGGGCGGAGGCGGTAGACGAACTGCTGCCCGCGGCCGACCGAGAGCCGGTGGCTCCCGAGCCCGAGCCGCCCGGACTCGACGCCCTGCAGGCCCCGGCGCTGGCCGCCGTGCCGGTGCCCGAGGCGTTGGCGGTCAGCCGGCTGAGCTACTCCAGCCTCGAGCGCTACAAGCGCTGCGGCTACCGCTTCTATCTGGAGAGCGCGCTGGGCCTGCCGCGGGGCCAGTCGCCCGAAGCGCCAGCCGAGGTTGGCGCCGAGCAGCCCGCGGAGGGACTGCCGGGCCTCATGCGCGGGTCGGTGGTGCACCTACTGCTCGAGCGGCTGGACTTCCGCCGTCTCGAGTCGCCCGAGGCCGCCACGGTCGCGGAGCTGATCGAGGCCGCGGGACACCCGGTGCGCGAGGCAGATGTCGTGGAGCTGATCGGGATGGTCGACGCCTTCGCCGGCTCGGCGCTCAGCGTCCGCATCGCCGCCGCAGAGCACGTGCGGGCCGAGCTTCCCTTTGCCTTCACGCTGGACGCTTCAGGGCGCAGCCTGCTGATGAACGGGGTCGTCGACGTGCACGGCTTGGAGCCTGGCGGCGGAGTGCTGGTCGTGGACTACAAGAGCGACCGGCTCGGCGAGTCGGACCCCACCGCGCTGACCGAAGCCTCCTACTCGACCCAGCGGCTGGTCTACGCGCTCGCGGCCCTGCGCTCGGGTGCGCCCAGCGTCGAGGTGGCCTACGTCTTCCTCGAGCGCCCGGACGAGCCAGTAGCCGCTTCCTTCGATGCCTCCGAGGCCCCGAATCTCGAACGTCGCCTGCTGGAGCTCATCGACGGCGTGGTGGCGGGCCGCTTCGAGCCCACGGCGAACCCGCACAGGCGCCTCTGCGGGGACTGTCCGGGCCAGCCGGCGCTGTGCTCCTGGCCGCCGGAGCGCACGCTCGCGCAGGAAGCTCCTATGCGCGCATAGCGGTGAGATGCGCTTCGAGCACTCGGCGCTGCGCCCAGGCGATCGAGATGGTCGAAGCCGCCGACCGCGCGTTCTTCGCCGGCGCCGATCCGAGGGAGCTGATGCGCACGCTGCGGTCGCTCGCCTCCACATAGTCCTCCGGGCGGGCATCCGACCGCCGTCGCGCCCGATCACCGTTCCGTCGGACGTGCCGCGTACCTTGCGTCACATGCCCCTCTGCTTCATCGAGCCCCAGGAAGCCATTCGTGTCGTCGCCGATGCGGTGGGCCGTGAGGCCCGGCGCCAGCTGCTCGGCGAGGTCGTACGCGCGTGGGTCGATGAGATCCCCGACGACGAGCTGCAGGTGCACTACGCCAAAGCCGTCGAGGTGCTCGACGACGACGACCTGTCGATGCTCGCCGCGTGGCACGCCTCCCTCGAGGTGGGCCAGCCGATCGCCAACAAGGAGTTCCTACTCGGAGCCTTCGCCCACCTGGGTGAGCACCGTCGCGAGGCCCTGCGCATTGCCGCCGGGTTTCGCGGAGAGGACGCCTTCGAAGCGGGCATGAGCGAAGAGCAGGCGCTCGACACCGTGCTGCCCTGGCTGTCGAAGGAGCGGACGATGGAGTTGGCGGCTGAAGCCGTCGAGCTCTACTGCTGGGACCGCCTGGGCAGCGACAACTGATCGCGCGACTCAGCGTAGATGCCGTAAGGCGACTCTTCAAGCTCTGGCGCGTGCAGCCGCCGCGACCTTGACCACCCCCTCGAGGGTGACCCTCGCAGAACCCATGGAGCGCTCGGCGAGCCGTTGCGGCGAGGACCGAGGCCATGAGCCTTATCCGCTTTGACGGGGCGGAACTTACCCAAAGCGCCAGCCGAGCCGACACCTCCGGCACCCCTTCCGTGGAGGGGGGGACGGCCCTCCCTCGAGCACATTCAAAAAACCGAGATTTCCGATTCCGCCATGAGAGAGACTCGCTTGGTTGACCAGGCCTCCGGAGAACAGCGCCTTGCGCTTCCTCGAGGCGCGCGCACGGTCGCGTGCGCGATCCTGCGACTCGGCCCAGGGCTATTACCTCAGCCGCCCTCTCCCCGCGGGCGAGCTCACAGCCTGGCTCACCAAGCAAGCTGCCCATTCCACCAATGACGCTCAGCCGAGCAGCGCCAGCATAGGAACGCATAGAGAAACCGGGGACGGGGAGGCGATGGCAAAGGCGCCGTACCGAGTGATAGGCCTTCCGCTGGCATAAAAAGGCGCCGCGGCCGGAGGCGCTTCGCGCGAAGCCTTTACGCGGAGGAGTACCTCCGCGGTGCCCCAGCCAGCGCGATGACGAGCGCCAGCTCGACTCCGGCGAGGGCGAGCCACACCCGCGTCTCCCCGGCTACCTCGTCGCGAGCCCGTTCGCGGCGCTGGCGCTGACGGGCGGTCAGCTCCCGCGTGCTACGTCGCGCATCCAGGGTGGCCACGGTGACCTGTCCGAGCTCGAGTAGCCGGCGGCTTGAGCCGGGCCGGTCGCGGACGCGGACGCGCCGAAGCTCGCGTTGGGCCGCGATTCGCTCCGCGACGAGCTGCTCGCTCGCACGATCCCCTTCGCTGAGGCTCACCGCGCGCGTCGCCTCGGCGTCGAAGTCCATCGCCGCGCGGCTGCGCGCCTCGCTCGCGCCCGTGCCGCGCTGCCTGAGCGCGGCCTCCTCCGCCAAGCCGGCCGCAAGCAGGCGGGCGCCCGAAGCCTCCAGCTCGTATGCAGTGGCAAGCGCGTCCTCGTAGCCGTGCCGCGCGGCGAGCAGCCCCGCGATCGCACCTACGGCGAGGGCCGCGCCGAGCGCGACGAGAACGAGCGTCGTTCTCCGGCTTAGCAGCGGCAATTCGAGCGATCCAAGAGTGGCGTCATTCTGACACCTGACATAACTTGACGGAATGCGACTTCCGCGGGCTCTCATGAAACGCGCCGCCGCGGCCCCCGCGGCCGTCTCGATCCCGGCCGCGGTGCTGCTGTCCACCGCCACGCTGGCCGTGGTGGGCGGCGTAGGCGGTACCGGTCCACTGGGCCCGGTCTTCTCGGGCCCGGCCGTACCCGATATCGACCCGCCGCTCGCCGAGTTCCGGGCCGGCGCCGGTCCCGCGGCCCGCGGAGCCCGAGGGCAGGCCCCCCGAGTCGGTCGTCGAGGTGCAGCGCCACCTGCCGCCGAAGCTGCGCCGGCAAGCAGCAGCCGCGCGAGCGGATCGGACCGGCCCGGCGGCAGCCCAGCGGATGGCGCACCGCGGCCCGGCACCGGGCCAAGGCCGAACGCGCCGGGCCCAATTGCGCCGGGCCCAGATGTGCCGAGTCCGGCGCCGCCCCCCAACCGTTCAAGGCCGCCATCCAGTCCCACTGCGCCACCGTCAAGCCCCTCGCCCGGGTCCCGCCCCCGCAACCCGGTCGTCGACCCGGTCCGAGATGTCGGCCAAACCCTCCCGGAGCCGCTCAAGACACCGACCAACGAGATCATCGACCGCGTGCTTGGCCCCGGCGGCTAGGCCCAGCTTCGTTGGCGCTCCCGTCGGCGGCGGACCCTGTTCGAAAGGCACTGCCGCCATTGCTTCTCAACGCCGCCGTTGCAAGACTCCGCGTGCCCAGCGTCTAGGCAGGAGGCCTGGCCGGTCACTACTCAAGAGGGGGCCCAGCCATGCCGACGTACGTTGTTCTTCGCGACCGACAGCGGATCACCGGTCCGTTCAGGGGCATCCGTGATCTCGCCCTCGAAACGCGTGCCTTCGCTCCGCCAGAGCCCGTAATCGAAGTGGAGGAGGTCGACCTGAAGGGCAGGGGCGAGCTTCTCAGGGACCCTGAGGTCCTCGCGATCACCCCCGAGATGCCGATTCGGCTGATCGAGCCGCTGGTTGAGGAGGACGCCCCGAGCGACGAGGCGTGGGGGATCGCCGCGGTGGGAGCTGACAAGTCGCCGTTCACCGGTGCCGACGCCGTCGTAGCGGTCCTCGACACCGGGATCGACAGCTCCCATCCCGCGTTCGAGGGGGTGACGCTCGTAGAGGAGGATTTCTCCGGAAGTGGTGTTGGCGATCGCCAGGGCCATGGGACTCACACCGCCGGCACGATCTTCGGTCGCGATGTCGGAGGCAAGCGGATCGGGATCGCCCGCGGCGTATCGACGGCGTTGATCGGCAAGGTGCTAAATGACGACGGGGGCGGCGGCTCGCAGATGGTGTTCCGTGGGATTCGCTGGGCGGTCGAGCAGGACGCGAACGTCATCTCGATGTCGCTCGGGTTCGACTTCCCGGGTCTCGTGCGACAGCTCACGGACGGCGGCTGGCCGGCCGACCTCGCGGCCTCGAGCGCGCTCGAGGCCTATCGCGGCAACCTGCGCATGTTCGACGCGCTCATGGCCGTGGTGCGCGCGGAGGAGGCGTTTGGAGCCGGCACCGTGATCGTCGCCGCCGCGGGCAACGAGAGCCGTCGCGACGTAGACCCGACGTACGAGATCGCGGCGTCGCTTCCGGCGGCGGCAGAGGGCGTCGTTTCGGTCGGCGCGGTCGATCAAACGATGAAGATCGCCCCCTTCTCGAACACCTTCCCGCGCATCTGCGCGCCGGGGGTCGGCATCGAGTCCGCCAAGGTGGGCGGCGGCACGACGCTCCTTAGCGGGACGAGCATGGCGTGCCCGCACGTGGCGGGTGTCGCCGCGCTGTGGTGGGAGCAGGTTCGCGGCGCGGGCCTGCCTGCCAGAGCCGAGACGGTCGTCGCCAAGGTGCTGGCGTCCGCCCGGCTCGACGTCTTCGGCACCGACGTCGATCCCGCCGACCGGGGTGTAGGCCTGGTGGCCGCACCTTGAGTCGCTGAATCGTCAGCGATCGCAACGAGCAGCGTCACCGTCCCGCGCCCGTGCCCGCGAGGGTTTTTCCCAAAGAGCGGGATCATTCTCCGCGGACCCATTGACGCTGGCCGGACGGGTTTGGTTGAGTGACTTTCAGAGACGCGGACCCGACGCGCAAAGAGCGAGGCCCTGAGGTGTGAGGCCCGCCGCGATGCCCCGGAGACCTTGGTCGATGGTGGCGCGCTCCTCAAGCGCCCGGGGCCGCGTCTCTTTTCTGACGGCCCGAGGAATCGCCTGGCGGCGTCCTCGGTCGCTGGCGTGCAAAGCACGCCACGCTCCCTGCGTCCTTGCCAGCTGATCCCTCGGACTCGTCAGCTGCCCCGGGGACCGGGCCGCCCCACGCCAGCGCCGACTCGAGCTCCTTACGCGGCGGCAGGCTCTGGGCGCGCCCACAGCTCGTAGGCCCCGGCTCCCTCGCGACCGTCCATGCGCCAGAGGAACACGGCTGCGTGCACGTGCACGTCGAGCCCCTCGAGGCTCAGCGAGGTGCCGGCCACCACGGTCCCGGATACGCGGCGAGGCAGGTCCTGCGCCGGCAGCCACAGCTCCAGGCTCGCGCTGCGCTGGCGGCCCTCGCCGTCGTAGACGGTCGAGATGCGCGTGTCCTCCACGGCCAGCGGCTCACCCCCGGCGAGCAGCCAGCCCACCACCTGCTCCTCGTCATGACCCGGCGCGCCTCGCGGGCGGCGCCCGAGGGCGAGGAACGCGTGCTCGGAGTCGAAGACCGCCGAGATGCTGCGCAGGACGTCCAGCTCCTCCCAGGCGGGCGGAGTGTGCGTCTCGCCGACGGTGCCCAGGCAGTCGACTGCCTGGCCGCCCACCTGCCCCGACACGCCGCACAGGTGGGCAGCCATGCCCGGCAGCCGAAGAGGAGGGGCCAGGGGCTCGAGGACCAGCGAGAAGCTGCCCTCGAGCTCGGCCCGCCAGCCATCGCCGTTGCTCTCCACGCTCGGTCCCTGGGGCAGCACGGTCGAGCTCGATCCCTCGAACAGCAGCGTGGCGCCCGTGCGCGTGCTGCCATGCAGCCCATGCTCGGGGTCGAAGAAGGCGATGGAGACGGCGGGGATGCTCACGGCTCGAGGCGGGGCGGAGGCGTGGGTGGCGGCTCGGACGCGGTGCCCTCGACGTCGTAGGCCCCACCCCGGGGCCGGCCGGGGGCTCGATCCTGCGCCACCCGGGCCGCCATCCGGCTGGTCAGGCGCCTGCGCACCACCCGCAGCAGCAGCGCGCGGGTGGGGGGCGCGAGCAGCGCCAGGCCGAAGACGTCCGTGATGAACCCCGGGGTGATCAAGAAGGCGCCGCCGAAGATCACCGCCACGCCGTCCTGTACCTCGCGGTGGGGCATGCGCCCACTCGCCATCTCCTCGTTGAAGCGCCGCCAGACCGTGCGTCCCTGCGTGCGCAGGAGCACCGATCCGAGTACGGAATCGGCGGCCAGCAGCAGGAGGGTCCAGAGGATGCCGATCGTGTCGCCGACCTGGTAAATCAAGTACAGCTCTGCGATTGGAAGCAGAATGAACAGGGCGACTAGACCCAGCAGCGGCATCGGCCCAACCCTACCGGGGGCTAAGATGGGTCCCATGGCCGAAGAAGTGACCGTCGACGACGTGCAGGAAGCCCTCGAGAACGTGATCGATCCCGAGCTGGGCCTCGACTTCATCGAGCTCGGTCTGGTCTATGACATCGCCGTCGAGGGCGAGGAGGTCTTCATCACCTTCTCGCTCACCTCACCCGGTTGCCCGATCGGCCCGCAGGTGTCCGAGCAGATGGAGGAGTTCGTGGGCGAGCTCGAAGGCGTCTCGAAGGTGCATCCCAAGATGACCTTCACGCCGGCCTGGACACCGGAGCTGATGTCCGAAGACGCCAAGTTCGCGCTCGGCTACTGACGTCCCACGGCTCCTGACGGGGGTCCGCCCCTATTCATACTGGTGGGCGTGGCGCGGCTCCGGCTCCTGACCCATTCCCTGCCAGACGACCCGGCGCTCGACACGGCGGTCTCGCGGGCGCTGATGCTCCGCGTCGCGGCCGGTGACCTGCCCGAGACGCTGCGCATCGCCAGGCCCGGCTCGATCGTCGCGTTCGGCAAGCGGGATGTGGTCAGCAAGGGCTACGCGAGAGCTGTACGTGGCGCCCGTGACGGTGGCTTCGAGGCGATCGAGCGCCTGGCGGGGGGGCGCGCCGCGGTGTTCCACCACGACACGATCTCCTTCGCGCACGCGCTGCCCGACCCCGACCCCCGCGCCGGTGTGACCGAACGCTTCGACGACACGGCTGGGCTCGTGGTCGCGGCGCTCACCCGCTTGTCGATCGACGCGCGGGTGGGAGAGGTGGCCGGGGAGTACTGCCCCGGCGCGCACAGCGTCAGCGCCGGCGGCGCGCGCAAGCTGATGGGAGTGGGCCAGCGGCTAGTGGCTGGCGGCGTCCACGTGGGAGGCGTGATCGTGGTCGACGGAGCCGACCGCGTGCGCGACGTACTTTTGCCGGTCTACGAGGCGCTGGGTCTGGACTGGCGTCCCGAGACCACGGGCAGCGTGGCGGAGGAGGCGCCGGGCACGTCCTGGGACGACGTGGTGGAGGCGCTGCAGGGCGAGTACGGGCGGCGCTATGAGCTCGAGCCGGCCGAGCTCGACCTGGGCACGCTCGAGCTGGCCCGCCGCCTCGCGCCCGAGCACCTCGCGCCTGTGCACCCTGAATGGCACGCGTAGGTGTGCGCCTCGCGGCTCACTGGAGCAGGTCGAGCTGACAGCGCAGGCCCGGCGCTTTCGCCAGCCGTGCATCGGCGGTCAGGAGCACGACGTCGAGCAGCTCGGCGAGGGCTATGTAGGCCGCGTCGTAGATGGTGACGTTCTGCCTCAGCTCCCAGCAGCGAGCCAGCAGCGGCCGGTGGGGCGCGCGGCGCAAGGGCAGCTCGACGAGGTCGGTTAGGGCCAGCTCGGCCCTTCGCACGTCGAGCTGCCCCGCCCGGAGCAGGCGACGGATCACCGACGTCGCCTCAAGGTCGAGCAACTCCGGCGCGACCAGGGAATGCCCCCGCAAGCGTGCTCGCGCGGCGTCGCCGTCGGGTCCGTCGTCTGCGAGCGCTGGCACGAGGGCGCTCGCGTCAACGACCAGCACGGTCCTGCCGCAGGGCCTGAGCCGCCGTGGAGAAGGAAACCGAGCCGCCTGCCCGTCCACCCGCGCGGTTCAGCACCTCCTCGACGGTGGGAGCGCTTGCGTCGTCGATGAGTCGGCCGCGCAGGTACTCCTGCAGCGACTGATGTGCAGCGGCGGCTCGGCGGCGCAGTACGGCGTGCGTCTCGTCGGGGACGTCTTTGATCTGTATGCTCGGCATCAGCGCCATATTGGCGGGGACGGCGCCACTTTGCAAGTGGTCGCGGTACCCACGATACGCTGGTGTGACGTGCTCGGGGTCCTGACTTTCGGCCCGCCGCGGCGCCGTCAAGCACGGGGCGGTCGGCGTGCCCACGGTCGTTCTAGGCGTGGGCCGGCGCTCTTCTCGAGCTCATTGACCGTGAGCTCTACGGCTACCCCCTCGCGACCGAGCCCGGTGACCGTGAGTACAGCCGGTTGAACAGAGCAGGCCCGCACCAGCCACAATGGTGCGATGCGTGCCCTCTTCGTGGTGCTCTCCCTCCAGGTGGTCCTGGGGGGCGCACTGATCGCCCTCGTGGCCACCGACAACCTGCCGTTCGCCGGCGGTGGGGGTGATGGCGAGGCGGCGGTCCTGGCCGCACAGGCGCCGCGCCCCTCGGTCGACCGCTTCGACGGCGACGCCGCCTACGCCTCGGTCAAGCGCCAGGTCGCCCTCGGCCCTCGCCCGGCGGGCTCGGCCGCCTCGCGCCGGCTGGCAGCACGCATCCGTCGCGCGCTGCCCGGCGGACGGTTCCAACCGGTGCCCGGCGGGCTGCGTAACGTCGTGGGCCGCGTGCCCGGGCGCGACCCGGACCGCATGGTGGTCGTGGGCGCGCACTACGACACCAAGGACATCGACGGCTTCGTGGGGGCCAACGACGGCGCCTCGGGGGTGGCCATCCTCACCCAGCTCGCGCGGCGGGTGAAGCCGCGCCGCCTGGGCCCGACCGTGGTCTTCATCGCCTTCGACGGCGAGGAGAGCCCCGCCGGCTCGCCGCCCGAGCTCTTCGAGGAGGAAGGGCTGCGCGGCAGCAGGGCGGCGGCGCCGCGCTACGGCGACGCCGAGGCGATGATCCTGCTCGACTTCGTAGGGGAGAAGGGACTGCGCATCCGCCGCGAGCAGCTCTCGGACACCGCACTGTGGAGCAGGCTGCGCGCCGCCGCCCGGCGCGCCGGGGTGGCGAGCGTGTTCCCGCCCGGGCGTCAGGGCGCGATCCTCGATGACCACGTGCCGTTCCTGCGTGCCGGGGTCCCGGCCATCGACCTGATCGACTTCGACTTCGCCTGCTTTCACCGCACCTGCGACAACCTCTCCCAGATCTCGCCCCGCAGCCTCGACGCCGTGGGCGAGGCCATGCTCGAGCTGCTGCCTACACTCTGAGGTGATGCCTTCGGCCCCCGAAAAGCTGCTGCTCGCCGCCCCCCGCGGGTACTGCGCGGGCGTCGATCGGGCCGTCCAGACCGTGGAGCGCGCGCTGGAGCTCTACGGGCCCCCGGTCTACGTGCGCAAGGAGATCGTGCACAACAAGCACGTCGTGGCCGAGTTGCGCGAGCGCGGCGCGATATTCGTCGAGCAGGAGACCGAGGTGCCCGAAGGCGAGACGGTGGTCTTCTCCGCCCACGGAGTGGCGCCCAGCGTGCACTCCAACGCGCTCGAGCGGGGTCTGAAGACGATCGACGCGACCTGCCCGCTGGTGACCAAGGTGCACGTGGAGGCGAAGAAGTTCGCCGCCGAGGGCTACACGATCGTCTTGATCGGCCACGCCGGCCACGAGGAGGTCGAGGGCACGATGGGCGAGGCGCCCCAGAACATCGTGCTGATCGAGACCGAGGAGGACGTCGACCGCCTCCAGGTGGCCGATCCCGACCGGGTGGCGTTCATCTCCCAGACCACGCTGTCGGTCGACGAGACGCGCGCGATCATCACCAGGCTGCGCGAGAAGTTCCCCAACATCACCGGTCCCCGCACCGACGACATCTGCTACGCCACCACCAACCGTCAGATGGCCGTGCGTCAGATGGCCGGTGAGTGCGACCTGGTGCTCGTGATCGGATCGTCGAACTCATCGAACTCCAACCGCCTGGTAGAGGTGGCCCACGACCACGGCGCCGACTCCTACCTGATCGACAACGAGGGCCAGGTGCAGGAGGAGTGGCTGGAGGGCAAGCGCGTCGTGGGCATCTCCTCGGGCGCGAGCGCCCCGGAGGGCCTCGTGCAGCGCCTCGTCCAGTTCTTCCGCGACCGCGGCACCGAGGACGTCTCGGAGTTCGAGGTGGTCAAGGAGGACGTTCGCTTCATGCTCCCGAAGACGATCCGGAAGGCCTTGGCCGAGGCGCAGGTCCAGCCTGCCGCACCGGTTACGGAGCCGGCGGCTTCGGCGTGAACTGGAAGCCGTGCAGGCGCAGGCCGGGCTCCTCGGCCACCACCTCGCCGCCCGTCTCATACAGCCCAGGCTCGACCGGCCCCGACAGCACCGCGTAGGCTGCGCCGGCCTCGTAGGAGGCCGAGGCGGCCGCGCCGGTGTCCTTGGCCTCGATGAAGTCCTCGCCGTCGATCCAGTCGCGCACCAGCTCCAGCCGCCCGCGGTCGGCGGGCAGCGCCACGTCGGCGGTCTGGGCGGCCATCAGCACGCCCTCGGCGTCCTCGGGGCGCACCGGCGCCAGCGGCTCGGGTAGATCCAGCTCAGGGTCGGACTCCAGCAGCACCTCCCCGATCGCGCGCTCGGCATCGAGGTAGTCGCCCTCGCCGTAGTGGATGTAGCGCAGATGGCCGGCCATGTCGAAGAGGTAGCGCCCCGGCCAGCCCTCGTTGCCGTATAGCCGCCAGACCGCGAAGTCGGGGTCCAGCAGCACGGCGTACTCGATTCCCAGGTTGCCAACCGCCCGCTCCACCACGTCGCGGTCGCGGCCGAAGGAGTAGCCCGGCGAGTGCACCCCGATCACCCGCAGGCCGTGCGGAGAGTAGCGCTCATGCCAGGCACTCACGTAGGGCCGCGTGCGGTGGGAGTTGATGCGCGCCGTGTCGAAGAACTCGATCAGCACGGGCCCCCTGGCCAGCAGCGGGGCCATGCGCAGGAAGGCCACGTTGAGCCAGTCCATCTTGGCCGGGAACTCGGGAGCGGGTATCTGGGAGTGGGGCGGCGGGCGCATACCGGGCCGGTTAGGATGCCTCAACCGTCCGTTCGCCGCCTAACCAAGGAGCTTCCAGTGGACTTCTTCGCCCGCCTCGACTCGCTGCGTGAGCGCTGGAACGTGCTCGAGCATCCCTTCTACGTGCGCTGGAGCGAGGGTCGCCTCGAGCGTGACGAGCTGTCCTTCTATGCGGGTGAGTACCGCCACGCGGTGGTCGCCCTTGCGGACGCCGTGGATGCCGCGGCGCGCGCCGCGGAGCCCGAGGCACGCGCGCTGCTGGTCGAGCACGCCGCCGAGGAGTCAGACCATGTGGCGCTGTGGGATGACTTCGCCGAGGCATTGGAGGCCGACGTGCGCCGCGAGCCCCTCGCAGAGACACAGGCCTGCCGCGAGTCCTGGACCGCCGGTCGCGATGCGCTCGAGAACCTGGTGGCCGCCTTCACCGTCGAGTCGGGCCAGCCCGCGATCGCCGCCACCAAGCTCGACGGCCTGCTGGCCAACTACGAGTTCGAGGAGGGCCCCGCCACCGAGTACTTCGCGCTGCACGCCGAGCGCGACCTCGAGCATGCCGCGCAGTCGCGCGAGCTGATCGAGGAGCGGCTAGCCGATGCCGACCTCGATCGCCTGCTCGAGGTGGCCGAGGGGGTGCTGCGCGGAAACTGGGAGCTGCTCGACGGAGTCGAGCGCGCATCGGGGCGGATGCGATAGCCGCAGCCGGCTTCTCAGGAGCCTGACTTCGGCCGGGCCGCCGCATCGTCGAGCTTCAGGCCGCGCCGGACAGGGCCTGCAGCAACCGGGGCGATACCCACAGCTCGACCGCCCCGCTGATCAGCAGCACCGGCACCGCCACGCTCACGGTGACCACCGTCGCGGCCAGCAGCTCGTCCCAGCGGTCGCGGCGGCTGGCCACCAGCCATGCGGCCAGCGGGAGAAAGAGCGCGACCAGCTCGGGCAGGGCATGGGGCAGCAGTCCGAGCACGAGCAGAGCGGGGGAGATGCCCAATTGGTTGGCGATTGTCCCGGCGTCGCCTCCGATCACGTACGCCTGCGTGGTGAGTGAGAAGGTGGTCGCACAGGCCACGAAGACGATGGCGAAGCGGGCGGTCTTCTCGTGGATCCAGCGGTCGAGCCCGCTGCGCTCGGCCGCGGCCAGCGGGATCGAGCTGCCCGCCATGAAGCCGGCCACGCACGCGAGCGCGTGCAGCGCGAGTACGAGCGAGTTGCGAAAGAGCACGAAGAGGTAATCGCCGCTCTCAGGTCGGCTGTAGAGACCTGGGAGCTCGAGCGGCGTGGGATCGGGTCTCGAGAGCGTGGCCACGCCATATACCGCCGCGAGCAGACCGAGGGCCACCGCCACGCTCAGCAAGAGCCACGGCCGCAGCACCTGCATCGGGCGCTCGTTCCAGCGTTGCAGCGCGAGCCGCGTGTCGCGCATCCCCTGCACCAGTACGAGCTCGTTCACGTTCACCTCGGTTAGCAATCGGCATCGTGGGGGAGGATGTTGAACCGGTGACCGCGCGGATAATCGATACCGAGCGCGTCCACGGGGCGCGTGCGACCGGTAGGGGCCGTTTGGCTCCTGCTCGCTCCTGTGATGGGATGCCACGGTGAGCCACGACAGAGCCATCGGCGGGATCGACCTGGGCGGCACGAAGATTCAGGCCGTGGTTCTCGGCGCGCGGCACGAGGTGCTCGGACAGGCGCGGCGCGAGACACCCGTCACCGGCGGGCCCGCCGCGACCGTGGCCGAGATGGCGGCGGCGCTCGGGGAGGCGGCTGACGCCGCCGGGATCGATACCACCGGCCTTCTCGGCGTTGGCGTGGGATCGCCGGGAACGGTCGACGCCGCCGCCGGGACGGTGGCCCAGGCCTCCAACCTCAGCGAGTGGAGCGACCCCTTTCCCCTCGCCCAGCGCCTGGGGGAGACGCTGGGCGCGAAGGTCGCCCTCGGTAACGACGTCCAGGTGGCGGTGGATGCGGAGTTTGCGCTCGGCGCGGCGCGCGGCCAAGACTCCCTGCTCGGCGTGTTCTGGGGGACCGGCGTCGGCGGTGGGCTGGTACTCGACGGCAAGCCGTGGTTGGGTCGCGGCGCCGGAGCCGAGTTCGGGCACATGGTGGTCAAGCGGGGAGGCGCTCGCTGCCCGTGCGGGCGGCGCGGCTGCGTGGAGGCCTATGCGGGGCGCGGTGCGATGGAGCATGTCGCGCGCAAGCTGGCCGGCGAGGGCCGCGAGACGGTGCTTTTCGAGATCATGGAGGAGCGCGGACGCACGCGGTTGCGTAGCGGCATCTGGTCGCGCGCGCTCGACCGCGACGACGAGCTGGCGCACGAGCTGGTGGGCCGGGCCATCAGAGCCCTCGGCGCCGGGATAGCGTCTGCCGTCAACCTGCTGGACATCGGGGCCGTGGTCATCGGCGGCGGGCTGGGCACCCGCCTGGGCGAGCCGTACGTGCAGAAGATCGAGAAGGCCATGAAGCCGCACCTGTTCGTCGACGACCGGCCGCCGGAAGTGTCACTGGCGGCCCTCGGGGACCTGGGCGGCGCGATCGGCGCGACTCTGTTGATCTCGCGGTAGCTGGCGTGCGCCGCGGTGCACCGGACGCGGCCAGCCGCGCAGGCCAATCCGCGGCTACGCATCTCGCGCGCTGCGAGCGCGAACCAGTGCTAGATACGCGAGAAGCGCCATAGCGAGGAAAGCTCCGCCCGCGACGCTCCACGGCCGCGGATCGCCCGCGTCATTAGCCACCACGAGGCAGAAGGCACCGGGGCCGCCGAGGAGCCCCAGGGTCTCCGGCCACCTCCTTCCACCAATGGCGGGGATCAGGGCTCCTGCCGCCACAGACGCGGCGATGAGCGCCAGCCCGTAGGGGGTGAAGACATACAGCGCCGCGTAGCTAAGGGCTGCCCCAATACAGCACCAGGACAGAAAAACCACGCTGCGCTTGACCATAAGATCAAGCGTACGCCAACCCCGGCCGGCTGTGCGGTGGGATCACGATCCGGAATCATCGATGTCGGGCCGGCTCGCTACCCGGCGGAGCTGCGCTGAACTTCCGGATCGCCGCCTACGATCGCCGGCAGCGATGCCGCTGCGCCGCCCCACCCACGACGAGGTGATCCTCGGCGACAACCTCCCCGTGCTGGAGGGCTTCGCACACGAGAGCTTTCAGCTCGTCTACATCGATCCCCCCTTCAACACGGGCAGGCGCCAGACTCGGCGCACGCTCACGACCACCTCCGAAGGGGAGGGAGGGGGAGACCGCACCGGCTTCGGGGGGCGGCGCTACCGCACGCGCCTGCTGTCCGAGTCCTCCTATGCGGACCATTTCGAGGACTACCTGGCCTTCTTGATGCCCCGGTTCGAGCAGGCGCGCCGCCTGCTTACGCGCAGCGGCACCTTCTACCTGCACGTCGATTACCGGGAGGCGCACTACTGCAAGCTTGCGCTCGACGAGGTGTTCGGCCGCGAATGCTTCCTCAACGAGATCGTCTGGGCCTACGACTACGGCGCCCGCTCCAAGCGCAGCTGGCCGGCCAAGCACGACACCATCCTGGTGTACGTGAAGACGGCCGGGGAACACCACTTCGACGCCGAAGCCGTGGACCGCGAGCCATACATGGCGCCTGGCCTGGTGACCGCCGAGAAGGCGGCCCGCGGCAAGCTGCCCACCGACGTCTGGTGGCACACGATCGTGCCTACCAACGGCCGGGAGAAGACGGGCTACCCGACGCAGAAGCCCGAGGGGATCCTGCGCCGGATCGTGCAGGCCTCGACGGCCGAGGGCGACTGGTGCCTGGACTTCTTCGCGGGCAGCGGGACGCTTGGCGCGGTGGCGGCGCGCCTGGGACGCCGCTACGTGCTGATCGACGAGAATCCGGGGGCGGTCGCCGTGATGCGGGCGCGGCTCGATGCCCGCGTGCGGACCAGCTAACCCGGCTCAAGCCCTACCCCACCGTGATGCCGTCGCGGCCGCCCCGCTTGACCCGGTAGAGCGCGGCGTCGGCTCGGCCGAACAGGGTCTCACCGCCTTCATCGCGCTCGTGCACCGCGACGCCGATGGAGACGGCGGGGCAGGCGGTCCCCGACACCGTCCCGTGCAGCCGCTCGGCAGTGGCCGTGGCTTCGTCGGCATCAGCGACCCGCACGAGTGCGGCGAACTCGTCGCCCCCGATCCGGTATACGTGATCTTCGGCGCGCAACGCGGACTTCAGCGCGCGTCCGACCTCGATCAGCGCGATGTCGCCGGCGGCGTGTCCCTCTCGATCGTTCACGGCCTTGAAGCGGTCCACGTCAGCCAGCATCAGCGCAAGCCGGGGGCGGGGCGGCCGCGCGCAGGCCTCGGCAAGCGCGGCGTGGAAGGCGGCGTGATTGCCGAGTCCGGTGAGCCCGTCGCTGGTGGCCCGGCTGCGCAGCTCGGCCACCGCCTCGGCGGTCGCGAGAGCGCTCGTGGCCTGCAGGGCCAGCAGCTCGAGCAGCTCGATGTCTTCGGTGTCGAGGGCGATGGGTGCGGAGTGGGTGAGCAGGAGCACACCCCCTGGGGCCTCCACATCCCCGAGGGGAAGTACGACCAGCGCCTCGGCTCCCGCCGCGCGCAGCGGCTCGTGGCCGGCGAAGCCGCGGCCGCCCGGCTCGCCGATGGTGTACGCCGAGGTCATCGACTCCACCCACCCAAAGAGCTGGGCCAGGACGGCCGGCGTGAGGGCCTCCAGCGCATGGGCTTGTGGACCGAGTCCCTTGACCGAGTAGCTGCCGTCGGCTTCGCGCCGGACGATGGTGGCGGGACTCCATCTCCGCCACGTCGCACGCCGCCTCACGCACGAGGTGCTGGATCGCGCCGGCGTCCACGAGCCCCGCCAGCCGGGCGGCGTGACGCGCCAGACGCTCGGATCGCGATTCGCGCTGCAAGCCACCCAGCGCTCCGATCTTCGCGGAGAGCAGGACGGCGCACTGCTCCAGCCGGGCGGTCGTGGCGCTCGTGTCGAGGGACTGCTCAGACTCCACGTTGATCACGCCGATCACATCCTCGCCCAGGCGGACCGGGACGCAGACCTCCGAGCGCACGGCGGGGACGGCCTCGAGGTAGTGCTCGGAAGGGGAGGTGTCGGTGACCACGATCGGCCGGCCTGACTCGAAGACCGTGCCTATCACCCCGGTACCGGGGTGCATGCCGTCGAACACCTGCCAGTAGCCGGATACGGCCTGACACCGCAGCCGGGCGCCCCGCACGAGGTAGATCGAAGGCATCAACGCCGGGTTGCGCGCCAGGTCCGCTACCACGACGGCGCAGGCGGCCTTCACCGATGCTGCATCGGAGAGTCGCAGCGCCAGCTCGGTTGCCTTCATTGGGGCACCCTAATCCCCTGAGGGGGGGCACGAGGGGCCGCCGCGCGGGCGGCTGCCCCTCGTCCCAGCCGTTAGTCCCGGTAGTAGCGCAGCTTCGCGCCGGCCTTCGCGACGCGGCTCGTCGGGAGGTCTCCGTTGGCAGCGGAAGTGACGAGGCGCCAGCGCAGCCGTGCGGCGCCGCGGCGGCTCACGTTGACCTTGAACATTCCGCGTGAGCTCGTCCTCACCGAGCGCACCGCCCTGAAGGGCGCGCGGCCCTTGGAGGCCTGGATCTGCACCGACGCGGAGCCGCCGGGGCGCACCTGGCCGTAGACCTCGACCTTGTTGGCCGAGAGCTCGGTGACCACGATCGGCACCTGGTAGGCCTCATACGAGGGCTTCTTGCGGCGGCCCTTGGTGTTGGCGAACCTCAAGCCGGTGTTGAA
>Ga0136640_10000156_pt1 | contig 24153 bp, 24 predicted proteins | sample AntDrymUQ8642106_2_FD_105498 | JGI IMG/M metagenome (GOLD analysis project Ga0136640, IMG submission 105498) | Polar desert sand microbial communities from Dry Valleys, Antarctica - metaG UQ864 (21.06) | ecosystem: Environmental > Terrestrial > Soil > Desert | place: Antarctica: Dry Valley...
CGTCGATGTCGTGTTGGTCGGGGCGTCGACGGTCCGCGCCGAGCGGTACGGGCCGGTGCGCCTCACCGACGAGCAGCGCCGGTCCCGGCGCGCCGCGTCGCGGCCCGAGCTGCCGACGCTCGCCGTCGTGTCGTTGTCGCTTGCGTTCGACTGGACCTTGCCGCTGTTCTCGTCACCCGACGGGCCTCGGCCCCTGCTGATCACCGCAGCGGCGGCCGGAGACGCAGCGATCGAACGGGCCCAGGAGCACGCCGAGGTCATCGTCGCCGGTGATGACGTCGTCGACCTGGCCCAGGCCCTCGCTGCGCTGCGTCAACGCGGCGCGACCACCGTCCTCACCGAGGGCGGTCCGACCGTCCTCGGCGAGCTCATCGCGGCGTCGCTGGTCGACGAGCTGTGCCTGACCCTGGCGCCCGCCATGGGCGGCGATCCGTTGCCGATCGTGGTGTGGCCGGCGGCGAGCCGTCCGTCCCCGAGGTTTTCCCTCGACAGCGTGTGCGAAGCGAGCGGGCACCTGTTCCTCCGCTACCTGGTGAATCCGTCGTGACCGGATCGGTCGAGGAGACGTTCGACACCCTGATGGGGGAGCTGGTGTCGCCCATGGTCGTTGTGACGACAGCGTCGGGCGGCACGAGGGCCGGGTGCCTGGTGGGCTTTCACGTCCAGTGCGGGCTGGAGCCACCGCGGTACGCCATCTGGCTCTCGAAGGCGAACCGCACCTACAAGGTGGGTGCCCTGAGCGAGGTCTTCGCGGTGCACTTCCTCGCTCGAGGTGACCGGGCGATCGCCGAGCTGTTCGGGGCGGCCACGGGCGACGAGGTCGACAAGTTCGACCGCTGCTCGTGGACAGAGGGTGAAGGCGGGGTCCCTCTCGTCGACGCCTGCCCCAATCGCTTCACCGGGCGGCGAACGGCTTGGCTCGACGCTGGTGATGACCACGTCTGCATCGTGCTCGAACCAGTGGAGGCCGAGCACGTCGGATTGGGCCGGCCGCTGTCGCTGTTCGATGTGGTCGACTTGGAGCCCGGTCACGGTGCAACCGAGCGCCAACGTCCGCGCTGACCGCCAACCAGTTCCGTGGGACGGATCGCGGCGGGGTGAAGCCCTTGCCCTCCGGGACTGACAGGCGTACTCTGCCTTAGCCATTAGGCACTCCTAACAGTTCCCGACAGACGGTCGAGATATCTGTGCCCAGCTCCCTCACATCGGCTCCGCGACCGTCGTTGGCGTCGGTCGCCGAGTCGCTCGGGTTCCGGCGCATCGAATCGGTACGTCTGGTCGTGCGCCAGGGACGGACCACAGCGCGGGTCACCGGCGTTCTCCACCGCTACCCGCAGACCGTGCCGGTCTCGATGGCCACCGCCGAACGCCTCGTCGGCTCCGGCGCGCCGCTGCTCATCGACGAGCCCGGCGATCATCATGGACGGGGCGGCCGGTAGCGATGTACGTCTGCTCCTGTTTCGCTGTCACCGACCGCACTGTGCGCGTCGCCATCGCCAGCGGGGCGTCGACGGTCGACGAGGTCAGGGGCCGGTGCTGGGCCGGTGGCGGGTGCGGCGGGTGCTGGCCGGAGCTGCAGCGCCTCATCGACGAACACGAGACGCAGAAGCGCCGGACCGGACGGTACGCCGTCGCCTGACGCCGCCCGTAGCCTCGGCCCACCGTCACCAATCACCGAGAGAGGTCCGATGCGCGGCCACGACGAGATCATCGAACTGCTCAACGAGGTGCTCACCGCCGAACTCACTGCGGTGAACCAGTACTTCCTCGACGCTCGGATGCTCGAAAACTGGGGCTACGCCCGGTTGGGGGCGCAGTTCAAGGACGAGTCCATCGACGAGATGAAGGACGCAGACTCCCTCATCTGCCGCATCCTCTACCTCGACGGTATGCCCAACCTGCAACGCCTGGAGACGGTGCGCATCGGCGAGACGGTGCCCGAGAAGCTGACGCTGGCCCTCGACCTCGAGAAGGCGGCCATCGAACGCCTCAACCGGGGCGTCGAGCTGTGCGTCGGGCACGGCGACAACGGATCGCGCGACCTGTTGGCCACCATCCTCCACGGTGAGGAGGAGCATGCCGACTGGCTCGAGTCCCAGCTCGAGCTCATCGCCCAGGTCGGGGAAGCCCACTACCAGGCCCAACAGATCCGGGACTGAGCCCCCCGGACGGGTTGTCGCCCGCCGACTCGGTGGCGGCGCGCCATCCGGCGGCGCCGATCAGCCCAGCATCGTCGCCGAGGGCGGCGGTCACGACCGAGATGTGCTCGCGTAGCCCGAGCGGCCCGAACGCGGCGAGCAGCTCGCGGACCGGGGCCAAGACCACATCACCGCTACGGCCCACGCCGCCGCCCACCACAACGACCTCGGGTGAGAACAGGTGGGCGAGGTTGGCGACGGCCAGGCCGGCCACGTGCATCGCCTCGTCCCACACCGCCTGTGCTCTCGAGTCGCCATCAACCACGAGGGCCACGAGGTCGGCGCCCTCGGCGTCCAGGCCAGCGGCGTCGGCCGAACGAGCGAGGGACCGACCCGAGCCCAGCTCCTCGACCGTCGCCGGCTCCTCGCGACGGGCTGCGACGCGGTCGATGACCGTGTGGCCGATCTCGCCGAGGGATCGGGAGCCCCGGGCGAGCTGGCCCCCGAGCACCACGCCGGCGCCGACTCCGGTCGAGACCGTGACGTAGACGACGTCGTCGAAACCGTGGCCAGCCCCGAACCTGGCCTCGCCCACCGCAGCCATGTCCGCATCGTTGGCCAGGTTGACCGGCACGCCGACGACGTCGCCCAGCGCATCCTCGCGCAGCGCGTCGGTCCAGCCCGGTGGGAGGTTGGGAGCCTGCTCCAGCTGTCCGGTCCGGTAGTTCACCCGTCCTGGAACTCCGATGACCGCCTCGGCCACAGGGTGGCGCTCGAGCACCTCCGAGACGAGCGCGACGAGGGCCTCGGGGCAACGCTCGTCCTGTGGGGTGGGCGCCGCGCACCGCTCCACCAGGTGCCCCTCATGGTCGACGACGGCGGCTCGCATCGTCGTCCCGCCGAGGTCCACGGCGAGGACCGCGCCTGGCGGCCCGATGGTCACGAGGACGTCCCGACAGCCTCGGCTTGGGTGATCGCCCACGCTGCGTTGACCAGGCCAATGTGGCTGAACGCCTGCGGGAAGTTTCCGAGCATCTCTCCGGTCCGGGGTTCGGCCTCCTCGGCCAGCAGCCCGACGTCGTTCGCGTAGCCGGCGGCCTGCTCGAAGATCGCTCGGGCGGCGTCGACCTCACCGGCCAACGCCCAGCACTCCGCCAACCAGAAGCTGCACAGCAGAAACGTCGACTCGTCGCCGTCGAGCCCGTCGGACTCGATGTAGCGGTAGATCAGACCGCCTGAGGCCGACAGGCCGCCGGCGATGGACTCGATGGTCGATCTCATGCGCGGATCTGACGCCGGGAGAAAGCCCGTGATGGCCATCATCAGCACCGAGGCGTCGAGGTCGCTGCTGCCGAACGACTGGGTGAACGCTCCGACCTCGTCGTTCCAGCCCCGCTCGACGATCTCCGCTCGCAAGGTTTCGGCCGCATCTGACCACCGGGTCGCCTCAACCGAGAGGCCGAGCTGGTCCGAAAGGCGGACGGCGCGGTCGAGCGCGACCCAACACATCAGCTTGGAGTGCAGGAAGTGTCGCGGCTCGCCCCGCATCTCCCAGATGCCCCTGTCGGGCTCCCGCCACGCGGTGGCCGCGGCGTCGGCCATCCGGGCGAGGAACGCGATCGTGTCCGGGTCGAGGGCGGTGATCTGGTCGCGGAGCCGGTAGACGCCATCGAGCACGGCCCCGAAGACGTCGTGCTGATGCTGGTGCCACGCGTCGTTGCCGACCCGGACCGGGCGGCTGCCCCGCCATCCGGACAGGTGGTCGAGCTCACGCTCGGCGAGGTCGTGCTCGCCGCCGATGCCGTACATGATCTGCACGCCGGGGCCGGACTCGGCGCCGCTCCCGGCGGCGGCGGTCACGAAGGCGAGGAAGCGATTGGCTTCGTCGGGGCACGCCGCCACCCACAGCGCCTGCATGGTCATGCTGGCGTCGCGGAGCCAGCAGTAGCGGTAGTCCCAGTTGCGGCTGCCGCCCTCGTGCTCGGGGAGGGAGGTGCTCGGCGCGGCGACGATGGCGTTGGTCGGTCGGTAGGTGAGGGCCTGGAGCACTCGACCGCTGTGGTGGACGTGGTCCTGCCACAGTCCCTCGTACCGTTGGTGCATCTCTGACCAGGACGTCCAGCCCTCGACCGTGGCCGCCAGGGCCCTCTCGGCCTGCGTGGCGGTCCATGGTTGCGGCGTCGTGTACCACGTCGACTGGTGCTGGAGGGCGAAGACGACCTTGTCGCCGGACCGCAGCCGCAGCTGCCAGCGGGCCACCGCGCCGTCGGTGGCGGTCGGGTCTGGACCGGTCAGGACCAGCACGCTGGCACCGCCCCGAGCGATCAAACCCCCATCTACGGACTGCAACCTGGGCCGGACCACCCCGTACTCGGGACGGGGGGCGAACTCGGCGTCGACGGGCATCTCGCCGTTGGTCACCTCCAGCACACGAACGAGCACGTGGGGCGCGGCCAGCCCGATGTCGTGGCCGCGCTCGTCGTCACCGAAGACCATCGCCTCGGTCAGCGTCGCCGTCCCGGTCGGCGTCGAGAACGTCGTCTCGAGCGCCAACGTGCCTGGTAGGTAGCGCCGGCGCGACTCGTAGGCCCCGGCGGGGCCGATCGCCCAGTGTCCTCCCTCGACGCCGAGCAGGCGGGCGAAGACCGACGGTGAGTCGAAGCGGGGGAGGCACAGCCAGTCGACCGATCCGTCTCGGCTGACCAGCGCGGCCGAGTGACAGTCCGACAGCAACGCATAGTCGCTGATGGCTCGATCAGTCACGCCGCGCTCACCTGGCGACCCCACGGATCTGTTCTCCTCGACGTCGGTCACGCGGGTCGACCCGGGTGCCAGCCCTCCGACAGACCGCACCGAGCCCCGTTCGTCACAGGTGTCGGAGCTCGACGGGTCGGAGACTTCACCGCTCTCGACCGTAACGATCGCGGCTGCGGCACCGGACTCCGATCGACCGGAACGAAGCTGGTTGTCCCACCACCAAGGATCGCCATAGCGGTGGGTCTAACCAGGCGGATGGGGTTTGCCGCAGTCGTGCGGCCAGCCTTTCGCAGCCCGTTCGCTCTTCGATGCGCCTTGGTGCTCGCCCGGCAGGCGGCAGGAGGGGTGTCACGGGGTTCGGTAGGCGTCGGAACGGTGCTCGATGGCCATGACGGTGATCACCCGGGCGGTGGCGTCGATCTCGTAGATCACCCTGTGGTCGCCGCGGCGGGCGGAGTGAAGCCCTTCGAGATGGAGGCGGAGCGCCCTGCCGAGCTGGTGCGGGCGGAATGAGGAGTCGGCTACTCCCACTCGATGGTGCCTGGGGGCTTGCTGGTGATGTCGAGGACGACCCGGTTGACCTCGTCGACCTCGTTGGTGATGCGAGTCGAGATCGCCTCCAGCACCTCGTACGGCAGCCGTGACCAGTCGGCAGTCATGGCGTCCTCGCTGCTGACCGGGCGCAGGACGACGGGATGGCCGTAGGTGCGGTCATCGCCCTGCACCCCGACCGAGCGAACATCCGCCAAGAGCACCACCGGGAACTGCCACACCTCACGATCGAGCCCGGATCGGGTCAGCTCCTCGCGGGCGATGGCGTCGGCCGCAGCCAGGACGTCCAGCCGCTCCTGGGTGACCTCGCCGATGATGCGGATGGCCAGACCCGGACCCGGGAACGGGTGGCGCCAGACGATCTCGGGGGGCAGGCCCAACTGGGTGCCCACCGCGCGCACCTCGTCCTTGAACAGCGCTCTCAGCGGCTCGATGAGCTGGAAGGTGATGTCGTCGGGTAGGCCGCCCACGTTGTGGTGGCTCTTGATGCTGGCCGCTCCGGTGCCTCCGCCGGACTCGACGACATCGGGGTAGAGGGTGCCCTGCACCAGCAGCTCGATGTCGCTGTCGTGGCCCTCGGTCTCGATGATGGACGCGGCGGCGTCCTCGAACACCCGGATGAACTCGCCTCCGATCACCTTGCGCTTGGCCTCCGGGTCCCTGAGACCGGCCAGCGCCCCGAGGAAGCGCTCACGGGCGTCGACGACGCGCAGGTCGATGCCGGTGGCGGCGACGTAGTCGCGCTCGACCTGGACCCGCTCTCCCTGGCGGAGCAGGCCGTGGTCGACGAACACGCAGGTGAGCTGGTCACCCACCGCCTGGTGCACGAGGGCGGCGGCGACCGCGGAGTCGACCCCGCCGGAGAGGGCGCACAGCACGTGGCGAGCACCGACCTGGGCTCGGATGGCCTCCACGGTCTCGTCGATGATGCCGGTGGTGGTCCACGACGGCCCCAGTCCCGCACCGTCGTGGAGGAACCGCTCCAGGACCCGCTGGCCGAACTGCGTGTGGAGCACCTCGGGGTGCCACTGGACCCCATAGAGGGCGGCGTCGCGATGCTCGAAGGCGGCGACCTCGGCGCCCTCGCTGGACGCCGTCACTGCGAACCCGTCGGGCGCGGCGACCACCGAGTCGCGGTGCGACATCCACACCGGCTGGGTGCGAGGCTGGCCCTCGAACAGCACCGCGTCGGGGTCTGTGGTGGCCTCCGTGCGCCCGAACTCCGCCCGATCCGTGCGAGCCACCGTGCCCCCCAGGGCCAGGGCCATGGCCTGGAAGCCGTAGCAGATGCCGAACACTGGAACGCCAGCGCGGCACAGGGCGGGGTCGAGCTGCGGTGCCCCCTTCTCATAGACGCTGGACGGGCCGCCGGAGAGGATGATCGCGGCCGGCCGGCGGGCCAGGATCTCCGCCGTCGAGGCCGTGTGGGGCACGACCTCGCTGTAGACCTCGGCCTCTCGAACCCGCCGGGCGATGAGCTGGGCGTACTGGGCCCCGAAGTCGACCACCAGGACCAGGGCCGGGGCCTCTCCGGGGCCGGGCGGTGACGGCGGATCGGACCGCGCCAGCAGCTCGCTCATCGGCGGTGGTCGAGGCGGTCAGGGCGCCACGCCGCAACGGCCCCTCTCATCGCGAGAGCATGGCACAGGGCCTGAGATCTCCTGCCCGTCGCCGACCCGACAGGAGCCGCGTCGCGGTGGCTCAGCCTCCGCCGGCGGCGGTCGTGCTGCTGGTGTCGGCTGGGGCGCTGGTGGTCGTGGCGTCGCCCTCGGTCGTCGAGCTGGACCCGCCGACGTCCTCTCCGCCACCTTCCGGAGCGGTCGTCTCCGGCGCCGCCTCGGCGAAGCAGGCTCCGTTGATGTCGCTCAGCTTCACCCGCGTCGCATCGTCGAGGTCGGCCTCGTCGTCGGCCCGGTAGATCTCGTTCACCTCATCGGCCTCGAAGTCGTCGAAGATCCGCTCGGTCAGGCACTCCGTCACCCCTCGATCGATCCCGGTCCGCTCGCGCAGGTCGGCCTCGAAGGTCTTCTGGTCGACGTCACCGCCTTCGGCACAGCCCGACCCGACGGCAGCGACGAGCGCCACGACCGCGACCAGCCGGCGAGGTGTAGATCGATGTGAGCGCGGGTGCGACAACAGTGGGGCCTCCTCGGCGGCGACGCCCGAGGTTACGTTGCCGGCCACCTCGCCCAGCCAACGATGTCGGACCAGCCCGGTCCGGGTGCTCCACATCGGTAGGGTGCGGTCGCCCGCTGACCGTGACGAGAGGATCCGCCCGTGCGCGTCGTCGTCGACTACGACCTGTGCGAGAGCAACGCCGTGTGCATGCAGGTCGCCCCTGAGGTGTTCGAGGTCCGAGATGACGACTTCCTCTACGTCCTGGACGACACGCCGCCCGACGATCTGCGAGGCAAGGTCGACGAGGCCGTGGCCCGCTGCCCCAAGCAGGCCATCGCCGTGCAGGACTGACGCCGCGGTCCCAGACACCCGGTCGCCGGCGCTCCGGTGGCCCCGGATGACCTCGACGCTCCCGTGACCGACCTGGCCACGATCGTCGTGGCCGGCGCCTCGCTTGCCGGGCTCAACGCTGCTCGAACCCTGCGGCGCGAAGGCTTCGACGGTGAGCTGATCGTGGTCGGAGACGAGGACGAGCCTCCCTACGATCGCCCACCGCTGTCCAAGCAGGTGCTGGCCGGAGCGTGGGAGGCCGACCGCACCGCCCTGGCGGTGGCCGCCGACGACGACCTGCGGATCGACTGGCGCCTGGGACAGGCCGTGACCGGCCTCGATGTCGGAACCCGACGATTGCGACTGGCCGACGAGACGTCGGTGGCCTTCGACGGGCTAGTCATCGCAACCGGGGCGCGGCCGCGCACCCTGCCCGGCACCGCGGAGATGGCCGGGGTCCACGTGCTGCGCAGCCGGTCCGACTGCCTCGCCCTGCGCGCCGATCTCGAAGCCGGACCGGGTCGGGTCGCCGTGGTCGGGGCCGGGTTCATCGGCGCGGAGGTGGCGGCCACCTGCCGAGGCCGAGGTCTGGCCGTGAGCCTCGTCGAGCCGCTGCCGGCGCCGCTCGGGCGCGTCCTCGGCGACGCCATGGGCGCCGCCATGGCATCGCTGCACCGCGACGAGGGCGTCGATGTGCGCCTCGGCGTCGGGGTGGCAGCGGTGGAGGGCGGCGACCGGGTCGACCGGGTGCGCCTCGATGACGGCAGTGTCATCGAGGTCGACGTCGTGGTGATCGGCATCGGGGTGGCGCCCTGCACTGAATGGCTAGCCGGCTCGGGCGTAGGTGTCGACGACGGCGTGATCGCCGATGCCACGTGTCGGGTGGCCCCCGGCATCGTGGCCGCCGGCGACGTGGCCCGTTGGCATCACCTCGGTTACGGCCGAAGCATGCGCGTCGAGCACTGGGACCACGCCATCGCCCAGGGCGCCCACGCCGCCTCGACCCTGCTGGCCGGGGACGGCGCCCGACCGTTCACGCCGGTGCCATGGTTCTGGAGCGATCAGTACGACCGAAAGATCCAGCTGACCGGACGCACCGAGGGGGCCGAGGAGGTGAGGGTGGTCGAGGGCAGCCTCGCCGACCGCCGCTTCGTCGCCCTCTACCGGCGAGGACAGGAGGTCGTCGCTGCGCTGGGCATGAACCGGCCTGCGCCCCTGGCCCGCTGGCGGACCCGCTTGGCCGAGGGGGTCGCGTGGGACGAGGGCATCGTCGGATGAGCGTCCGGTGAATCCCGCGACCGCCGTCCTGCTCGCCCTGGCCGGGGCCGCGGCGGCCGTGAACTGGGTAGGCGTCGCCCGTGGCGACCGCCGACTGGTCTACGCGGCCAAGCCGTCGACCCTCGCCCTGCTGGTCGGCGCGGCCGCCGTGCTCGACGCCGACGACGGGGCCGTCCGAGCCTGGTTCGTCGCCGGCTTGGCGCTGTCGCTGGTCGGCGACGTGATCCTCATGCTCCCCGACGACCGCCCGACCGGGCCGAACATGTTCCTGTACGGGCTGGGCTCGTTCCTGCTCGGGCACCTGGCCTACATCGCCGGCATGGGGAGCGACCACCGATCCTGGGCATTGACCCTGGTGGGAGCGGTCGGTGTGGCTGCGGCTCTGGCCGTGATCGGGCCGCGGGTGCTGGCCGGCGTCTCAGAGTCGTCGCCGGCGATGCGTGGCCCGGTGCTCGGCTACATGGCGGTCATCTCGGTGATGGTGGTGACCGCCTTCGGACGGACCGTCCCGGCCGGCATCGTCGGTGCCCTGCTGTTCTACGCTTCGGATGCCAGCCTGGCCTGGAACCGCTTCGTCCGCCCCAGCCCCGCCCTGCGGTTGACGGTGATCGTCACCTACCACCTGGCCCAGGCCGCCCTCGTTCTGGCTCTGCTCGCCTGACCCGGCGCCTCGGGACTCGACGGGACGCCCGGGACCGACGGCTTGCGACGATGCCGGTGCCGGGTCGACGGCCGGTAGTTTCCGGCGGTGGCGAGCTGGTCCTACGTGGGCGACGACGGATGAGCCGTCGAGCCGTCGTGGCGATCGTGGTCCTCGTCGGGGCGGTGGCGTGTGGGCAGCCAGCGGTGCTGGACGGCGAGCGCACCGAGGCGCGCATCGCTGAGACGGTGACCGAGACCTACGGCGTCGAGGTCGACTCTGTCGCCTGCCCCGACGAGATCGAGGTCCGGGACGGTGCAAGGTTCCGGTGCCGAGCGCGCCTGGGCGCCGGGACTTTGCCGATCGAGGTCCGCCAGACCGATGGCGAGGGAGCGCTCGACGTGATGCCCACGCGAGCGGTGCTCGTCACCAGACGCGTCGAGGCCGACATCGCCGAGGTCCTGGCCGACCGCTTCGAGCGCGACGAGGTGGAGGTCGCGTGCGGTGGTGATCCGGTCCGCATCGAGGCCGAGGGGGCGACCTTCGAATGCGTGGCCGTCGACGGCGCCGAGCAGAAGGGGGTAGCCGTCCGGGTCCGCGACACGCGCGGTGCCCTCACCTACACGCTCACCTAGCGGAGGGCGGCGGCCAGCGGGGCCTCGACCCGGGCTCGCAGAGCGACAGCGGTGCCCATGCGCTCTCGGTGCTGGGCCACGGCCTTGGCCCCTTGGGGGACCGGATGAGCGTCGAGGAAGGCCCCGATGTCGGCCGCCAGCGCGGGGTCGGTCACCGTCCGGATGCCCTCCAACATGCGGGACACGGTGTTCGACGGGATCTTGGCCCCGACCCCGTCCCAGCGGTCAGCGACGAAGCGCCACGCCCGCTCGCCTTGGCTGCGGTTGGTCAGCGCCCGGCGCAACAGCAGGCCGGTGTCTTGGGCCCGGACCTCGTCGGTGAGGGTGGATGCGAGGAAGGCGTCGACCTCGGCCGGAGCGGGGAAGTCGGCCAGGGCGCCCAGGTACCGCAGCCGTCCCTGCGGGGTCGCCTCACGGCTGCTCTGCTCCCGGAACCGTTCGTAGGTGCCGGCATCACCGATCGAGGCAACGACCCGGACCGCAGCGTCGAGCAGGTCAGGGTCGACCGTCGCGCCCGTCTCCAGCCGGTCGAGCACGGCGACGGCGCGCTGGCGCGCCTCCGGGTCGGCGCCCGAAGTCCCCAGGGCGGTGAGCAGGGCACCCCGGAGGGCTGCGGTCCGGGTCGGCTCGCCATCGATCGGATCGGGCCCGACCCGGCGCAAGGCCGGGCCCACCAGGGCCCGCACCCAGCCCTCCAGGTCGGGACGGGCGGCATCGTCGATCAGGCGTCCCAGCCCGGCCAGGACGGCCAGGACCCGTTGCCAGACGTTCAGGTCGGTCTCGTCGGCCCGAGCCCGGACCAGGTCGAGCAGCGCGTCGACTGGCATGGTCGCGGCCAACAGACCGGCCCAGGCGTCGTCGAGGAGACCGAAGCGCTCGAGGGCGGTGAGGTCGGCACCCGCTCCGGCGAGAGCTCGCAGGTCGTCGGGGGCGTAGCGGACTCGGAAGAAGCCGCTTCCCCCGCTGTTGGCCAGCACCCAGGTGGCCGGACCGCCCAGATCGACCTCCGTCGTGGCCCCCTCCAGCAGGACCTTGTGGAGGCGCAGCGCGGAGGCGACGTCGTCGGCCCCGCCGGACCCGTCGTCGCTGGACCCAGCCGAGGAGGACCGGATCAACACCGGCACGGCCCAGCGGGCCTCGTCGTCTGACGGCCTCTGCTCGTCGTCGTGGGATGCCCCGGTGTCACCGTTGGAGGCGTACCGGAAGCGACGCTGGTCCAGGCGCACCGTTGCCGACCCGTCGTCGCGGGTCACCGACACCTCGGGGTAGCCGCCCTGGAAGATCCAACCGTCCATGATGCGCCGGACCGGCTCACCGGTGGCCTCCTCGAGGGCGTCCCACAGGTCGGTCGTCTCGGTGTTGGCGAAGGCGTGGCGCTCGATGTAGAGCCGGATGCCGTCGCGAAAGCGGTCCTCGCCGAGGTACTGCTCGAGCATCCGCACCACCGCCGCGCCCTTCTCGTAGGTGAGCACGTCGAACATGCCCTCGGCCTCGGCCGGGGAGACGACCTCGAACTCGATGGGCCGGGTGGAGGACAGGGCGTCGGTGTCGAAGGCGCCGGTGCGGGCCGCGCCGAAGTCGGTCCAACGGTCCCACTCGGGCCGGAAGGCATCGGTGCAGCGCATCTCCATGAAGGTGGCGAAGGCCTCGTTGAGCCAGATGCCGTTCCACCAGCGCATGGTGACCAGGTCGCCGAACCACATGTGGGCGATCTCGTGGTGGATCACGTCGGCCACCCGTTGGAGCTCGGCCTGGGTGGACCGGGCCGGGTCGACCAGCAGCAGGACGTCGCGGAAAGTGACGCAGCCCAGGTTCTCCATGGCCCCGAAGGCGAAGTCGGGCACTGCGACGAGGTCGAGCTTGTCGGCGGGGTAGGGCCGGCCGAAGTACTCGGCGAAGTACCGCAGGGCGAAGGCGCCCGACTCCAGGGCGAAGGCGGCCAGCTCCTCCTGGCCAGCCCGGTGGACGACCCGCAGGGGCACGCCCTCGACGTCGACCGGCTCGGTCGCCACCAGCGGTCCGACGACGACGGCCACCAGGTAGGTCGACATCACCATGGTGTCGGCGAAGCGGACACGGCGTCCGCCGCCCTCGGAGGGCTGCGACGACACCTCGGCGGCGTTGCTCACCGCGCTGAGCCCATCGGGCACGTCGAGGGTGAGGGCGAAGGTGGCCTTCAGGTCCGGCTCGTCCCAGCACGGGAAGGCCCGGCGAGCGTCGGTGGCCTCGAACTGGGTGGTGGCGATGGTGTGGCTGACGCCCTCGTCGTCGTCGAACGTCGAGCGGTAGAAGCCACGGAGCTTGTCGTTCAAGATCCCGGCGAAGACGACGTGCAGCGTGGCCGGTCCCGATGCCAGCTCGCCGTCGAGTCCCACGGCCAGTCGCTCGGCCTCCGGGTCGAGCGAGGGGATGCCTTCGAGGCGATCGCCGTCGCGCTCGATCCACACCTCGTCGATCGTGAGCTCCACTGCGTTGAGCACGATCTCGGAGGCTGCTTCGAGCAGGTCGATCCCGATGGCCACGGTGCCGGTGAAGCTGGCCGTCTCCAGGTCGGGCGTCAGGGTCAGGTCGTAGCGGTGGGGAAGGACGGTCCGCGGCAGGCGGTAGGACACGGCGGGGCCAGGCGAGTGCGAGGACATGGTGCGCTCACCATGGCAGACGGCGGCGGGTACCGTCGCCGGCCGTGCAGCCCGGCGACCCGTCTCCGACACAGCCGCAGGAGGTGAGGGCGTGGGCCAAGCTCACGTTGTCCCTGCGGGTCGTGGGCGTGCGGGCCGACGGCATGCACCTGATCGATGCCGAGATGGTGAGCCTCGACCTGGCTGACACGCTGATCTTCAGCGCCGGCGACGGGTTGACGGTCGAGGGAGCGACGACGGGCCCGGTCGTGTCGCCGGGCGAGGACAACCTGGTCCGTCGGGCGCTGGCCCGCGTCGGACGGCGAGCGTCGGTCCACCTCGTCAAGCGCATCCCGGCCGGTGGGGGCCTGGGTGGCGGATCAGCCGACGCCGCTGCCGTGCTCAGGTGGGCCGGCGTCGACGACCCTGCGGTCGCCGCGTCGCTCGGCGCCGACGTGACCTTCTGCCTGGCCGGGGGCCGGGCCCGGGTCACCGGGGTCGGCGAGGAGGTGCACCCGCTGCCGCACCGCGACGCGACCTACACCCTCGGGCTGGCGCCGTTCGGGTGCTCGACGGCCGCGGTCTACGCCGCTTGGGACGACATGGGCGGCCCCGCCGGCCCGGGGCCCAACGACCTGGAGACTGCCGCAGTGCGAGTAGAGCCTCGGCTGGCGAGGTGGCGCGACCGCCTGGGCCAGGCCAGCGGCGAGACGCCGGTCCTGGCCGGGAGCGGTAGCACATGGTTCGTCCCCGGTTCCCACCCCGGTCCCGATCACCTCGTCGTGCGAACCGCGTCGTCCGTGCTGGCTCAGAACGAACCCTCGCGGCGCACGGTGTAGCTGTCGCCGACGACGGGCGAGCCCGCTACCAGTGCGACCCGCAGGACGATGGTGCCCGAGTCGTTGCCCAGGCAGCGTTCTCCGACGGACATGGTGGCGGGGCGACCTGCGGTGCTGAGCTCGGTCCCGATGACCTCGCCGTCGCGGGTCACCCGCATCTCCAGGACCATCTCTCCGGCCGGGGCGGTGAGGGTGATCGTCAGGCGACCTGCGCAGGTGATATCCAGGTCGTCGTCGACGGGCAGGCGCCACTCGTCGACGTCGGAGCGGGGCACGATGTTGGCCCGGCGCGCCGGCCGGTCCTCGCTCAGCACGGTCTGCTCCTCGCCCTCCAGGTCGTCGGCTGCGGTCTCGCAGCCGTTGGTCAGGTCCAGGTCGTACTCGGCGTAGCCCCGATCGCACACGATCCCGTCGGTGTGGGCGGCGGGATCCTCGAGGCCGTCGGGACCACAGGGCTGGTAGCGCCGGGGCACGCACGGGCTCGACGTCGCGGCCACGGTGGTCGAGGGGATCGCGGGGTCTCGGGAGGCCGTGCCCTGCCGGCTGTCATCGTCTCGGATCACGGCGGCGGCGCCGAGGAGCAGGAGCACCACGACGACGCCCGCTCCGGCTGCGATCAGTCGCCGGCGCCCGACGGCCGAGGCCAGCCGGCTCACCGGGTCGGTGCCGGCCGCCCCACCCCGGAGACCCGCGGCCGAAGGTCGCTTGGCAGGTGTCCGCTCGAGCGCGTCGGCGAGCAGCGCGCGCAGCTCCGGCGGCACATCGCGGGGCGGGCGCTCGACGCGTCCCCGAGCGGCGCGGTGCATCAGCACTCGTGGGTCGGTCGACGGAGAGCCGTAGGGGCCGACGCCGGTCAGGGCGTAGAGCAGCGTGGCACCTAGGGAGAACACGTCGGCGGCCGAACTGGCCGGCTCGCCTCGAGCCTGCTCGGGAGCCATGAAGGCGGGGGTGCCGACGACCATCGCCGTGGCCGTCAGGCCCGGGGTGTGGTCGCGGGCCCAGGCCACGCCGAAGTCGGCCAGCGTGGCCTCACCCTCGGCGGTGAACAAGATGTTGGCCGGTGTGATGTCGCGGTGAACGATGCCCTGGCGGTGGGCGGCGGCCAGGGCATCAAGGAGGCGGTCGGCCAGGGTCGCCACCGAGGCGGCGGGAAGAGGGCCGTCGGCTCGAATCCGATCATGGAGACTGCCCCCGGCCAGGTAGGGCATGACCAGCACGACGTCGTCGCCGTCGTCGGTCAGGTCGAGGAGCCGCACGATGGCGGGGTGGTCGACCGAGCGCAGCACCTCGGCCTCCCGACGGATCCGGGCCCGGGCCCGGGCAACCTCGTCGGGCGAGCCGTGCAGGGACAGCCGCTTGAGGGCGACCTCGGTCCCGTCGGTGTCGACGGCGAGGTCCACCACGCCCATCCCGCCCCGTCCCAGGCGACGCACGACCCGGTACCGCATGGGCGGTCACCCTAAATGGGGTCTCGGAGAGGCCGACGGCATCGGGCCCTGGGCCGTCCAGGGGTGGAGACCCCCCTGGGCGCGCGTGGGCCGGAGGGGGCAGAGCGGTAGGGTTGGGCCGATGACGCAGACCATCGACACCACCGTGCTCACCGAGGCACTGACCGTCATCGATCGGTCGTTGGCCCAGCTGGCCCCCCGGGAGCTGGTGTCGTCGGCGGAGATGTCCGACCTCCTCCTCGATCTCCGCCTGCTGTTGATGGCCGCAGAGGTCGAGGCCCCCGCCGTCGTCGAGGGCACCGTCCCCGCCTGAACGACCCTCGGGGTCAGTCCGCGGTGACGCCTTCGGCGGCCAGGCGCCACGTGTCGCGACCAGCCTGCTTGGCCTCGTACATGGCCAGATCGGCGTAGCGGAGCAGGTCCTCGGTGGAGGTCCCGTGCTCGGGGGCCACGGCGATGCCGATGCTGCCGCTCACCTGCAGGTCCTCTCCGGAGACGCAGAGCGGCGCCCGGATGGCCGTGAGGATGCGATCGGCCAGATCGGCCAGCTCACGGGCCCCGCTGGTCTCGGGGACGAGGAGGGTGAACTCGTCACCGCCCTGGCGGGCCACCGTTACGTCCTGCCCGGCGGCGCGGAGGAGTCGGGCCGTGACCTGGCAGAGCAGCTCGTTGCCGACGGAGTGGCCGAGCGTGTCGTTCACCAGCTTGAACCGGTCCAGGTCGCAGAACATCACCGCCACGCCGTGTCCATCCCGGGCCGACGCAGCCAGGGCCTGATCGGCTCGGTCCCGGAACAGAACCTGGTTCGGGAGCCCCGTGAGGGCGTCGTGCAGGGCCTGGTGGCGCACCTGCTCGATCAGCTCGGCGTTGCGCAGCGCGGTGGCAGCCTGATCGGCCACCGCCGCCAACCGTTCGGTCAGCCCATCACTCACTGGAGGTACGTCGGGCCAGCTGGCGACGATGACCCCGAGCGCCTCTCCTGCGGCCACGACGGGGACGAACACGGCCCCGGCCACGCCGCTGCGTGCGAACCAGCCGGCCAGCGGGGTGTCGGCGTCACCGACATCGACCCAGGTCGGGGCCGGGGCGGAGAGGATCGACAGCAGCGACGGCGTGTCGGCGAGGAGGCTGGCCAGGGCGTCGAGGTCGCTCTCGGTGCTGGCGGGCCCGCGCAGCCGGGCCCGGCGCAGACCGGTGCCCGAGGGCGCCACTCGGTACAGCTCGGCCTCGGCGCACCCGGCGATCACGGGGACGGCGGTGCTGATCGTCTTGGCCACGCCGGCGGGGGTGCTTGCGTCGGACAAGGAGCGGGCTACGTGCAGCAGCCCGCGAGCGGTCTGCTCGCCCCGCTTGGCTTCCTCCAGGGCATGGGCGGCGTCGAGGGCGGCCGCCGCGTTGCGGGCGTAGGCCGCGAGCACCGGCTCCTCGTCGGGAAAGAAGCGGCCCTCCTCGTCGTAGAGGGCGGCCAGGCGCCCGTAGTCACGCCGGGCCGAGGTCACGTCGACGACGAGGCGCGATCCGGAGCCGTGTCCGACCCGACCGGCGAGGAGGTCGGTGGCCACGGCCGCTGCGTCGGCGTCGTTGAGGCCGTCGTGGTGCACGCTCGGCGGGTGGTGCTCGGTGCCCCGTAGGGCCAAGACGTAGCGGGGAGCGCGCACGGCGCCGGTCGCCCGGGCGGCGATGCGGGCCAGCACGGTGGCCACGTCGTCGGCCGACACCAGGTCCGCTGCTGTCGAGAGCAGGTCGTGCACCTGTTCCTGGAGGATCTTCGTGTGGGCTGTCAGGAGCTCGATGCGCTGCGCCGCAACCTCCTCGGCTGGGCGCTCCCGGTGCGACCACCTCACGGCGTAGAGGCACTGGTGCCCGCCGTCGACCTGGCACTCGTCGTGGTCGACGTCGCCGGGCGGCAGGCCGAACAGGACAGGGATCTGCGACAACAACCCGATCATGTAGTCGCAGTGCAAGCGGTTGCGGGTGAACCCGTCGTGGATCGTGAAGCCGATCAGGGCGTGGTCGTCCTCGATCTCCACGGAGGTGGCGTCGCCGATGGTCTGGAACTTGGCCGAGGTGCGGGCGATCTCACGGCACATCTCCCCGGGCGAGCCGAGCGTGCGCAAGAGCTCGACGATCGGCGTGCCGACCGTCTGACGGATCACCTCCTCGCCCATGCGGCGCCCGACCGTCGGATCGTCGAGCAGGTGGGCGGCCGCCTCGAACAGGGCGATGGTCTGGTCGTAAGAGCTCCAGCCGTGCTCGTCCTCGAGTGCGGTCACGGCGCGCTGGTCGCCGGCCCGGGCCAGCAGGCGGGCCACACCGTCATCGCCGATCCGATCCCGCACGTAGCCGACCATCAGGCGCGTGGTTGTGCCCGCGATGTGGCGCAGGGGCGGGGCTGGATCGCTCACTGGGGCTCCGGCAGGCGGACGGGGTGTCTTGTACATCGGGGGGTGGGGGGGCTGAGGGTAGGCGAGCCGCCGGCCGCTCACCCCCGCCCGGTCTGGCCGCTCAGGCCAGGGCCAGCAGCTCGTCGAAGGCGGCTTCGATGCAGGTCCGCAGCAGGACCGGCTCGGCCACCGCGCCGGTGTCGACGTGGAGGCCCATGTCCAGGTTGCCGTCCACCGACATGGTGGTGAGGTTCCACGCCGTGCCGCCGAGGGGGCCGATGGGGTAATTGCCGAGGATGCGGGCTCCGGCGATGTAGAGGGGGAAGGGCGCCCCCCGCACGTTCGAGGTGGTGAAGTCGACCGTCGCCGTCTGCTGGCGCACCATTCGCACGAGCAGAGGCGGGGGGAGCAGGTTGCTCATCCCGGCGATGGTGCCGATGAGCCCGACGGCTCGCTCCTCCTTGGTGATGCCGAGTCGTTGGTGGATATCGCGGAAGCGCTCGCGGGGGTCGGCATCGACCGGGACCCGGACCCGGGTCGGGGCGAAGGCGTTGCCACCCCTCGAGCGGTCCGAGCGATTGGCGCGGGTGCTGACGGGCATCGCCATCCGGAGCTCGTCGACGTCGACGTCGAACGCGCGGTGATACGCACCGGCTCCGCCGGCAGCGCCGGCGACGAAGAGGTCGTTGATGCTGCCACCGAGGGCGGTGGCCGCGGCCTTGGTCTCCTCGAGGGGGATGCGGATCAGGTCGAGGCGTCGGCCCAGGGTGCGCTGGCGCCACAACGGGGACAGGGCCTCGCCGGTCACCCCCACCTGGCGGGCGAGGGACCGAGCGGTGGCGACCACATCAGCCGGCAGGGCGGCCAGGCGGCTCGGGTGCCCGGCCAGGCCGGTTGCGCCCTCGATCGCCTGGCGGGCGAGCTGGCGCGGGGCACGGGTCAGCCCAGCCAATGAGCCGATGACCGTGACGACCGGCGAGCGGGGCGGTGGCGGCCCCTCGGCGCCATCGTCGATCGGGCTCGGGCCCTTCGGGTCGGGCAGAGGGCCCGGGTCGCGCTCCATGTCGATGAACTGGACCGACATGCGCACACCGCCCTCACCGTCGGTGATGGTGTGGTGCAGCTTCTGGACCATGGCGCCCTGCCCATCGGCCAAGCCGTCGACGATGACGAACTCCCACAGCGGGCGGTCCCGGTCGAAGGGCGCGGTGGCGATGTCGGCGGCCAGGTCGAGGAGCTGACGTTGGTCGCCGGGCGGACCGAGGGTGACGTGACGGACGTGGGCGTCGAGGTCGACGTCGGGCTCGTCGACCCACATCGGGGGGACCAACCCGGCGAGGCCCCCCTGCACACGCTGGCCCAGACGGGGCACGACCACGAGGGCCCGGGCCATCCGCTCGCGCAGCCTCTTCAGGTCGGGAGGCCGGTCGAAGAGGCTGACGTTGGCGAAGGTCGACGAGAGGTGTGGGTCGCTGTCGAGGGTCCACATCAGGGCCTCGACGTCGCTCAGGTGCCGGTCCTCCACGGACCCACGGTAGGCGGATTGCTTCGGACCCTGGGTCCCTGACCTGCGTCAGGGGCGTTGGGGCCAGAGGCGCCGGGCCACCGCGCCCACGACGAGGCCGACCGCGGCGCCGCCCAGCACGTCGCTGGCGTGGTGGATCTTCACGTGCACCCGGCTCGAGGCCACCAGCCCGGCCAGGCCGAACCAGGCCACCCGCGTGGACCGTCGTCGGCCATCGCCGAGCAGCGTCGCCGCGCAGAAGGCGGCGCTGGCGTGGCCGCTCGGGAAGCTGGTCGTCAGGGGCATGCGGAGGTGATGGGGCCGCTCGAACTCCGGGATCGGCCGGCCCCGCTTGAACAGCGACTTCAGGCCGCCGTTCACGAGCGACGACTCCACCCCCAGCACCACCGACAGTCGGACGGCGGCCGCGGCGTCACGGTCCGATCGCAGGGCTCGGCTCCACGCCACCAGGTGCCACAGCAGGCTGAAGTCGGCCAGCTCGGTGACCGAGTACATGACCCGGTCGACGGCAGCCACGCCCCGAAGGCGGTCGAAGCGGTCGTCGACCGCGTCGTCGAAGCCGTCGAGGTGGGATAGGAGTCGCTTCGACCAGGCCGGAGGCGGGCCCGTGGCGATCTCCTCCACCACCCCGCCAACGGCTCCGATCACCGCGTCGGCCGGCCGTCCCGGGTCGTCGTCGCCCGCTCCCGGCTCCCCGCCTTCGGACACCCGGTCGGTCTCAGCCATGGGCGGCGATGCTACGAGGCGGCCCTCCGCCGCTACTGATCGGCTCCTGATCGCCACCGGTCGCCGGGTCAGGTCAGGCCACCTTGGCCCCCACCCCTGCGAGGGGCTCGGACCTGGCCGCCATCTCGGCCGCGGCCTCGGCGGCGGCCACCGAGGGATCGCCGCCGAAGGAGGGGCACCAGCGCTGGAACGAGCACCACGAGCACAGCGGCCCGGGCTTGGGGCGGAAGTCCTCGCGCTCGCAGGCCAGGGCGACGGCCTGCCACAGGGCGCCGACCCGCATGCGCACGCCGCGAGTCGACTGATCGGTGGGCACCGCGGTGATGACCAGCGGCTCGTGCAGGTGGAGGAGCTGGATGCGAGCCGGACGCCGACCGAAGAGCTCCTCGCAGAGCAGCGAGTACACGTGGACCCCGCCCAGCTTCGGTTGCTCGTAGCGGTCGCTCGGGGCTCGACCGGTCTTGTAGTCGGTGACCACCAGCTCGCCGTCGGCGTCGAGCTCGAGACGGTCGATGATCCCCACGAGTCGGAGGTCGGTCACCTGCGCTTCGAGTCGCAGCTCCAGGCCGATGGGCCGGATGGTGCGGGGGTCCTCGAGCTTGAAGTAGTTGCCCACGAGCCGCTCGGCATCGGCCAGGAACATGGCCCGCTGGTCGGAGCCGAGGTCTAGTGCCCCCACCTCGCCGTCGGGACCGCTCTCGGCTTCGACCACCTCGCGCAGGCAGGTCAGAGCGGCGTCGAGGTCACGCTCGTCAGGGTCCAAGGCGAAGAGGCGCTCGAGGCAGGCGTGGACCACCGTCCCCTTGGCCATCGCCGGCGAGGTCGGTTCGGGGATGCGATCGATGGCCGAGAAGCGGAAGGCGAGGGCACAGTCCTTGAACGACGCGACCTTCGACGGCGAGAGGGTGACGGGGACCGGGAAGGCCATGGCGACGACCCTACGCCGGGGGTGTGACAGCGACGGGGAGCCCTTCGAACCTGAGCATTCCACAGCCCTGCATGGTCGACGGACCGCCCCCTGGGCACGGTGAGCGATCGGCGGGCCGCCGCTACCGTGGCCCGATCCAGACGCCCCCGCCGCCCTCGACCGGTCCTGACACCGACGAGCAGGCCGTTGCGTCTGTGGTCGACCGCTTCTACGGAGCCTTCGAGGCCCGGGACCTGGACGCCATGTCCGATGTGTGGGTCCACGACGACGGGGTGGCCTGCACCCACCCGGGCTGGGCCACCCTCCACGGGTGGGCCGCGGTGGCGGCGTCGTGGTTCGCCATCTTCGAGCAGTCGGCACCCATGCAGGTGTTCACGACCGATCGGCGTGTCCGGGTCGAGGGCGATCTGGCGTGGGTGATCCTCGACGAGAACCTGCTGGGCGCGGGCTCCGGGGCTGACGACGCGGGCACGACCGTCTCGGCGCTGAAGGTGCTGCACCGCACCGAGTACGGGTGGCGCATCGTCGCCCACCACGGCTCGGTCGTCGTCGGCCGCCCCGACTAGTGCCCGCCTCACCCTGAGGCGGCCCGCTCGGACTCCGACGCGGCCCAGGTGAACACGCCCTTGGCCATGAGCGACTGCTCGGCGCGGGCCCGGGCGCCGAAGACCTCGGCCCGCGCCCGGTTGATCCCGGCGTCGCCCGGCTCGGCCTGGGCTGCCATCTCGGCCAGGTGACCGGCCAGGCGCAGGTCGTCGTCGGAGCCGGCGCCGGCCAGCTCGAGGGCCCGGTCGGCCAGGCGTGACGCGCCACCGGCGAGGGCGGCGACCTCGGCGGCCAGGGCGGCGTCGGGCGCCGGCTTGAGACGGGCCGGGTTGCCGTCGTACCAACCGCCGTAGAGGCGCCACACGCCACGGACCACGAACTCCGGGTCGTCGTAGATCGGCCGGAGGTACGGCTTGGCCAGCAGATCGTCGGGCACCCGGACCTGCTGCACGATGTCGTCGAGGCGGGCCCCCTCGTTCATCAGGTCGAGGGTGCCCTGGTGGAGGGTCTCCAGCACCGCCGCGGTGTCGAGCAGGACGGCCTGCACCCGAGCCGCGCCCCGCACCGGCAGCCCGTGGCCCGGGAGGAGGACCTCGGGGCCGAGGGCGGCCATCTCCCGCAGGGCGATGGCCCAGTCACCGGCGTAGCGCTGGACCTTCTGAGGGTTGCCGGCGTTGGGCGTGCACCAGATGATGAGGTCACCGGTGCAGACCACCTTGCGCTCCGGCACCCACACCCATGTGGCGTCATCGGTCTCGCCGCGAGCGTGGTGGAGCTCGAGGTCCAGCCCGCCGACGGTGAGGTCGAGGCGGTCGCGGTAGGTCGTGTCGGGTCGGCGGTAGGTGGTCGGCCATCGCAGACCCGGCGCCTGGAACTGGCGCTGGTTGATCACCGCGTTGTAGCCGGCGCAGGTGACATAACGGTCGAAGCGGGCCTCGATGTCGATGTGGCCGACGACTCGCACCGGCGGGTCGCCGGCGTCGGTCGCGTCCTCCTCGAACGGCTCGGTCCCGAAGACGTGGTCGATGTGGCCGTGGGTGTAGATCGCGGTGTGGAGGCGGCTGCGGTCCCAGTCGCGGACGACCTGGTGGACCGTGGCCGCCGAGAACGGGCTGCCCGTGTCGACCAGCACCAACCCGTCGTCGGTGCGGAGCGCCGACACGTTGGCGAACGACGCGACGAAGGCGGTGTCGTCGCCCGCTTCGACCAGCTCGTTGGTCGGGGAGAAGGGGTGGTGGTCCTCGATGGCCGCCTCGCCGGCGAGGATGCGGTCGGACAGCTCCAGCAGGTCGGTCACGCCGACAGTCCACCATGCTCGCGTCGCTAGCGGGTCGAACGTCCGGGGCTGCAGCGGACCCGACCCCTAGGAGGGATCGGGCCGCAACACGCAGAACTCGTTGCCGTCGGGATCGGCCATGACGACCCAGTCGACGTCGCCCTGGCCGATGTCGACCCGGGTCGCGCCCAGCGCCACGAGACGCTCGACCTCGGCGTGCTGTTCGGCTCGGTCGAGCGGCGCGACCTCGAGGTGCAGCCGGTTCTTCCCGACCTTCGGCGGCAGTGGCGGACCACCCCAAGTGATCAACGGCCCGGTGCCGTCGGGAGCACGGATCGCTGTCTCCTCGTCCTGATCCCAGACCAACGGCCAGCCGAGCGCGGCGCTCCAGAAGCACCCGACCTCCCTCGTCCCGTCACAGGTGATCGAGCCCAGGCGTCCGCAGCCCGCGAGGAATGAGTTGCCCGGCTCGATCACACAGAACTCGTTGCCCTCGGGATCAGCCAGCACGACATGGCCCTCGTCGGGTCGCTGCCCGATGTCGATGTGGCGCGCGCCGAGCTGGACGAGCCGTGCCACCGAATCCCGCTGGTCGTCCAGGGACGTGCTCGTCAGATCGAGGTGGAGCCGGTTCGGGCCGGCCTTGCGCTCCGGGCCCGGCACGAACTCCAGACGGAACCTCGTGCCGTCGGTCGGCACGAGACGGATCTCCTCCGCGGTCTCGTCAGCGGCCTCCCAGCGCAGCGCCTCAGCCCAGAAGCGCGCGAGACCGAGCGGATCGTTCGCATCGACGCAGAGCGCAACGAGCCTCAGAGACATCTTGCTCCCCAGCATCGCAGCCCCGGGCGGCGACGATCTCCCGACATTCGTCGACGCCGGAACGGTGTCTCGTGTACCGCCGATTGTGCCCGCGGTTGCCCGAGAGCCGGCGAGGCGACTTCACAGGCGAGTACGGAGAAACAGTCGTGTACCGGGGGAGCGCCGGAGTCGGTGCCGCAACGCTGGGGCCCGAGAAAGGCCCGCGCGAACGCCGAGGCAAGCGCGTCGCCGTCTCCGCTCGGCCTATGAGGTCATCATGGGCGAATGCCGCGCTCAAGACGTAGCCACAACCGCATTACCGACGACCTGCTCACCGACGATATCGGCAATCAGTGGCACCGCGTGCGCAACGACTTGCCCCGCGCCGCCGTACTGCGGCTCTTGGCCGATCGAACAGTCCGTGTCGGTGTGCACTCCGAACGGCGGATGCTTCGGTGGATCTCCGATGCCGACCGCGAGCGAGTCTGGAGCGAGGAGATCGAGCCAAACTTCCATGACTGCGCCACCGAAGGGACCCTGACTACCACGCCCGGACAGCTGCCGTTCCGTGGCACTCTTTGGCGTCGGCGCGGCAACCAGATGCTGGTGTTCGACGA
>Ga0136640_10000157_pt1 | contig 24139 bp, 25 predicted proteins | sample AntDrymUQ8642106_2_FD_105498 | JGI IMG/M metagenome (GOLD analysis project Ga0136640, IMG submission 105498) | Polar desert sand microbial communities from Dry Valleys, Antarctica - metaG UQ864 (21.06) | ecosystem: Environmental > Terrestrial > Soil > Desert | place: Antarctica: Dry Valley...
CGTCGTCGTCGTCGTCGTCGTCGATGATCGGGCGGGGTGTGGCCCTGCTGTGGCGATCGGTGCGGACCCATCCGGCGCCGTTCGCCGTCTCCATGGTCGGCGCCACCCTGTTCGCGCTCATGGCCGTGGCCGCCACCACCGCTCTGGGCCGGGTCACCGACGAGGTGATCGTCCCCGGCCTGGCCGACGGGCGGCGCGCCGGCGACGGCACCTTCGGCGGCGTCGATGCCTCCACGGTGCTCGTCGTCACCGGCGCCGTGGTGGTCATCGCCCTGGCTCGGGCGGCCGGTGTGGTCGCGCGCCGCTTCTTCTGTGCCATGACGACGTTCCGCATGGGGGTGACGTGGAGGACCCAGCTGGCCGACCGCTACCTGGCCGCTCCCCTCCGGTTCCACACCCGGCACCCCGCCGGCGAGCTGATGGCCCACGCCGACAACGACACGGTGAAGGCCATAGAGTTCATCAACCCGGCACCGTTCTCCATGAGTGCCCTGCTCATCGGCGTGGTCGCCCTGGGCCGCCTGCTGATGGTCGACTGGGTCCTGGCCGCGGTTGCGCTGGCTGTGTTCCCGGCCCTCCTCATCGCAAACCGGGCCTACACCAAGCGGGTCGAGGCCCCTTCGGCTCGCGGCCAGGCCCGCTACGGGGACATGGCCTCGGTCGCCCACGAGAGCTTCGACGGCGCCCTGGTCGTGAAGCTGCTGGGTCTCGGCGGCCACGAGACCGCCCGCTTCGGCCGGGCCGCTGACGCGGTCCGCACCGAGCGGGTCCAGGTCGGCGACCTGCGGGCCTGGTTCGAGCCCGGCCTGACCGCCCTGCCCAACCTGGGCTCGGTGGCGGTTCTCGGACTGGGCGCATGGCGCCTGTCGAACGGGGCCGTCACCGAGGGCGGCATCGTCGAGGCTCTCGCCCTGTTCGCGGTGCTGGCCACGCCGATGAGGGTGATGGGCTACCTGCTTCAGTCCTTCCCACCCGCAGTGGTGTCCGCCGAGCGCCTCGACGGTGTCCTGGCCCCCGACCCCACCGAGCGCCACCCGGCCCGGGGCATCGCCGCGCTGCCGACCACCCCGCTGGCGATCGAGGTCGAGCGCCTCGGCTTCGCCTTCGATCCCGCGACGCCGGTACTGCGAGACGTGTCGTTCGCCGTCGCGCCGGGCGAGGTGGTCGCCCTGACCGGTGCCACGGCGGGCGGCAAGACCTCTCTCTGCCTGTGCCTGGCCGGGCTTCTCGAACCGACCGAGGGTGTGGTGCGCCTGGGGGGCGCCCCCGTCGGTGATCTGGACCCGGCCGCCCTGCCCGGCTCGGTCGGGATCGTGTTCCAGGAGACGTTCCTGTTCGCCGACACCGTGCGGGCCAACGTGACCGCCGGTCTCGACGAAGCGGCGACGTCGGAGGACGACCTTCACCGGGCCCTGGTCCTGGCCCGGGCCGACGGTTTCGTCGCCGCCCTGCCCGACGGCCTCGACTCGGTCCTCGGCGAACGGGGCGTGACCCTCTCGGGCGGCCAGCGCCAGCGCCTGGCCCTGGCTCGGGCCCTCGTCCGTCGGCCTCGCCTGCTGGTGCTCGACGACGCGACCAGCGCCATCGATCCCACCGTGGAGGAGCAGATCCTCACCGGGCTCGGGCGCGACCTGGACACCACGACCCTCGTCGTCGCCCACCGCGTCTCGACCATCCGCTTGGCCGATCGGGTCGTGTTCCTCGAGGGGGGCGTCGTCGCTGGCGTCGGCTCCCATGACGAGCTGCTGGCATCGGTGCCGGCCTACGGCGCCCTCGTGAGGGCCTACGCCCAGGAGGAGGCCGACGCGGACGTCGACGACGCCGAGACGCTCGACGCCGTCGTCGAGGAGGTGTCGCGGTGACGGCCCCGCTGCCGGTGGAGACGGGGTCCGACCGGGTCCGCCGACCCGACATCGACACCGATGTCGTCGGCGGGCGCATCGAGGGCGGCACCGTCGAGGGTGGGACGGTGGATGCCTTTCGGCGGATCCTCCGACAGATGCCCGAGCTCCGCATCGGGGTCGGGCTGTCGATCGGGCTGGCCCTGGCCACCTCGGCCGGCCGGGTGGTCGTCCCGATCCTCACTCAACAGGTGCTGGACCGCGGCATCCTCGGTCCCGAGGGCTACCGGCCGGGCTTCGTCGCGGCCACGACCGTCGTCGGCGTGGTGGCCGTGGTCGGCTTCTGGGTCATCGGCAAGATGACCCTCGCTCGCCTCACCCGCGCCGCCGAGGCCGGGTTGGCCGGGCTTCGGGTGCGCACCTTCGCCCACATCCACCGCCTGGCTGCGGCGGACCTCAGCGAGTCGCGGCGGGGGGTGCTGGTCGGCCGGGTCACCAGCGACGTCGAGACGCTGGCCCAGTTCTGGCAGTGGGGGGCGATGATCTGGATCACATCGGTCGCCGCGATCGTCGGCATCGCCGTCGTCATGGCCATCTACTCGTGGCCGTTGGCCCTGCTGACCGTCGCCGTGTTCGGGCCCGTGACGTTCCTGCTGCGCCGGCTCCAGCGCCGCCAGCTCGCCATCTGGGACGTGGTCCGCACCCGCGTCGGCGACACCCTCGGCGAGTTCTCCGAGTCCATCGGCGGGGCGTCGGTCATCCGGGCCTACGGCCTCGAGGGCCGCAACCGAGGCCGCCTGCGCCGGGCGGTCGATGGTCAGTACCGGTCCGAGGTCCGCGCCGCCCGCATGTTCGCCCTGATGTTCCCGTTGGGCGACATCTTCGGGGCCGTGGCCGCCGCGGTGGTGGCCGCCGTCGGGGTCTGGAAGGGGCCGGCCTGGGGCCTCGACGCCGGCGAGCTGGTGGCGTTCCTGTTCCTCGTCACCCTCCTGACCCAGCCCGTGGCCGAGCTCGGCGAGGTCCTCGACCAGACGCAGAGCGCGGCGGCTGGCGCCCGCAAGGTGCTCTCTGCGCTGGCCGTCCCGGCCGATGTCGTCGAGGCCGACCCCGGCGTGGCCCTGCCTGGCGGACCGCTGGCCGTCGAGGTGGTCGACCTGGGATTCGGCTACCGCACCGGGCCGGCGGTGCTCACCGATGTCGATGTCACCGTGGCGGCGGGCACCTCGGTGGCCGTCGTCGGCGAGACCGGCTCGGGCAAGACGACGTTCGCGAGCCTGCTCGCCCGCCTGGCCGACCCGACCGTCGGGCGGATCGTGGTCGGCGGCGTCGATCTCCGCGACGTGACTGCCCCGTCACGCCTGCTCCGCGTGCGGATGGTGCCCCAGGACGGGTTCCTGTTCGCGACAACGGTGCGAGAGAACATCCGCCTGGGCCGGCCCGACGCCACCGACGCCGACATCGAGGCCGCCATCTCCTCGCTCGGCCTGCGCTGGTGGGTCGAACGCCTGGCCCGGGGCCTCGACACCGATGCCGGCGAGCGGGGTGGGTCACTGTCGGTCGGCGAGCGTCAGCTCGTCGCCCTGGTCCGGGCCCAGGTGTCGGACCCGGGGCTGCTCATCCTCGACGAGGCCACATCGGCCGTCGATCCCGAGACCGAGCAGGCCCTCGCCGAGGCGCTGACCCGACTGTCAGCCGGGCGGACCACCATCATCGTGGCCCACCGCCTCTCGACCGCCGAGCGGGCCGACATGGTGCTGGTGTTCGACCGGGGCCGCCTGGTCGAGCAGGGGACCCACACCGAGCTCGTCTCCGCCGCCGGCGTCTACGCCGCCCTCCATCGCTCCTGGATCGGCGGAAGTCGTCCGAGATGAACTGAGCACCGTTCCGTGCTGGCATCGGCCGCGAGGCGCTCCCCACGACCTCGAGGGCTTTCGTGCGGTGTGGCCGCCGACCGATGCGGCGGCACTCGGTACGCTCGGTGCATGCGTGCGGTGATGCTCGATGTACCGGAGGCGCTCGTAGAGGAGCGTCGGCGACTCGGGATCGACGGGTTCGACGAAATGTGGGAGGGCGAGCTCCACTCGATCCCTGACGACAGGCCACTTGGCCTCGGTGACCTACCGGGTCGTACACTCTTTGGGTTCCCATTGGGCGTGACCGGCAGGTGCTGCTGAGCCCGAACCAGGGGACGATCCTTCTCTCCGCTGATGAGGCCGGTGCCCCCGGGTGCCCCGAGGTCGGCAGTCGTCGGAGCCCGGCGCGGGCTCCCGAAAGCGAGGTAGCCATGAGTGGCTTCGAACGAGCCCTGCTCGAGGACAAGGAGCGCGACGAGCTCAGCAAGATCGCTGAGTCGTTGGGCAAGAAGCCTCCGGCGCGGGCCAAGAAGGCCGAGATGATCGACCTGATCCTCGAGCTGGCGGGTGTCACGTCCCTGGCCGCACCGGAGGTGGACCCCGATGCTGTCGAGGCACCGCCGTCGATCTCCCCGACCCATGCCGACGAGCCGGGCCCCGAGCCCGGTACGAGGCCTGGCGATGCCGCCGACGCAACGGAGGGACGGGGCCGAGACAACGGTGCCGGCTCGGACCGGTCCCCGGCTCGAGCTCGGCCGGGCGAGACGACCGACCGGGGTCGGGGCAACGGGGCCGGGGCGAGCGACGGCGCCAACCGTCCCGGCCGATCCGGTGCGGGCCGCGGAACGACGTCGGCGGGCCCGCAGGACGGCGGATCGCAGCGAGCCCAGCAGGGCGGTCAAGACCAGGAAGGGGCTCAGACCCGATCGAGCCAGAACAGCGGCCAGGACCAGCCGACCGGTCAGGGCCGGCCCGGTGATGCCGGCGACCAGGAGCGCGACGACGACGAGGGCAACCGCCGCCGCCGGCGCCGGGGCCGCAACCGGGAAGGGCAACCCGACACCCTCGAGGCGGAACCCATCGACATCGAGGGGCTGCTGGAGCTACGCGAGGACGGCTACGGCTTCCTGCGCCTCCACGGCTACCTGCCCTCGACCGACGACGTCTACGTGTCGGTCAAGCAGGTGCGCCAGTTCGGCCTCCGCAAGGGCGACCGGGTGGCAGGCAAGAGCCGCCCGGCCTCGCGCAACGAGAAGAACCCGGCCCTGCTCCAGATCGACTCGGTCAACGGCGCCGACCCCGAATCCGCTCGCGACCGCCGCCGGTTCGAGGACCTGACGCCGCTGTTTCCCGACGAGCGACTTCGCCTCGAGGTCGAGGGCGCGGCCAGCACCATGACGACGCGCATCATCGACCTGATCGCCCCCATCGGGAAGGGCCAGCGAGGCCTCATCGTCTCACCCCCCAAGGCGGGCAAGACCACGATCATGAAGCAGGTCGCCCGCTCCATCGAGCTCAACCACCCGGACGTGACCCTCATCGTGCTGCTCGTCGACGAGCGACCCGAGGAGGTCACCGACATGCGGCGGTGGCTGATTCACGGCGAGGTGGCGGCATCCACCTTCGACCGCCCGAGCGAGGAGCACATCCACGTCGCCGAGCTGGTCATCGAGAGGGCCAAGCGCATGGTCGAGGACGGCAAGGACGTGGTCATCATCCTCGATGGCATCACCCGTCTCGCCCGGGCCTACAACCTGGCCGCCCCACCGAGCGGACGGATCATGTCCGGCGGCATCGACGCCGCTGCCCTCTATCCGCCCAAGAAGTTCTTCGGCGCAGCGCGCAACGCCGAGGAGGGAGGGTCGCTCACGATCCTCGCCACTGCTCTGGTCGAGACCGGCTCTCGCATGGACGAGCACATCTTCGAGGAGTTCAAGGGCACCGGGAACATGGAGCTCAGGCTCGACCGGCACCTGGCCGAGCGACGGGTGTTCCCCGCCATCGCCGTCGACGCCAGCTCGACGCGCCACGAGGAGCTGCTGTTCGAGCGCAAGCAGGTGGCGCAGGTCACCACCCTGCGGCGGGTTCTGGGGGCCATGACCGACAAGGAGGGGTCCAGCGACGCGGCGGGCCTCGACCTGCTGATGGACCGTCTGAAGACGTTCAAGACCAACGCCGAGTTCCTCACCGAGGTGGGCAAGGCAGGCTCCGGCACCTGATCCGCCGCTGGCTCCCCGCCTTCGGGAATGGGCCGACGTTGACAAGATGTGGCGGGCCGTTTGGATCGCGGGCCGACCAGGACGACACTGGAGACATCATGAAGACCGACATCCACCCCAGCTACACCGACACTCCCGTCACCTGTTCGTGCGGCAACACCTTCACCACCCGCTCGACCGCCGACAAGCTCACCGTCGAGCTGTGCAACGAGTGCCACCCCTTCTACACCGGCAAGCAGAAGCTGGTGGACACCGGCGGTCGCATCGACCGCTTCGAGCGTCGCTACGGCGCCCGGAAGGGCAAGCCGAAGGGCTAGGACAAGGATTGATCGCGGGCATCCGACGTCGCTGCGCCCGAGCCTTCGTCGCCTGCGCCTAGCCCGATGGATGCCGAGCGAACCGCGGCGCTGCTCGCGGCCAAGCTGACGGCCCTCACCCGCGACCGGGTGGGGGCCGACCCGCGTCCGGCGCCGTTCCCCGGTGGCGCCGGTCTCGTCGACGGCGATGCGGGCTGGGTGCTGCTCGGTCCCGACGCCCGCGCTGGCTTGGGTGCGGCGCTGGCCTGGGCTCGCCGAGCCGAGGTCACCGAGCTGCGCGTGGTCACCGACGACGATGGCTCGATCGGCCGGCTGGCTCGCCGGGCCGGGCTGTTCACGACGGCGCCGATGATCTGGCTCGTCGACGGCACGACGCTCGTGGCCGCTGAGGCGGAGCCGGGCCCCGTTCCCCTGCCGCCCCCCGAGGCTCCTGAGCTCCGGTCGCTGCTATCGGCCGCCGGACTGGAGCTCGTCGACGAGGACGGCGTGACCCAAGGCGAGGTCCTGGGTCTAGAGGTCGCGCGGATCGCCCATGGGCCGGAGGGTCCCGAGCTGTCGGTCGGCGTAGGGCGCTTCGACCGGGAGCTGGGCGAGATGACCCACGCCCACCTGTCTCCGGCCGACCGGGTGGCGCTGGTGGTGGAGATCGTCGCCCGCTACCGGCGGCCCGGCGCCCCGCCCCACCCGCTCAACCAGCTCGTGCCCGAGCGGTGGCTGCGCTCCGCGCTGGTCGCCGACCCGTCGCTGGTGGGAGCGGCGGAGCTGAGCCCGGTGGCGTCGGTTGACGGGCGCCGCAACCTGCGCGAGCGGGGGGTGGCGTCGGCGATCGGCAGCGACGTCGGCGGCGGGCAACTGGTGGTGAGCTGCTCGATCGGTGTGGACCTCGAGCTCGTCCCGTCCGCCGCCGACGACCGGGCCGCCCACGCTCCCGACGCCCGGTTGGTCCTGGCCGTCCCCTCCCGCGACGCCCTCCCTCTGACCCGCGATCTGGCCGCCCGGCTGGCCCAGCCGGCCGAGGTGGTCGGCCTCGACGGCGACTGGCGCATCGGTTGGACCTGAGACGACGGGTGGCGTAGCGAGCACCAGCGCGCTTCCCCGAACTGGGCGCAGTTCTGCACGCCCTGGGGTGCGCTCTTGCGCCCAGTTCGTGGAAGCGACGTTCGGGCGGGCGCGGTCAGGTCCAGTCCGCGATGATCTCGGCGTGACCCTCCCTCGCCCGGCGCCCGGCTGATGGCGGTCCAGTGGCAGCGGTGGCTGCGGTACGCGAAGGCCAGGCTCGACTCGTCGGTGAAGCAGGGCGAGGCCACCCTCGACCGACGCGAGGCCGAGCAGGAGGCCCGAGCGGCGGAAAAGCCCTGGCTGTCGAGCTCCGGCGACGGGCCCAGCTTCGACGAGGTCAAGGCCCGCATCGCGCACGACTCCGAGGAGGGCGAGAAGGCGCGCCCTAGCCATTCGGCGGGCGATCCGGTGGTCCCTCGGCCCGCAGCCGAGGGTGGAGACCCGATCGAGTCCTTCGACATGGCCGCCCAGCAGAAGGCCGCCGACGAGCGTCTGGCCGCCATGCGCAAGGAGCTGGGCCTCGACGACGACGCCAGCGACCACCCCTACGAGCCCCCGAAGCCGACCTGACGCGATCGATCCTTCCTGACTCGACGGCACCCTGCGCCACGACATCTGGCTGAGTCGTGTGACCGCGCCTCAGCGCAGCTGCTCCGGGGATCGATGGGGACTGGCCCGGCCATGGGGTAGGGCGACGAACGCCAGGGAGATCAGGAACACCACGACGCAGGCGCCAGCGATGACCTGACCGTTGCTCGCGTAGTCGCCTGTCCCTCCTAGGGGGCCTCCGGCTGCGAGCAGGGCGCTGATCACGGCGATGAGAAGGGCCCCGATGATGGCGATCGCGCCTCCCGCGGCGCCCATCCCCCGCCGACCTCGGGCCCAGCCGATGCCGAGCACGACGAACGCGGCGACCAACAGGACGATCGGCCCGACGAGCGGCACCGCGGCGAGCCAGCTCGGCCCGCTGAGGGAGATGGGCCGCTGCCGGAGGACCGCGATGCGCTCCCAATCGCCGTTGCCCTCCCGGCGCAGCACGCCCTGGGATCCCATCGACACCAGCGCGATGTCGTCGTCGACGACGATGACCTCGCGGAACCCGTCCGAGGCGATGGATTCTCCAGCACAGCTGTCCGGCCGCAGCTCCATGCGCCGTCGCTGCTCGGCGGTGAAGGCGAAGGATGTCGCCCACCGGCCGTCGGATCCTCGCTGTTCGACGCGCTGCCCCCGGACTCGGTAGCAGCTCGCTCGAATCTCGCAATCCATGGCGCTCGGGACCGATGCGATGAGGTTCGCGGCATCGGGTGGTGGTTGATCGGCCCGGGTCCAGGTGCGACCGTCGTCGCTTACCGCCCACCTCCCCACCATCGGGTCGTTGACATCCTCGGCCGCTGCTGTCGATCCCGAGCCAGGTCCCTCGTCGGGAGGCGGTCGACTGGCAGTACCTCGGCGGTCCGACCGGTCGCCCGAGACGTGGGTGTAGATGCGGCCGTCGGTCGACACCGCGAGCGTGTCGATCAACGGCGGGTCCCCGCAGGGGCTGGTCGCGGTGATCGCCGGGACGGCCAGGAACAGCACCAGGACGGTGAGCGCAGGACGGGTGAAGAGGGCGAGCCGACCCGGGCCAGGCGAGGGCGGCGCGATGGCGGCTGGGGAGGCTGGCCCCGTCCGGGCGAGGAACCGGTGGGCCGGCCCGAGGGCGAGGAGGGCGATGAGGTCGGTCGGGTCGGTGCGGGTGACTCCTCCGAGCAGAGGCGCGGCGAGGCTGGCCACCGGGGGCGACACCTTGAGGGCGGCGAAGCCCAGACCGACGGCCGTGAGGCTCGGGACGCGGCGACCGGTGACGATGCCGGCGAGCAGGGCGAGGAGCATGACGCCGGCGAAGTCGCTGGACTTGCCCGTCACCGTCCGAGCCGGTGCTGCGAGCGGGCCGGAGAGCGGGCCCGACCAGGCCTTCAGGACGTGGTCGTTGACCGCCAGCAGGGCCAGGGACCCGGTGACCAGCGGATGGGCCAGGAGCCTCACCCGATTCGCCAGCCCGTCCGACTGCGACATCGCCGAACGGTAGGTCCCGACGGTCGGCGTCACCGGTCACCCGGCGACTTCGGCCCGCTCAGCGACGGGCTGGGACCGAGATCATCTTGCGCTCGACGTAGAAGCCGCCACCGGGGATGGCCGACAGCACGAGGGCCAGCATGGTCTGGCCGACGCCCCATCGCTGCTCCTCGCGGCCCAGGAGGACCAGCCCGGCGTAGACGAGCACGATGATTCCGTGGATGGGGCCGACGATCGGGACGCCGCCCTCGCCACCGGCATCGAGCCCGTACTTGGCGATCATGGCCACCAAGAGCGCCAGGAAGGAGACGGCTTCGGCCAGGGCCGCGACGCGCAGCGGACGGGCCACCGACGGCATCGAGGTCCTTGACGTGGTCGGCTCGGTCATCTCCCGGAGGTTGGCCGGGCGGCGAGGACGGCACCAACTTCGCCTCGCCCGACGGCCCGTCAGGCGGCCCGAGGTCGCCCAGCAGGTGACCGCTACCGTTGCCACGGTGTTGGAGCGCCTAGAGGAGCTGGCCCGGGAGCTGGCCGACGTCGAGGCGCGTCTGTCGGATCCTGCGGTCTACGCCGACCAGGTCCGCTCGGCCGACCTGGCCCGACGGCACAAAGAGCTCGATGCCATCGTGTCCCGGGCTCGGGACCTGGCCGGGCGAAACGGCGACCTCGACACGGCCCGGGAGATGTACGCCGAGGCCGACGGCGACGACCGGGCCCTGCTGCGCGGCGAGATCACCGAGGCCGAGGGTGCCGTCGCCCGTCTCACTGCGGAGATCCGCCGCCTGCTGCTTCCCCGCGACCCCAACGACGACCGCAACGTGATCGTGGAGGTCCGGGGCGCGGAGGGCGGTGAGGAGGCCAACCTCTTCGCCCGGGACCTGTTCGACATGTACCGGGCCTGGGCCGCCGGTCGGGGTTGGGCCCTCGAGATCATGGGCGCGGAGCCGTCGCCGATGGGCGGCTACGAACAGATCACGTTCCAGGTGAAGGGTGATGCGGCGTGGTCCCGCCTCAAGCACGAGGGCGGCCCCCACCGGGTGCAGCGCGTGCCGGTGACCGAGTCCCAGGGTCGCATCCACACGTCCTCCGCGACGGTGACGGTGCTGCCCGAGGCCGACGAGGTCGACGTCACCATCGCTCCAGGCGACCTCCAGGTCGACGTGTACCGCTCGTCGGGGCCCGGCGGCCAGTCGGTCAACACCACCGACTCGGCGGTGCGCATCACCCACCTGCCCACCGGTCTCGTCGTGTCGATGCAGGACGAGAAGAGCCAGCTCCAGAACAAGGAGCGGGCCCTGCGTGTGTTGCGCAGCCGCCTGCTGCGGGCCGAGCAGGAGCGCCACGACGCCGAGGCGTCGGAGGCCAGGCGCAGCCAGGTCGGAGGCGGCGGGCGCAGTGAGAAGATCCGCACCTACAACTTCAAGGAGAACCGACTCAGCGACCACCGGATCGGTCTTACGATCTATCGACTCGACCGGGTGCTGGCCGGCGAGCTCGACGAGGTGAGCGACGCCCTCGTCGCCGACGAGCAGGCCCGTCGCCTCACCGCCGTCGACGCGTGAGCTCGGCCGCTGGGGGTAATGGCGCGGCCGCGGACGATGGGTCGGCCGCGCTGGTCCCCGCGGCGATCGAAGACCTGACCGCCGCGACCCTTCCACCGGACGAGGTGTCGACGGTGCCGCTACCCGACATCGGCGCCAGCGACGGGACGGTGCCGTGGCGTGCGTTGCTGGCCGAAGCGGCGGCGGCCCTCGCCGATGCCGGGTTCTCCAGCGCCGAGGTCGAGGCCCGCCGCATGGTCGAGGAGGCGGCCGGCCACGAAGGCAGCGCCCTGCTGGCCCGACTCGACGATCCGGTCACCGTGGGAGGGGTGGCCGCCGTCGATCGCATGGTCGACCGGCGTCAGGCCGGAGAGCCGCTGCAGTACGTGCTCGGCCGCTGGGCCTTTCGGAGCCTCGACCTGATGGTCGACCGGAGGGTGTTGATCCCCCGACCCGAGACCGAGGGCCTCGTCGACCACGTCCTGGCCGAGCTCGATCGCATCGCCGACTCGTCGGGCCTTGGCGACGATCCGGCACCTGCGCCGATCGTGGTCGACCTGGGCTGCGGGTCCGGCGCCATCGGGCTGGCTGTCGCAACCGAGCGCAGAGGCACCGAGGTCCATGCCGTCGACGTCGATCCGGGGGCGGTGCAGGTCACTCGGGCCAACCTGGCCGGCCTGGGCGTGGCCGGCGCGTCGGTCACCGTGCGCGAGGGGTCGTGGTGGGATGGTCTCCCACCCGAGCTGACCGGGCGGGTGGCGGTGGTTGCGTCCAACCCACCCTACGTCGCGGCCGACGATCCGCTTCCGCCCGAGGTGGCCGCCTGGGAGCCCAGGGGTGCGCTGATCCCTGGACCGACCGGACTCGAGGCCATCGAGGAGATCGTGACCCGAGCGCCGTCATGGCTCGCTCCGAGTGGAGCCCTCGTCGTCGAGATCGGCGAGACCCAAGGGGCCGCAGTCAGGGCCATGGCCGCCGGGGTGGGTCTGACCGACATCGAGGTCCGTCCCGACCTGTCCGGGCGCGACCGCGCTCTCGTCGCCCGCCGGCCGCTCCCCAGCTGACCGGTGAGGTCCGCATGAACGCCGACGACGACCTGCTCGACCGGCTGGCCGACGCGCTGCTCGGCGGCGGGGCGGTGGTCGTGCCCACTGACACGGTGTACGGCGTGGCCGCCCTTCCGACTGCCGCTGGAGCCACGATGCAGCTGTTCGCGCTCAAGGACAGGTCACCGGACACGCCCCTCACCGTGCTGGTAGCCGACGTCGCCGCGGCGCGCCGCGTCGCCGGGCGATGGTCGGAGCGCATCGAATGCCTGGTGACGCATCTCTGGCCGGGGCCCCTCACGGTCGTGCTCAGCCGGGCCGCCAGCCTCGCCGGATGGGAGCTCGGCGGTGATCCGACAACGATCGGCGTCCGCTGCCCCAACCACCCTCTGGTCCTGGAGCTGGCCGGACGCGTCGGGCCGATCGCCACGACGAGCGCGAACCGCCATGGCCTCCCCACGCCTGAGACCGCCGACGAGGCCGCTCGCTCGCTGGCCGGAGCGGTGGCGCTGGTGGCCGATGGTGGTCGCCTGTCGGGCCAGGCGTCGACGGTGGTCGACGCCACCACCGAGGAGTGGACGATCCTCCGCCCCGGGCCCATCTCCCAGGCCGACCTCGATGCCGCCAACGCGTCGGGCGACCGCCGGGAGTAGCGGGCGCCGTTCGCGACGCGGCGGTTGTCCGTCTCTTGCCGCTCCGCGAGCGAGATCCGGTCGGGATGTTGGAACGACGCGAGCGGGCGTGGTTGGGTGGAGCGGTGCGGCGCACCTCAGGGCGACCAGCGTAGTGATGAGCAGCACCCGCGTCGGCGTGGCCTTCATCGTGGCCGGCGTCATCCTGGTGGTCGTCGGCTCGTTCGAAGATGTGAGCCGCAACGACGTCCTGCACACCATCGCCACCACGCTGATCGTGTTCGGCGCGGTGGTCCTGTCGGTGTCGACCGAGGACAACGATCAGGCCGCCGATTGACCCCTTCGTTGCCGCTGCCCCCTCAGGCGTCGAGGTCGCGGGTGCGGCGGGCCCCGGGGTGGAGGTAGGTGTAGAGGATCAACCCGGCGGCGGGCACTGCGATCGGGATGATGGCGTCGAACGCCTTGCGCTGGGAGTAGACGGGGTAGAGCACGAACGCCGACAGCAGGGCGGTCCAGGTCCACAGGATGAGGACGCTGCGGCGGTGCCCGTGGCCCAGGCGCATGAGCCGGTGGTGCAGGTGGTTGCGGTCGGCGTGGGCGGGGCTGATCCCCTTGCGGGCTCGGCGGACGATGGCCCAGGCGGTGTCGAGGATCGGTACCCCGATGACCACGAGGGGGATCACCAGCGGCAGGTAGAAGAAGTAGGACTGGCCGCTGAACTGGGCGTCGGCCTGGCCACCCACGAGGATCGTGGCCCCGGCCATCAGCACGCCGAGCATGAGCGCCCCGCCGTCGCCCATGAAGATGCGGGCCGGGTTGAAGTTGTGAGGCAGGAACCCGACGCAGATGCCGAGCACGATGATGGCGAGGAGCGGCGCCGGGTTGTCGGTCCGCAGCACCGACACGGCCGGGTCGGGGTCGGTCAGCCGGTGGGCGTAGAAGAACAGGGCCCCGCCGAAGATGGCCACGATGCCGGCGGCCAGCCCGTCGAGGCCGTCGATGAGGTTGGTGGCGTTGGCCAGGCCCAGCACCCATATGACGGTGACCAGCGGAGCCATGTCCGACGAGAGCACGATGATCCCGGCAAAGGGGATGCGGAACAGGATCATGGCTGCGCCCATCCAGTAGAGCGCACTGGCCGACAGCACCAGGCCGGCGGTCTTGGCCGGCGGGGACACCTCTCGCACGTCGTCCCACGTTCCGACCAGGCAGGCGATGGCCGCCCCGACCAGCACGCCCACCAACGCCGAGGAGCTGTCGAACACGGCTGCGAACTCGTCCATCTGGCGGGCCACGCCGAGGGCGCACAGCAGGCCGACGAACATGGCCACGCCCCCGAAGTAGGGGGTGGGCGAGGTGTGGACCCTTCGCTCGTCGGGGTGGGCCAGGGCCCCGACCTTGCGGGCCACCAACCCGGCCAGCGGGGTGAGCACCAGGGTCACGCCGAAGGCCACCGCGAACACGGTCCCGTAGGCGAAGGCGTCAGGTCTCACGACGACCGTCCTCGTCGTGCTCGGCCGATCGGCGCCCCATCACCCCGGGAGACTACGAGTCAGGTGGGGTGAGGTCGGGGTAGGGCACGAAGCGGGCGCAGAGCTCGCCGACCTCAGCCCGCACGGCGGCGATCTCCTCGGTGTCGGTCCGACCGATCAGCACCCGGTGGATGAGGTCGCCGACGGTCGCCATCTCATCGGGGCCCATGCCCTGGGTGGTGACCGCGGGCGTGCCGATGCGCAGCCCGCTGGTGATGTACGGCGGGCGCGGGTCGTCGGGGACGGTGTTCTCGTTGAGGCTGATCCCCGCCGCGTCGAGGGCGAGGCGGGCCTTCTTGCCCGACAGGTCGGCGTCGAGGCTCTGCAGGTCGACGAGCATCAGGTGGTTGTCGGTGCCGCCCGACACCATGCGCAGACCATGGCCGGCCAGGCGGCGCGCCAGGGTTTCGGCGTTGGCCACCACCGCCTCGGCGTAGGCGGTGAACGAGGGGTCGGCGGCCTCGGCGAAGGCGACGGCCTTGGCTGCGATCACATGGTCGAGGGGGCCGCCCTGCAGGCCCGGGAACACGGCCTTGTCGATCGTCGATGCGTGCTCGGCCCGGCTCAGGATGCAGCCGCCACGAGGGCCGCGCAGGGTCTTGTGGGTGGTGAAGGTGACGATGTCGGCGTACGGCACCGGGTTGGGGTGGACTCCGCCGGCGATGAGTCCAGCGAGGTGCGCGGCATCGAACATGAACAGGGCTCCGACCTCATCCGCGATCTCCCGGAAGGGCACCGGGTCGATGATCCGCGTGTAGGCGGTGGCCCCGGCCACGATGATCTTGGGCTGGTGCTCCTTGGCCAGGGCCCGCACCTGATCGAAGTCGATGCGCTCGTCGGACGGGGTGACCCCGTAGGACACGAAGTCGTAGAGGATGCCGCTGGCGTTCACCGGCGAGCCGTGGGTGAGGTGGCCGCCCTGGTCGAGGCGCAGACCGAGCACGGTGTCGCCGGGCTGGAGCATGGCCAGGTAGACCGCCATGTTCGCGTTGGCGCCCGAGTGGGGCTGGACGTTGGCGTGCTCGGCGCCGAACAGGGCCTTGACCCGCTCGCAGGCCAGGACCTCGACCTGATCGATGACCTCGTTGCCGCCGTAGTAGCGCCTGTCCGGGTAGCCCTCGCTGTACTTGTTGGTCAGCACCGTGCCGGTGGCCCGGAGCACTGCCGGTGAGGCGAAGTTCTCCGAGGCGATGAGCTGCAGCGTGCTGTTCTGACGTTCGACCTCGGCGTTGATGAGGCTGAACAGCTCGGTGTCGTCGACGGTCGTCCAGGCCATGTGTGGGGTGGTGCTCCTCAAGTTCAGGCGGGGGCGCTCTCGCCCCGGGCCCGGGCGGTGACCCCAGGGGCGAGGCGGTCGATCAGGCCATCTTGGGCCTCAGGATCGGTGGCGAGCGAGGCGATCTCGGCCAGCTGCTCGACCCGACGGATGTGGCGGTCGCCGTCGAAGTCGGTGGCCAGCCAGATGGTGACGATCTCGTCGGCCAGCCCGGTGCCCACGACCCGGCTGCCGAGGGACAAGACGTTGGCGTCGTTGTGGGCTCGACTGAGTCGGGCGGAGTAGAGGTCGTTGCAGAGGGCGGCCCGAACGCCGCGCACCCCGTTGGCGGCGAGTTGCTCGCCCTGGCCCGACCCGCCGATGACGATGCCCCGGTCCGCCGCACCGGTGGCCACGGCCCGGGCCACCGCCGCGCAGAACGCGGGGTAGTCGACCGAAGCCTCGGAATCGGTGCCCACGTCGACGACCTCGTGGGCGGCGGCGGCCAAGGAGGCGGCCAGGTGGGCCTTGAGGGCGAACCCGGCGTGGTCGGAGCCGACGGCGACGCGCATCAGAGCGATGGGAGCCGAGTCGGGCCCGGGCGGAAGGCCACGGCCACGAGGCGGTCGACTAGGTCCTCGATCTCCCTCGCGGTGCGCTCGTAGGTGCGCTGCGACATGCCCATCGGGTCAGGCACGTCGTCGATGGCGTCGGGGCCGAGCAGGTCGGATGTCTTGCGGCCCATGCTCACCCGGGCCAGCCACCGCTCGAGCGGCTCCATCTGGCCGACGCCCGGCGACTCGTGCGCAGGGCCGTCGGGCACAGAGGCGACGAGACGTCGTGGCCCCACGGCCTCGCCTCGGCGCACCACCTCTCGCAGGGTGAAGGTCCGGCTGAAACCTTCGGGCACCAGCACCACCGCCTCCCGCACGTGTTCGCGTGCGAGCCCCAGCACGAGGTCGGCCTCGGCCACGCGCTGGAGGGTGACGAGGGCGCTGCGGTGGGCGTCGATGTCGAGGCCCCGTCTGGCCATGGCCCGCACGCTTCTCCGAGATGCCGGCACGTCCTCGCTGATGAGCCCGGCCGACGACACGGTGGCTCCGATCCCGAGCCGGCTCAAGCGGTCGCGCAGGAGGGCTTCGACCATCGGAGAGCGGCATTGGTTGCCGGTGCACAGGACGAGGATGTTGATGACCGGATTGTAGTGAGAAGTCGATGCGGCTCTCCGTTGGTGCGGCCTTGCTCGGAGGGGTGGAGGCCGACCAAGGTCATCCGATGCCCGGACCCTCGACCGGCCTCGACCCGCGCCTGCCTGTGCTCGTCGGCGGGGGCCAGCTCAACGTCCGGGTCGACCGGGGTGAGGAGTCGGCCGAGCCGGTCGAGATGCTGGCCCGCGCCGCGCGCATGGCTGCCGACGATGCGGCGCCCAGCTCCTCTGCCGCGCTGCTGCGGCGGATCGACACCATCGGCGTGGTCCAGATCTTCTCGTGGCGCTACCGGGACCCCGCCGCCCTGGTGGCGGCGCGCCTCGGCGCCGAGCCCGACCGCCGGTGGGCCACCGTGGCCGGCGGCAACTTCCCGCAGACGCTCCTGAGCCGGGCCGCAGCCGACATCGCGGCAGGCGAGGCCGACGTCGTGCTCATCGGAGGCGCCGAGGCCTGGCGAACCCGCACCGAGGCGCGCACCGCCGGCGCTGACTTGGGCTGGACCGGCGAGGACGACGATGCTGCGCCGACGGAGCGCTTCGGCGACGACACACCGCTCAACCACGAGGCCGAGCTGGCCCTGGGCCTGTTCCTGCCGGTCCACGTCTACCCCCTGTTCGAGAGCGCCGTGCGAGCCGCTCACGGCCGCACCCAGCCCGAACACCAGGCGCTGGTGTCGGAGCTCTGGGCCGGTTTCAGCGCGGTGGCCGCGACCAACCCGAACGCCTGGATCCGCGATGCCCGCACGGCCGCCGAGATCGGCACCGCCGGGCCGGCCAACCGGATGATCGGCCACCCGTACCCCAAGCTGATGAACTCCAACAACAGCGTCGAGCAGGCGGCGGCGGTCATCGTGTGCTCGGTCGAGGCCGCCTGCGACCTGGGCATCGGGCCGGACCGGTGGGTGTTCCCCTGGTCGGGCACCGACGCCACCGACACCTGGTTCGTCAGCAACAGGGTCGAGCTGCACCGCTCGCCTGCCATCGGCATCGCCGGGGCCAAGGCCCTGTCGCTGGCTGGCGTCGACGTCGACGACCTTGCCCACGTCGACCTCTACTCCTGCTTTCCCTCCGCCGTGCAGGTGGCGGCGGACGAGCTCGGTCTCGGACTCGACCGCCCCCTGACCGTGACCGGGGGGCTGAGCTTCGCCGGCGGACCGTGGAACAACTACGTCACCCACTCCGTCGCCACCATGGTCGACGTCCTGCGAGGCGACGCCGGCTCCGTCGGCCTCGTCACCGCCAACGGCGGGTACCTCACCAAGCATGCCTTCGGCGTGTACTCCACCGACCCGCCTCCCAGGGGCCGCTTCGCCCACCGGGACTGTCAGGCCGAGGTCGACGCCGTCGGCTCGGTCGAGCTGGCCGAGGGGTTCGAGGGGGCAGTCCGCGTCGAGGCGGCGACGGTTGTGTACGACCGCGATGGCGCGCCGGAGCGAGGGATCTTCGCCGCTCGCACCCCCGACCGTCGACGGGCCTGGGGTACGAGCACCGACCCCGAGGTCATGCACCTGGTCACCGACGACGAACCCGTCGGTGTCGCCGCCCACCTGGGCGCCGACGCCGGGCTTCACCTGTAGTCCGGTCCCGGGCGTCGTCCTAACGTCGGGTCGTGGCCCTGTTCCGGCGAGAGCCCTCCGAGCCTGCTGCCGCGGCGGCCCCCGTCGACCCGCTGGCGGTCGTCGACCGCAGTGCTGTGCCCGGTCGGTTGTTGCGGTCCGTCGACGCCGCGCTCGGCTCGGCCATGCGGTTCCGGTCGCTCGCGGCGGGGCGGGCCGAGGGGCCGGTCCGTGATCGCCTGGTGCTCACGAGCAGCCGGGTCGACGCCGGGGCCCTGGCCGTCTACGCCACCGCTCGGCAGGCGGCGCAGCTCGACGCCGTGGCCAGCTCACTCGACCCGGAGGCGGCCATCGCGGCATACAAGGAGGCTCGTCGACGCGACGCCTCACCCGAGCTGATCGAGGTCCACCGAGCCCGGTTCGAGTCGGTCCAGCGCATCCTCAACAGCCGCGACGAGCTCGACGGCCGACTAGAGCTGCTGGTGGCTCGTCTCGACGCGACCGTCGCCCGAGCGGCCGAGGTGGCCCTGATGTCGACTCCTGATCTCGGTGCGGTGGACACCGACCTGGCCGACGTCACCGACGAGCTCACGGCTCTGCGCGCCGGACTCGACGCCGTCGCCTGAGCCGGTGCCAGCGGACCGTCTGACCTTCACCCGAAGTGGGTGCCATACGGACAACGCCAGCCGCGTCGAATGGAACCCACTTCCGCTGCGGGATCGGGCGCCCGATCAGCCGAACTCGAAGAGGTCGTCGAGGAAGGACTTCTTGCGTCGCTTGCGGGGGTCGTGGTGGCGGTGGTCGTCGTCGTCGTGGTGCTCGTAGCGGGGCCGATCGTCATAGCGGGGGCGGTCATCGCGCGGTCGGTCGTCGTAGCGGGGTCGGTCGTCATAGCGAGGGGCCGAAGGCGGGGGAGGAGGGGGCGCCGCATCCATCGATGGCGAGGCCGCCGCCACCCGGTCGAGGATCTTGTCCAGCTCGCCCCGGTCGAGCCACACCCCCCGACACTGGGGGCAGAAGTCGATCTCGACGCCCTCCCGCGACGAGATGGAAAGGTCTACATCGCACACCGGGCAGTCCATGGCCATCGCTCGACGATAAGTCGCGCGACGTCATGTGGCCACGCCACCAGGAAAGTTGCGGCGGCACCGGGGTCGGGGTAGTTTGCGATTCAGTTCACAAGCGCCGCGGCGACGAGCCGCTGGAGTCGGCAAGATGCCCCGAGTGTTCGACCTGCGAGCCCGCCAAGAAACCAACCGCGGCTTCAGCGACGCCCTCGTGCGCAGCGTCGAGATCGTGCTCACCCCGATCGTGTTCGGCCTCATGGGCTGGGGCATCGACAGGGTCGCCGGCACCAGCCCTGTGTTCGCCGCCATCCTGGCCACCTTCGGGGTGATCGGCGTCGCCGTGAAGATGAAGCTGGGCTACGACAGGGAGATGGCCGCCCACGACGGGGTCGCAACCGCCCCTCGCCAGGTCGCTCCTTGGGCGTCGAACTCCAGGCTGAGCCGATGACCGCGGCCCCCGTGACCGTTGACCCCGGCCGCGGACCGGAGGCGGAGATCATCTCCGACATGCTGCGGCGGGGCCTGCCGGTGCTGCCGGCCCTCGTGCTCCTCGCCGGCCTCGGCTGGGGGTGGGACGGCGCCGCGTCCGCCGCATTCGCCATCGGCCTGGTCGTGGCCAACTTCGTCCTCACCGCTGTGGTCCTCAGCGTGACCGGCCGCATGTCGGTCACCGCCCTGATGGCCGGCGTGCTCGCCGGCTACGTCGCCCGGATGGGCCTCGTGGTCCTGGCGCTCTACCTGGTGAAGGATCGGTCGTGGGCCGAGCTCACGCCGCTCGGCATCACCCTGGTCGTGACCCACCTGGGTCTGCTGTTCTCCGAGATGCGCCACGTGTCGGCGTCGCTCGCCTTCCCGGGCGTCAAGCCCACCCCCCGCCCCGCCGTTCCGGAGGCTCGTCCGTCGTGATCCTGGGTCTCGAGTTCCCGCCCATCAGCCACACCATCGAATGGCCGGCCCTGTTCCTGAAGGACACTCCGTTCGAGGTCAACAAGGTCGTGCTCTTGATGTGGCTGTCGGTGGCCATCGTCTTCGCCTTCTACCTGGTGGCCAGCCGCAAGCAGAAGCTCGTGCCCACCGGTATCCAGAACGTGGCCGAGTCGGCCGTCGAGTTCGTGCGGGAGGGCATCGTCATGCAGACGATGGGGGCGCAAGGCCTCGGCTACACGCCGTTCCTGCTGGCGATCTTCAGCTTCGTGTTCGTCTGCAACATCTGGGAGATCATCCCCGGCGCCCAGATGCCGGTGAACGCCCGCATCGCCCTGCCGGTGCTGATGGCCTTGCTGGTGTGGCTCATCTTCAACTTCGTGGGCATCCGCAAGCAGGGCCTGTTCGGCTACTTCAAGAACATGATGTTCCCGCCGGGCGTACCCTGGCCGCTCTACATCCTCGTTGCGCCCATCGAGCTGGTCTCCACCATCTTCGTGCGGCCGCTGTCGCTGTCGGTCCGGCTCTTCGCCAACATGCTGGCCGGTCACCTGCTGCTGATCAGCTTCGCGGTCCTGTCCACCGCCCTGTTCAGCGCATCTGCCCTCTACATCGGTGCCCTTGCGCCGTTCGCCTTGTTGGTCGGTCTGACCGGGTTCGAGATCCTGGTCTCGTTCCTCCAGGCCTACATCTTCACCATCCTCACCGCCGTGTACATCGGCGGCGCCATGAACCCCGAGCACTAGAGAAAGCAGAAGGAGACACCACCGTGTTGTACGTCCTCGCAGAGCAGGATCCCGGAGAGCTGGTCGAAGGCCTCACGGCCGTGGGCCGCGGCATCGTCTACGGCGGTGCGGCCATCGGCCCGGGCATCGGCATCGGCATCGTGGTCGGCAACGCCATCACGGCGATGGCCCGCCAGCCCGAGGCCGCCGGCATGGTGCGCACCACCATGTTCCTGGGCATCGCCTTCACCGAGGCCCTGGCCCTGTTCGGTTTCGTCCTCGCGTTCATCATCTCGGGCTGAGGAGGCTCATCGTGCGCACCGCACCACGCCGCCGAGCTCTGCTGGCGGCCGCCTTCGGGGTCCTCGCCTTCGGTGTCTTGTCGTCGCCGGCGGCGGCCCAAGGCGAGGAGGACGTCATCCACGAGGCTGAGGAGCTCGCCGAGGAGAACGGCACAAGTGAGTTCGACGTCGAGTGCATTCCGATCCTGGTCGAGGGCGGTGAGGTCGACGAGTGCAACGAGGCACCGAGCCCGATCCTGCCGCCGACGAACGAGCTGGTGTGGGGCTCGATCTCCTTCGCGTTGATCGTCGGCCTGCTCTGGAAGCTGGCCTGGCCGGGCATCAAGAAGGGCATGGACGGGCGCACAGAGCGCATCCGCACCGACCTCGAGCGGGCGGAGGGGGCCAAGGACGAGTCCGAGAAGGTCCTGGCCGACTACAAGACCCAGCTGGCCGAGGCCCGCAACGAATCCGCTCGCATCATCGAGGAGGCCCGTCAGAGCGCCGATCAGGTGCGCTCGGAGCGCATCGCCGCCATCGACGGTGAGATCGACGAGATGCGCCAGCGGGCCAGGGCCGACATCGAGGCCCAGAAGGCCCAGTCGATGTCGGACCTGCGCGGCGAGGTCGTGTCGCTTGCTCTCGGTGCCGCCGAGCGGGTCATCGAGCGCAGCCTCGACGACGACACCAACCGGGCCCTGATCGACTCCTACATCGACGAGGTGGGGGCCACCCGGGCATGAGCGAGGAACGGATCGCGGCCTACGCCGAGGCGCTGTACGCGGTAGCGCGCGTCGAGGACCCTCTGCGCGAGGTCGAGGACGAGCTGTTCCGCGTCGCCCGGGTCATCGAGGGCAACGACGAGCTGATGGCCACGCTGTCGGATCCCCACATCGAGCCGGCCCGCCGCCAACAGATCGTGGTCGAGCTCCTCGGCGGTCGGGCCCAGCCGGCCACCGTCAACCTGGTCGGTCTCGTGGTGGCCAACGGCCGGGCCCGCGACCTGCCCGCCATCGTCGACGCGGTCGTGGCCCTCAACGCCGCCGACCGCGACGAGGCCGTGGCTGAGGTCCGCTCGGCCGTAGCCCTCACCGAAGAGCAGACCGCCCGCCTGGCCGACGCCCTCGGCCGGGCCACCGGCAAGAACATCGACGTCAAGGTCGTCGTTGACCCGACCGTGCAGGGCGGGTTGGTGGCCCAGGTAGGCGACACCGTCATCGACGGCAGCGTGCGCCGCCGCCTCGAGCAGCTGCGCGCCTCCTTCTAGTCCTTCTCCCGACACCCCAGGAAGAGCCGCATGGCTGAGCTGACGATCACCACCGAGGACATCACCGCCGCCCTCCGCAAGAGCCTCGAGGGCTTCACCCCCGACGTCTCCGAGGCCCAGGTCGGCCGGGTCATCGAGGTGGGCGACGGCATCGCCCGCGTCTCCGGACTGCCCGACTGCGCCGTCAACGAGATGCTCGAGTTCGCCAACGGCACCATCGGATTGGCCCTGAACCTCGACGAAGACTCCATCGGCGCCGTGGTCCTGGGCGACGTCGAAGACATCGCCGAAGGCCAGACCGTGCGGGCCACCGGCGACATCTTGTCGATGCCCTGCGGCGACGGCCTCCTCGGCCGGGTCGTCAACACGATGGGCGAGCCGGTCGACGGCAAGGGCGCTCTCACCGGCGTCGACACCCGGCGCATGGAGGTCCAGGCCCCCGGCATCATGGGCCGCAAGCCCGTCCACGAGCCGCTGCAGACCGGCATCAAGGCCATCGACGCCATGACCCCGATCGGCCGCGGCCAGCGCGAGCTGATCATCGGTGATCGCAAGACGGGCAAGACCACGGTCGCCATCGACACCATCCTCAACCAGAAGGGTCTGGGGGTGAACTGCATCTACGTGGCCATCGGGCAGAAGGCATCGACCGTTGCCCAGATCGTCGCCACCCTCGACCAGCACGGCGCCATGGACTACACGGTGGTGGTCGTCGCTCCGGCCTCGGACCCGGCGCCCTACAAGTACCTGGCCCCCTACGCCGGGTGCGCCATCGGTCAGCACTGGATGGAGAACGGCCAGCACGTCCTCGTCGTCTACGACGACCTGTCCAAGCAGGCCGAGGCCTACCGCTCGGTGTCGCTGCTGCTGCGCCGCCCGCCCGGCCGCGAGGCCTACCCCGGCGACGTCTTCTACCTCCACAGCCGGCTGCTGGAGCGGGCGGCCAAGCTCTCCGACGAGAACGGGGCCGGGTCGATGACGGCGTTGCCCATCATCGAGACCAAGGCCGGCGACATCTCGGCCTACATCCCGACCAACGTCATCTCCATCACCGACGGTCAGGTGTTCCTCGAGGACGACCTGTTCAAGGGGGGCGTGCGCCCGGCGGTGAACGTGGGCCAGTCGGTGTCTCGGGTCGGCGGCGCAGCCCAGATCAAGGCCATGAAGACCGCCGTCGGCACGCTCAAGGGCGACCTGGCCCAGTTCCGCGAGCTGGAAGCCTTCGCCAGCTTCGGATCGGACCTCGACGCCGTCTCCCAGGCCACCCTTGACCGGGGCTACCGCCTGACCGAGCTGCTCAAGCAGGGCCTCAACTCGCCGCTGCCGGTCGAGGAGCAGGTCGTGGTGCTCTACGCCGGCACCCGCGGCTACCTCGACGACGTCCCCGTGTCCGACGTGCAGCGCTTCGAGTCCGAGCTGCTCGACACGTTCCGGAGCACCAACAAGGGTCTGCTCGACGACATCCGCAGCTCCGGCAAGCTCGACGAGGACGCCGTCAAGGCCGCCCTCGACAGCTTCGGTTCGTCGTTCCGCACCTCCGACAGCGATGCCGACGGCCCTGAGCCGGAGCCCACCGAGCAGGGCGAGGCCGAGTCCTCCCAGGCGGGTGGGCGGCCTGAGGGCATCCTCCCCGAGGAGCAGATCGACCGGGACGACGAGCCCGAGGAGCACTAGTGGCCGGAGGCCAGGAACGGGTCCTGAGGCGCCGCATCAAGAGTGTCCAGTCCACCAAGAAGAGCACGCGCGCCATGGAGCTCATCGC
>Ga0136640_10000158_pt1 | contig 24118 bp, 14 predicted proteins | sample AntDrymUQ8642106_2_FD_105498 | JGI IMG/M metagenome (GOLD analysis project Ga0136640, IMG submission 105498) | Polar desert sand microbial communities from Dry Valleys, Antarctica - metaG UQ864 (21.06) | ecosystem: Environmental > Terrestrial > Soil > Desert | place: Antarctica: Dry Valley...
TTCCGAGCCGACGGTTTGCGGCTCGACTTCTTTTCCTTTATAGCGGAACACTGAGCTTCGCGCTTTAACCGAAAGATTCGGCAGTTGCGAGAGGCTGTTAATTAAAGTTTCCGTCATTCCGTCCGAGAGATATTCAACTTCCGTGTTTCCGCTCGCGTTGACAAAGGGCATTACGGCGATGGATTCAATCTGTCTGATTGGCGAGAGGTATTTGTAGCCGAAGAATCCGCCTGCGAGAACAATCAAACTCAGTAATCCGATGAGCAGATATTTAGTTTTCGGATCGTTTGAAACTGTTTGATTCGTAGTCGTTTGGTTTATTTCGTCTAAAGTTGTCGCTTGCAGAATCTGTGTTTTTGGTTCTGCTTTTTCGGGTGAAACCGTGCGTTCCAATTTATTATGAAACTCTAAATAGTGCTTCGCATCTTTCAAATCTATCAACAAATCCTTTGCCGTTTGATAACGCTCGTCTCGGTCTTTCCGCAGCGTTTTGTTGACGATCCGCTCTATCTCGCCGGGAACTTCGGGTAAAATCTGACTAATCGGTTTCGGTTCGTCCTTTAAGATCGAACTGATGCTTTCCAAAACCGTTTCGCCTTCAAACGCCCGCCTTCCGGTCAGCATCTCGTAGAACACGATCCCGAAACTGAAAATATCGCTGCGGGCATCAATTTCCTTGCCTTTGGCTTGTTCGGGCGACATATAGTTTGCCGTCCCGATGACCATTCCCGGTGAAGTTGACTGCGGTTTGATGGCGGTCGCATCCTCACTCGACCCATTCGCCACCACCGGCGGCGCTGACAACTTAGCAATGCCGAAATCAAGAATCTTGACCACACCGTCAGGACGAATCATCACGTTTTCGGGTTTGATGTCGCGGTGAACAATGCCCGCCCGATGCGCCGCGTCCAACGCCGAAACGACTTGAATGGTCATCTCAAGCACTGATTTAAGATTGAGCGATTGATTTTTAATATTTGAATGAAGAGTTTCGCCTTCGATAAATTCGGTCGCGATAAAATGAGTGCCGTCAGATTCTCCAATCTCGTGAATCGTGATGATATTTGGATGATTGAGAGCAGAGGCGGATTTAGCTTCACGCACAAAACGACTCATTCTGTCAGCATCTTCGGCAAATTCCGGCGGCAGAATCTTTAACGCGACTTTGCGGTCGAGTTTGGTATCTTGCGCGAGATAAACTTCGCCCATTCCGCCCGCGCCGATTTTCGAGATGATGCGGTAGTGCGATAAGTTTCTGTTTGGCAAAAGTTCCAGCATCTGTTTTTAACTTATTGCGGCAAACCGACGCGCCGCACCAAATCTTGGTAGCGCGGTTCGGAGCGCAAATTGTCGAACGCTGGATAAACTTTGATTAAATCAATTTCTACGTCGCGTTCCTCGACAGCCTTTTCAAGCCACTTCAAGGCTTCACCTTTATCGCCGAGATTGGCGTAGATTTCCGCCATGAAAAACGATGATACCTCTTCGCCTTTCGCTAAGTCTTGCTTCTCAAATCCGAGCCTTTTCTGCCAGAAGCCTCTCGCGCCTAATTTTCTGTATGCATCTCGAATCGCCGCCAACTCTTGTTTATCGGCTTCTTTCTTTTCAGGACTTCGGTCTGAAAATTCGAGAGCCTTTTCCGCTTCCGCGAGAGATTCTTCATACATTCCTTTGAAGGCGTAGGTTATGGTAATTTCATAATGCGCCGGATTCCAACTCGCATCCATTTCAAGCGTTCTCCTGCCTTGTTCAATGGCTTCGTCATAACGACGAGCCATTGACAAGATATAAATCATGTCCGAGTTGATGATTAGCGAAAGCGGGTCAAGCTCGCGTGCGCGTTTGATTTCCGAAATGGCTTCGTCGTGTCGTCCGAGACGCGTTAACAACTCACCATACCATTGATGAGCCGTCGCATAATTTGGATTTAGTTCGATGGCTCGTTTGAACTCGCGCTCCGCGCCTGCCCAATCGCGTTCTTCCCATGAAACATTTGCCAATGCCGCGTGAGGTTCGCCCAAGCTGGGGTCTAAATCCAGAGCCTTGTTTGCCGCCGAACGCAGTTTTGCCATTCTCTCTTGTCCCTTCACGGGAGAAGAACTAACGGCGTAGCAATCAGCTAAACCTGCATACGCTAGCGCGTAATTCGGGTCGAGCGCAATCGCTTGCTCGAAATACTGGATGGCTTTTTTGTGTTCCTCTGGCTTTCTTTTGTTCCAGTGGTAACGCCCTTGCAGATAAAGTTGATAGGCTTCGGTGTTCTCCGTGTAGTTTTTCGCTACTTGCTGCTGCTCTGCGCCTGTCAATTTCGCCCGCAGTTTGTGCGAAACATCCCGCGCAATTTCGCTTTGCAAAGAAACGAGTTCCGTCATTTTACGATTATACTGCTCGCCCCAAATCTGATTGCCCGTTCTCGCATCAACCAATTCCAGACTCAAAGTTAGATTTTCGCCGCGCTGAACAACCCGACCGTTCAAGATTGCCTGCACGGATAATTCATTGCCGATAGTCTGCGGGACAACCGTTTTACCTTTGTAGTGAAACACGCTGCTTCGCGCCTTTACCGAAAGACGCGGAAGCTGTGAAAGACTGTTGATTAAAGTTTCGGTCATCCCGTCCGAAAGATATTCGTTGTCCGTAATACCGCTTTCGTTAACAAACGGCATCACGGCGATTGACTCGATCCGTTCGGTATTCGAACCTAAATACCGATAGCCGAAGAATCCGCCAAGAACGATGATCGCCAGAATGAACGGCGCGGCGATGAGCCGTTTGTCGAAGCTGCGTTTCGGCAGATCGCCGATGCCCGACGGCAAAACCGCCGTCTGATCGGTCGTGTGAATAAATGGCCGCGTCGGATTCTCGCTGACTGAATGACCGCCCGCTAACGCAGGCGGTTCTGACAGGATCGCCGTCGCCGGCTCATCATCCGACAAACCATAGACGAGCTCCGTCCCGTCCGCCAGACAGAAACTCAACGTGTCGTCGTAATAATCCCGGCTACATTCAGGGCATCGTTTCATATATGACCGCTATTCCGGAAAACCGACTTTTTTCATCAACTCCTGAAAGCGCGGGTCGTCGCGCAAAGGGTCGAGGCGTGGGTCTACCTTAATATGACCGACGCGATACAGGCGGTTTTCGTATGCATTATTGAGAGCGGCAATTGCATTGTCTTTCTCGCCCGATTCTGCTAAAAACACCGCTATACTGTATGACGAAGTAGAGAGCAGTGGAGTTTCTTTGCTCATCATCTGCCGAATACCTTGCCAGCCGTCTTTAGCAAAAGTCTCTCGAACCAATGCCGCGCTTTGAGGTTGATTGAGTAACTCATGGTACCTGGCGTATATTTCGATATACTCGGCATGTCTCCCCATCACTTGGTAAGCCGCGGCAAGACCGGGATATGTCGGCGCAAAGTTTGCATCGAGTTCGAGCGTCCTCTTAAATTGTTCTATGCTCTCCTCGTAACGTCGGGCGTAAAACAAACTCTCGCCGTAATTTTTGTTTATGACGAGTGTGAGCGGTTCGATCTCCAGCGCACGACGGAATTCCGCGAAAGATTCTTCGTGCCTGCCGAGACGGGTTAGCAGCAAACCGTAGAAATGGTGTGCCGTCGCATCATTCGGGCTTAGCTCAATGCCGCGTCTGCACTCACTTTCTGCCCGGTCAAAATCAAAATCATATGTTGAGAAAATATTGCAGAGCGAAGAGTGTGCTTCAGCCAAATCATTATCTAACGATAAGGCTTTGAGCGTTGCCTCTTTTGCCTTCGGCATTGCTTCATGAGGCGTTGCCCCGCCATACGATGAAAGGTGATAATAAGCTTCGCCGAGAGCAGCAAAGGCGAGGGCGTAGCTTTGGTCAAGGGCGATAGCCTGTAAGTAGGAATCAATTGCCTTTTTCACCTCCGGCGGTGTTCGCCTAGCCACATAGAAACGCCCTTTCAGGTAAAACTGATACGCCTCTGGGTTAGCGGTGTAATTTTTTTCTACTTTTGCCGCCTCGGCACCTGACAATTTCGATTTCAATTTGCTGGAAACATCACGAGCGATCTCGCTTTGCAGTGTTATGAGCTCATTTTGCTTTCGATTGTATTGGTCGCCCCAAATGCGTTTACCTGTTTGCGCGTCGACCAATTCGAGATACAGGATCAGATTGTCACCACGTTGGACAACTCTGCCGTTCAAGAGAGCCTGGACGTTTAATTCCTTGCCGATCGCTTTCGTGTCGGTGTCCTTGCCTTTATAGCGAAACACCGATGAACGGGCCTGCACATTCAAATTGGGAAGCTGCGAAAGGCTGTTGATAAGAGTTTCCGTCATTCCATCAGAAAGATATTCAACATCGGCATTGCCGCTCTCGTTGACAAACGGCATGACGGCAATTGATTCGATCTGCTTTGTGTTTGATCCGAAGTAGCGGTAGCCAAGCATCGCGCTAAGCGCGATCACCACGAGAAACAATGCGGAGACTACGAGCCGTTTGTCGAGGTTGCGTTTCGGCAGATCGCTGATTCCTGACGGCAATACAGCGGTTTGCTCGGTCGTATGGACCTGTGCGCGCGTGGATGCGTTACCGACTGCATCCGCAGTGTGAATGATCGCGGTCGCCGGTTCGTTATCGGACACAACGGGCACGGAACCCTGCACCAGTTCAGTTCCGTCCTCGAGGCAAAAGCTCAACGTGTCGTCGTAATAATCCCGCCTGCATTCAGGGCAACGTTTCATTTTTATACTTCCGAAGCGGTCATCTGAAATCTTTAATTAACACAACGTCAGAGGTCGTCGTGCCGCGTGCGAGGACAAGTTGTTTGCCGTCCGGCGACCACGCGAAATTGTATATTTGCTCCGTCTTAAATTCTGTCAACTGTTTAGGCGGCGTGTCGTCTAATGGGAAACTCCAGATGTTTGAAACGCCACCCTGCGCGTCTCGTAGGTAGTAGAGAGAGCGTCCGTCGGGTGACCAGCGTAAGTTTCCCTTTTTGCCGAGCAAGTCAAAGACCTTGATAGGCTCGCCTCCTTCGTAGGGAATAATCGCATATCTCCATGTTGAATTGTCGTCTTTACGATATGCACAAACAATCCATTTTCCGTCGGGCGAGATTTCGGGGGAGTTCGTATAGTTGTTCATCAACTGCGCGGCATTGCCGCCATCAATCGAGACTTTCCATAAATAAGATTTGCCGGAACGTTGAGATGTGTAAATGACCCATCGGGAATCAGGCGAGATATCTCCGCCCCAGTCATTATTGCCGCTTGTCAACTGCTTGGGATTACTACCGTCCAAATCCATCCGCCAGATATTTGCTTGCTCATTTTGGAATGATGTGAAAACTATATAGCGACCGTCGGGCGTAACTTTCGCCCGAAAGTTTGCGCCCGCATCAACGGTGGTTAGCTGTTTCTGACCCGTGCCGTCCGCGTTCATAATCCAAATATCACTTGCGCCGCTCGCCAATGAGTCATAGACGACGCGACCGTCGGGCGTCCACGCAATACCCTCTATTCCCTCGAGATTGTTGCCGCCGGATTTAATCTGCACGGCGCGGCTGGCGTCTCCATTCGGCGCAACCCAGATGTTAGAAATCTTGTTCGATTGAACGGTAACAAGAGCTCCCGAGTCTGCCGTCAGACTCATACTCGCATAGTTGTTAAAGTCAGCGGTGATTCTTCGCGCTTCGCCGTCCGAGTAAGCGAAGAGCCATATCTGGTTGGTATAGTTAAAAGTCGCTTTCTCTACCCCGAGAACGAGAAACCCGCTTTTGTCCGGGAGCCATGCTACTTTACTAATTTCCAGCCACTCTTGTGTGGTGACGGGTTTGATAGCTCCATCCGCGACATTCACTTCGACAACATCCATAAGACCGTAGCCCGTTGTCTCGTCGCCGACAATGCAAGCGATGGTTTTTCCATCAGGAGACCAAGCCGGAAACCGTTCGCGCGAAGGAAATATCTCAGGTGTCTTACGCGAAGCAAGTATTCGTTCACCTGTGCCGTCCGAGTTAGCAATTAATAACGAACTTTCTTCCGCGCTCGGATATTCTTCGCGCACAAAAGCGAACTGCTTGCCGTCGGGAGAATAACTTACGCCGCCCTGCGCGTGTGTTATCAGTTTCTTTTGAGTGCCTCCGAGAACCGGCATCTGGTAGAGCCCCCAACCGACGTTCTTCTCAAACTGGACTTTGGCAAAGTTGATGTAGTTGCCGTCAAGCGTGAATGTGAGACCCAATAATAAACATCTTCTGCCGGAGGAATAATCTGTACGTTGTTCGACGCGGCTACTTGCCTCGCCCAGAGGCTTTGCCCCCCGCCTTCGTCAACGCTATACACGACATATTTGCCGTCGGGTGAAATGGCGGCATTAGCAGATTTGCCGATCGTCGTGAGACGTTCGATCTTTATCGCCTGCGGAGTTTTTGCAGTTTTACCCCAAAATTTATAAAGAGCAAAAACGATTCCGCTTGTCGCCAGAAGAAGAGCGACGGTGACAACGCCGATTGTTCTTTTATGGCGCTTGATCTCGCCGAAAATGAACTCCGCGCTCGATGCCGGCGGCGCGCCGCTTCCCCGTGATATTTCGCCCGGAACAACTTCGGTCCGCTCGCCAGTATTGATCAGCGGCCGCATCGACTCGCCTTGTGAGAACCCGGTCGCATCCGCTACCCCGGCCGTTATGCCCGTCTGGGTTCCCCGGTCCGCCCCCGGTTGTGAAAAGATAGGCGTGGTAAATTCCTCACCCAGATCAACCGAAGGCAGTATCGCAGTAGCCGATTCATCCGTCGCGGGACCGTCAACAAGCGACGTGCCGTCATCAAGACAAAATCTCAGCGTTTCGTCGTAATAATCCCGCCTGCATTCGGGGCATCGTTTCATAAAGTATCGTTCGGATGTTCGCCGGTACTATTCGGGAAAACCGACTTTTCTTAACAACTCCTGAAAACGCGGGTCGTTGCGCAAAGGATCGAGACGCGGGTCAACTTTGACGAGGGCAATATAGTATTGGCGATTTTCATAAGCCTTGTTCAGTTCGGCAAACGCCTTGTCTTTATTGCCGAGTTCCGCGTGAAATACAGCCGTGTTGTGCATTGGTGAAAGAATTGGTTCGCGTGCTTCGGTTACTACGCGCAAAAATTCCTTCCAACCGCCCATTGCAAAACTCTCTCGAATCAATTCTGCGTTTGCCGCGTTGCCGAACAGAACTTGTTCTCTGGCTTGCGCTTCAACGCTCTCGGCATAGTTGCCTTCCACCTGGTAAAGGATGGCGAGACCGGCATAAACGGACGCGAAATTAGCATCCAGTTCAACAGTTTTTTGTAGTTGCGCCAGCCCGGCATCATATCGCCCGGCAAAGAACAGGCTTTCACCATAATGCCTGTTGATGATGAGTGAAAGCGGGTCAATTTCTAAAGCTCGCCGGTACTCGGCAAATGCTTCTTCATGTCGACCGAACTTTAAACTGAGTAGTTGAGCATATTGGTGATGTGCTGCCGCGTAGTTCGAATTCAGTTCAATCGCTCGCTTTAACTCGCGTTCCGCTCCGGTAAAATCGTAGTCGTATGAATGCAGAATGAGCCCAAGCGCGGCGTGCGCTTCAGCCAAATTATTATCCAGTGACAAGGCTTTCAGCGCGGCTTCTCGCGCTTTCGGCATCGCTTCGCGCGGTGACGCGCCGCCATAAGATGCATGAAGCGCGTAAGCATCGGCGAGACCCGAAAAGGCGAGCGCGTAGTTCGGGTCCGCGGCGATTGCCTGATCAAAATACTCGACTGCTTTTTGCGAATCTTTCGGTGTGCGCTTATTCACATAAAAACGCCCTTGCAAATAAAGATTGTAGGCTTCGGAGTTTTCCGTGTAATTCTTCGCCAAGCGCTGCTCGTCCGCGCCCGACAGTTTGGTTTTCAATTTCTGCGAGACATCGCGGGCAATCTCGCTTTGCAGCGCAACAAGGTCGGCAGTTTTGCGGTTGTATTGGTCGCCCCAAATCCGATTGCCGGTGTTGGCATCAACCAATTCCAGATACAACGTCAAATCCTGCCCGCGCTGAACCACGCGCCCGTTCAAAATCGCCTGCACGTTTAATTCCTGAGCAATCTTCTGCAAATCAACTTCTTTGCCTTTGTAGCGAAATACGCTTGACCGCGCTTTGACGTTTAATTTCGGAATCTGCGATAAACTGCTGATTAAAGTTTCAGTCATTCCGTCCGAAAGATATTCAACATCCTGATTGCCGCTTTCGTTGACAAACGGCAAGACGGCAATTGATTCGATTTGTTTGCTGTTCGGAGTGAAATAACGATAGGCAAAGAATCCGGCGGTCAAAACAATTAGACTCAGCAAACCAATTAACAGCAAATTTTGTTTTGTTTTCGGTTTATCCGTCGACACTTGGCTTTCGGGTTTGGTGACGTTTGCGGGAGTTTCTTGCGCGTCGGTCGTCGCGGGAGAAAGTCTTGCCGCCTGCGCTTCGCCGGTTTCATTTGTAGCTTTGCCTTGTAATTTCCTGTCGCCTTCTGTTTCGGTTTCTCCGCCGGTTTCGGCAAGTGCCAGCGCAATCGCTTCTTCCAATTTCAGGTTGCGCCCTTGCTCGTAGGCTTTGGCGAAATCGGCTTCGTTCATTTTGGTTTTGAGTTCGGCAAGGTAAGCGTCGCGGAAGCGGCGTTCGGCGGTTTCTATATTGTAGTTAATTGATTCGCGCAAGTGCTCTGCCGCGCCCGCAAGCCTTGCAGCCAATTCTGATTCGCCGCGCCGGACAGCGAGAGCCGCAAAGCCGTCCAGCGCATAAGAGATGCCTATTTTGTCGCCTCCTATTTTGTCGCCAGACTCTTGCAGCATCCTTAACCCTTCAGCGAAGTGTGCGTATGCGGACGTGTCATCGCCTTCACCGTACTCGGCTGCTGCTAAATTGTTAAGAATGTTGCCCGTGGCATATTTATTATCGAGTTGTCTGCAAATTTCAAGAGCTTCCTCAAACAAAGAGAGTGCCGCCGCATCGTCGCCTGCCACCCGTGCTAAATCTCCAAGCATACTGAGCGAGCGGGCGATGCCTAACTTATCATTCGACTTGCGGGCGGCAGATAATGCTTCTTCAACAAATCGGCGCGCAGCGATTCGGTCGCCTTGCTCAAGCGCTAATCCTCCTAAGCCCCTATACGATAGGGAGATGTATGGTAAATCACCTGCCGCTCGCCCTTCTTTCAAGCCTTCTTCATACATCACGCGCGCCGTCTCATAATCGCCTTGAAACCGCGCCATATTGCCCGCCATGTTTAATATCTTCCGGCGTGCGGCTGGGGGAACCCCATCGCCTAGCTTCAATACCTCCGCTGACCATTTAAGACCTTCCATCAAATACCCGCGAAAATCCCAAAAATATCGTATCGCCGCCGCCAAGCGTCCTGCCGTTGCCGCGTCGTATGCTGACGACCAACGCAGCACCTCGCGCAGATTATCGTGTTCCTCCTCCAGACGTTTAAGCCATTCGGCTGGTTGCGCGCCTTGCAAATGCGGCTCGGCTTCCTCTGCGAGCGCGAGAAAGTAAGCGGCATAACGGCGTCGCATCGCTTCCGCCTCATCACTAGCCTCCAAACGGTCGAGCGCATATTCGCGCACGACTTTCAGCATCCGAAAGCGCGTCTCATCGTCCGTTTGTGCTTTTGAGACAAGCAGACTTTTATCAACCAGCGAAGTTATCAAATCAAGAACGTCCAGGTTTTGAGTCTCACTTTCACGCGGCGTTTTGACTCCAAACTTTAGTTTCTCTTCGGGCGAAGCAGGCGCGCTAAAGCGTGGGCTCAAAACGCTTGAACTCTGAACAACCGCTTCCGCCGCTTCAAACGTAAATCCGCCTGCAAATACCGCCAGCCGACGAAACAAAGTTTCCTCCTCTTCATTTAATAAGTCGTAACTCCATTCTACTGCGCCGCGCATTGTCTGTTGACGTGCGGGCAAATCACTCGCGCCGCCGGTCAGAAGTTTCAAACGATTTTCAAGTTTAGCGAGGATCATCTGCGGCGAAAGAATCTTCACACGCGCGGCGGCAAGTTCAATCGCCAAAGGCAGACCATCCAATTGAGCGCAAATCTCCGCGACGCTACGCGCATTCTCATCCGTCAAAGCGAAATTCGATTTAACATTCCTCGCACGCTCGACGAACAACTTAATTGCTTCGTAATTCTGTAATTCGTCAAGCGAAACTTGTTCGACATCGGCAGGCACAGCAAGCGGTGGCACAACAAACTCGCGCTCGGCGCTCAGATGTAAAAGAGTGCGGCTGGTGATCAGGATTTTTACTCGGCTGGCGGCGGAAACGAGTTCGGCGATTTGCGGAGCGGCATCAATAACCTGCTCGAAATTATCAACGACAATCAGCACCTGTTTATCGCGCAAGTAATCTTTCAACATTTCGAGAATCGGCTTGCCGCCCGCTTCCTTTAAGCCGAGCGACAGTGCGATGGTGGAAATAACAAATTCCGCGTTTGTGATAGCCGCCAGTTCCGAGAAAAATACGCCGTCGGAAAATTCCTTCAATAATGCTCTGGCAACTGCCCGTGCAAGCGTAGTCTTGCCCGTGCCGCCGATGCCTGTCATTGTCAGAAGCCGCACATCATCCCGCAATAATAAGTTTTTTATTTCAGCGATTTCCTTTTCGCGCCCGATGAGCGGCGATAGATTTTCCGTGAGATTATTCGGCGGCAAACTTTGACTTTTTTCATCAAAAACAGCTTTGAAACTTTGCGTGTCGGATTCCTTTTGTTTATTCGGTCGTGAACGACTTTCGAGCTTTGATTGGAAATCTAATTCCTGTTTACATTCTTTAAGGTCAGCGAGTAAATTTTTCGACGTTTGATAACGCTCGTCGCGGTCTTTCCGCAGCGTTTTGCCTGCGATGCGCTCAAGCTCGCCCGGTAATTCAGGCAATAATTGAAGAATCGGTTTCGGCTCATCTTTCAAAATTGAGCTGATTATCTCCAAAGGAGTTTCACCATCAAACGCTCGCTCGCTCGTCAGCATTTCATAAAACACCACGCCGAAGCTGAAAATATCAGTCCGCGCATCAATCTGTTTTCCTATGGCTTGTTCAGGCGACATATAATTCGCCGTGCCAATTATCATTCCGGGCGCGGTGTTTGATTTGATTGCCGTCGCTGCCTCCGAATCTGAATCAATTTCGCTTTGTTTCTCCGTCAGTTTCGCAATTCCGAAATCGAGTAGTTTGACAAAACCGTCTGGGCGAACCATGACGTTTTCAGGTTTAATATCTCGATGAATTATTCCTGCGCGATGTGCCGCATCAAGCGCGGACACGACTTGAATGGCAACGTCAAGCGCGAATTTAAAATTTAGCGGTTGCATCTTTAATTTGGAATGAAGGGTTTCGCCTTCAATGTATTCGGCAGCAATGAAATGTGTATTGTCAGTTTCGCCGATTTCATAAATGGTAATGATATTTGGATGATTCAAAGCCGAAGCAGATTTTGCTTCGCGCACAAAACGCCGCATTCTTTCATTATCTTGAGCGAGCGTTTCGGGAAGAATTTTTAGCGCTACTTTTCTTTCTAATTTCGTATCTTTCGCCAGATAAACTTCGCCCATCCCGCCCGCGCCAATTTGTTTGATAATCCGGTAATAACCGAAGCGTTTTCCGTTTTCGAGTTTTTTATCGCCGCTTTCGATAACGTCCGCGATTTCGCCGACGGCAGGTTTTTGCAGAAAACTGTTTGCGCTGTCGAACGAAGAAAGCAGCGATTGGACTTCGCGGCGCAATTCTTCATCGCCACTACAATTTTCGGCTAGAAATTGCTCGCGCTCGTCCGGCGCTAGTTTTAAGGCGGCATCGAAAATCTCTTTGACCTGTTCCCATTTCTTGCGTTCCGCTTTTTTATAAGAAGCTGCTTGAGAAATAATGGGAGATTGTTTCGGGGACAAACTGTGCTTAATGTCATGTGCTTTGTCCAATTCTACCAGCGCGCGCTGTTTTTCCAGACGCTCTCTATGAAATCGGCGGGCGTTTTCGATTGCCGCAGCGATATGTCCCGCCAGCGCTTCGAGCAGTTGAATGCGTTCGGGTGAAAAGGCGTCGGTTTCATTGTGCTGGGTACTGAAAACCCCGAGTAGCCGCCCGCGAATTTTCAGGGGAATATCTACCTCCGAGCGCGTCAATTCTTCGCTGACTTGGTAATAAGGGTCAATTGTCACATCCGGCGCATAATAAGTCTCGCCTGTTGCGGCGACATGCCCGACGATGCCGTACTCCCCGATTTTGAAACGCTCTCCTTTCAGGTGGTAGTTTTTCGTCCAGCCGTGAACTGCCGCAATGACCAGTTCATTGGTTACATCGTCTTTAAGCAAAACGCCCGAACGCGTGTAGCCGAACGTTTCCGCCACGTCGCCGACGATTTCTTCGAGCAAAAAGTCGAGTTCTATGATGGAGCTAATCCGCTGAGCCACGCGCTGCAATAAAAAGAGTTCTTGTATTTGCTGGTTTTGCTCTTCTTGATTCATTGCAAATTAAAGGTTTGTGATTTTCTGCCGACTTGTTATCTAGTCAGTTCGCGGCGCAGCCAAGCCCGCGCCACGTTCCATTCGCGGGCGGCAGTGGCGCGGGAAATATGCAGTGCTTCGGCTGTTTCTTCCAAACTCAGACCGCTGAAATATCTGAGTTCGACGACGCGGGCTTGCTGCAAATCAATCTCCGCCAAGCGCGTCAATGCTTCGTCAAGCGCAATCAAATCAACCGACTTTTCATCAACCGCAACCGACATCGCCGCCTCAAGCGAAAGTTTCTCGTCGCCTCCGCCGCGTTTTTCTCTCTGTTTGGTTCGAGCGTAATCAACCATAATCCGGCGCATCGCTTGTGCGGCGATGGCAAAAAAGTGGGCGCGGTTTTGCCATTCGACATCGCGCTGGTCAATCAGCTTCAGATATGTTTCGTGAATCAGCGCGGTCGTTTGTAGCGTATGACCTTTATTTTCACGCCGCAGATAACGCGCCGCTTGCCGATGCAGTTCGTCATAAACGAGCGGCATTAGCCGGTCTATCGCTTCACGCTTTCCGCCGCTCCATTCACGAAGCATCTGCGTAATCTCGTGCGTTTTAAGCTCGCGCTGATTCATTTTCTAAACACTATAACCCTGAAAACGGAGAACTGAAATTTTTCGATATGAAGAGCGGATTTTTTTGAGACGGTTTGTTTTCTCGTATCGCGTAAATAAGTAGAGGGCAATTTAACTTGCCGAACGAAGTCCACAAATCCGAACTGTCAATCGGCGGCGATTGATTAGAATTTGAGGGCAGCAAAAGGTCATCACGAAAATTTCAAATCTTGAAAAATAAGGAGCATAAAAAATGAAAACCAAAATTAATTTCCCGAAATTCGCCAACGGCGTATTTCTTACACTGATGTGCGGCTTGATTTTTTTCGCGGGTGCCGCTTTCGTTAAAGCCAACCCGGATTCTTCGCTTTCCCCGGAAACCAAAAAGGAACTTGCCAGCGCGCGTCAGGCGACGGCTCGCTATCACAACATCAATAATGCCTTTGCCGACGGCTATATCGACATCAATGTTTTTTTTCCGAATATGGGTCATCATTATTTGAAACCCGCTATCCTCGACGCCGAATTTGACCCGGCAAAACCCGAGCTTCTCGTTTATAACGATTTCGGCAATGGGCATTTGCGCCTGGTCGCGGTCGAATACGCCGTGCCGATTGCTTTATCGGAAAATGCGCCCGAAGGATTTACGGGAGACGACGACCATTGGCATCGCAACGAAACATTCGGTTTGTGGACGCTGCACGCCTGGATCTGGCATCCGAACCCGGACGGAATGTTTGCCGCCTATAATCCGCGTGTTCCGTAAACGTCAATTTATCAACAGTCAGCTTTTGCCGTTTCAATCCGGCTGTTGACAGATAAATGTATCCATCTTCGGAATAACCGACGGCTGATAACTGAAAACACATTTTTGAGTTTTCAGTTATCGGTTATCCGAAAGTTTCCATCATTTAATTGTGTCTGACTGTTTGATAAACCCAAATGGGAGTTTTTCAAAAACAGGAGAGAACATTATGCCTAAATTTATTATCGAAAGAGAAATCGAAGGCGCGGGCAATCTTTCAAAAGAAGAGCTGCAAACCATTTCTCAAACATCCTGCGGCGTTCTCAGCCGTATGGGAACGCATATTCAGTGGCTCGAAAGCTACGTGACAGACGACAAAATTTACTGCGTCTATATTGCTCCAGACGAAGAAGCAGTGCGCGAACACGCTCGACAAGGCGAATTTCCGGCAAACAGCGTTTTGCAAGTGAAAGCCGTCATTGATCCGACTACCTCCGAATAAAAAGAATAAGTCGAAGGGCGACAAAGACTCGGGCGAAACCGCAGTTTCTGGAGCGAAGACCTCGACAAACCAGATGAACAAACAAGGGGTCAACTCGCCTTTAAAGACTTCGAGTGAAAATTAGCGCATTGCCGCCCCGTTTTCGTTATTCATATTTTTATTCAATCTCTTTTAAATATTGACGCAAGTTCCGCGTTTCAAAAATTGCCCGTCACCTTGTTTTCCCTTGTGTTCGCCGTTTTCAATCACGACGCGCCCGCGTGACAAAACGGTTTCGACTCTGCCTTTTACCTTCCACCCTTCATACGACGAATAATCTACGTTCATATGTTCTGTGTCGACACCAAAGGTGTGTTCTTTTTCGGGGTCGAAGATGACGATGTCGGCGTCGGAGCCGACGGCGATGGTGCCTTTTTTCGGGAACAGGCCGAACATCTTTGCGGCGGCTGTCGAGGTCAGCTCGACAAAGCGGTTTAGCGAGATGCGGTTTTCGACCACGCCGCCGTTGTAGATCAGCGACATTCGGTTTTCGACGCCGGGAGCTCCGTTTGGAATCTTTGAGAAATCGTCCTTGCCCAGTTCCTTTTGCTCCTTCATGCAGAACGGGCAATGGTCGGTCGAGATCACTTGCAGATCGTCCATCTTAAGTCCCTTCCAAAGCTCGTCTTGATTGTGTTTCTCGCGCAGCGGGGGCGTCATCACGTATTTAGCGCCGTCCCAGCCGTCGCCGTAATCTTCGATCGAATGGAAGAGATACTGAGGACAAGTCTCAGCAAATGCGGGAATGCCGCGGTCGCGAGCTTGTCGGACCTGGTTGAGGGCGTCGGTGCAAGAAAGGTGAACAATGTAGACCGGCGACTCGGCCATCTCCGCGATAGCGATGGCGCGGTGCACGCCTTCGGCTTCGGCGATGGTCGGGCGTGTGAGTGCGTGGTATTTCGGAGCGGTGCGGCCGTCCTTCAAAAAGCGTTTGATGATCTCGTTGATAACGATCCCGTTCTCGGCGTGCATGCAGATGAGGCCGCCCCGTTCGCCTGCCGCGCTCATAGCTCGAAAGATCGTCGCGTCGTCTGCCAAAAACACTCCGGGATACGCCATAAACAGCTTGAACGAAGTGATGCCCTCGTCCATCAGCTTGTACATCTCTTTCTCATCGCCGTCCTGAAACTCGGTCGTGATGAGATGAAAGCCGTAGTCGATGCAGGTCTTGCCCTCGGCCTTTTTGTGCCACGCATCGACACCCGACGTCATCGACTCGCCCTTCGTCTGCACCGCAAAATCAATGATCGTCGTCGTCCCCCCAAACGCCGCCGCCCGCGTCCCCGTAAAGAAATCGTCCGACGCAAACGTCCCGCCAAACGGCAGCTCCATGTGCGTATGCGGATCGATCCCGCCGGGGATCACCAGCTTCCCGCTCGCATCGATGGCCTTATCAGCCTCGATATTGATCTCTTTGCCGATCAACGAAACGGTCCCGTCTTCGATCAGAATGTCTGCCCTGTAGTCATCAACGGCGGTAACCACACGGCCGGATTTGATTAACGTTTTCATAAATGTCGTTTCAAACGTCCCTTAGAACCTCTTCAAACCAAATTATTGCAGCCTCCCCTTCCTTTCGAGCTACTTCATTGATTGTTCGCGTATGTCTAATACCATTCCGTAATTCTGCCAATTGGCTAAACTTCTGATCGAGGGCCTCCTTGCTGGTGAATCTACCTTGGAAATTGGACCAAAGCGCGCCGTTGGTTATGATTGCCTGCAATTCCCTTAGGTCTGCATACTCGAGTCGTCGCTGGAGGTTTTGAAACTCCTCTCGTTCGATTCCCGGACTCTTCTTCAACGCGGATTGGAGACGTTCGCTTATTTTTTGCTCGACATGCCCAGGTATGCGTCCAATATCCCCGTCAAGACCATTGACAATCATCTTACGGATAGTCAATTCCACGTTTTCCACACGCTGGTCAAGTTCTCGCAGATGAGGAGAGAGGTCAAGACGTTCTTTGATGAGCAGACTTTCGATGGCTTCAAATAATGTGCGATTCCTTTCCGAAAGAAACTCCTCAAAGTCATTTTTGTCGAACGGATCGCGAAGTAGTATCTGCAGGCCGGCAGGTGATATGAAATGCGATTCGAGTACAGATCGAACTGCCTGTTCGCCACTCTGTGCTATCAACTCCGGAAGATACTCGCTTGGCCATCGGTCGCGGATAACATTGCGATTGGTCTGTAGGGTTAAGGGTGTCCGATTGAGGATCGAATGAATCATCGGTCCTACTGCAAGTTCTATTGCTTTCGACTTCGGAATGATATGGTGATCGTCCAATTCACCATACTGCGGAACATTGCCGGTCATCCAATCTCGTGGGCCGTTTATAACGAGTAAATTAAATATGCCGTTGTAGATAGAAGTTCCCCGTTTTTGTTCGCGTCGGAGATCGAGGCTTCTAAACCGCTCTTCGAATTCCTTAATGAGCCCCGGCTCGCTTTCGTCCGACTCAAACCAATCTCGCATATCGAGGAAATCTCGGGCACTAGTTGATTCAACCGAGCCTGAATATCGATTGAGGAAAATTGACGACCAATACCAATGCCGGAGTTTTCGTTGAGCGTCTAGTTGACGATTTGCCGGAAGGGTTCGTATTTGCCATTGAAGCGCAGCAAAAGCGGGCAATATCGATACATATGGGAGATAGTTAGAAGATATAACTCCGAACTCTTGTGGGTGCTTCAGCAAATTGATCGCGTTTTCCAGAGCGGTTACGGCTCCGTCCCATCTCGACTTGAAATCCGTCGTGTCGGTGATCAATATTTCTTTCTTAACAACGCCATCGGCACCACGCACCGATCTCTCGTGACCGGGAAGTAGGTAGTAAATATACTTGGGGGAACAATAGCCTTGTCGAAGGAGCGACATGACTTGGAGGATATAGGTATTCATCTTATCCGTCTCGACGAACGCCAATCGCTCCGAGGCATCACGCCACATTTGCTTCAGTTGAAGACCTTTGGGTTTTAGAAGTGCGTTAATGAGATCAAAGGTGTCTAACCGAATTCCTGTGCTGTTCAGTTTTGTGAAGATGTCGCAGACTTTCTCAATCTCCAGTTGCTGATCCAGTTCTATGTAAGAGACTTGGTATTGTTCTGTTATACCCTTGAGAAGATCCCCAAATTTACTTGCATTATCTGCATGCACTTTCGCACCTTCGGCGCCGTGATCATCACCGATCTCCTCGGCTTCCCCAGCTTTCGTTTTCCAATAACTTTCGTAACCCTGAGCCCACGTTGGTAGCGCCCAACCACCGTTGCCGATTATCGATAAAGGAAAAATGTGCTGTGAATACTGTCCTTCCGGATCATTGATCAGTGTTTTCCATCGTCGGGTCCAGTCGTACTCAAAAGCTTTGTCGACTTCGTCGGCCATAAATTTGTCGACCCGAACAAAGTAGTAGAAGCGGTTGTTTCGAGTTGGCAGCGGTTTGTCGGGAGCGAAGAATGCATAATACATTGCGGTAAGACGCTGCTGCCCATCGAGAACAATATGTTCGGGACTCGCAGGCCCCTCAAAACCGTATACGCTTTCACACGATAACGCATCAAAATTCTCCTGTTTTCCTTTCCACAAGAGCAGACTGCCAATGTAATAATCGGAGAAAATCGAGCGCATTAAATCGCTTACATCCCAGGGTTTCCATTCGAATTCTCGCTGGAAGTCGGGAATTACAAAGCGACCCTCGCGCAGTCGTCCGACAAGCGTGTTGAGGCTAATATGATCCGGCTTCTGGGCGTCTCTCATATACGTTTAATCACCTGGTCATTAGAATTCTCTAGAAGAACAATCTTGGCGAATGGAACGCCTCGTTCCATTCCAATCATAACCTCGCCGCGCTTCACTTTCCCAAGTAGAAACTAAGGCGATTTCTTAGCTCAGTGATATTTACCGCTGTCATACTGTTCTCCAACTCAACACAACGCCAGCCCCCCATCGATAGCGGTTATATACTTATCAACCGTCCGTCGTCGAATTGAGCAACAGACCCTTAAATTGCCTCCACCTTTAGGTAGAGGATAGCCCTGCCAACAAATAACCGGGCTTTAGCCCGATAGGAAACAAGAATAATTCCTTAGAGCTTTAGCCTTTCCAACGCGGGCGAGAAAGACGGCTGAAGCCGAGGGGCGGTCTGTACTATCACCTTCCATTTCATCAGATCAATCACAACTCGAATCCTGTTTTGTTCCGATAGATATGCTCCTATTTTAGCCGGACGAGTGCCTGCCTGCCCCGGCCTCGTCCGCTTCGGCGGGATCCTTACTGCCTTCCTTAACCTCATTGCTTTCCTGCTCGGCAAGCACCGCCGCGGCTGCGTCGGCTATTCGCTCTTCGATATTTTCGCTTGGCACATCCATCGGGTGAATGTCGCCGGCGTGGTAGAAATGCGACGCCATGTAAAGCTCGCGCAGAAATTTGAAAAAGACCTTGCCGATAGCGATAGCCGGAATTGCGAGGATGAAGCCAAGAATTCCAAAGAGTTTTCCGCCGATCAGGAGCCCGAGAAAGACCGCCATTGGATGCAGATTAAGGCGGCCGCCGAGAATCTTCGGTGTTAGAACATACCCCTCGAGGGTCTGGACTGCGACGAAGACGCCCACTACAGCCGCTATATCCCAAACGCCGCCGCCGTTCGCGAGAGTAAAGGCGCCCGCCAAGACCATCCCAAACAAAGTGCCGAAATAAGGAATTACATTTAGCAGCCCCGCGATAAGGGCCAGGCCGGCCCAGGCAGGCACCCCTAAAAACCAGAATCCCAGGCCGTAGAAGGCGGCCATGATCAGGCCGATAAAAAGTTGTCCGCGGACAAACGATTCGAGGATGCGCCCCGACTCATCAAACAAACGCCTAAACGGCTCGCGAAAACGCTGCGGAATCAGCTCTTCGAGCGAGTCCCGCCATTTCCCGAAATCGATAAGAATATAAAAGACGAAAAACGGTACGAGTAGCAGGTCGAGCGACGATACGATCGTCGTCCAGACAATCGATTGTCCGCCGGTAGTAACCTCTGTACCGTCCGCGGTTTTGGTGGTGGTCGTCGTGGCGCTCGCGATCACCGGCATCGGATCACTAAGGAATTTTTCGATCTTATCGCCGGCTACCCGTTCGAGCGCGGGCGAAAACCGCTTGAGGACCGCTCGCTGACGTTCTGCATTCTCAGGCGTAAAGTTCGACGCGATCTTCGCCCCAGCCTTAGTCGTCTCAGCCCACAATTCCGGGACGACATATGCGAGAAACGCCGCGATGATCAGCGAGACCACCAGGATGGCGGCAGCTGCAGACGCGGGCCTCGACAATCCGCGGTTTTCAAGCTGGCGGACTACCGGATTTAAGAGGTAGGCCAGGGCGACGGACACCAGAACGGGAATTATCGCAACGCTTGAGGTGATATAGAGCAGGTACAGGACCAAGAATGCAACAGCTATCGTTGGCACCCACCGTAACCACCAGATCGGGGTTCTGTCTTCGGGAGAGTTGGGGCTGGACCAGATATTCTTCATTGTGGAAATCGTTCGGTGTCGAGCCGCGAATGCGTTTTGCTATCTCCTCACACGTTCGAAGCAATATCGCGCATTGGCCTCCGAACCGGACTCAAAGATCGTCTGCGCAGTATTCGGGATGTTGTGCTCCATCTCGGCCACTCCGAACGCTTTTTCGAACACTGACTCACCATTCAGCGAGACGCCGACCGAGCATCCCGGCCCCGGCGCGACGTACGCTTTCACGGTTTTCTCCCACGCCCGTGCGGCTCCCGCGACGACTTTTTCTCTGTCCGGGAGCTGAGCCTGGCTGACCAACGAAGCGAATAAAACAATGCTTAGGAAAATAGGTCTGATCATAACGAGAAATGCACCAATTAAATTCAACAAAGTTTCGCAAGGCCGCTAATCGTCTGGCTCACAAATACGACGTCGATATTCTTCGCGATAAGCCGCTGCGTCGTCCACAACGGTTATTCTCTTGGCCTGCTCACCAAGATAATCAGTCCGGGCGCGATGCGTGTCAGCCAAAAGCCTGCCGCTCCGTTCGTCGAGTACAAAAAGAGATCCAAGCGCATCGCCGCGAAAATAAACGAGTTCAGATTCATCCGCGAGTACCGATTTCAAAATCGGGATCGTTTCGGAATTTCCATACACCCCGAGGAATCCGATCGCATAGCGCCTTCGAGCGAGGTCCTTATCCTTGATTCTCTGACTAACAAGTGGAACCACTTTTTCTCCCGCACTACATAGCGGCAGGACGATATAGGATTCCTTGGTCTGGGTCGTTTGAAACTCATGGAATGCGGCTTCGGGCGTGCCAGGTACCACGAAGCAGCCCGCAACTCCGAATGTAGCAAAGATCAAAACTGAAAAATATAACCTCATATCAACCGTCGTGAACGTCTAATTAGACGACTAGCACAGTGCTAAACCGGCATCGAGAGCCTTTATCAATTCATCAACGGTATCCTTCGAAGAATTCAGCATCAATCCCGTCCGGATGACATTGCCGTACAAACCACCCTTACCGATCAGAACGCCCTGCCGTTTTGTCTCTTCAAAAACTTTAAGAACGGCTTCCGGGAACGGCTCCTTCGTTTTTGGGTCTTTGACGAGTTCGATTGCCTGCATGATTCCCATGCCGCGTACCTCGCCGATGATTGGATACTTTTGCTGAAGCTCCAGCAGGCGTTCGTGGAAATAATCTCCTACGACCCCGCAGTTTGTGCGCAGATCGTCTTCCTCGATTACCTTGATGACGGCGAGGCCGACCGCCATTGAAACGGGATTACCGCCGAAGGTCGAGAACGTGAGTCCGGGGAACGCATTTGCAACCTCTTCGGTTGCGATCGTCCAGCCAATCGGGACGCCGTTACCCATCCCTTTGGCAGATGTAATGATGTCGGGCTCAACGCCGTAATGTTCAATGCCGAACCATTTGTCGCCGGTACGGCCCCAGGCAGTTTGGACTTCGTCGGAGATGAAGAGGCCGCCGTGATTCTTCGTGATCTCGTGAACGCGCTTGAAATAATCCTTTGGCGGCACGATAAATCCGCCGACGCCGAGGATCGTCTCGCTCATAAAGGCGGCAATTTCGCCCGTTGTTGTAGTTTTGATCAGTTCTTCGACATCGTTCGCACACGCGAGCCCGCAGTTCTCTGGCGTCGCGTTGAACGGGCAGCGATAGCAGTACGGAGCGTGGGCGTGAACGAAGCCGGACACCTGCGAAGCAGTCGGACGCCACGTGGAGTGTCCGATCGACGAAAGGGCCGTCGCACTTCGGCCCGCGTACGAATGCCGCAGCACGACGATCTCGTTTCGTCCTGTGGCGAGCTTCGCGGCGAGCACGGCCGTGTCATCAGCCTCGGTGCCGCTGCTGGTAAAAAACGATTTCTTTAGGTTGCCCGGCGTGATCTCGGCGAGCTTCTCCGCAAGGTCGCCCTGCGGTTTGTTGGCGTAGAGCGTGGAGGTGTGGGCGATCGTATTAACCTGATCGATCCACGCCTTGTTCACACGCTCGTTCGCGTGGCCGAGGCTCACTGTCAATACGCCGCCAAAGCAGTCGAGGTAACGATTCCCCGCGTCGTCCCATACGTATTCCCCATCACCGCGAACGATCGCGAGCGGCTCCTGGTAATAAGTGGCGACAGCGGGGAAAAGAAACTCTTTATGCTTGCTTACGGCTTCGGACACGGTGGATTTTTGTCCTTGTGAATTCATATAGTTAACAATACGCATAGTTAGCGTTTTAAATCCTTGGTCCAGTTGAGCACGACGGTGAACGGCAGACTTTGTGCTCCGGCAACACTGCTGTTAACCAAGAAACGCTGCCCGTCGGCAGTAACATCGTAATCACCTTCCAAGATTGAATCTATCTTAAAAAGCGCGATTGGAGCGCTAGCCTCAAATGTTGCGGCGCTCTTAACGCTTACGCTCATCAATTTTTTATCCGCCGCGAGATAGAAAAGCTCTTTTCCGTCGCGCCGCCAACGGGGGCTTCTGCCGCCCGCTGTGGAGATGCGCCACTTCTCGGCGGGCTGGTCAAAGCGTGTAACGTAGATTTCATCGCGTCCTGATTCATTGGAAATAAAAGCGACCCAGCGACCGTCGGGAGAAAATCGAGCGTCCCTTTCGTCGAACTGAGTTTGAAGAAAGGGAAAAGGTTTCTGCTCTTCAAAGAGCGGCAAAACCCATACGTCCTGCTGGGTCGTCGGCTCATTCTGCGAGTAGAGGATGAATCGTCCGTCCGAAGACCAGTCGCTTGGTCCGTTGAATCCAGACTGAAAAGGCGATTGACCGGTGCTTGTCGTGTCGCTTAAATCTTTTATGCGGAGACTTGATTTCCCGCTTTCGCAGCATGAAAAGAAGGCTAATCGGCGTCCGTCCGGCGACCACACAGCACCGCCCTCGTCCCCCGAACCGACGGTAAATCGCGTGCGAGTATCACGTGCAAGATCGTGAATCCATAAATCTCCAGAATTGGTCTGCTTATCACTAATCACCATCACCACTTTCTGCCCGTCCGGTGAAAGGCTCGGATCGTAATGTTCTCCCGCGGCGCCTATCTGCCCCATTTCGCGCCCGCCGCGATCAACCCAAGCGAGTCGAGTTGTCCAGATGTTATTCATATGCGCAAGCACTCCGTTTTCCGAGACGGAGAACTCCGCCCAGCCGGTTTTGTCAAAGTAAGGCAATCGCTCGACAACGGAAAACGGCTCGCCTGTGAGACGAAGATTGTTCGCGTCAAACTCTTGCGCCAGCAGAATGCTGTCTCGCACATAGAGCAAATATCCGGGCGGCGCATACTCCGCGCGGGTATAGCCGGTCTGCACTAATTGTTTGGTTTCAGCAGAGCCAATTGACCCGACATAAATACCGTCGCGTTCGTTCTGCTCGCTGTTTGTGCCGAAGAGAAAGTGGCGACCATCGGGGAGAAAATGAATCCAGTTATTAGCATCATCGTTCTTCATTAACAATGTCGGTGCGCCGCCTGCGGCGGCAACGCTGAAAATCCCCCTCTTGGTGAAAATCCCCGTCTTGGTAGTATCAATATCTGTGGCAAAGAGAATCGTTCCATCGCGCCCCCACGTTCCAACAGCGTCAGTCTCAGCCGATAAGTTACACACGGTTTGCGGAGAGCCGCCCGCAGCCTCAATCTTCTTGAGTTTCCCTTCCGCAAAGAAAGCCAGATAGCGGCTGTCCGGCGACCAGAAAGGAGAGATTGCTCCTTCCGTGCCGGGCAGGGCTTGCGCCGAAAGCGCATCCAGCGAGCGCACCCAGAGCATTTTCTGACCCTCAGATTTCGCGATGAAAGCAAGACGGCGACCATCCGGCGAAATGCTCAAGTTATGCGTTTCAACATCAATCTCAAATGTCGCGTTCTCCGGCAGTGAAACTGGAAAACGGATGACGTTTGTTTCCACCGGCGCGCGGCGGAAATAACTGAGAGCGAAAGGCAACGCCGCGAGAAGACCGAGCAGCATCACGCCCGCGATAATCCACGCGAGACGCTCGCGGCTCTTGAACTGCTCCCGTGGCGGCGGGACAGTATCTGCCGCGAATGTTTGAGAGCTTGAAAATCCTGAAACCGCTTCGAGCGCAAAGGCGAGGTCACGCGCCGATTGAAATCTTTCTTCCGGGCTTTTCTCCAGACAATGCCTGACAACGCGCTCCAGCGCCGGAGGCACATTGCTGCCGCTCACGGAAATATCAGGCGGGTCTTCTTTCAAAATGGCATTTAATGTTTCAA
>Ga0136640_10000159_pt1 | contig 24113 bp, 13 predicted proteins | sample AntDrymUQ8642106_2_FD_105498 | JGI IMG/M metagenome (GOLD analysis project Ga0136640, IMG submission 105498) | Polar desert sand microbial communities from Dry Valleys, Antarctica - metaG UQ864 (21.06) | ecosystem: Environmental > Terrestrial > Soil > Desert | place: Antarctica: Dry Valley...
CCGCCGTGAGACGCCCGCCGCCGACCTTCCGGAACGTGTGTCCGTCGCCGGCCTCTCCGAGCAGGTGGAGGGACGCGAGGATGTCCGCGAGTTGCTCGCGGGCAAACCGCGCAGGTTGGACAGTAGCGCGCGGCAGGCCGATGTTCGCGCCATGCGCCCTCGGGGAACTCGCGGAGGATGAGGTTCTCGGCGTCTTCATCGGGACAGGGAGGATCGTCGGGGCAGGTCCCGCGACCTCAGAGCGCGGCTCGGGTCTCCGGGACCTCAAAGGAGGAGGACAGATGAAGCGCGAGGCACTTGCGTCAGCCCTGTCGGTCGAGCGCGCTCGCCGTCTCGGCCAGCCCGGCGTACGCCGTCGGCGGACCCATCTCGCAGAATCTCGGCGACTCACTCGTGACGCCGCAAGCTCACTCAATGATCGCGCGCGCGGCGCGTTAGAGCAGGACCGGCCGAGACGATGAGAACCAGCATCCGACACGACGATGCTCGTTCCGCCGCGCCGGAACGCGACGGCCGGGAGCGGCACGCCGTGCGGCGGCCCGCTTCGGGCTGCCGGGGGCGCCCCCGAGTGGTTGGCAAGTCCTTCTACGTAGGTGACGAGCGAGTGAACCTTCGGGGCGTGTCGTACGGCACCTTCCGAGCCCGCGCGGACGGCGCTCAGTTCCCCGAGACGGCCACCGTCGAGGCGGACCTCGCGTCGATGGCGAGTAGCGGTGTCAACGTCCTGAGGACGTACACGGTCCCGCCTTGGTGGCTGCTGGACGCCGCATCTCGGCAGGGGCTCCGTGTGCTGGTCGGTATTCCGTGGGAGCAGCATGTCGCGTTCCTTGACAAGCGCTCCACCAGGCGGTCGATCGAAGCGGCCGTGCGCGACGGCGTCCGCGCGTGCGCCGGCCATACCGCGGTCCTCGGTTACACGGTAGGCAACGAGATACCGGCGCCGACCGTTCGGTGGTACGGCCGGCATCGCGTCGAGCGTTTCATCGAGCGGCTCTACCGCGCGGCGAAGGAAGAGGACCCCGAAGGGCTCGTCACCTACGTCAACTACCCGACCACCGAGTACCTGCAGCTCCCGTTCCTGGACTTCGCCAGCTTCAACGTCTACCTCGAGTCGCAGCAAAATCTCGAGGCGTACATCGCTCGACTCCACACCACTGCCGAGGAGCGCCCGCTCGTGATGGCAGAGATCGGCCTCGACAGTCGGCGGAACGGGGAAGCGGAGCAAGCGCACGCGATCGCGTGGCAGCTGGACACCGTGTTCGGCTCGGGATGCGCGGGCGCGTTCGTGTTCTCGTGGACCGACGAGTGGCACCGGGGTGGCTACGACATCGACGACTGGGACTTCGGTCTCGTGGCGCGCGACCGCCGGCCCAAGGAGGCGCTGGAGGCGGTCGCCGAGGCGTTCGAGCGAGTCGAGCGTGGCCCGGGCGAGGGGGCCCCGCGCATCTCGGTCGTCGTCTGCACCTACAACGGCGCACGCTGGCTGGACGGGTGCTTCGACGCCTTGAGCCGGGTCGAGTATCCGAATTTCGAGGTCATGCTCGTGGACGATGGGTCAACGGACGGTTCCTCGGCCGTTGCGGGGCGTCGAGGCGTTCGCGTCGTACGAAGCGATCAAAACGGCGGTCTGTCGGCCGCGCGCAACCTGGGGCTCCGTGCGTCGACCGGGGAGATCATCGCGTACCTGGATGACGATGCCCGGCCGGAGCCCGACTGGCTCCGCCGGCTCGCGCACACCTTCCAGACCCGGCCGTACGGGGCGGTCGGTGGACCGAACATCCCGCCCAGAGGCGACGGCGTGGTCGCGGACTGCATCACCGAGTCGCCGGGCGGCCCGATCCATGTGCTCGTCACCGACGAGGTGGCCGAGCACATCCCGGGATGCAACATGGCCATTCGCCGAGACGCCCTCACGGAGATCGGCGGCTTCGACCCGCGCTTCAGAACCGCCGGCGACGACGTGGACATCTGCTGGCGGCTCCAGGATGCCGGGCACCGGATCGGCTTCAATGCGTCAGCGGTGGTCTGGCACCACCGTCGATGCCACGTCAGCTCGTATTTCAAGCAGCAGTACGGGTACGGGAAGGCAGAAGGCCTCCTCGAGCGCAAGTGGCCGGACCGGTACAACCGCGCAGGCCACCTGAGGTGGGCCGGCAGGGTCTACGGTCGCGGGGCGTCGCGTGCCCGTGCGTCCCGGCGCGCGAAGATCAACTACGGAAGGTGGGGCGGCCGACTGTTCCAGTCGATATACGATCCCGCCCAGGGAAGCCTCGGCGCCGCGTTGCTCGCCATGCCGGAGTCCTATCTCGTCGTCGCCGCGCTCGCGGGCGTCGCCGCGCTCGGCGTCCTCTGGCCGCCCCTTCTCCTCGCCCTCGTTCCGCTTGCCCTCGCCCTGGTTGGTATCACCGCGCGGGCTGGGCTCGCTGCGTCTGCGCACGCCGCGAGCCGTCGTGGCGCCGGCCGCGGTTGGCGCCGCTGGACCCTGACCACCGCGCTCCATGTGGCGCAGCCGGTGGTCCGTCTGGCTGGGCGGCTGCGCCAAGGGCTGTCGCCATGGAGGAGACGGGCGCAGCGTAGGCCCGCCCTACCGTGGGCACGCACCGAGAGCTTCTGGAGCGAGCAGTGGGCGCCGCTCGAGCGCAGGGTGGCAAGGGTTCAGGTGCGAACGCAGCCGCAGGCTCAGGCGGTCGTCTGCGGGGCCGACTTCGACCGCTGGGATCTCGAGGTGCGCGGGGGACTCTTCGGTGTCGCGCGCGTGCTGACCACCGTCGAGGAGCACGGTGGTGGCCAGCAACTCGTTCGCTTCCGGATTTGGCCCCGCGTCTCGCGTGGCGCCACGGTTCTGACGCTCCTTCTCGCGGGCGTCGGCGTCGTGGCCGCGGAATATGTTGCCGCGATCCCCGCGGTCGTCCTCGGGCTGGCCGCCGTTCTGGTGGCCGCCGTCGCGATGTACGACTGTGCGCTGGGTGTCGGTCTCATCGTGGCGGGCGTCCGCGAGGGGACGGCGGCCGGGCGCGGGCGCCTGCGCGTCGAGGCTCCGGCGGCGGTCTCGGTCGGGCCGACCTTGGCCCCCTCCGTGCAGCGGGAGAATGGGGGGAACCCGTCGGCGCGAACGGTTGACGTGCCGTCCGAGCCGAGAACGGGCGCATCGTGAAGAAGGCATTCGGGATCATGTCCACGCTGCCGCGGGCGTTTCCGTACCTGCGGCCGTACCGGCCGCTCGCGGTTCTGTCCATGCTTTTCACGTTCGCCGCTGCCGTCTTGGCGCTTGCCGAGCCGTGGCCACTCGCGATCATGGTCGACAGCGTCCTCGGGAACCGGCAGGCACCCGGGATCGTCCGCTCGATCATCGGCGATGACCCGGGCACCTACACCGTGCTCGTCTTCGCGGTGCTCGCCGGCTTCTCGCTCACCCTGTTCACCCACGGGATGTCCGTACTGACGGAGTGGACCAATGCGAAGCTCGAGCAGCGCATGGTCCTCGATCTACGCGGCGACCTGTTCAACCATTGCCAGGGGCTGTCGCTCACGTTCCACGACGCGAACCTGACCGGCAAGTTGATGAACCAGATCAACATGCAGGCGTCGGCCCTGGGCGCGATCGTCGTTGCGTTCCCACCGATCTTCCAGGCGGCCCTCACGCTCGTCGGCATGTTCGTGGTGACCGCGATCATCGACTGGCAGGTGGCCGTCGTCGCCCTGGTTGCGGTGCCGTTCATCTGGTACTCGCTGGGGCTCTACGGAACTAGAATCGTCCCGCGCCTTCAGCGCGTGCAGGGGCTCGAGTGGCAATCGCTCTCGATCGTTCACGAGGCGATGTCGATGTTGCGGGTAATCGTCTCGTTCGGCCGGGAGAAGCACGAGTACAAGCGATTCCGGAGTCAGGGCGAGATCGCGGTCGAGGAGCGGATCAAGCTGACCGTCCGCCAAACGATCTTCTCACTCGGCGTGACGGCCGCCACGGCGTTCGGCACCGCGCTCGTCCTCGGCTTCGGCGCGTGGCACACCCTCCAGGGCAAGATCACGGTCGGCGAGCTGCTCGTCTTGATCGCGTACGTCGCGGCGATCTATCAGCCCCTGGAACAGATCTCGACGACGATCGGCGAGTTGAACGACCAGTTCGTCCAGTTCAACTCGTCTCTCGACCTGCTCGATGTCGAGAAGGAGGTGAAAGAGGCTCCCGACGCCGTCCCCCTCCGCCATACGAAGGGAGTTGTCGAGTTCGACGACGTCCGCTTCGCCTACAAGGGGCGCTCCGAGACACTGAAGGGCATCTCGTTCCGGGTCGACCCCGGACAGCGCGTGGCTGTCGTCGGCCCGACCGGTGCCGGCAAGACCACGCTCATCAGCCTGCTGCTGCGCTTCTACGATCCGCGGGCAGGGCGTATCAACATCGACGGCATCGACATCAAGGAGCTGAGACTCGAGTCGCTGCGAAACGCGATCAGCGTAGTCCTTCAAGAGCCGCTGCTGTTCAGCGGCACCATCGCGGACAACATCCGGTACGGGCGTCTCGAGGCAACGAGGGACGAGATCGTCGCCGCAGCCAAGGCCGCCAACGTGCACGGTTTCATCGAGTCACTCCCGCAGGGATACGAGACGGTCCTCGGTGAACGCGGTGCGCAGCTCTCGGGAGGCGAGCGCCAGCGGGTGTCCGTCGCTCGTGCGTTCGTCCGCGACGCTCCGATTCTCGTGCTGGACGAGCCGACATCTTCGATCGACTCGAAGACGGAAGGCGTCATCCTCGAGGCCCTCGACGATCTCATGGAGGGAAGGACATCGTTCATGGTCGCTCACCGGCTTTCGACGATCCGAGATGCCGACCTGATCCTCGTGATGAGCGACGGTCTGATCGTCGAGCAGGGTTCCCACGATGAGCTCCTCGAGTTGCACGGCATCTACCATCAGCTGCACGAGGCACAGACTCAACAGCGCCGCCGGCGCACCCGCCGGCCTCTGCCTGCCGCTGTGAACGGGTCAGCAGCACTCCCCAACAGCGCCGAAGTAGGGGCAAACGGGGCGCCCGCGCCCGACGCGGGCGACTTCGACACTCACCCCGCAACTGCCCCTCTACCGCCCGGTCCACCGTCCGAGACACGCGAGGAGGCCCTCGCTGCGGGGGACTTCGACGTCTTGCCCCAGTCGCTGCCGCAGGTCGACGCACCGCCCGACGAGCCTTCCGTCGGCCGGTCGGGTGACGACGCTCGTGAGGTCGGGGAGCCGGCGGACTCGGCACCGCCGGACGGGCCGATCCCGGCGCCGCCACCGCACCTCGACCGTGGGGGCGACGGTGAGCCGACGTCCGGCGAACAGATTGCCGTGGCGCAGCCTCCGCCACCGCCGCCTCGTTCCCCGTCCCCGCCACCCGCGCCACACGCCACGCCACTCGGCCTTCCCTTATCGCGGCCGTTGTCGGTGCGGGCGCGGGCCCGCGTCGGCAGCTTCGTCCGGCGGCGGCGGGTAGGTCGGTCGGACGACCCCGGCTCCGGTGGTGACGGGCGGGGCGCGTGACGGGCTCGGGCCGGACGCCCATCGTCGTCCTCGGCATGATGACCAAGATGCCGGTCGCCGGCGTGGTGTGGCAGACGCTTCACTACCTGCTCGGCTTCCAGCGCCTCGGCTACGACGTCTACTACGTCGAGACGCACGCGCGCACGCCCTCGATGCTCATGGCGCACGAGGACGACGACAGCTCCGCCCTGGCCGCGGCGTTCATCGCAGAGACGATGCGGCACTTCGGCTTCGAGAACCGGTGGGGCTACGTCGCACTGCACGACGACGGCCAACACTTCGGTCTCACGGAGGGCGAGCTGCATCGCGTGTACGACTCCGCTGCTCTCATCCTGAACCTCCACGGCGGGACGTACCCCCGGCCAGAACTCGCCCGAACGGGCCGACTGGTCTATCTCGAGACCGACCCGGTGCAACTCCAGGTCGAACTGCACGCCGAGCTCGCGGCCACACGTCAGTTCCTCGAGCCGCACTCCGCGTTCTTCACCTTCGCCGAGAATCTCGGGGGTGTCGGGTGCACGCTGCCGTGTTCCTCGGAGTTCGAGTTTCACGCCACTCGCCAGCCTGTCGTATGCGAGGTGTGGGAAACATCCGAACTACCCACGTCAGGTGTCTACACCACAGTCGGCAACTGGAGGCAACTCTGGCGTGACGTCACCTTTGGCGGTGAGAGGTACGGCTGGAGCAAGCATGCGGAGTGGGACAAGTTCCTCGACATGCCCGCGCGGACGAGTTCGGCGTTCGAACTGGCCCTTGCCAGCTATGACGCCCGCGACCGTGCGCTGATCGAATCGCACGGCTGGAGCGTGACGCCTGCGGCCGAGATATCGACGTCGACGGAGGCTTACCGGACGTACATACAGCGGTCGCTTGGCGAGTTCACGGTGGCCAAGGAACAGAACGTCCGGTTTCGGACAGGCTGGTTCAGCGACCGGAGTGCCACCTACCTTGCCGCGGGCCGGCCGGTCATCACGCAGGACACCGGCTTCGGTGCCGTCCTGCCGACCGGCGAGGGGCTGATGGCCTTCTCGACACTCGACGAGGCGGTCGAGGCGGTCGAGACCGTGGAGAGTGCGGCGCAACAGCACCGCACGGCGGCGACAGAGATAGCGCGCGAGTGCTTTGACGCCGACGGAGTGCTGGGGCGGCTGCTCGAGGTGCTCGGCCTGCCGCGCCGGGCGGTCGCCTCGATCCCGCTCGGGCTACGCCTCACGCCCGTCGCCCGTCGTCCGCTGCGGCTGGAGTCCGCCACCGTCGAGCAGGTTCTGGCCCTTTCGCCCGTGGACGGGTCTGTGCCGGCGAGCGTGGTGGTCGTCGCCTTCGGCGACCTCCCGCTCACCAAGCTGTGCTTGGAGAGCGTTCTCGCGAACACCGATGCCCCGGACTACGAGGTCGTCGTGGTCGACAACGGCTCCTCGGAGACATCGCAGGCGTACCTCGACGAGGTCGAGCGTCGGTTCGTCAATGTTCGGATTGTCAGGAACCGGAGGAACGAGGGCTTCGCATCGGCGACGAACATCGGGCTCGCCGCCGCAAAGGGGGAGGCCCTCGTACTGCTCAACAACGACACCATCGTGTCGCCCGGCTGGCTCGGTCGTCTCCTAGGCCACCTCGAGGACCCGGCCGTCGGCCTCGTCGGGCCGGCCACGAACCGCTCCGGGACTGAAGCTGAGGTACCGACGTGGTATGAGACCTATGGCGAGTTACTCGCGTTCGCCGCCGAGCGTGCGGGCGCCTGCACCGGGCGTACTCGAGAGCTGCCCACGCCCACGATGTTCTGCCTCGCCATGCGTCGAGACACTTTCGAGCGGATCGGTCCACTCGACGAGCGGTTCGAGGTCGGGATGCTCGAAGACGACGACTACGCCATGCGGGTCCGGCAAGCCGGCCTCGCGTCGGTGTGCGCGGAGGACGTCTTCGTCCACCACTTCGGCGAGGGTTCGTTCGGCGATCTGGTTCCGACCGGCGAGCACGCACGCCTGCTCGAGGCCAACAAGCGCCGGTTCGAGGACAAGTGGGGGTCGCCGTGGAGGCCCTATGGGCGCGGCCCCGACGAGCGCTACCAGGACGCGGTCGCGGGCACCCGTGCGGCCATCGAAGGGCATGTGCCGCCGGGGGCCATGGTGGCGGTGGTGAGCAAGGGCGACGACCGCCTGACGGACATCGTCGGGCGGACGGTCTGGCACTTCCCGCGGGCAGACGGCGGCCTTTGGGCCGGACATCATCCGGGCGACAGCGACGATGCCGTCCGCGAGCTCCTCCGTGTGCGCGCCCAGGGCGTCACGCATATCGCCTTTCCGCAGCCCTCGATGTGGTGGCTCGACTTCTACAGCGGGCTTGCGAGCCACCTGGAGCAGGAAAGCCGCGTCGTGATCGCCTTCCCCGAGTGCAAGATCTACGCCTTCCAGGAGGCAAGGTCGTGAGAGCACCGGTACGGGCGTCAGTCACGCGGCCCGGGTCTTCGACGCGCCGGGGGCGGTAGCCGCATGCCGCGATGCTCGGTGATCATTCCTGTGCACAACACGGCGGCCGTCACGCAGGGCTGCCTCTCGGCGCTTCTTGCCGACCCGCCTCAGGTGTCCACGGAGATCATCGTGGTCGACGACGGCTCGGCCGATCGCACTCCGGCGATGCTCGACGAGCATGCTCACGCGATCCGCGTCGTGCGCCTCGAGGAGAACGGAGGGTTCGCGGTCGCCTGCAACGCGGGCGCCGCCACGGCCGAGGGCGAGCACCTCGTCTTCCTCAACAACGACACGATCCCACAGACCGGCTGGCTCGACGCGCTCGTCGCCGACGCGCTCGAGTACCAGGCCACGGTGGTCGGAGCGCGCCTCCTCTTCCCGAACGGGACCGTCCAGCACGCGGGAGTGACCATCTGCACCGACGGCAACCCGCGCCACCTCTACGCCGGGTTCCCGGCCGATCATCACGCGGTGACGCGTTCCCGCCCCTTCCAGGCGGTCACCGCCGCGTGCATGCTCGTGCGGCGGGAGGCATTCGAGGCGGTCGGCGGTTTCGACACCAACTACCGCAACGGCCTCGAAGACACGGATCTGTGCCTCCGGCTCGGAGAACGCGGTCACGGCGTCCGCTTCTGCCACCGGAGCGTGCTGCTGCATCTCGAGTCGGTGTCGCGCGGTCGCCGGTCGAAGGAGATCGACCACAACGCCCGCGTGTTCCGAGCTCGCTGGGGCGGCCGCGTCCGCTCTGACGAGTTGAACTTCTACGTGGCGGACGGCCTGCTCCAGCTCCACTACGACGACGTCTACCCCTTGGGAATCGACATCGCGCCGGAGCTGGCCGGCGTCAACGTCGACCAGCGCGCAGAGTCGAGTGCGGCGAACGCGCGCGCCGGTCACGTGCTCGACCTGCTCAAGGAGACCGTCCGGCTGAGCACGCACATAGCCGAGCGGGAGCTGGTCGGCACATGGACGCCCGTGCCGAAGGACACGCCACCGCCCGTCACGGCGCGCGGGATCGAGAGCGCCATCCACGAGCTGCAGACCGAGGTGGCCCGGCGGTCCAACGGGTTCCAGGCGAGCTCCTACCTCGGGTACCGAAGCCTGGTGCTCGACGTACGGGCAGCCGTGGAGCAGGTCACCCCCCCGGGTGCGAACCTGCTCGTCGTGAGTCGTGGAGACGACGAGCTCGTCGACTTCGACGACCGCACGGCCGCGCACTTCCCGCAGACCTCGGACGGCGGGTACCTCGGGTACTACCCGGTCGACAGCCCCGCGGCCATCGATCACCTTGAGGAGCTGCGGCGGGAGGGAGCCGAGTTCCTGGTGGTGCCGGACACCGCGGCCTGGTGGCTCGAGCACTACCGAAGCTTCGCGGACCATGTCCGCGCGCGGTCCTCCGAGGCACTCGCCGCCGGGAGCTGCCAGATCTACCGGCTTGCGCCGAGCGACGAGGACTGAGCGGTGTTGTCGGCGCCACCGAGCTACGACGAGATCGTCGAACAGATGCCGGCGGCCGTCGCAGCGTGCGTGCCGCCCGGTGCGACGGTGGCGGTCGTGAGCCGGGGGGATGACGGGCTGCTGCGCCTGCCGGGCCTGGAGGCCTGGCACTTCCCGCGTACCCCAGATGGCGCCTACGCTGGTCACCATCCCGGCTCGAGCGCCGAGGCGCTCGAGCACCTCGAGGAAGTGCGCCATGCGGGCGCCGGCTACATCGCCTTTCCGCGTACGTCCTTCTGGTGGCTCGACCACTACGGAGCCTTTGCCTCACACCTCGAGCGCACCGCCGAGCTGATTCGGCGCGATGAGCTGCTCATCCTGTTCCGCCTGCCGGCCTCCGAGTCTCCAACGCGACGCCGGCTTGCGGCGAAACGGCGCGGCACAGGTTTCCCAGCCCGCGCCGCGCCGGTAGCGGTGGTCATCACCGCGCACAACAAGGGCGCTGTCCTCGACGAGGCTCTGACCTGTCTCTCCGCGCAGACGCTGAAACCTCACGCCATCGTCGTCGTGGATGACGCATCGACGGACGACCCCGAGGCCATAGCTGCCGCGCACGGCGTCGGCTTCTCCCGCGTCGAGTACCGCAGTCCGGCGAGGGCGCGTAACCACGGGGCTTCCTTGACGACGGCCGACTACCTGTGCTGCTACGACGCTGACGATCTTCTCGACGACGACTTCCTCGAGGCACACCTCGCCGTGCTGGAAGCCCGGCCGACCGCAGGTTTCGCCTTTGGCCGGATCAGGGAGTTTGGGGAGCGGCAGCGGCTGTGGCCCAAGCAGGTGTGGGACCACGATCTCCTCCGCCGCTGGAACTACGTCCCGGCGGCGAGCCTCGTGCGCACGTCCGCGTTCCGGCAGGTGGGGGGGTACCCCGATCTCGACGGTGCCGAGGACTGGGGGCTTTGGCTACGGTTGTCCGCGGCAGGATGGCGGGGTGAGCCCTGTGACACGACATGGCGATGGCGGCGGACGGCGGACTCGCGAAACGCACGCCGGACCTGGGGGGCACCCCCGTCGTTCGCAGACGAGGCGCCTCTGGAGTGCATGAGCGTGGCGGTCCTCACCGTGCTCACAGGCGAGACGGCGCGGTTAGGTGAGTGGGCGCAGACACTCCGATCGATCAGCTGGGATCGCGCGACGGTCCACGTCTGGCTCTTGGACATATCCGCGGACGATGCCTTCTCAGCGGCACTCCGCGCGGAGTCGAGCGGCCTGGAGGGCTTCGCGGGAGTCCACGTCGTCCGGCTCCCGCAGGCGGGGCATGTCACGGCGAACGAACGGCGTGCGGCCGCCTACCAATGGGCGGCTCGGCACGTGGACAGCGATCTCGTTGCCTTCTTGGGTGAGGGAGTGAGACCGAGCGCCGGCGGGGCGTTCCTCGGGCAACTTATCCGCCGTCTCGACTGGACCGCCGCGGGGGTTTCGGCGGTTGGGCTCGGCGCGGGCGAAGAGCTCAAGTGTGCGCTGATCCGCCGCGAGGCACTGCGCGACACCCGGTTCGAAGGGGGCGACGAGATCGGTGGCCCAGAGGCCGCCTTCGCCCAGCAGCTTGCAGCCCGGGGCAGCAGGATCCTGGCCGTGAGCGATCTGAGCGCCGACTCGATCGAGGTCGCGCCTGCGTCGGTGCCGGGCCCCGGGCACTCCGGCTGGGACTCGGTGGAAGGCACCTGCACCATCTGTGGATCGGCCGGGACGTTTCGTCAGGAGGGGCGCAGCATCCGAGAGACCTACCGCTGCCCCACTTGCCAGGCGTCGCTCCGTTATCGACATCAGGCGTGCGTCCTTCTCTCGCTCTACGCCAGATCCGGCAGCAGGACGCTCGAGGAGCTCGTGCGCGAGCGGGACTTCCGCTCGCTTGCGGTGTACGAGCCGGGCCTGATCGGCCCCTTCCGTCGGTACTTCGCGACGCTTCCCGACTACACGACGTCGTACTTCTGGCCGGACGTACCGCGGGGAGCACTGCGCGAGGGCGTGCGGTGTGAGGACCTCCAGGCGCTCACCTTTCCGGACGATCAGTTCGACCTCGTCATCACGTCGGACATCTTCGAACACGTCCGACGTCCGTACGAGGCGTTCGCCGAGATCGACAGGGTGCTCCGGCCCGGCGGACGCCACGTCTTCACCATCCCGATGCGCTGGCCGCTCCCGGACCGATCCGTGACGCGCGTCGACACGGCGAGCGAACAGGACGTCCACACGTTGCCGCCGGTCAGGCACGGCTCGCCGACCGATCCCGAAGGCAGCCTGGTCTACACCGACTTCGGCACCGACCTGGTGGACCGGCTGGACGAGATGGGCGTCAGGGTGCAGATCGTTCCCGGGCTCCAGAGCAACGTTACCCTCGTAGCCGGGCGCGAGCGCTTGGAGGCGACGGCATGAGGGTCGCGCAGGTGGGGACGTTCGACATCGCCAACTACGGCGACCTGCTGCTCTCTCGCGTCGCTCGAACCCGCCTCGGAGGCTCGCTCGAGGAGTTGCTGCTCGTGTCGCCCCGAGGCGGTCCGCCGGTCTGGGACGACTGCCTTCCGAGCGTTTCCATCGAGCGCCTGCACGACCTCGCGCCAGAACTGGACGGCATCCTTCTCGGAGGGGGCAACATCATCCACAGCGCCCCCTGGAACGTCGATCACTACGACACCGGGAGCCTGACCGGCGTCCTCGCCTATCCCAGGCTGTGGGTGGAAGCGGCTCGGGTCGCGGCCGAGCACCGGATCCCCCTGTGCTGGAACGCCCCGGGCGTCCCGATCGCGCCGACGAGCGCCGGCGCGCGCTTGCTCACGTGGGCCGCTGAGGCCAGCACGTACCTGAGCGTGCGGGATCGCCGCAGCGCCGCACTGCTCGCGGACGCGGGCGTGTCGGCACCGATTGACGTCGTGCCCGACCCGGGAATCGACGTCGGTCGCTGCTGGGATGCCGCCTCGCTCGACGAGGCCCAAGCCGCGGCTTTCGCTTCGCGGGGGCGCGAGCCCGCCGAGCGCACGATCGTGATCCATCTCAACTCCCGTTACGCAGACGAGCCTCCGGATGAGCTGGCTGCGCGACTCGATCGCCTCTGCTCGCGGGTGGACGCGGCGCCGGTGCTTGTCGGGCTCGGGCCGTGTCACGGCGATGTGGCGTTCCAGCGCGCCGTGGCGGTCGACATGGCCTCGCGGCCACTCGTGCTCGATCCGCACGGCCTTCGCGAAGTCACGGCGGTGATAGCGCGGGCCGATCTCTACGTCGGGTCGTCCCTGCACGGCATGATCACTGCGTGTGCCTTTGGCGTGCGAGGCATGGTCGTCGCGCTCCAAGAGGCGCAGCACAAGTTCAGCGGCTTCCTGGAGCAGTTTCAGCTCGACTCGTGGCGGGTCGACACCTGGCGGGAGGCGGAGGCGCGGGCGGAGGCACTGGCCGCCGCGCCGTCGAGCCCTTGGTCCCGTGTCGGCCCCGTGGCCACGACCCAGCTGGATGGCCATTGGGACGCCATCGGCGCCGCGTTCGGCACCGCCGCCTCGCCGACAGGAGTGGCACGGACGCTCGATGAGGTGGACGTCACCCCGCTGAGCGGCGGGATGTCTCACCCCGCCTACGCGAGCCTGCTCCCGGACGTGGTGCGGCAGCTCGGTCCGCGTGGACCCCGCGGGTCCACGTCGCGACCGCAGGAGGCGCCCGCGCGGGCCGACTCCCGGCCGCGTTCGGACGATCCCAGGCGCATGGAGCGCGAGCGGGCCTTGGGCAGGGCCCTCCGCGAGCGGGGGGCCTTTGCCGGGCGTGCGCGAGAGGCCGAGAGGCGCGCGGCCGCCCTCGAGCGCCACCTTGAGGCTGCGCGCGAGCGTCTCAGCCGAGTCGAGTTCGACCAACGGGGTCTCGCCGACGAACTGCGCCGCGAGCGGCGGAGACGGCACGCAGCGGAACATGCGGCCGAGGAGCTCGAGCGGTCGCTCGCCGAGCGGACCGAGGAGGAGGCGGCACTCGACGACCGGGTCGACCGCGCCGAGCGCGAGACGAGCGTCGTGACCGAGCGCCTGAGCCGGGCGCAAGAGGAGGGACGCAGCCTCGGAGAAGAGCTCGCGGAGGCCAGGGCCCGAAACGAGGAGCTGGCCCAGGCCGCTGGGCGGGCGGCGGCCAGGACGGACGCGCTCGCGGACGAGGTGGCGAGATTGCGCAGGCCGACGCCGGCGGTCGCGTCTTCCGAGCCTTCGGCGGCGAAGCGTACGAAGGTCTCGGTCCTCGCGTGGGACATGGGGCACAACCCGCTCGGACGCGCGCACCTCCTAGCCGACATGCTCGCGACCCGCTACGAGGTGGAGCTGATCGGGCCGCAGTTCGAGCGCTACGGCCACGACGTGTGGGAGCCGCTTCGCCACTCCCGCGTCGTCATGCGGACCTTCCCGGGAGAGAACTTCCCCGATCACTTCCGAACCCTTGACGAGGTCGCGCGCGAGATCGACGGCGACGTGGTCGTCGCCTGCAAGCCACGCCTTCCGTCCTTCGGACTCGCGATGCTGACGAAAGCTTTCCGGAACCGGCCGCTGCTTCTGGATGTAGACGACCGCGAGCTTTCGTTCGTAGGCGCGACGACCGGCATCACACTCGGCCAGCTACGACAGCGCACCGACGACGAGGACTTCCTCTTGCCGTTCGGTCAGGCTTGGACGCAGGTGTGCGACTCCCTGGTGCAACACGCCGATCACCTCGTGGTCTCGAATGCCGCACTTCGGAGCGTTTACGGCGGCACCGTTGTCCCTCACGCTCGAGACGAGCGGGTCTTCGACCCGCTGCTGTACGACCGGGACGCCGTCCGAGCGCGCTTCGGCTTCACACCCGAGGACAAGCTGATCCTGTTCGTCGGTACGCCCCGAGGCCACAAGGGCCTGCAGGAGGTCGCCAGCGCCCTGCGTCAGATCGGTGACCGTCGTCTCAAGTTGGTCGTCGTCGGGACAGTGACCGATCCGGGCTTGCGCAAGCTGCTTGAGGCTTTCGGCGACTGGCTTCGCCTCCTGCCGAACCAGCCGTTCGAGGACCTACCCGCGACGCTCACCATGGGCGACCTGGTATGCGTGCTGCAGGACCCCCTCAACCCGATCTCGCGCCACCAGATCCCCGCCAAGGTGACCGACGCGCTGGCCATGGGCGTGCCGTGCCTTGCAACCCGAACGCCTCCGCTCGAGTCGCTCGTGGAGCGCGGTGCGATCGAGGTTCTCGGCGACGTGCCGCTGCACGAGCGAATCAGTGAGCTGCTGGCGGATCCCGGCGCCCTGCGACAGAACGCCGCGCTTCGTCGCCGCGTCTTCCTCGACGAGCTCAGCTATACCGCCGTTCGTCCGGTCCTCGAGCATGCGCTCGAGCGCCTCCTGGAGAAGTCGCCGCCACTGCCGAGGGAGTTCGCTGAGCTCATCGACTTCCAACGCGACGTGTTCGGCACGCCGACGCTGGGGGACGCCGGGACGTCCAAGAGCAGCGTCCCCACGAGGGTCGCTCCGCCGGCTGCCTCGAACGGTGCCGCCCCCGACGCCCCGGCACCTACCTCACGTCCACTAAAGAGCCGCCGACCGCGGCGCATCATGACGCCAGCCGACGACGGCTATGACGTCGTCATGTTCTGGAAGCAGAACGACTCGGGCATCTACGGACGCCGCCCGGACATGTTCGCTAGATACCTCGCGCGTTCGCCGCGGATCAACCGGGTCGTGCACTTCGATCATCCGATCGATCTCGCCCAGTTGCTGGCGCACCGCGACGCAAGCGAACACGCGCACCAAGGCAAAGCCATCTTCCGGCAGACCGTCGCGCGCGTGGCGGGGCTCAAGCGGGCCCCCAAGACGAGCTTCCATACCTTCCTTCACCGCCCCGAGGACCCGAAGGTCGGCGGCCGTGCTGCCCGCCTTCTGCCAACGAAGGACGAATGGCCCGGCTACGTCGCGAGGACGTTGGCACGCGAGGGCATCGGCGCGCGGACGACCGTCTTCTGGGTCTATCCGCGGAACTTCGAGTTTCCGGAACTCGTCGATGCCTTCGCTCCGGAGATCGTCGTCGCCGACGTCACTGACGACCACCGCACGTGGGTGGACCCGAACTCCAGCTACCACGAGCGGTTGGCGAACAATTACCGCGAAGTGCTTGCCCGCAGCGACGTCGTACTCGCTAATTGCGAGCCGCTCCAGGAGCGCATGCTCGAGTACGCCGAGACGATCCACGTCGTGCCGAACGCGTGCGAGCCCACGCGCGCCTCGGGCGGAAGGCGCCGGCCACGCGAGCTCGCTCGAATCCCCGCTCCGCTACTCGGTTACGTGGGAAATCTCTCCTCGCGCATCGATGTGGACCTGCTCGACCACATCGCTCGCACGCGGCCCGCATGGAACATCGTGCTCATCGGCTCGGCCCATCTCTCGCGCGACATCCTGCGGCTGGACGAGTACCCGAACGTGCACTTCCTCGGGGTGCAGCCCTACGAGCGGGCCCGGCAGCTGATCCGGCATTTCGACGTGGCGCTCATTCCCCATCTGGACAACGAGATGACGCGTACGATGAACCCTCTCAAGGCGTTCGCCTACTGCGCGGAGGACGTGCCTGTCGTTTCCACCGACATCGCCAACTTCGGCGAGCTGCGCGACCTCATACGCGTCGCCCGCGGCCGGGACGAGTTCGTCGCAGCGATCGAGCACGAGCTGGCCGCCGGCCGGCGCGAGGCGCGCACCCCCGAGGCGGACAGGGTGCTCCGGAGGAATTGCTGGGACGAACGGGTGCGCCGCGTCGTCGAGCTTCTCGACGAGGAGCGCAACCGAACCGTGGCTGTCAAGTGACGGCGGTCGAAATCGTCCTTGTGGTGCTGGCCGCGGCGGCGGCAGTCACGGTCGGCTACGTGGCCATACGCCGGCGTGAGATGCGTCGTGCCTTGGACGAGCTTCTTCGGGGGGTCGAGGAGCGGGAAGCACGAGAGCGACTCGGGCGCGAAGGGGGACAACTCAAGCGGGATGTAGCGGGCCTGCGGGCGGAGCTGGCCGCACTCAAGGGCGAGCTGGTCAGACGAGAGGCGGTGGCGGCGGCCCACGCGGCGGTCGCAAAGCACGTTCCTGCGGAGTCAGTCGTGCTGGTCGTGAGCCGTGGCGACGAGGAGCTCGTTTCGTTCGAGCGCCGCACGGGGTGGCACTTCCCACAAGAAGCGAACGGCGTCTACGCGGGCCACCATCCCGAGAACAGCGAGGAGGCGGTGGCGCATCTGGAGGCCGTCCGCGAACACGGTGCCGAGTTCCTGCTTATTCCGGGGACGGCTGCGTGGTGGCTCGAGCACTACGAGGGGTTTCGCGAGCACCTCGAGCGCTGCTGCTCCCGCGTGGTGTCGACCGACGACGGCAGCGTAATCTACGCGCTCGCCGGTCAGGAGCCGCGGCCGGGCACGAGGCGGCTGCGGACGGTTAGCGGTGGCTGAATGGCGTCGCGTCGGACGGCTTCTGACGATCGCCGCAGCCCTCCCGACACTGGCAGCTGGGTGCGGCGGGACAGACTCGACGCTGGTCCGTCCATCGAGTGTCTCCGGGCTGCCGGGCGGGTTCTCGCTTGAGCTCAACCGCAACGCCCGCGCGTTCGTACAGGACCAGGTATGGACGGAAGGTCGGACGCAGTACGCCGTCTGGGTGAACGCGTCGGGCAGCGCGGCCGTCGGCAAACGGACGCTCCCGCGTGGGGGATGGTCGACGTACGACCTTGGACGCCTGAGAGGCAATCCGTTGGCCCTCCCGACTCGGCTCGACGAGCACAACGTCTACGCCGTGGCGGTCGATGACCGTGGCTACGTGCATGTCGCCGGAAACATGCACGGAGACCCGATCCGGTGGGTGCGCTCCCTGCGCCCCGGCGACATCACTCGCTGGACCCCCCGGGGCATGCCGGCCGGCGAGCCGACGACGACCTATCCCCGCTTCGTTCGGACGCGGAGCGGAGAGCTGCTGTTCTTCTTCCGCTCGGGCGACTCCGGCGACGGCGATCTGGCTCTGCGACGGTGGTACGGGAGAGAACGCCGATGGGGGAGGACCACGACGGTCATCGACGGCCGGTCGAGCGGCGAGAGCCCCTATCCGCAACACATAGCCACCGACCGGCGACGACGCGTGCACGTCATGTACACGTGGCGCGCGAGGCCCGACCCGGCGACCACGGGAGATCTCAGTTACGCCGTCTCGCCGGACGCCGGACGTCGCTGGAGAACCTCAACGGGTGCGAAGCTTCCCGTCCCCATCACCCACGCCCGGTCGGAGATCATCCTGGCCACGAAGCCGGGAGGTCCGCGGCTCAGCAACGCCGGCGGCCTGGACATCGACTCCGCCGGAACCCCCCACGCCGGAATACTGGTGGGGGGACGTCTCCACCACGTCTGGCGAGAGGGACGGCGCTGGCGTATCGAGACGGCGCCTACGCCACGTCCACCGGTCACGCGACCGGCCGTCTTCGCTGGAAGCGCCGGCGACATCTTCCTCCTGACGACCAGCCCGCAGCGCCGGGGGCAGTCGACGGTCTGGGCCGTGGGAGTCGCGGGCGACGCAGGACGCTCGCAGCGTCCCGTGAAGCTGCGAGACATCGGTGCCGCCCAGTCGGAGGTGACCTACGACACGCGCGGCGCCTCCCTCGATGGCCGTTTGCGGTTGCTCCTCCCGGGGCGGCAGGCGCCTTCGGGGGGCGAGGTCGTCGAGTACGAGCCGACGGCGATCCGATGAGCGCCGCGAGATCGATCGTCGTCGGGGGCGCCATCGCGCAGCGACCCGGCATCGGAGGTCACGCGTGGGTGTTCCTGCAGTATCTCCTCGGCTTCAGGCGCCTCGGCTTCGACGTGCTGTTCGTCGACCGGCTCACCGACGACGTGTGCGTCGACGACGAGGGCCGCGGCTGTTTAGCGGAGCGGTCTGAGAACCTCCGCTACGTCGCCGAGGTCATGCGCGCCTTCGGACTCGAGAGGAGCTTCGCGGTGCTGCTCGACGACGGCCGCTCGTTCGGGTGCTCGAGGGATCAGGTCGCCCGCAGGGTCCGCGGCGCGGACCTGCTGCTCAACGTGATGGGCTACATCGACGACCCGGAGCTGCTCGACGAGGCACGACGACGGGTCTTCCTCGACATCGATCCGGGCTTCCCGCAGATGTGGCGTGCGCTGGAGCTCGCTGACCCGTTCGCGGACCACGACGTCTTCGTCACCGTGGGGGAGAACATCGGCCACGAAGCCTGCACGATCCCGACGTGCGGCCTCGATTGGATCACCACGCCGCAGCCGCTGGTCCTGGATGAGTGGCCGGTGACCGAACCGCCCAGCGGTGCCTTCACGAGCGTCGGCGCCTGGCGAGGCCCCTACGGACCGGTCGAGTACGACGGCCGGACGTTCGGCCTGCGCGTCCACGAGTTTCGACGTTTCGGTGAGCTACCGCGGAGAGCCACCCCGGAGTTCGAGGTGGCGCTCGACATCGATGCCGCGGAGACGCCCGACATCGAGCTGCTGCGGGCGGGCGGCTGGCGTCTCGTCGACCCCGCCGCCGTGGCCGCGACTCCGGCGACCTACCGTGACTACATCGGCGCGTCGTTGGCCGAGTTCACGGTCGCCAAGAACATGTACGTGCAGTCACACAGCGGCTGGTTCAGCGATCGCAGCATCTGCTATCTGGCCGCCGGCCGGCCCGTCCTCGCGCAGGACTCGGGCATCCGCGGGCGCTTTGGCGACGGTGAAGGGCTCGTGCTCTTCTCGACACCGGACGAAGCGGTCGAGGGCGCGGAGCGGATCGCCGCGGACCCGGCGCACCACTCCCGTGCGGCCCGCGCCATCGCCGAGGAGCATTTCGACTCGGACCGTGTCCTGGGCCGCCTGCTCACCGAGATCGGCGTCGATTAGATGGAACCGGTCGCGGGCATCGAGACGAGGCGCCTGAACTGGGGCTGCGGTGGCGTGGGCGAGGCCGGCTGGCTGAACTCCGACATCAAGGACGGCCCGGGCATCGACCTTCCGTGCGACATCCTGAAAGGCCTGCCTCTCGACGACGGCAGCATCGACTACGCGGTCAGCGTCCACGCCCTGCCGGAGCTCCACTACGACATGCAGGTTCCGGCGCTCATCGAGCTGCGCCGTGTGCTCCGCCCCGGTGGCACGCTCCGCCTCGTCCTGCCGGACCTGCTGAAGGCAGTGGAGGCTCACCGCCGGGGCGACCGTGACTACTTCCTCGTGCCGGATGAGGACATGCGGACGCTGGGCGGCAAGCTCATCACGCAACTCGTCTGGTACGGCTACAGCCGCACGCTCTTCGTTCCGGAGTTCGCCGAAGAGCTCCTCCGCAAGGCCGGGTTCGCCCATGTTGCGCATGTCGGGTTCAACGAGACCCGCACCGCGTACCCGGGGATCGTGGAGCTCGACAACCGCGTGTGCGAGAGCCTGTACGTCGAAGCGGCCAAGTAGGTGGCCGTCGTCGTCGTCAGCGGGGCGATCGCGAACAAGCCGTTCCAGGGAGGCGAGGCTTGGGTTCGCCTCAGCTGGGCACTCGGGCTCAAGCGCCTCGGTTTCGAGGTCTGGCTCGTCGAGCAGATCACCGGCGCGACCTGCGTGGATGAGACCGGCGCCGTGGTGCCGTTCGAGGAGAGCGCGAATCGTGCCTACTTCCTCGACGTGGTCGCCGCGTTCGGCCTGGGAGACACCGCCGTACTCGTGCTCGACGATGGACCGGTGACCGCCGGCGCCCCCTGGGAGGAGGTCTGTGACGTGGCCGTCGAGGCAGAGCTGCTCGTAAACATCAGCGGCCACGTCCGGTCGGACGCGTTGCTACGGCGCTTCCGCCGTCGGGCGTACGTCGACATCGACCCCGGCTACACGCAAATGTGGCACGAAGCCGGGGGAGATCCCGTCAACCTCTTGGCGCACGACCTGCACTTCACGATTGCCGAGAACATCGGGCGCTCGGCGTGTGGGATCCCGGACGCCGGCCTTCGCTGGATTCCGACGCGTCAGCCTGTGGTGCTGGATGAGTGGCCCACCGCGCCCGCCGCGGACGACGGCCGGTTCACGACGATCGCCAGCTGGCGCAACCCGTTCGGTCGCCTCGAGTACGCTGGCCGGACCTACGGCATCAAGCTCGACGAGTTTCGGAAGCTGATCGACCTGCCGAGGCGTTCATCGAACCGCTTCGAGCTGGCGCTCGACATCCATCAGGCGGAGCGGCCCGACCTCGAGCTCCTCCGTCGCAACGGCTGGGATATCGCGGACCCGCGCGCCGTGGCTGCCACTCCTGAGGCATTCCGCGGGTACGTGCAGGGCTCCGGCGCGGAGTTCTCGGTGGCGCAAGGCGTCTACGTCGAGACCGCCAGCGGCTGGTTCAGCGATCGGACGGCGCGATACCTGGCGTCGGGAAAGCCGACCCTCGTGCAGGACACCGGCTTTGGCACCGTCCTCCCCGTGGGGGAGGGCATCGTCCCTTTCCGCACCATGGACGAGGCGCTGGCGGGCGCCGACTCGATCGTCGCCGATCACGACCGTCACGCACGAGGGGCACGTGCGATCGCCGAGCAGCACTTCGACTCGGACATCGTGCTCGGCCGCTTTCTCGAGGACGCAGGCGTCGGGCCGTGACCGACTCCCTGCGCGTCTTATTCAGCGGCATGATGGCCGGCGATCCACGCCAGGGCGGCGCGACGTGGGCGGTGCTGCAGTACCTGCTCGGCCTGCGTGAGCTGGGCCACGAGGTGCTGTTCGTGGAGCCGGTCGATGCGGCGGAGCCGGACGTCGTCGCCTACTTCCACGCCGTCGTCCGTACGTTCGGGCTCGAAGGAGACGCGGGGCTGCTCGTGCGTGGGAGTCGCGAAACCGTTGGCGTCCCCTACCAGCAGCTTGCGGAGCGCTCGGCGACGGCCGACATACTGCTCAACGTTTCAGGCATGCTCGCCGATGAGAAGCTGCTCGCGGGTCCCTCGATGCGCGCGTACCTCGACCTGGACCCCGCCTTCAACCAGCTGTGGCACGAGGTCGACGGGATAGACGTGGGCTTCGGCCGTCACGAGCGCTTCGCCACGGTCGGCCTCGCGCTCGGTGACCCGGCGTGCCCGGTGCCGACCGCAGGTCGCGAGTGGATAACGACCCCACAGCCCGTCGTTCTCTCGCACTGGCCGCGTGCCTCGCGGATCGAGCGCGACGCGCTGACGACAGTCGGTAACTGGCGCGGCTACGGCTCCGTCGAGTGGGAGGGACGGCGCATGGGGCAGAAGGCCCACTCGCTCCGCCGGCTGCTCGACCTCCAGTCCCGTACCCACGAGCGCCTCGAGCTTGCGCTCGCGATCCATCCGGACGAGGAACCCGACCTCACGGCGCTGCACGAGCACGGTTGGACGGTGCTGGACCCGGGAGACGTGGCGGCTACTCCGAGGGGCTACCGCGACTTCGTCAGCGGGTCGAAGGGGGAGTTCGGGCTCGCCAAGGAAGGCTACGTCGAGTCGCGTTGCGGCTGGTTCAGCGATCGCAGCGTCTGCTACCTCGCGAGCGGTCGACCGGTGCTCGCGCAGGACACCGGTTTCGGCGCCTTCCTGCCCGTCGGGGATGGCCTGCTGCGGTTCTCGACGACCGACGACGCGCTCGAGGCGATCGACGGTCTGCAGGCGCGTTACGCCGCGCACTCTGACGCGGCACGGATGCTCGCGGAGGACACCTTCTCGTCACGAAAGGTGCTGCCCCGGCTCCTCGATCGGCTCGGCGGGGCGTGACCGCTCCGGCCGACTCCGACCTGCTTTCTGCCGTGCGGGCTGCGCTCGCCCCACGGGCCGTCCGCTCGATCGATCGGAGGCCGTCCGAGTACCGGACCAGCTTCGCGCTCGAGGAGCTCGACGTCGAGGTGAATGACGGGGAGAAGCTCGCGCTCATGTTCAAGGACCTGGGCGCGCGCGCGCTCACGCCGGCCGCGCGCGCGGCCAAGCCGGGCTTCCTGCGCGACCCGCTCCGGGAGATCGAGGTCTACCGTGAGCTGCTCGCGCCCGCGCAGCTCGGGACGCCGGCGTTCTACGGCGCAGAGACGGACCCCGCGCGGGGCCGCTATTGGTTGTTCGTCGAGCGGGTCGCCGGCGTGGAGCTCTATCAAGTGGGGGAACGCTCGACCTGGGAGTACGTCGCGCGCTGGCTCGCGCGCATGCACGCTCAGCTCGAGCCGTGCGTCGGCCGCGCGCCGCACCTCGTGGACCAGGGCGCCGATTACTTCCGCCTGTGGCCCGAGCGCGCACGGCGGTTCGCGGCCGGGGGGACGAGATTGCTCGCGCATATCGCCGGCCGCTACGACAGCGTCGCGACCCGGCTCGCAGAGCTTCCGCGGACGGTGATCCACGGGGAGTTCTACGCCTCGAATGTGCTCGTTGACTCGACTACGACACCGCGCCGGGTGGCGCCGGTCGACTGGGAGCAGGCGGCCGTCGGGCCTGGACTGATCGACCTCGCCGCGCACGCGAGTGGTCGTTGGACGCAGAGCGACCGCCTAGCGATCACGGCGGCCTACGCCCACGAGATGGGGCTCACGAGCGACGACGTGGGCCGCGACCTCGACCTGTGCCGGCTGCACCTTGCGCTCCAGTGGCTGGGGTGGTCCGAAGAATGGTCGCCTCCCGCGGAGCACGCGCACGACTGGCTGCGCGAGGCCGAGCAGATTACGGACACGATCGGGCTGTAGTCTCGACCGCGCGGCTCGCCTCATGTCGACATCAGGAGGACAGCGGCCGTTCCGGCCCCTAACCGCCGTGCGCGAGCCGGTGCTCGACTCGCTCGAGGACTTCCAGTTCGCCGTATCAGGCGAGGCGCGGCTGACCCTTCCCGGGATGCCGATACCCCACAAGACACGGGAGATCATGCGTGAGATCCGGCTGATACGGCCGGCCTTCGTCCTCTACACCGGCGACTCGGTCTGGGGCTACGACTCGGGCCGGCAGGAGTTCCTCAATGAGCTCGACCGTTTCCGGGCACTCGCGGATTCGACAGGGGTCCCGCTCTTCAACGCGCCGGGCAACCACGAGATGCGCACCGACGAGAATGCGATCCGGCTCATACAGGAGCAGGGCCAGGACCTCTATGGCTCATTCGACGTCGGCAACTACCACTTCGTCGCTTTGAATACCGACGAGTTCTGGAAGGAGGGCCGCGTCGCCGACGAGCAGATGGATTGGCTTCGCACGGACCTCGCGGCACACCGTGATGCTTCTGCGGTGTTCGTCTTCATGCACCGACCGATGTTCTCGTGGTTCCAGGGCGACTTCAATCCCGACGACGCCGAGATCCTCCAGCAGTTGTTCCGCAGCCACGGCGTCCGTGCCGTGTTCGCCTCGCACGACCACTTTTTCCACCACGAGCAACACGACGGCATCGACTACTTGACGGTCGGCGGCGGTGGCGCCCCGCTCTACGCGCAGCCGCAGAACGGCGGCTTCTCGCACTATGTACTCGTGACAGTGCGGCCGGACGGCGTCGACTACAACGTCATCGAGCCGGGACATATCACTGTCGAGCACGTCGCCGGCAACGATGGGGTCGAGCCACTGACGATCGCACGCGTCGCGAACACGAGCGATCGCGACCTGCGGGTCCGCAATCTCGAGCTGCGCGTCCCGCGCCTGGCGTCGACCGACGAATACGAACTCTCCGTCGAGTACGTCGATTGGGAGCGCAAGCAGAGC
>Ga0136640_10000160_pt1 | contig 24112 bp, 30 predicted proteins | sample AntDrymUQ8642106_2_FD_105498 | JGI IMG/M metagenome (GOLD analysis project Ga0136640, IMG submission 105498) | Polar desert sand microbial communities from Dry Valleys, Antarctica - metaG UQ864 (21.06) | ecosystem: Environmental > Terrestrial > Soil > Desert | place: Antarctica: Dry Valley...
ATGAAGGCGGTGGTGACCTCGCCGGCGAGGAAGTCGGGGTCCGCCAGCACCGCCGCCAGGAAGGCCACGTTGGTCAGCACGCCGCGCACCCGGAACTCCGCGAGGGCTCGACGGGCGCGCGCCGCGGCGGTGGCAAGGTCCGGCCCCCTGGCCGTGAGCTTGACCAGCAGCGAGTCGAAGTAGGGCGAGACCTCGCCGCCGGCGTAGCCCGCTCCCCCGTCCAGGCGGATCCCGGCCCCACCGGGTGAACGGAAGGCGGTGATACGGCCGAGGTCGGGGCGGAAGCCGTTGGTCGGGTCCTCGGTGGTGATGCGGCACTGCAGCGCCTGGCCTCGGACGGTGATGCGGTCCTGGGCCAGCCCGAGGTCCGCCAGCGTCGCGCCGGCCGCGATGCGCAGCTGCGACTTGACGATGTCGACGTCGGTGACCTCCTCGGTCACCGTGTGCTCGACCTGTACACGCGGGTTCATCTCGATGAACACGGCCGCGGGGCCGTCTCGGCCGTCGGTCGAGACCAGGAACTCCACGGTGCCGGCGTTGCGGTAGCCCACAGCGCGCCCGAAGCGCACCGCGTCGGCGCAGATCGCCTCGCGCAGTGCGGGGTCGAGGTTGGGTGCCGGCGCCAGCTCCAGCACCTTCTGATGACGTCGCTGCACCGAGCAGTCGCGTTCGTACAGGTGGATGATCTCGCCGTCAGCGCCGGCCAGCAGCTGCACCTCGATATGGCGTGGACGCACCATCGCCTGCTCCAAGAACACCGTCTCGTCGCCGAAGGCACCTTTGGCCTCGCGCATGGCCGTCTCGACGGCGGCGGACAACTCAGCGGGCTCGCGCACCAGCCGCAGCCCGCGCCCTCCCCCGCCGGATGCTGCCTTGACGAAGACGGGGAAGCCGATCGACTCGGCGGCCTCGGCGGCGGCATCGGGCCCGGCGACCGCGTCCGAGGCGGCGAGCACGGCGAGTTCGGCTTCGCTCGCCGCCGCGCGGGCGCGGATCTTGTCGCCGGTCAGCTCCAGCACCTCGGCAGGAGGACCGACGAAGGTGACGCCGGCCTGCTTGCAGGCCGCGGCCAGCAATGGGCTCTCGGACAGGAAGCCGTAGCCGGGGTAGACCGCGTCCGCGCCAGCCCGGACCGCCGTCTCGACGATGACCCGCGGGTCGAGGTAGGCGCGTACCGGGTGCTCGGGCTCGCCGATCTCATAGGCCTCGTCGGCCTTCTGGCGGTGCAGGGAGCCCCGGTCGGCGTGGGTGTAGACCGCCACGGTCCGCAGGCCTAGCTCGTAGGCCGCGCGGAACGCCCGCACCGCGATCTCGCCGCGGTTGGCTACCAGCACTTTGTCCATGCCCGCCTCTTTCGGTCGGTTCCGCCAGTCGAACCTAGCGAAGAGCACCCGCCGGAGCCGGGCGCAACGTGGAGGATCGCAGGGCCACCACCACGACGCCGCCGCACACCCCCACGCTGGCGATCCCCAGCGCCACCCGGACATCGAGCATGTCCACCGCGGCACCGGCCAGCACGGCGCCAAGGGCGGTTCCGGCCACGTTGGCGGTGGTCGTCCAGGTGTAGGCCTCGGTCGCGGTGCCCGGCGGGGTGAGCTGGTCGATGAGGCGCAGTGCGCAGATGACTCCGGGTGCCAGGCCGACACCGCTGAGGAAGGCCAGCACCAGCATCGTGGGCACCGAGGTCGCCAGGGGCAGCAGGGCCAGCCCGACGGCGAAGACCAGCAGCAAGCGCTGGTAGCGCCGCGCCGCGGGACCTCGCCAGGTGCGCGCGCCATAACCCAGCCCGCCCGCGAGGCTGCCCGCGCCCAGTGCCGCGAAGAGCACACCGGCGGAGGCGGGGGTGCCCACGCTCTCGGCGAACGCCGGAAGCCCGACGTCGAGCACGCCGAAGGCCATCGACGTCGCGGCGAACGACGCGATCACCGTGCGCAGGCCGGCCGAGGTCAGTGCCCCGCCCCTACCCGCCGTCGATGGCGTTGGGACCCAGCCGCGCGAGGCCCGTGTAGCGGCGAAGCCCAACGTGCCGAACAGCGACAGACCACCAGCGGCCACCAGACCGGCCGCCGGTCCAACCGCCGCGACGATCACCGCGACCAACAGTGGGCCGAACACGTAGGCCAGCTCGACGACGATCGCATCGAGGGCGAAGGCGCTCTCTCGCAGGTCGGCATCACCCACCAGCTTGGGCCACAGCACGCGCATGCAGGCCGACAGCGGAGGAAACAGCGCGCCAGCGGCGGCAGCGGCGGCGATCACGACCACAGGAGCGGAACCGGCCGCCGCCACCAGCACGGCCAGCAGGGCGGCGTACCCCAATGTGCACGGCACCAGCACCCGGGTCTGGCCGAAGCGGTCGGCCAGGCGCCCCAGCACAGGAGCGGCCAAGCCGAGCCCGACGGAGTAGGCCGCGCTCACCACCCCGGCCAAGGCATAGGAGCCGGCGTTCTCGCGCACCAGCAGGACGATCGCGAGCACGACCATGCCCAGCGGCAGGCGCCCCAGCAGCGACGACGCCACCGGAAAGGCGGCGCCGGGAACGCGCAGCAGCCGAACGTAGGCCCGCATCGCTTAACGACCTGTTCCCGTACTAGCGGTCGGGGCTTGGCGCCGGCGTCGTCAGCGCGTCGAGGCCTTCGCCGTCGAGCAGACCCTCGAGCGCGTCACGGTCGAGCAGACCTTCCAAGGAGTCGCGGTCGAGCAGACCCTCAAGTGCGTCACGGTCGAGCAGACCTTCCAGTGCGTCACGGTCGAGCAGACCTTGGTCCTCGAGCAGCCCCTCCAGAGCATCGCGGTTCTCGGCGCTGCCCAGCTCACGCAGCAGCTCCTCGGCGCTGACGCCGCCTTCCAGCAGCTCCTGCAGGGAGCCCGCCTCAGAGTCGCCGCCGGCGTTGCCGTCAACCGACGCCGCTGCCACTTCGGCCTCGAGCCGTGTCACGTCGGCGCGCAGCCGCTGGGTGGTCTGGTACAGCGTCAGGGCGGTCGTGCCCAGAACGACGACGAGCACGCCGATCACCGCGAAGCCGACCTTGACCATCTGCTCCGACACGCCCATCCCTTCGCCAGCCACAACCCTACCGGCGGCCGCTCAGGTGTTCCGGTCCCACACGATGCGCAGACCCTTGAGCGTGAGCCAGGGATCATGATGGTTGATGCTGCGGCAGGCGTCGACAACGGCTGACGCCAGCCCGCCGGTCGCGACCACCACGGGCGGCCCGTCTAACCCGTCTAACTCGGCGGCGAGCTGCTCGACCACCCGGTCGACCATGCCGGCGAAGCCGTACACCGCCCCGGATTGCAGCGCTTCCACCGTGCTGCGCCCGATCGCGTGACGAGGAGCGGTCAGCTCGACCGTGCGCAGCTGCGCCCCCTTGGCGGTGAGCGCCTCAAGCGAGATCTGCACGCCGGGAGCGATCGCCCCACCGATGAAGGCGCCGCTGGCGTCGTAGACGTCGAAGTTCGTGCCAGTGCCGAAGTCAACGACGATCCCGGGACCGCCGTACTGGTCGTGGGCGGCGATGGCGTTGACGAGGCGGTCGGCACCGACCTCGCGGGGATCCTCCATCTTGATGGAAATGCCTATGCGGGTGCCCGGCGCCACGATCACGGGCGGGAAGTGGAAGTAGCGCTGGGTCATCTCCCGCAGCCGCGCGGTGACCAGTGGCACCACCGACGAGATGACGACCCCGTGGACGTTGCGGCTGAACGACAGGTTCTCGAAGCTCATCAGGCCCTGGAACAGCAGCGCCAGCTCGTCGGCGGTGCGACTGGCGTCACTGGAGATGCGCCACTGCTGGGCGAGCTCCTCGCCGTTGAAGACGCCAATGACCGTCAGCGAGTTGCCGACGTCCACGGCAAGCAACATCAGGCCACCCCGATGATGTCGATCATCCTCTGATCTGGTGTCCGACCGCTTCGCTGCATAAGGACATCCTGTCAGGTCCCGGCCATCGGGCCGACCGCACGCAAGTGGGCGTTGTCGATGAGCCGGGTCGCTCCGACGCGGGCAGCAATAAGTGCCTGGGCCGGGCCGCTGCGTTGCCCGTAAAGCGGCTCCAGCGTGTCCGGGTCGGCAATCTCGGCGTAGTCCAGCTCGATGCCTGGGGCCGTCGCCAGCGCTGCGACCAAGCGCGCGCGGGCGGTATCGGCGTCGCCGTCCCACGACGCGACGGCAGCCGACAACGCCGCCGGCAGCGCCAGCGCCTGCCCGCGCTGCGCCGCTGACAGGTTGGCGTTCCGCGACGACAGGGCCAGCCCGCCGTGGTCGCGAACAACGTCGCACTCGACGAGGCGCACCGGCACGTCGAGGTCGCGCACCATCGCCTTCATCACCAGCAGCTGCTGGTAGTCCTTGCGGCTGAAGTAGGCGGTGTCTGGCCGGACGACATTGAACAGCTTGGCCACGATGGTGGTCACACCGTCGAAGTGACCGGGCCGGCTGGCACCCTCGAGCCGGTCGGTGAGACCGGCCACGTGCACAGTCGTACGCCGCCCGGCAGGTGTGAAGTCGGCAGGGTCGGGGGCGAACACCACGTCGACGCCGAGCGGCTCCAACAGCCCGAGGTCGCGGTCGAGGTCGCGTGGGTAGGCGGCCAGGTCCTCGGCTGGCCCGAACTGCAGCGGATTGACGAAGATGCTGACGGCCAACAGCGCGCTGTCGCGGGCTTGGCGGACCAGCGACAGATGGCCGTCGTGCAGGGCACCCATGGTGGGAAACAGCGCGAAGGGCGACGAGTAGGCCCCGCGCCGCCATCGCCGCATGTCCTCGCTGTGACGGACGACGTCCACGGTTATTCGTCCAGGACCGCAGCGACGGCGCCAGCCGCGGCGTCGTCAAGACCGGCCCGGCGGGCATGGCGCAGGGCGAGCCGCGACAGCGCCAAGTAGGCGTCGACAGCCTCGGGCATGACGGTGCGCAGCTCGTCGAGTTGGCGCGCGACGGTGCCGGCGTCGCCGCGGCGGACCGGCCCGGTCAGTGCCGCCGCGCCGCTGCGGGCGGCGTTGGACGCGGAGGTGGTGACCAGAGGCCCGAGGAACTGCGCGGGGTCGGTCACCCCGGCGCCCAGCAGCAGGTCGCGCGCGAGGGTCACGACCGTGGCCGTGGCGTTACTGCCGACAGTCAGGCCCGCGTGGTACAGCGTCCGCGAGCCAGCGGGGACGGTGACCGGGCTGCCACGCAGATCGGTGACGAGCACGCGGGCCCAGCCGAGATTGGCCTCGTCGGCGGTCACCGCCCAGGACGTGCCCGGCAGCGCGGCGAAGCCGGTGTCAGGGTCGGGAAAGGTCTGTGCGGGATGGCAGGCGGCGACGGCGGCCCCCGCCAGGCGCACCGGTTCCAGGACATCGACGCCGTAGCCCCCCGAGGTGTGCAGCCAGCGGCTCCCCTCGGCTACCGCATCGGCGGCCGCTACGTGGCGGACGAGGTCGACCAGCGTGTCGTCGCCGACACACACCACGACCAGCTCCGCGTGGCGCGCGGCCTCGGCTGCAGTGGTGGGCCGCGCGCCAGGCAGGCGACGGACGAACTCGTCGATCCGTCCCTGCGAGCGGCCCGCCACGGCCACGATCTGGTAGCCCGCCCGGTCCAGCCCCATCCCCAGGGCGGTGCCGACCCGGCCGGGACCGATGACCGCGGTGCGCTTCACGACCGGACCTCGGACGGCAGGCGTACTTGCGTTCCCACCATCGTCACGCCCTCGACGGGGGCGAGCTTGGCCAGCGCGGCCGGCAGGGAGCGGCCGTCGGGCAGCACCTGGCCTGGCGCGACCTCGATCAGCGGGATCAGCGCGAAGGCACGCTCGACCAGCCGGGGATGTGGGATTTGCAGGCGACGACGCCGGACCGTGCGATCGTCGTACAGCAGGATGTCGACGTCGATGGTGCGCGGACCCCAGCGGAAGGTTCGCACGCGTCCCAGCTTCGCCTCGACCGCCTGACACGCCCGCAGCAGCCGGCGCGGTGGGTGGCTGGTGGCCACGCGCACCGCAACGTTGAGGAACGGACCTTGCTCGGGGCCGCCTACCGGTTCGGTTTCGTACACGCTGGATACCGCGTCGACGCGGATGCGCGGGTCGGCGTCCAGCCCGTCCACGCCGGCCTGCAAGTGGTCGAGGCGATCCTCGATGTTGCTGCCCAGCCCGAGAAAGGCAAAGCGCTCGCGCCGCATCGACAGCAGGTTAGACGCCACGGCGCGCCTCGCCCGTGGGATGCCGGGCGGTGCGATCTTTCGCCGACCGCGTCAGGGCTGCACGCGCCGGATGATCACAACGGCGGCTGCGTCGGGGCTGCGCGCCGGGTAACCACGACGGCGACCTCGTCGAGGTCGACGGGGATGGCAGCCTGCGGCTTGGCCACGCGCACTTCGACCTCTTGCACGCCAGGTGTGGCCAGCACCAGATCGGCCAGCTGACCGGCCAGCGCTTCGATCAAGTCGAAGCGGGTCTCGGTGGCCGCGGCTGCGAGCCGCTGGGCCAGCGCGCCGTAGTCGACGGTGTCCGCCAGATCGTCGCTGGTCGCCGGCAGCGACAAATCGCGGCCCAGCGTCACGTCGATGACAAAGGTCTGGCCATCGCGCCGCTCGGCCTCGTAGACACCGTGGTGGGCGTGCACCCGCAGCCCCCGGATTTCGATGCGGTCCATTGCCGGCGCAGCATAGGCCGCGGCCGCCGATGCGCCTTGGCTCGGATCTCCCCCGCGCACAGCGGGTGCGTGACCGGACTCCAGCGTCCGCTTCTGTACCCACTCCCGTCCCCGACGGCCGTCAGGCGATCGGCGCGCCAGGTTCCACGCCCTCGGGCAGCTCCAGCAGCCGCACCGTGCCGTCCGGGTCCAAAGCGCCCAGAATCAGGAACTCGCTGGTGAACCCCGCGATGCGCTTGCGTCCAAGGTTGATCGCGCCGACTACCGTGCGGCCCAGCAGCTGCTCGCGGGAGTAGTTGGTGACCTGCGCGCTGGTACGCAGCGTGCCGACGACCGGCCCGAAGTCCACCGCCAACTTCCAGGCTGGCTTGCGCGCCTGCGGAAAATCCTCCACGTCGGTAACGACTCCGGTGCGCAGGTCGACGGCGATGAAGGCGTCCGCGCCGATGTTGTCCTTGCGCGCCAACCTCTCGGGCGCGTACGGGTGGGCGCTGGTGCTGGCCTTGTCTTGGGCCACTGTCGTCCTTGCCTTGAGGGCGTGAACGCTATCATGATCGCATGCAACCGAAGCTCATGCTCTTGATCGCCCGGCGCGGTGCCGGGCTGTCACAGCGTGCGCTGGCGGAACGGGTCGGCGTGCCCCAGTCCACCGTCTCTCGGATAGAACGTGGCCGGATTGATCCTCGGGCCAGCACGCTGAATCAATTGCTGCTGGCTTGTAACTTGGAGCTTGGATTGCAGCGGCGCAGCGTTGACGAGCACGGCATCGACCGCACCCTCATACGCTCCCAACTGCAACGCAAGCCGCGGGACCGGCTGGAAAGCGCGGCCGCATGGGCCGACGGCGCCGAGCTGCTGCGGTCGGCTCAGCGCACCGTCTGATGTCACGAGACTTCGTTCGTGTGCTGGAGGTTCTCAGTGAGCATCGCGTGCGTTTCGTCCTCATCGGGGGGATGGCGGCGGTCGCCCAAGGCTCGCCCGTCGTGACCTACGACGTGGACATCTGCTACGACCTTCGACGCGACAACCTGGAACAACTGGCTGGTGCGCTGCAACAGCTACACGCGCGGTTACGAGGCGTACCCGAGGGACTGCCCTTCATCCTGGATGCCGAGACCCTGGGCAACGGCGACTTCTTCACGTTCGATACCGATGCGGGAGCCGTCGACATTCTTGGCACGCCGTCCGGTGCAAAGGGTTACGACGACCTGCGCTCCCGGGCTGTGACCATCGAACTTGGCACCTTCCAGGTGCCGGCCGCTGCTATCGGCGACCTCATCGCGATGAAGCAAGCCTCAGCTCGGGACAAGGATGGCATTCACCTCCTGCATTTGGAGGCGCTACGCGACGAACTCGAACGGCCGTAGCTGAGGCGTTCACAGCGCGTCACGGCGAGTCGTCTCAGGCCGTAGCAACACTGCTACAGTGCAGCGATGAGCGATGTCCCGGCAAGAGAACTTCGCAACCAGATCAGCGCCGTGCTACGCAGGGTTGAGGCGGGAGAGCGATTGCGGGTGACGGTCAGCGGCCGGCCGGTCGCTGAGCTGATCCCTTTGCATACCAAGCCCTCCTCTCTGCCCTGGGAGGAGTTCCAGCGCAGACTCGAAGGGGCGCGCGCCGACACCGCACTCAGAGACGAGTTGGCTGCTCTCGTGCCCGACACGACCGATGAAGTCGAGTTGCCGTGAGTACGCACTTGCCAGGCGAACCCACGCGGCTTGGCCTGGCGGACACGTCATTGTTCATTGCCCAGGAGCAGCATCGCCCTATGGCCGACAGACCGCCCGAGCGCATCGCCGTGTCCGTGGTAACCATCGGCGAGCTGCGGCTGGGGGTGCTGGCGGCCGAGGACGGCTTCGTCCGCGCACAACGCCTCAGGACGCTGTCACGCGCGGAAGCCCTGGATCCCCTGCCCGTCGACGGCGAGGTCGCCGACGCCTGGGCGAGGCTAAGTCTGTCTCTGCGAGTCGCCGACCGCCGCATGCCGCTGAACGACTCATGGATCGCCGCCACCGCCATGGCGCATCGCATCCCTGTCGTTTCCCAGGACAACGACTACGACGACGTCCCGGGCGTCATGGTCCTTCGCGTGTGACGACCGGCAGCTACCGGCCGTAAGCCTCTGGGTGCCGAGATGCGGTGGAACTCAACAGCACCAGCGGACACTACACACAGGGTGGACACGCCGACTGATGTAGAGCTGTGGCAGGAGGCCGTTGACGGAGAGGCGGCGGCCTTCGGCCTGCTGTTTGAACGCCACGCGCGCGCCATTTACAACGCCTGCTTCCGCCGGCCGGGCGACTGGTCGGTTGCCGAGGACGTCACCGCGGTCGTGTTCCTCGAGGCGTGGCGGCGACGGGCCGAGGTGCGCTTCACCGGCGAGTCGGTCCGGCCCTGGTTGCACGGTGTCGCGGGGAACGTGCTGCGCAACCGCTGGCGCTCGACAGGGCGTCATCGCGCCGCTCTCCGACGCTTGCCACCACCCGAGCCCGAGCGGCCCATCGACGACGACGTAGCCGGCCGCGTCGACGATGAGCAGCGCATGCGCGATGTCCTGGCGCTGGTGGCACGTCTGTCGCGTCGGGACCGGGAGGTGCTGGAGGCATGCGTGTGGTCGGGGCTGTCCTACGAGGAGGCGGCGCAACGCCACGCGACCAGCGGACAGCTCGTGCCCGAGCGCACGGCAGCCGAGGAGACCAAGCCATGAATCCCCACGCCACGCCCCCGGCCGAGCGCGACCTCCCCGCCAGCCGGTTCGCGCAGATGAAGCGGATCGTCATGGATGAAGTCACCCGCACCCACGCCTCGCGCCGTACGCAGCGCCGCCGGACGTTCGCCATCCTGGCTGCGGGCCTGCTGCTGGCGATGACGGTCGCCGCCGGCGTCTACGTGCTGCGCCCGTCCGATCAGTTCGCCAGTCTCGGCTGCTACTCGAAGGCAGCGCGTGACGCCGATGTGGCGGTCGTGTCTACCGACGGGCGTGACCCGGTGGCCGTCTGCGCCGAGCTGTGGGCCTCGGGTGAGGTGGGTGCGACGACGCAGGTGCCGCCGCTGACCTCGTGCGTCGGTGAGAGCGGCGGGGCGATATGGGTGCTGCCCGGCGGCGGCGGCGTCTGCGAGCGACTCGGCCTGGAGCGCCTCTCCAGCGTGGCAGTAGACCCCGACGCGCCGAGCGTGCCGGAGCTCCGCGACGCGCTCGTCGCCCGGTTCGGCGGTAGCGAGTGCTTCGACGCCCAGCAGGCACGCGACATCGCGCAGGCCTAGCTTGACGGGCGCGGCTTCGACGGCTGGACCGTCGACGCGCGCGGGTTCGCGGCTACCGACTGCGCGAGCCTTGGTCTCGACGTGGCCGGGCAGTCGGTGTTCCTTTTCGGGACCCCTGGGCCGGGTAGCCTCGACGTTGCGCTGCAGGAAGCCGCTGGCGAGGACTGCCTCGACGCCGAACAGGCCCGCGCCGCAGGGCGACAGGTGCTGTCCGAGCGTGGCCTCGACGACTGGGCCGTCCAGGTCGAGCAGGAAACCTTCGACGACAACCAAGCGGCGCTCGACAGCGGCATCGAAGGGCAGCTCTGCGCGACGCTGCAGCCCCGTGACGGCGTCGTCCACGTCTCCGGTGTCATCTTCGAACGGCGCTGACCTGCCGGAATCGACACCCATACGCCCGCGACCCGGCACCGCGGAACAGCAGGACCCGTCAAGGCAGGGCGCGCAACACCGGCGAGGCGTGGTGGGCGGTCATGTACCAGGCGCCGTCGCGCCACACGAAGACATTGGTGGCGACCGCACGGCCTCCGCCGAGCCCGGCTTCACCGTCGGCGCCCGACAGCACGTTCTCGGTGCAGGTGACGACGCCGGCCGCGTCCAGCAGGCGTGCCCGCGTGTCAGTGACGATGAACTGCAGGTAGTCGGTGGCGGCGAAGATCGCCGCCCACGACCTGCGCACGGGACCCCAGCCGACGATGAGCTCGCTGCCGGGATGCACGCAGCAGACGTCGTCGCCATGGTCCCACAGCGCCGTCATGGCGTCGAAGTCCAGTGCCTCGAAGCGCTCGTAGAAGGCGGCGTTGGCGGCTTGCAGTGAGACCGCGTCGCCGGTCACGGCGAGGCCGGGTCCAGGGGTCGCTGTATGGGACGGCGCCCAGCCGGCCAGTCGTGGCCGCCGCCGGCGACCGCCCTGGCGGTCCGGGCCACCCGCACCGTCTCGGCGACATCGTGCACCCGCAGCACGGCTGCCCCTGCTTGGACCCCGAGCGCCGCGCAGGCCAGGCTGCCTTCGAGGCGCTGACCCGCCTGCGCACCGTCGGACACCGCGCCTAAGAAGCTCTTGCGGGAGGCACCCAACAGCACCGGACGACCGAGCCCGCGAAGCTGGCGCAGCGCGGCGAGCAACGCGAAGTTCTGCCCGGCGGTCTTCGCGAACCCGATGCCCGGGTCGACCATCACCCGCTGGGGCGCGATGCCCGCGGCGATGCAGCGCTCCAACCCATCGGCCAAGAACTCGTAGACCTCGGCGACCACGTTGTCGTAGTCGGTCTGCTGTTGCATGTCGCGAGGGGTACCGCGGGTGTGCATCAGCACGTAGCCCGCTTCACGCTCGGCCACCAGCGCCAGCAGCCCCGCATCGCTGGCGCCGGACACGTCGTTGACGACCTGGGCGCCGGCGTCGAGCGCCGCCGCCGCAACCTCCGGCTTGACGGTGTCAATGCTGATCAGGTGGCCCCGCGAGGCCAACGCCGCCACGACCGGCACTACCCTGTGCAATTCCTCGTCGGTAGGCACGAGCTGGGCGCCGGGGCGGGTGGACTCCCCACCGACGTCGAGCAGGTCCGCGCCCTCGGCCGCCAGCCGCAGGCCCGCGTCCACCGCTGCCTGCGGGTGAGCGTTCGGATACAGCGCCCCCCCGTCGGAGAAGGAGTCCGGGGTGACGTTGACCACGCCCATGATCAGCGGGCGTACATCCGTGGCCAGGGTGAGCCTAGGCAGCACCAGCGCAGGTGCTGGCGCTGCCCACGCGGCGATGACGTCGCGCAGCTGCGTCTCCATCCGCCGCGCCTGATCGGCCCCGAACGCGCGGCCGACGGCACGGGCGAGAGCCTGCACGGTGGTGGTCGCGTGCAGGCGATCGCCCACCTGCGTGACGGTGGCGCCCGACGACGCCCAGGCGCTGCGCAGGCGGGCTGGATCGTGCAGCCGGCTGACCGTCAGGCGCACTTGCGCGTCCGGGCCCATCCCAGCCAGCTCGATGCGCACGATCGGGGCCGGCATGCTCACATCCCCACGAAGCGGTGGCCCATGGCCAGGGCCATGGACTCGGCGCGGGTCCGCGGGTCGTTGCGCATGCGCCCGCGCACGGCGCTGGTGACGGTGATCGCTCCGGGCTTGCGGACACCGCGCATGGTCATGCAATAGTGCTCGGCTTCGATGATCACCAGAACGCCTCGTGGGGACAACGCCTTCTCGATGGTGTCGGCGATGGTCGCCGTGATGCGCTCTTGCAGGTTGGGGCGCTTGGCGACGATGTCAACGAGGCGGGCCAGCTTGCTCAGCCCGGTCACCTGACCCGCAGCATTGGGGAGGTAGCCGACGTGTGCGCGCCCAACGAACGGAACAAGGTGGTGCTCGCAGTTCGAGGCGAAGGGGATGTCGCGGACGAGCACGATCTCGTCATGGCCTTCCTCGAAGACCACGTCGAGGACGTCGGCGGGATCCACCAGCAGGCCCTCGAAGATCTCGTCGTACATCCGCGCCACGCGGGCCGGCGTGCCCGCGAGGTTGGCGGCGTCAGGGTCCAGCCCCAGGCCCTCCAGCGCCAGGCGGACCCCAGCCGTGATCTTGGCGTGGTCGAACCCGCCCCTCGGATGCGCGGCCGTTAGCTGTCTCCCGCGGCCGGACCTGTCGCGGACGGGGATTGCGCGCTGGCGGGAGCAACCGCCCCCGGCCGCAGCCGCCGCAGTTGACCCACGACCGTGCGTCCGCGGCTGATGAGGTCGCCGTCGCCGACGGGACCGCTGCCGTTCATCAGTGGCTGGATCTTGCGCGAGGGGCGAGCGGTGACTCGGCCGAGCAGCTCGGCGAGCTCCTCCTTCTCGACCGTCTCGCGCTCCATGAGCTTGTCCGCCAGCTCTTCGAGCACATGCCGGTTGGCGACGAGCACCTCCAGCGCCTCGTCGTGCGCCTCGTCGATGAGCGCGCGGATCTCCCGGTCGATCTCAATGGCGACCTCACCCGAGTAGTCGGGCTGGTGGCCGAAGTCGCGGCCGAGGAACGGCTGGGAGTCCTTCTGCCCGAAGGTCATGGGACCCAGCTTGGCGCTCATGCCGTACTGGGTGACCATGTCCTTGGCTGTGGCCGTCGCCCGGGTGATGTCGTCGGACGCTCCGGTGGTGAAGTCGCCGATGGTCAGCTCCTCGGCCACGCGGCCGCCCAGCATCATCGCCAGCTGGTCGATGAGCTCCCCACGGCTGACCAGGTACTTGTCCTCCGTCGGCAGGGTCAGCGTCCACCCCAGGGCACGGCCGCGGGGGATGATGGACACCTTGTGCACCGGGTCGGCGTGCGGCAGGGCATGGCCCACGATGGTGTGGCCGCCCTCGTGGTAGGCGATCACGCGCTTCTCGACCTCGCCCATGAGGCGGGTCTTGCGCTCCGGTCCGGCGATGACCCGGTCGATGGCGTCCTCCAGGGCCGCCATCTCGATCTCTTTCATCTCGCGCCGGGCCGACAGCAGCGCCGCCTCGTTGATGAGGTTGGCCAAGTCCGCGCCGGTGAAGCCTGGGGTCCGGCGGCCGATGACGTCGAGGTCGGCGTCGCGGGCCAGCGGTTTCCCGCGCGCGTGCACCTTGAGGATCGCCTGGCGGCCGATCAGGTCGGGGCGGTCCACGACGATCTGGCGATCGAAGCGGCCGGGCCGCAGCAAGGCCGGGTCGAGGATGTCCGGGCGGTTGGTGGCCGCGATCAGGATGACGCCGGTCTTGATGTCGAAGCCGTCCATCTCGACCAGCAGCTGGTTGAGGGTCTGCTCGCGCTCGTCGTGCCCGCCGCCCATGCCGGCGCCGCGGTGACGGCCAACGGCGTCGATCTCGTCCATGAAGATGATGGCGGGGGCGTTGGCCTTGGCCTGCTCGAACAGGTCACGCACCCGGCTGGCGCCGACACCGACGAACATCTCCACGAAGTCCGAGCCGGAGATGGAGAAGAAGGGCACGCCCGCCTCGCCGGCCACGGCCCGAGCCAGCAGCGTCTTGCCGGTGCCCGGCGGTCCGAACAGCAGCGCCCCCTTGGGGATCTTGGCTCCCATCGCCTGGAACTTGGCGGGGTTTTCCAAAAAGTCCTTGATCTCCCGCAGCTCCTCGACGGCCTCGTCGGCGCCGGCCACGTCGCTGAAGGTGACCTTGGGCGCGTCCTTGCTGATCACCTTGGCCTTGGACTTGCCGAACGACATCACCCGGTTGCCGCCACCCTGCATCTGGCTCATCAAGAAGAAGAACAGCCCGATCACGAAGATGAACGGCAGCAGCGAGCCCAGCAGGCCGACCAGCAGGTTGGTCGGCTGCGGATCGACGGCCTGCTCGTCCAGGGCCCCACCCTCGGCGCGGGCCGCCGTCAGGGTCGACGACAGCTCCTCGGCGTTGAGCTCGGGGTTGTAGGCGACGATGTAGGGGTCGCCGTTGGTCAGCTCTCCCTCCACCCGCCCGTCGCGCCGCAGGTCGGTCGCGGTGCGGACCTCGTCGTCGTCCAGCAGCTGCAGGTACTCGCTGTAGGCGATCTCTTCCGGCCCGTTGGCGGCGTTGAACTGCGACAGCAGCGCGAACGACAGCAGCAGGAACAGCGTGATCCACAGAAACGGAGTCCGCAGCAGGCGCTGGACGTTCATGTCAGTGGCACCTCGCCTCGGCCCTCAGACAGCGCGCCGCGCGGCCGGCCCGCCGGGGTCGCATCGGGTAATCCTACCATCGCCTCGACCGGACCCTGAGGCTGTCCACAGGCGTGCCTAGGAGCGGTAGACCTCCTCACGGAGGGTGCCGACGTAGGGCAGGTTGCGATAGTTCTCGGCGTAGTCGAGGCCGTAGCCGACGACGAACACGTTGGGCACCGCGAACCCGTGGTAGCGGATCGGGATCTCGACACGGGCCTGGTCGGGCTTGGACAGCAGCGTCATGATCTCCAGCGACGCGGGCTGGCGGGCGCGCAGGTTGCGCAGCAGGTAGTTCAGCGTCAGCCCGGAGTCGACGATGTCCTCCACGACCAGGACGTCCCGGCCCGCGATGTCGATGTCGAGGTCCTTGAGGATGCGCACCACGCCCGAGGTCTGCGTCGCCGAGCCGTAGGACGACACCGCCATGAAGTCGAACTCCAGCGGCACCGTCAGGTAGCGAGCCATGTCCGCCATCACGATGAAGGCACCCTTGAGGACGCCGACGAGCAGCACCTTGCGTCCCGCGTAGTCGCGGTCGATCTCGGCCGACAGCTCGCGCAGCCGCTGCTGGATCGCCTCAGCGGGAATGAGCACCTGCTCAATGTCGTCGTGCTTGCGGTCCACGCCGAAGCCCCTCACGCGCTGACGATGGTCGCGGCAGGTTACCCGCGCCATGAGTCCACTCCGACCGGCGCCACGCCGAGACCCCAGCCGGTGACGTTGTCGGTCCGAACCCAAGCCACCACATGTGTTCGCGTGTGGTCAGTCGCGGAGTGGTTCCACCTCGCTGACTATCCATCGGATGGTCGTTCCGTACTTGCGTGCTTTCCGATTAGGATTTCCGCCTCCCATGCGAACTCGCTCGCCAACCCTCACCGCTACCTCCCCGTTGGGCCGCACCACGCGGGGAGGATCGTCAATGGCGTAGAAGCCCTTGGGCCAAACAGCGAGCGCGCCGCCTGACCCCAGCGTCAAGCAGCCGGTTCTGACGTCACCAACGACTTTGCCCTCGAACCCCGCCTGCATGCCAACGCCTTCGGGGTATCCCGAGGTAGGCAGTGGATAGGCGTTCTGCGGACGGCCCCACGTGAAGAGTGCGGCGGCGGCGACAACGAAGACGAGTGCGGCTCCGATCGCCGACGTGCGCAGCCACACGCACATACCCCTTCCGGGGAGTTCGGACGTGGCGTGAGACGCTTGGGCGCACCCATCGGTTCCCGACAAGAGGGCGACTGGTCCATGTCAGCGCGACGATCCTGGCATTGGCCACCCGCTGACAACAAGGGCTCGATGAGATGCGTCGGATGCGTTCCTGGCCAGCCAGTTGTAGTTATTCGGCGGGCTCAGTGCTCGTCGAGGTCGGTAGCGGCTCGAGGTGCAACCGGAGGGGTCCCTGCTGGCCGACGCGGACCGCCACACCGGGCACCCATAACGGGCCGTCGCCGTCGGCCACCACCGGCACGAGGCCTCGCGCCGGGCGGGGGACGGCCGCGCCGACCATCGCGTCAGCCACCAGCTGGGTTCCCGCAGCGGTGCGGATGCGGTCGCCAGGCCGACGCGCCCGGACCACGATCCCGCCGTTGCCGTCCACCCGCGCCGAGGTGGCGGCGCGCGGCGGCGCCCACGGCGGCAGCACTCCGGCATCGGCACCGCCACCGCCACCGCCACCGCCACCGCCACCGCAGACAAGTCGCAGGTTCAGCTCCGGCAAGTCGGCCACCCCATGCCGTAGTTCACGCGACGGCAGCGTCGCCGTGCGGCGGGGGGCCACGGCCAGCCACCCGCCGCCCGCGGAGACGACGACGCCCGCCGGCAGGTCGATGGCCTGCCCAGGCCGCAGCTGCAGGACGCGACGGACCGCATCCGAAGCGGGGGCCGAACCGCCGACCGCCAGCACCATCCGCCGCACGACCCGTCCCGCCACAGCCGAGGGAAGTGCGCCGAGCGGGTCAAGGGCCACGCAACGCAGCGGACCCCAGGACCCAACGAGCCGCTCGGCGTGCACCGCCGCCAGCTCGTCGAGGGCCTCGGCGTCATCTCGAGCCTGGTCGGCCAGCCGGGCCAACGCCACCACCGGATCCGTGCCGCTTCCGGTCAGACCCGACAGCGCTGGCAGGAGACCATGCCGAGCCCGCGCGCGCCGCTGTGCCGGGTCGTCGTTGGTGGGGTCGTGGGCCAGGGGCGGGCCGGTCGCGACGGCGACGGCTCGCACGTCCGCGCGGCGCAACCCCAGCAGGGGCCGCAGCAGCATCACATCGTTGGCGAGCCGGCGTCGGGCGGCCATGCCGGCAAGACCGGGCAGGCCAGCGCCACGGGCGATGTTGAGCAGAACCGTCTCGGCCTGGTCGTCGGCGGTGTGGCCGACCAGCACGGCGACCGCGCCGGCCTCACGAGCCGCCGAGAGCAGGGCGCTGTAGCGGGCGGCCCGGGCGGCGCCCTCGGGCCCCTGCCCGGCAACGGCAACCCGCACGGCGACCTCGCGGTAGGCCGACGGCAGACCCTCGGCGCAGGCCCGGGCGGCCGCGGCGTCGGTGGCGTCGTCGCGCAAGCCGTGGCGCACATGGACGACCAAGAAACCGAGGTCGGGACGGGCGGCGCACACCAGGTGCGCCAGCGCCACCGAGTCGGGCCCACCCGACACCGCCAGAACGACGGTCGCCCCGCACGGCAGCGCCCTCAGTGCGGCGGTGACCGCCGTGGTCAGTCGGCGCTGACCCTGGCCACCCACGCGTCCGGGTCCTCCAGCTCGCCCGTCGTGGGCACGTGCTCGGGGCGCTCCCATACGCGTGAGAACACGTCCCTGCCGAACCGCTCGGCGACGTCCAGGATGAACGTCTCCCCGACGCGGTACTGCTCGGCTTTCAGCGACAGCCCCATCACCTTGCGCAGCGCCTGGTCGGCCGTCTTGGCGCGGCGCTGGTTGAGCACCGTGCGCACCCGGGAGGGGTCAAGGGCGGGCTCCCCCTCGGCCGCCGCGGCCTGGGCACCCCAATCCATGACCACGTTGCCGTGGCCCTCCAGCAGTGACATCAGCGACTGAGCGGAGCGCATGGTCGCCGCCTGCCCTGGCGTCAGCACGATCTCCAGCAGATTGCCTGGATCCGAAAGGCGGGCGGGGCTGCGCAGGACTTCACCGAGGTGGCTCAGAACCTGTTTGACCCGGTCGGGGTCGATGCGGGTCTCGGCGAGATAGCTGTCCAGCAACCCTTGCAGATGCGGACGCAGCCAGCCGACCGCCTCGAACTGCAGCCGGTGGGCAATCTCATGCAAACACACGCCGAGACGGAACTCCCGAGGGGTCACGTCCGTGCCGGGCAGCAGCGTGCGCTCGATCTCCAGCACGTTGGGCCCGACCAGCGTCAAGCGACCGGGTGTCGCACCGCCCGGCAGGAACACCTCGTACTGGCCGATGACCTTGCTCGCCAGGTAGCCGAACACGACACCGAGTTGCAGGCCCAACGCCCTGCGGGCGACCTCGCGCGTTGCGCCGGAGCGGTTGAGCAGCTGGTCGGCGACGGGATCGGTGAGGTAGGCCAGGCTTTCGAGGTTGCCCCTGATCCAGGCGCGGCGCCCCACCACGCGACAGGTCGCCGGCGGCAGGTCGGCGCCAAGGCCGGTGACTCGTCGAGCCAGCTCGTCGGCGCGGGCCACGGCGGCGTCCAGCTCGGCGCGCAGGCCGATGACGTCGGCCTGCGTCGTGTCCGCCGAGCCGGAGGATGCCACGCGCCAGGCCACGCGGGCCGCGAGATCCCAGTCGGCCAGGGACCGGCCCGGCCCGGAGGTGTTCAGCTCAACGGCGACGGCGCTTACTCCTGCGCTCCTGGGCGAAGCGCGGCTGCCAGATCAGGTAGGCGAAGAGCAGCGCGACCGCGGCCAGCACGCCGACGGCGAACAGGGGGACCTTGAAGAACTGGAAGAACGACGGTGGCTCCGCCTCGTCGGGAGCCGGAAGGAACTCTCGCGAGACCTCGTTCTGCGTGCCGATCTCGCCGATGTCGGGGGCCGGTCCCTCCGGTTCTTCGGCAGCGCCCTCGGTGGCCTCGACGGCCATCGCCGGCACCGCGAACAACCCGGAGCCAAGCAGCGCGGCCAGCACCAGCACGCCTAGTAGGCGCTTGCCCATCAACCGATCCTTGCCTCGCGTTCCAGCGGCCAACTCGCGCGGCAGTGTAGCGCCCGGCGATCGACGGCCGTCCCGGCTGGCTACACGGCCAGGTTGTCCGGGGGCACGGTTACGCGATCAGCTCGCCGGCGGGGACTCGGCTGCAGCTGCCTCGACGATCCGCTCGGCTTCCTGCTCCACCAGCGCTACGGCAACCGCGTTGTGCAGCCGCCGCGTGAGCATGCGCACCGCCGCACGCTGCTCGTCGACCGCATGCACCGCGGCCTCCGCCTCGTCGTGGCGCAACAGGGCGCTGACCAGCGTCAGATCAACTGCCGCGGCGCGGCGGTAGTCGCCGGCGCAGACGGCAACTTCGCCGGCGAGACGGCGTGCGCCCGCGCTGGCCGGGAGGGGCTGCTGCATCGCGTCGCTGCTCACGTTGCGTAGTTCGCCGCCACAGGTGATTCCTCCTGCCGGTCGGGCCAGGCAACCTTGGCTGTCGTGGACTCGTATCTCGTATCGTGTACGGCAACCGGGTACCACAGTGGTCTGACCGGCGTCGTTAGGAAGCAGGCATGAGCACGCCCGAGTCGCGAGAACCCGATGTCGACCACGGCGAGGTCCACCGCCGCGAGCAGCGAGACACAGAGCCGGAGGGCCCGAGCAGTCGCACCGGCGGCCCGCTGACCTGGATCTGGGCCGTGGTTGCGGTGCTGCTGGTGCTGTGGGTGGTGGTGGCCAGCGGCTGGGTGCTGTAGGGGTCTTGACCTGGGCGGCCGCGCCCGGTTAGGTGTTGTGACGCTGTCGTCAAGGAGTGTGCTGGTTGCAAACGCTGCCTCACCAGGCCAGCGGAGCCGTCGTGGACGGTCCGACGCTGTTCGCGCGGTACGCCTACCCCCCCAATCAACGCGGCTATTGCGGTCCCGCTGACCATCAATCCTTGTTGGAATACGGGGCGGCACGCGTCGTCGATCCCGGTTTGGAGCAGCTTGCCCGTGGTTTCGCCGGCGCGTGGCCCTACCTGGCGTTCATCGCCCAGGCTGTGGGCATCGGTGATCCGCTCGACCGCCGGGTGGTCAGCGGCTACTGGCTGGGAACGCGGCTGCTGGATCGCATCGATATGGCCGTGTTCGGCAATGCCTTGCAGGACCGGTTCCGGCCGAAGACCGGATCGTCGTGGCCGTTCCTCGCCGAGGCGATCCCGGCCGGAGCGGTTCCCAGCCACAGCTTCCACGTCTTCGAGGTCTATCCCTGGGTGGGTCTGCTCGAGTCCTACCGTGGCGGGCATCCCCTGCACATCCTCGACCGCTGCCGGATCCGCTGGGGCGAGGTCGTGACGATCAGCGGCGACCAGGTGGTGGTGCGGTCCCAGCCGCTGGAGTGGGACGGTGCCGTCCTGTGCCTCGGTCCGGCGGTCGAAGAGACCGCCACGCGCGCGCTGGGAGGGCTCGGGTTCGTTGACGACCTGCGTCCTGGCGAGTGGGTGTCGCTGCACTGGGACTGGGTCTGTGACCGCCTGGACGCGTCGCAGCTGGCCGATCTGCGGCGTTCGACCGCCCACCAGTTGCGCATCACCAACCGCACGACCGGCCATCCGGGGCCGGCGATGACGATGGGCTGAACCCTTGCGAACTCGTCTCGCCGCCGCCCTCCTGCTGGCCATGACCGTGGCCGCCTGCGGCCAGGCATCCACCGGGTCGGGAAGCCAACCGACATCGGGCGGAGCCGGCGGCGACACGGTGCGGCTGTACACCACCGTGACCCAGGAGACGGTCGACGCGGTCGTCGCCGCCTTCGCCGAGGCCCAACCCGACACGCAGGTGGAGGTGTTCCGCGCTCCCACCGGTGAACTCAACGCCCGCATCGCCGCCGAGCGTCGCGAGGGTGGTCTGCAAGCCGACGTGCTGTGGCTCACCGACCCGCTGTCGATGCAGCAGTTCGACGCCGAAGGCCTGCTGGCCGCCTACGCGCCCGCCGAGGTCGACGCCGTGCCCGCCGAGTACCGCACGGACACCTTCACCGGGACGCGACTGCTCAACCTGGTCATCGTCCACGAGGCGGGCCTGGACCCGGCGCCGAGGGACTGGCCGGACCTGGCCGACCCCGCCTACCGCGATGCGGTGGCCATCCCGGATCCCTCGTTCGCGGGATCGGCCTTCGGTGCCCTCGGCTACTTCGCCGAAACCGACGGTGGCCTCGACTTCTATCAGTCCCTGGCCGACAACGGCGTGGTGCAGGTGCCGTCCCCCGGAGAGGTCACCAGCGGGGTGGCCGAAGGGCGCTTCATGGCCGGCATGACCCTGGACGCCGACGCACGCGCCGCCGCCGAGGCCGGCTCGCCGGTGGAGCTGGTGGTGCCCGAGTCGGGGGCCATCGCCGTCTACAGCCCCATCGCCGTGACAGAGTCGGCCGCCAACACCGAGGGTGCCGAGGGCTTCGTCGACTTCTCGCTGACGGTCCCGGCGCAGGAGGCGATCGCGGGCACCGGCTGGGAGCCGATCCGCGACGACGTCGAATGGGAGCATGAGGCCAAGCAGGTGTCGCCGGATTGGCCGGCGATCTACGACCGGCAGGACGAGCTGCTCGAGGAGTACCAGGCCGTCATTGGTGGCTGATCCTGGCCGCGCAGCCCGGACCCGCCCGGCGCTGCGCGGCGCGACCGTCCTGGCGGCAGTTGGTGCACTCTTGCTGGTCGGCTTTCCTCTCGTTGAGTTGTTCGCCGCCGCGGTCTCGCAGGGCCCGGCCACGGTCGTCGCCGCCTTCCGGGGCACGGGGGCGCTGCGGGCGATCGTCACGACGCTGCTGACCGGCACGGTCGTCACGGTGTTCAGCGTCGTCGGCGGGACGGCCGCGGCACTGGTCACCGAGCGTGGCGCGCAACGCGGGCGGTCCTGGCTTCGCGCGGCCGTGCTGCTGCCGCTGGTCATCCCACCGTTCGTGGCGGCGCTGAGCTGGGGACAGGCCTACGGGACGGCCGGGCTCAGCGACGACCTGCTCGGCTTGCCGCTGCCGGGCGTGTACGGGCTCGCCGGGGTGGTGACGGTGCTGACGGTGCACGCCGTACCGCTGGTGTACGTGGTCGCGGCCGGCGCGCTGGCGTCCCGAGCCGAACCGGACCTGGAACGCGCCGCTCGCAGCAGCGGCGCGAGCGCAGCGACAGCGTTTCGCACGGTGACCCTGCCGCTGTTGCGCCCCGCGATCGTCGCTGGCGCTGCCCTGGCCTTCATCACGACGGTCAACGCCTTCGGGGTCCCGGCGGTGCTCGGCACGCCTGCCGGCGTAGCGACCGTGACCACCCGGATCTACTCGGACCTGGTGTTCGCCGCCGATCCCCAAGCCTTCGTCCGCGTCCTGGTGCTGGCCTCCGGCCTGGTGGTATTGACCTTGTCCGTGGTCGGCGTGGCCGACGTCCGCGACGCGCTGGGTGACGGGTTGACGCGGACCGGCGCTCCCCTCGGCGGTGCGGTTTCCGGGGGGCCCCGCTGGCCCGGTGCCCTACTGTGGGGCTACGCGCTGGCAACCAGCGTGCTGCCGCTGCTGGCGCTCGTTCTCGTCGGGATCACCCAGGCGGTGGGCCTGGCGCCGGTGCCTGCTAACTGGACGCTGGGCCACTTCCGCGCCGCCATGAGCGGGCTCGGCGGGCCGGCGCTGGCTCGCAGCGTGCTGCTGGCGACGGTCGCGGCCACCACCGTGCTGCTGCTAGGTGGGCTGCTCGCCGCGCTGCGGCACCGCCGCGGCGGCAAGCCGCTGGCCACGATGGCGACGCTGACCTTCGCCGTCCCTGGCTCAGCCCTGGCGGTGGCCGTCCTGCTGGCCTACGGACCGTGGTTGCGCGACACCCTGGCGCTGATCCTCATCGCTTACCTGGCCAAGTTCTGGGCGCTGGGACACCGCCCCATCGCCGGTGCGGCCGGCCGCCAGCCGCCCGAGCTGGCCTGGGCGGCGCGGGTCAGCGGGGCAGGCCCAGCCACGACGGTGCGCACGGTGACCATCCCGCTGCTGCTGCCAGCGCTGGCCGGCGCCTGGCTGGTGGTCTTCCTGTTCGGCCTGCACGAGGTGACGATGTCCAGCTTGCTGTACGGACCGGGCAGCGAGACCCTCGCGGTGGTGATCCTCAACCTGCGACAACTGGGCGACGTGCCGGTGACCGCGGCGCTGGCGGTGCTGCTGACCGGCATGGTCTTGCTGGCCACCGCGCTGCTGGCGGCCGCCAGCCGGACCTCCCGACGCCTCGTAAGCCGCCGGGACCGCGCATGACCCCGGCGCTGACCTTGCGCGACCTGACGGTGGCCTACGGCGCGGAGCCGGTGGTGCGCGGTGTCAGCCTGCAGGTGGCGCCTGACGAGGTGGTGGCCCTGCTGGGGCCATCGGGCTCCGGCAAGAGCACGCTGCTGGCCGCGGTTGCGGGGTTCATCCAGCCACGCGATGGCCAGGTGCTGCTGGGCGACAAGGTGATGTCCGGGCCGGGCGGCAGCGTGCCACCAGAGGGTCGCGACGTCGCCGTGGTGTTCCAGCACTACGCACTGTGGCCCCACCTGACCGCCGCCGAGACGGTGGCCTACCCGCTGCGCCGCCGGGGCGTCGGGGCTCGCGAGGCGCGTCGCGCGGCGACGGCGCTGCTGGCCCGGGTGGGCTTGAGCGAGCTGGTGGACCGGCGCCCGGCCGAGCTGTCCGGGGGCCAGCAGCAGCGGGTCGGCCTTGCCCGCGCCTTGGCGCGGGAACCGTCGCTGTACCTGTTCGACGAGCCAACCGCACACCTGGACACCGCGCTGCGGGCGTCGCTGACCGAGGAGCTCGCCGAGCAGCGCCGCGCGCGCGGTGCCGCCGCGCTGTACGCAACCCATGACGCCGCCGAGGCGCTGGCTGTGGCCGACCGTGTGGTGCTGCTGCGCGAAGGCCGTGTCGGTCAGGTCGGCAGGCCCGCCGAGATCTACGAAGAACCCGCCGACCTGTGGTCCGCCTCCCTGACGGGTCCCGCGTCCGTGCTGGGCGCCAGGGTCAGCGAGGTGGCGCAAGCCAAGGTGGTGCTGCGCGTCGGCGAAGAGACGGTTCGCGTGCCCGGCGGCACCGTCGCCGGACTGCGGTCCGCGGATGGGGTCGTGCTGGTGCGTCCCGAGTGGGCAGGGCTGGGCGGGCGCCTACCCGGAGTGGTGCGCCAGGTGCGTTACCGCGGTCCCTATACCGACTACCGCCTGCGCACGCCGGCGGGCACGGTCGACGTGCGCGGTGCCGGGACCCCATCGGTGGCGGTCGGCGACGCCGTCACCTGGGACCTGCAACGGGTCTGGATCAGCGCCCGCAGCTGAAGGCAGCATTGTCGGCGCCACAGGCGCCGGCCCGCCTGCGGCCGCTCCGCAGCCTCCGGTTCGCCGGTACTCTATCGAGCCATGGGAGAATCTGCGGCTGGCGATGCGACCGCGCCCGAAAGGCTGTTCGTCGACCTGTCGCACTGGCGC